>Ga0302326_10022122_pt1 | contig 13007 bp, 12 predicted proteins | sample Palsa_T0_3_FD_202264 | JGI IMG/M metagenome (GOLD analysis project Ga0302326, IMG submission 202264) | Peat permafrost microbial communities from Stordalen Mire near Abisko, Sweden - Palsa_T0_3 | ecosystem: Environmental > Terrestrial > Soil > Palsa > Peat permafrost | place: Sweden: Abisko... | reverse complement strand
ATCGGCTCGGACCATACCTTCCGCTCGCTGGCGTACCTGGCCGCGGCGGTCAGCGCGTACCTGGCGATCCCCACGCCGAGGGCGGCGCCGGTGATCCGTTCCGGGTTCAGCCCGTGAAACACCTGCCGGAAGCCTTCGCCTGCCTCGCCGACCAGGGCACCCGGGCCGACGCGGACGCCGTCGAAGTGCAGGGTGAACTGCCGCTCGGGCAGCAGCAGGTCGACCGGGAGCAGGCGGGCGTCCAGGCCCGCGGCGTCGCACGGCACGATGAACAGCGACAGCTGGCCGCCGCGCTCGTCCTGCCCGGTCCGGGCGACGACCAGCAGCGCCTCGGCCTCGTCGACCCCGGAGATGTAGTACTTGGTGCCGGTCAGCACCCAGTCCTCGCCGTCCCGGGCAGCGGTGGTGGAGATCCGCAGGGTGTTGGAGCCGGCGTCCGGTTCGGTGATCGCGAACACCATCTTGGCCGTGCCGTCGGCCAGCCTGGGCAGCCAGGTCTGGCGCTGCTCCTCGGTACCGAACTCGGAGATCATCCCGGCCGAGATGGCCGCGGAGACGAGCAACAGCAGCAGGGGAGTCCCGGCGGCGGCGATTTCCTCGCAGACGAGGGCGAGCTCGGTCAGCCCGCCGCCGCCACCGCCGTAGGCCTCGGGGATGTTCACGCCGATGAACCCGGCCTGGCCCAGCGCGGTCCACAGCTCCTCGCACGGGCGGCGCTCCGCGGCCCGCTCGGCATAATAACGCGGCCCGAAATCCTTCGCTATCTCGGCGACAGCGGCCCGCAGAGCCCGGTGTTCGCCTGATTCAGCAAAGTCCACGCCGGTCCTCCTGATGGCTTTCAAATGTGACTCAGCATTCACTAGCGACCTTAGTCGTTAGATGGGACAATGACCAGATGGCGGCGCAAAGATCATCACCGCGGCGGCGCGATCCGGACCGCAAGGAGCGGATCCTGGTGGCGGCCGCCGCGCTCGGCGCCAGGCGCGGATTCGACGCGATCTCGATGGCGGATATCGGCGCTGAGGCCGGGATCGTCGGATCGGGCATCTACCGTCACTTCGACAGCAAGACCGCGATCCTGGTCGCCATGGCCGACCGGGTGATGGACCGGCTGATGACCCGCGCGGCGGAGATCCTCGCCGCCTGCCCGGACGATCGGCAGAGCCTGTCGATGCTGGTGCGTGACCAGATAGAGGTGGCCCTGACCGACCGCGACGCGCTGGCCGTGTACCACCGCGAGGTGCGCACGCTGCCCGAAGACGAGCGCCGCAGGCTGAGCCGCGCCCAGCGGCACTACATCGAGGAGTGGGTGCACCTGCTCGCGCCGCTGCGGCCCGACCTGGCCGACGGCGAGGTGCGCCTGGCCGTGCACGCGGCGATCGGCGCGATCCAGTCGACGTTGTTCTTCCGCAGCGGGCTCGCCGACGACCGGCTCACCGAGCTGCTCGAGGTGATGGCGCACGACTGCCTGGGCATTGCCCCGGCGCCCGTTAGTGAACTCGCCCTCACTAATTAACCAGGATTCACGACCTCTTGACAGTGTCCCGGGCAAGAAGTCACGATAAGAGTAGTTGGAGCGCTCCAACACTGCGCCCCATCAAGTACAGCGGGCCATCAAGCCGGGCCGTCCCGCGGGCTCAAGGCAGGAGACCGGGAAGTGGGCAGGGAACGGCTGGAACGGTACAGCCTCATAGGTCCGGAGAACCAGGCCGCGGTGACGGCCGGCCTGGCGGGCGGCGACTGGTTCCGCAGCGCGGTGCCGCGCAAGCGGATGAAGGAGCTGATGCGGCGCTCGGACTACCCGGCTATCCGGGACACCGCGATCTGGATCGGCCTGATCCTGGGCTTCGCCGGGCTCGGCAGCGCGTTGTGGCTGGTCTGGCACAGCTGGTGGGCGGTACCGTTCCTGCTCGCCTACGGCATCTTGTACGGTTCGACGTCGGACTCCCGCTGGCACGAGTCCGGGCACGGCACGGCGTTCAAGACGCGCTGGATCGACGAGAGCCTGTACCAGCTGGCGTCCTTCATGATCATGCGGGACCCGACCACCTGGCGGTGGAGCCACACCCGGCACCACACCGACACCCTGGTGGTCGGGCGGGACCCGGAGATCGCGGTCATGCGCCCGGCGCGGCTGGCCAGGCTGCTGGCCAACCTCATCGGCCTGGTTGACGTGCCGGTGGCGTTCGGGCTGATGTTCCGGCACGCGGGCGGGCGGCTGACGGCGGAGGAGGCCGACTACGTCCCCGTCTCGCAGCGGCGCAAGGTCTACCGAACGGCCCGGGTTCACCTGGCCGTCTACACCCTCACGATCGCAGCGGCGATCGGATTCCGGACCTGGCTGCCGGTGGTGCTGATCGGCGGGCCGCGGCTTTACGGCGCCTGCCTGTTCTACGTCTACGGCTTCACCCAGCACGCCGGCCTCGGCGAGAACGTGCTCGACCACCGGCTCAACACCCGCACCGTGAAGATGTGCTTCGTGAACAGGTTCCTGTACTGGAACATGAACTACCACGTGGAACACCACATGTTCCCGATGGTCCCGTACTACCGCCTGCCCGAGCTGCACGAGGAAATAAAGCACGACTGCGCGCCGCCCTACCCGTCGCTGTGGGCGGCGTATGCGGAGATCATCCCCGCGATCGTGCGCCAGCTGAAGGACCAGGAATACTACGTGCGCCGCGAGCTGCTGCCCGGCGCCGCCCCGTTCAACGAGCCCGCTCCCATCAACGACGGCCGCGCGCTGCCGCTGGCCACCGCGACCGCAGCCTGAGGAGCGACCCGATGGCCCAGTGGATTGCCGCCTGCGCGGCGGACGATATCGACCCCGAGGATGTCATCCCGTTCACCCGCGGCGGCCAGGATTACGCGATCTACCGTTCACCCGACGACCTCTACTACGCCACCGACGGCCACTGCACCCACGAGAAAACGCTACTGTGCGACGGCCTGGTCATGGACGGCGTCATCGAGTGCCCCAAGCACAACGGGCGCTTCGACTACACCAGCGGCAAGGCGCTCGGCGCCCCCGTGCTGACCGACATCGGCACCTACCCGGTGAAGGTCACAGACGGCACCGTCTATATCGACGTCGAGGGCTGACAGCGCCGCCACCGGGGCATATTGATCTCCGCGCGGGCGCGTGATACAAGAAAGGTGCGCGCCTTTTTATTGCCCTTCTTCACCTAGATGGGGTGGTTTGTGCGTATTTCTCGTGTCATTGTCGGCATCGCGGTTCTCGCTTCTCCGGTCGGCCTTATCGCGACATCGTCAGCCGCTAACGCCGCGGCCGCGGTCCATTATGTGGCGCTGGGTGATTCCTACAGCTCAGGCGTCGGCGCCGGGGACTACATCTCCTCAAGCGGCAGCTGCGAGCGCAGCTCGCAGGCCTATCCGGAGCAGTGGGCCGACGCCAACTCCCCCGCCTCGTTCGTCTCCGTCGCGTGCTCAGGCGCGACGACGGCCGACGTTCTCAGCAGCCAGGTATCGGCTCTGAGCCCCAGCACGACGCTGGTCAGCATCACCATCGGAGGTAACGACGCGGGCTTCTCCAGCGTCATGGAGACCTGCGTGCTCGAATCGACCAGCTCATGCCTGAAGGCTGTGGCCGCCTCCGAGGCATACGTCGCCGGCGAGCTGCCGGCCAGGCTCGAGGAGACCCTGCGGACCATCAGGGCCGATGCGTACGCCGCGAAAATCGTCGTGCTCGGCTACCCGGACCTGTACGACCTGTCCAAGTCCGGTAGCTGCATCGGACTGAGCACTGCGGACCGGACCGCGCTCAACCAGGGCGCCGGCGATCTCGACAGCGCCCTGGCGACCGCCGCGGCCGCCGAAGGTGACACGTACGCCGATGTCCGCAGCGAGTTCGCCGGCCATGAGATATGCGACTCCGACAGCTGGCTGCATTCCGTCGACATCTTCTCGATCAGTTCGTCCTACCATCCCACCGCGTCAGGCCAGGAACTCGGTTACCTGCCGGCCTTCACGGGCGCCGCCGGGTGAGGAAGCCGGCTCTCATCGGGGGTGCGGGGAACCGCACGGTAAATGTGAATGCCGGCCAACGAGAAAAGCTGTTTGTGGTTCCGGTTTTAGTGAGTCCATTGCGGGCCGGTCCCATTGCTTCCACGTAGCCGGCGGCCGGGCTGACTCGCCGGCCGAGGGGCACGGGGAAGGTTCGTTCGGAATAAATGTCTTCTGACCGGGCGGTCAGCCGGGAACCGGGCCGCTGGATCCGCGGACTTCCAGCCGCGGCGGCAGCAGCTGAGTGCTGCCGGGGGCGTCGGGATGCTCGATGCGCAGCAGCAGGGTCCGGGCGGCCTGCTGGCCCATCGCGTAGGCGGTGCCGTCGACGCTGGTGAGCCACAGGGCTCGCAGCCGGGCGAAGACGGAGTTGTCGAAGCCGACCAAAGACAGCTCCCCGGGAACTCCGACGCCCAGAGCCGTGGCCGCGGATAGGGCTCCGACGCAGGTCAGGTCGTTCGCCGCGAAGATAGCGGTGGGGGGATCGGGACGGCTGAGCAGCCGGACGGCGGCCCGGTAACCGCCCTCCTCGCTCATGTCCCCGGCCTCGATTTCCGCGTCCGATCCGAGGCCGGCCGCGCGCATCGTGTCCTGGTAGGCCTGCATGCGCAGACGGCCGGCCACGCTAGGTAGGCCGGAGATGTGCGCGATCCGGGTGTGCCCGAACTCGATCAGGTGCCGGACCGCGAGCGTCCCGCCGAGATGGTTGTCGTTGGCGAGGACGTCGACGCGGGGCAGGTCGAGGTCCAGGCCGCGGCCGCCGACCGCGACCGTCGGAATCGTGCTGGCGATGTCGATGATGGCGGCGGAGAGGGGGATCGATCCCGCCAGCACCAGGCCGTCCACGCCAAGGTCGAAGAATGACCAGGTCAGGGTCTCGTCCATCATCCGGTCGATGCGGCCGTCGCCGAGCAGGATGTGCTTGCCGTCCGCGTGCAGCACCGGCGTCAGCCCGTCGAGCATGTCCGCGAACCAGGGCTGGCGTATATCGTTCAGCAGCACCCCGACCGTGCGTGACCGGCGCTCGGCGAGCAGCCGGGCCGCCGCGTTGGGCCGGTACCCGAGCTCCGCGACGGCTCGCATCACCGCCTCGCGGCTGGCCGCGCTGACCTTCGGTGAGTCGCGGAGCGCCAGGGACACCAGCGACTTGGACACCCCGGCCCGGGCCGCGACGGTTTCCAGGGTCGGCCTGCGGCCGGCCCGGCTCTGGTCCGCGGCTGCCATCCCACTCCCCCGTGCACTCGTACTGTTGGAGCGTTCCAACGGTACGAGTATGGGAGAAAGCATGTCAACGCGCCGCACGCGGACGTGTTTAGCTGCGGGAGTTGGCTAGGGTAACGCGCAGGAAACCTGCGGGGCGGAAGGCGGAGACTGTGGCATCGAGCCCGCACACTACCGGCCAGGCGGCGCTCACAGTGGGCGCGCTCGGCGTGGTCTTCGGGGATATCGGGACGAGCCCGCTCTATACGGTCCAGACCGTCTTCAGCCCGAGCGATCCCCACCCGGTGACGGTATCCACGGAGCATGTTTTCGGGATCACCTCGCTGATCTTCTGGTCGGTGACCATCATCGTCACCGTCACCTACGTGTGGCTCGTCATGCGGGCCGACAATGACGGCGAAGGCGGGATCATGGCGCTGATCTCCCTGATCCGGAAACGGGGAAGCGGCGGCGCCGGGCGGACCAAGCTGGTGCTGGCGGCGCTCGGGATCTTCGGCGCCTCGCTGTTCTTCGGCGACAGCATGATCACGCCGGCGATCTCGGTGCTTTCCGCGGTCGAGGGCGTCAAGGTGGCGGAACCGTCCGTGTCCGACCTGGTGATCCCGATCACGGTCGCGATCATCATCGTGCTGTTCCTGTTCCAGCGGCTGGGCACGGGCGCCGTGGGACGCCTGTTCGGGCCGGTCATGGGCATCTGGTTTGCTGTTATTGCCGGGCTGGGCGTGCGCGGGATCGTGACGCATCCCTCGATCTTGAAGGCGCTGTCGCCCACCTACGCCGTCGGCTTCCTGGCGGGCCACTTCGGGACCGCGTTCTTCTCGCTGACCGCTGTCGTTCTGGCCGTCACCGGAGCCGAGGCGCTGTACGCGGACATGGGGCATTTCGGCCGTGACCCGATCAGGCGGGCCTGGCTGCTCGCCGTCTTCCCCGCCTGCATCCTGAACTACCTGGGGCAGGGCGCGCTTATCCTCGGCCACCACGACACCATCAGCAACCCGTTTTTCCTGCTGGCCCCGGGGTGGGCGCGGCTCCCGATGGTGTTCCTCGCCACCGTGGCGACCGTCATCGCCTCCCAGGCCGTCATCACCGGCGCCTACTCGGTCGCGCACCAGGCCGCCGGGCTCGGCTACCTCCCGCGGCTGCGCATCAAGTACACCTCGGAAGAGACGATGGGCCAGATCTACATTCCGTGGATCAACTGGCTGCTGCTGGTGTCCGTCCTCACCCTCGTCCTCACCTTCAGGAGCTCAGACGCGCTGGCCTACGCCTACGGCACGGCCGTGACCGGCACGATCACGATTACCACCCTGCTGTTCTTCTACATCGCCCGCCAGCAATGGCGCACACCGCTCTGGATCGCCATAGCAGGCGGCGGCGTACTGGTCACCATCGACCTGCTCTTCTTCGCGGCCAACCTGACCAAGGTCGTCCACGGAGCGTGGCTGCCCCTGCTGATCGGCATCACCGTGTTCACCATCTTCAGCACGTGGCAGAAGGGCCGTCATCTTGTCACCGCCCGCCGTCGACATGATGAGGGTCCGCTCCAGGAGTTCATCGACCAGCTGCACGCCATGAAGCCCCCGCTGCCGCGGGTGCCCGGCACCGGCGTCTTCCTCAACCGCGGCAAGGCCACTGCCCCGCTGGCCCTGCGGGCGAACGTCGAGCACAATCACATCCTGCACGAGCACGTCCTCATCGTCTCCATGGAAATGAAGCCGACACCGCACGTTCCCGACTCCGATCGGCTGGAACTCGACGACCTCGGCTACGCCGAGGACCAGATCGTCTACGTCACCGCCCGCTTCGGCTACATGGACCAGCTCAACGTGCCCAGTCTGTTGCCGCTGATCCGCGCGGCCAACACCGAAAGCCCCCGCGATGACGACGAGCTCTCCTATTTCCTGTCGCGCATCGAGCTCGTCCAGGGCAACGCACCCGGTATGAGCCGCTGGCGCAAGCACCTGTTCATCGCGACATCGCGGATCACCGCGGACGCCGCCGAATCCTTCCAGCTGCCCCGCGACGCGACCGTCGTCATGGGCTCGCGCATCGAGCTTTAGTTCTGGCCGTCGGTGGCCTGCCAGTGGGCCGCGGCCAGCTAGCTGGCGGTGGCCGGGAGGATCTGGCCGGTGACTTCGCCGAAGCCGATCCGGGCGCCGCCGCCGCCGGGCGCGGTCGCGGTGATCGTCACCTCGTCGGCGTCCTCGAGGAAGGCCCGCACGGACCCGTCGGCCAGGGTAACCGGCTCGGCGCCGCCCCAGCTCAGTTCCAGCAGGCAGCCTCGCTGGTCCCGGTTCGGGCCGCTGACGGTTCCTGAGGCGTACAGATCGCCGGTGCGGGTGGAGGCGCCGTTCACGGTCAGGTGGGCCAGCATCTGCGCGGGCGTCCAGTACATGGTGGCGAACGGCGGGCGCGAGACCACGTGCCCGTTCAGTCTGACCTCCAGCTCGAGGTCCAGACCCCATTTGTCGATGTCGGCCAGGTAAGGCAGCAGCTCCGCGTCACGAGGCGGCGGGCTGATCCGCGCCGGCTCGAGCGCGTCGAGCGGCACGATCCAGGGCGAGATCGACGTGGCGAACGACTTGGCCAGGAACGGACCGAGCGGAGTGGACTCCCAGGCCTGCAGGTCGCGGGACGACCAGTCGTTGAGCAGGAATGCCCCGAACACATGGTCGGCGAACTCGCTCACGGCCACCGGCGAGCCCAGCGGCGAGCTCGTGCCGAGCACGAATCCGACCTCGGCCTCGAAGTCGAGCCGCCGCGACGGCCCGAACTCCGGGGCGCGGTCCTGCGGCTCCTTACGCTGGCCGCGGGGCCGGGTGACGGGCGTGCCGGAAAGCACGATGGTGCCCGAGCGGCCGTGGTACCCGACGGGCAGGTGTTTCCAGTTGGGCGCGAGCGGTTCGGCGCCCGGCCGGAAAATACGCCCGGCGTTGGCCGCGTGGTACTCGTTGCCGAAGAAGTCCGCGTAGTCCCCGGGCGTGAACGGCAGGTGCAGCCGCACGCTGGACAGCGGGTACAGGGCGGCTTCGACGGCGCCCCGGTGCCGTTCGGCGGTCAGCAGCTCGGTGACCTGGGCCCTGGCCTCGCTCCACCGGCCCCTCCCCTGCGCCATGAAGGCGTTCAGCGAGGGTTCGGCGAAAACCGCGTCGCCCAGCGCCCGGGCGAGGTCCAGGACCGAATCACCGATGCGCACCCCGACCCGGGGAGGCCGGAGAATCCCGGGACCTGGCCGAGGTTGGGCGCCATCGGCGGAAAATACGCCGTAGGGCAGGTTGGCCAGCCCGAACAGCGAGTCAGGCGCCAGGTCCAGCCAGGTCATCGTCGAAACACCGAACCGGGATTCCGTCAGGTGTCCCCGTTGAGGTGCCGCACAGGCTCGCCGACGTAGATCTGCCGAGGGCGGGCGATCTTCTGTTCCGGGTCGTGGGAGCCTTCCTGCCACTGGGCCAGCCAGCCGGGCATCCGGCCGATCGCGAACAGTACCGGGAACATCTCCACCGGGAAGCCCATGGCCTGGTAGATGATGCCCGAGTAGAAGTCGACGTTCGGGTAGAGCTTGTGACTGATGAAGTAGTCATCCTCGAGCGCGATCCGCTCGAGCTCGAGCGCGATGTCCAGCAGCGGGTTGCGCCCCGTGACCTCGAACACGTCGTCGGCGACGCCCTTGATGATCGTCGCCCGCGGGTCGAAGTTCTTGTACACGCGGTGACCGAAGCCCATCAGGCGCAGCTCGCCGCCCTTGACCCGCTTGATGAAGGCGGGCACGTTCTGCACCGAGCCGATCTCGCGGAGCATGTTCAGCACCTGCTCGTTGGCACCGCCGTGCAGCGGGCCGTACAGGGCGGCCGCGGCGGCGGCGGCGGCGGAGTACGGGTCGACGCCCGAGCTGGCCACGCCCCGCATCGCGTTGGTGGAGCAGTTCTGCTCGTGGTCGGCGTGCAGGGTGAGCAGCACGTCGACGGCGTGCTCGAGGACGGGGTCCGGGACGTACCTGGGCTCGGTCATCTTCCGCATCATGTTGAGGAAGTTGCCCGCGTAGGACAGTTCGTCGTCGGGATAGGCGTACGGCAGGCCCCGCGCGTGCCGGTAGACGAAGGCCGCGAGCGTGGGCATCTTGGCGATGAGCCGGACGATCTGCTCGTCCTGGTTATCCCGGTCGTGGACCGCCTTGGCCTCCGGGTAGAAGGTCGACAGCGCGGCCAGGGTGCTGACCAGGATGCCCATCGGATGGGCGTCGTAGTGGAAGCCGTCGATGAACTTCTTGATGTTCTCGTGCACGTAGGTGTGCTGGGAGATCTGGTGCGCCCAGGACGCCGACTCGCTCTTGTCGGGCAGCTCGCCGTTCAGCAGCAGCCACGACACGTCCAGGAAGGACGCGTGCTTAGCCAGCTCGTCGATGGGATAGCCGCGGTAGCGCAGGATGCCCTTGTCCCCGTCGATGAATGTGATCGCGCTGCGAACGCTCGCGGTGTTCTGGAAGGCCGGGTCGTAGGAGAGCAGCCCGAAGTCGTCTTCGGATGTCTTGATCTGCCGTAGGTCAATCGCGCGGATAGCGCCGTCGACGATAGGGAGTTCGTAGCTGCGGCCGGTTCGTGAGTCGGTTACTCGCAGCGTGTCATTCGTGGTCATGTCTAGACCATAGGCCGTCCTGACCGGTGCTAAACAGACCCCAAAGATCATTTGCCTCGGCAAAGCAGTTCTCCGGCGAATTAACCGGACCCGGACGTGAGATAGGTCTCAGCCGAACGGGACGCAACGCCTGGCCAGATGGGGGCCTCATGCTAGCCGTCGCGGGCCATGGGCCTTACGCTGGGCATGCGGTGGAAGGAGGGACGCGCCGGACCATGGGCGAGGGCACTGTGGTGATCGGGCTGGACGCTGTCACGGATCCGGAGGGATCGGCGGCGTGGCCGTCGTCGAGTTCTCTCCCGCTCGGTGCCCTGGTAACAGCAACGCCGTGCGCCCGGCTGCACACCCGCGCCGTCCTGATCGAGTGGGGACTAAACGACCTGGCCGAAGCGGCCGAGCTCATCGTCAGCGAACTGGTCACCAACGCCGTCCGGGCATCGACCGGCCCTGACGGCCACCCTCGGTACGACGGGTCGGGGCTGCCGGTCGTGGTGGTGCGGCTGGGCACCGACCACACGCGCGTCCTGATCGAGGTCTGGGACGTCATCGCGGGAGCTCCGGTCACGGAGCAGGCAGGCCCGGATGACGAGAGCGGCCGCGGCCTGGTCCTGGTCGAGGCGGTCTGCGAGCGGTGGAGCTGGCAGAGCGTCCCTGGCTGGCCCGGCAAGGTCGTGTGGGCCGAATTGCGCGTTCACTGACTGGCCTTCTCCTGCGCGTCAGCGGGATGTCAGCGGCGTCAGCGGGATCTCGGTGAAGTGTCAGGGGCTGGCGGCACGCTAGCCGCATGACTTACTCAATCATTGCCGAAGGGCTGGTCAAGCGGTACGGCGACACTGTCGCGCTCGACGGGATCGACCTGGCCGTGCGCACCGGCTCGGTGTTCGGGCTGCTCGGGCCGAACGGCGCGGGGAAGACGACCGCGGTACGGATACTCGCCACACTGGTGCGGCCAGACGGGGGGCAGGCGACCGTGTGCGGGTACGACGTGGTCAGCCAGGCGCATCAGGTCCGGCAGCTCACCGGGCTGACCGGGCAGTACGCGTCGGTGGACGAGACGCTTACCGGGACCGAGAACCTGATGCTTATCGGGCGGCTGACCGGGCAGTCGCGGTCCGCGGCCCGGGGCCGGGCGCGCGAGCTGCTGGCCGCTTTCCGGCTCACCGACGCCGCCGACCGGGCGGTGAAGACCTATTCGGGCGGCATGCGCAGGCGGCTGGACTTGGCGGCCAGCCTGGTCACGAGCCCGCGGGTGCTCTACCTGGATGAGCCCACGACCGGCCTTGACCCGCTCAGCCGCAACGAGATGTGGGACGTGGTCCGCGGGCTGACCGCGACCGGCGTTACCGTCCTGCTCACTACGCAGTACCTGGAAGAAGCCGATCAGCTCGCCGAGGATATCGCCGTCGTCGACCACGGGACGGTCATCGCGACCGGGACGCCTGACGAGCTCAAGGCCAGGACCGGGGCGCAGACGCTGAGCGTCCGCCCGGCCAACCCGGCCGATGTGCCGGCCGTGGTGGCGATCGTGGCCGGGTTCTCGCTGACCGAGCCGGAGGTCCGCAATACGACGGTCACGGTCCCGGTCACCCAGGAGGACGTGCTGCCCAGAGTGATGCGGCGGTTCGAGGACGCCGGCATCCGGGTCGCCGAGCTCAACCTGCGCGGCTCGAGCCTCGACGAGGTGTTCCTGTCGCTGACCGGCCGCCGCACCGAAACCGAAGTCCTGGAAGGGAGCGCAGCGTGACCACCGCAAGCACGACCATGAATAGCACGGTTCCGGATACTTCGGGGGCGGCGAGCGCGGCGGGAGCGCTGAGCGCGCTCAAGCCGCTGGGGCCTCTAGGGTCGCTGTCACCGCGGGTCGGGCCGCTCCAGGGACTGCGGCAGACGTTCTCGCTGGCCTGGCGGACGCTGGTGCAGATCAAGCACAACCCGGCCGAGCTGATCGACTTCAGCATCCAGCCGGTGATGTTCCTGCTGCTGTTTACCTACGTGTTCGGCGGCGCCATCGGGGGCTCGCCGCACGCGTACCTGATGTTCGCGCTGCCCGGCATCATCGTGCAGAACTCGCTGTTCACCACGCTGAACACGGCGACCGGCTTGTCGACCGACCTGGAGAAGGGGTTCTTCGACCGGCTGCGCTCGCTGGCGATCGCCAGGTTCGCCCCGCTGTCCGGCCGGATCCTGGCCGATATCGCCAAGCAGGCCTGGGCCGTTATCATGCTGGTGGGCATCGGGTACATCCTGGGCTTCCGGGTCGGCACCGCCCCACATTGGCCGCTGGGCGTGCTGGCCGCCTTCGGCCTGGTGCTCGTCAGCACCCTGGCGCTCTCCTGGGCCCTAGTGCCGCTGGCCGTGCGCGCGTTCAAGCGCCGGGTGTGAGCTCGACCAGCGTGGTCAGTGTGTCCAAAGTGACACGCTGGCCGCGTTGGTATGCGCCGCCGTATCGTTCCTCGCCTAGCACCGCGCGTACGTCGGCCGCGACCCTCTCCTCGTCTATGACCGAACGATCCGTGGTTCCCCGGACCGCTACGCTGGCCCCGAGCAGCTCGGCGGCCCGGTCCGGGTCGTCCTCGCGCAGCGCGAGATCCGCGAGACCGGTCAGGGCCTGCGCGATCACCGGCGCGTCGGACGAGGACCGGGCGGCGTCCAGGGCCCGGGCGTGCCAGCCGCGCGGCGTCGGGCCTGCCCTCCAACCGGGCTAGGTCGCCTGCCGTGTAGGCGCCCAGGGCGATGACCTCGGGCAGCCGGAGCCGTTCGGCGTCACGTTGCGCACGGACAAGTTCGGCGTGCGCCGCCTTCCGCTCGCCGAGCAGCCAGAGCTCCCGGGTCAGGAAAAAGCGAAACACAATCTCGTCTTCGGCGGTCCCAAGCTCGGTGGCAAGTTCGACAGCCTGCCGGTAATGGCCGGCCGCGGCGGCGTGCTCGCCCCGCCATCCTTCCAGCATGGCCAGGCCACCCAGGGCGGTCGCCAGGCCCCACCGCTCCCCCAGCGCGGTGAAGATGCCCGTCGCGGCCAGGAAATCCTCCTGCGCCTGGACGTGCTGGCGGCCGTAGTTGACCGTCACGTGCCCGCGCAGGACCCGGGCGACGGCGCTGACCCACGGCTCGGGGTCAGCCACCGCCTCGTC
>Ga0302326_10022120_pt1 | contig 13008 bp, 10 predicted proteins | sample Palsa_T0_3_FD_202264 | JGI IMG/M metagenome (GOLD analysis project Ga0302326, IMG submission 202264) | Peat permafrost microbial communities from Stordalen Mire near Abisko, Sweden - Palsa_T0_3 | ecosystem: Environmental > Terrestrial > Soil > Palsa > Peat permafrost | place: Sweden: Abisko... | reverse complement strand
CTCCACGTCGTATAGGAATTGCGCCAAGCAGTCTCCGACGCGCTCGGCAAGCAGCTCACGCGGATCGTCGATCTCCCCGCGCCGAGCCGGTAAACCCAAGTGCTCGCGAACCTGCGTTTCAAGCGTCGGCACGGTGTCGTCGATGCGCCCGCCGTAGCGCTGTGCAAGGACGCGCCGCGCGAACGCGTGGCCTGTCGCAACCTTCGTCGTCGGCGGAAACACCAACTTGCCTTCACGCACGATATCCCGGTTGAACGCCAAATACAGAACGCGTTTGCCGTCGAGTTCCGAACCGAGCGCGCGCAGCGTACTCGTCTTCCCCGCTCCGGCGAACGCACGCACGGCAAATGTCTCGCCGTGCCGGGCGGCTGAAATGATTCCGCGCTGTTCGTCCGTCAGCTCAAAACTCGTTGAAGACAAGATCGTCACGATTTGCGGTTCGCCTTGCAACGCGACGCCCCATTCGCGCCGCCCGACCACGATCGCATCAGCCGCCCGCATCCGGCGCTTGGTTAGGCGCTGCTACGTTGCGCAGCCCACAGACCAAGATAAGCGCGTGCTGTTTGGGTAGAATGCTCGGCATGAAAATGAAGGTTGATACAAACGCAACTCGCTTGGGCCGCTACCTTGCTCTCGCCCTCGCGCTTTCGGGCGCCGGCGTCGCATCGAGTTCGCCGGCGTTCGCGCAGAACGCGCCGGCAACGCAGCAGGCTCCAACTGCCCAGCAGCAGCCGCCGGTCCCGCCGGACGGCGCTCCGGCCGCTCCCGTCCAAGGCCCGAATGACGACAGTCAGCCGCTCACCGGGCCGCTGCCCGACGCCTGGGATACGGCCTGGGATACGGGCACCTACGACCGCCTTCACTATGTTATCGGTACCGTCGCGTCGTTCACGCCGTACCGGCTGTCGATCGCGCGCCTGAACGGCGAAACAACCCAAATCGACCTCAAGAAAGGAACGATCATTCGTCCGCTTGGTCTCGACCTCTCCCCCGGCGAGCACGTCGCAGTCGTCGGGTACTGGTCGAAGGGCACGTTCATCGCAAATCGCGTCGTCCTTCGCCGCGCGTAATCTCGGGTAGTACCGCGTTGAAGTGCGGCCGCAAGACCGCTCTTCTGCGTACATCGTTGACTGCACCTCGACGGCAACGGGCTCGTCTTTAAGCTTTGAATTTCAAACACCGCAACCCGGCCCGGACTCGCGCTCACGCTTTCTTTCTTGGTTAGCCGCCGTGCGCCGTGAGCGAATCTTTTTATTTTAAGAGGGTTTGCATTTAATTTTTGCTAAGGTTTGCATTTTAATTTTTTGCTTCGCAAAGGGCGCGCAAATTTTTTGCGCGGCGTACCGATTCGCCCTGCATGCGCCGACGTAACCGCATCGCCTGAAATCGAAAAAGGACAGACGCCGCGTCGGTCCTTTTTCCGCTATGTGCGGGATTACGCGAGAGTTTAAGGGACTTCGACGGGGAGAACGACCACTCCGATGGGTTCCGACAGACCCGTGATCCGGGTGACGGCTGAACCGCCCTTGGGATACGCGTATTCTTCCGAAGCGGCAAGCCCGGCGTCAGCCGTCCAGAGATCCTTGTCCGTTGAGGTCAGCGAGAACGAAACCGGATCGCTTGCGCCCGTCAGCGATGTCGTGCGAACCGGTGAGCCCAGAACGCCCTTCACCGGCGGTTTGTAGGTGTAGACGGCTTCGCCATCCTGGTCGCCGATGACGATGTCACCCTTGGTCGTGACTTCTAGCCCGCCCGAGAACTCGATGCGATTCTTGAACGTGAGTGAGGTGATGGTCTTCGATTTGCAGCTGGCACTAGCGATCTCACCGATGACCGCGCCGCCGCTGGAGCTTTCACCGTCGAGGTAGAGGTTGCCCTTCGCATCGAACGCAAGGAAGTAGACGTGGGCAAAGTCGGAGCTGGAGACCGTGACGCACGGTGTCGTCGTGCCCTTGGCGTAGATCGAAACGCTGCCCGGGCCGTCGACGTACGAGATGATGTTCGATACGGCAACCAGGCCGCTCGTTTCTTCGTAGCTGACGTCGACCGGGCGCTGACCGGGATCGGTCAGAGTGGCGACGACCGTCTTGTAGTCGTCCTTGTACTCGATGATGTTGCTGTCACCGGTGTTGGCAACGTAGAAGTCGCCGGCCTTGGTGCCGCCCAACCCCTGGGGTTCTGAAAATCCGGTGATCGTAGCGACGAGTTTCCCCGCCGCGCTGTAAGCATAGACATCATTCGTCCCGGAGTCGCTGATGATGACGGCTGCCTTTGCCTTTGCGTCGGGCTCGGCGAAACCGGCCGAGTCGTCCGGGTTCACGTTCGCGTTGACTCCCGGGCGCAGCACGCTCGCTGTGTGCGTGATTTGACGCGAGAACGAATTGACTGATCGGCTAATTAGTTGTGGTTGCGTAGCCGAAAGTGGCGTCGGCGACGAGGAACCTCGCCCGCCTGAGCAGGCCGCCAAAAGGGCGAGGACTGCGGATCCGCCAAGGGCGTAGCGCAACGGGCCCGTGAAGCGCATGAAATCTCACTTCCTACAAAACATGTACGGAAACAATGGGAACTGAGTTCGCTACAGAAAGCGGTGCGGACACCGACAAGCGGCACCGTTAGCCAGTCGGCGTGATCGCAGTGTTAGCCAATTCCTCTCATTTTCTTTTCGATTTCAAATATGTTTGCAAACGGCGAGGTTGGTCCAAAAGACCCAAAGCCGCGCGACACCCTAAAGTAAAACCACGCACGCGCGTCGCCATGGCAATGAGGTCACTTGCCCCTCATTGTGGTTCTTGAGCGTGACTTTCGTGTTCCGGAGCTTGGACAACGAAAGCTGCGTATCAGGCGTACCGGATCGGCCCCGACCACGAAAACCCGTGGCACTTCCGCGCCCGAATCGAGTCCCAGGTTTTGAGCCTTCGTACGCTCCTCGTCGCCGTCGTTGAGCACGAAGGTTCAGGTCTCGAAATGCCCTTGGGTCGTCTCGAACGGCCGAGTCGAGCGTCGCAAGCATTCTGTACGGCTAGCGCGCAAAGCGAAGATCTCAGCAGAGCGTCTACATGCCTTGCGACATGCGGCCGCCTCGTGGCTCATCCGTCCGGAAGTCGACGTGCAGACGGCTGCGAACGTCTTGAGGCATTCGTCGGGGAACGTTACGTTGGGGGTCTACGGCCATTTGGTCGCAGGGATGCAGGAGGCGGCGGTGGCGAATTGACGCGCGACTCGATACCGGCACGGCGGGAAAATCTGAGGGCCACCGAATAGCCACGGTGGACCAATTCGTCCTTAGGTCCGAGGGCAACCGACCAACAAATTAACCCGACACCATAAGGGTTCGTCGTCACGGAGAGTTGGCTGAGCGGTCGAAAGCGACGGTCTTGAAAACCGTAAGCCCGGTAACGGGCTCCAGGGTTCGAATCCCTGACTCTCCTCGCCTTTTAAGCGCGAGGCGAAAATCCCGTTCTGCGCTCAACGAACCGGCGTAGAACGCCGCGTTGCTCAACGCTGGACCTAATTCGCCAGAAGGCCGCCGAGCGCAATCAGACGCACCGTCGCCGATTTATCCTTTTCGTGTTGCTCACATTTCGGCGCGCCAAACGTCGGCTTCGTGTGAGATGGTGTTGGACGATCTCGACTTCGCCGACGCGTCGCCCATCGGCTGGGCGTGATCGCGTATTGTCAGATTCTTCCGGACGAGAATCGGCGGCGCCTGTTGATCACGATGTGACCGACCCGGCGCCCCGCGTGTTGGAAACGCTGGGAGTCTCCGCGCGGAAACTCGTCCGCCGCGGCGCGTACGACCCTGCTGAAGCGCGCCGATCGCCCGCGATCTCAACTGCTTTGCATCTCGAGCTCGGAAGACCGCGTGTACCCCGCGACCAATCCGCCGAACATTCCGGCGTTGCGAAGCAGATCGGCCGGAGCGCCATGCTCGACGATTCGGCCGTCATAAAGCAGCGCGACGGTGTCGCTGCGGATGGCCCCCTCCAGCCGGTGAGTCACGCTGATCGTGGTGCGGCCGCGCAACGATTCGCCCAGCGCCTCTAGAACGAGCCGTTCATTCTCGCTAGCACCTTGTCGAATCGCGCGACGCGACACGCGTTCCATAAATCGGCTTCCGAAGCGTGCGGCTTACCGAAGCGAAGATTCTGCGCGACGGTACCCGCGAAGACGTAGGGTTCCTGCGGTACATAACCGATGCGGTCACGCAGCCACGTCTTCGAGATCGTGGCGAAGCTCACTCCCTCAAAGGTCGGAGCAACGCCCCTTCAAGTCATCGATGCCGTGCGCATCCGGCACGCGGTGCGCCGCTTGTGCCGCGATGGCGACGCTATCGGCGACATCGCTTTCGACTTGGGCTTCAGCACTCACGGACACTTCAGCCGATTTTTCACCGGACATCTCGGGGCTTCGCCCAGCGAGTACCGCCGTCGCGTGCGCGCGTTGGACGGTGTCTTCAGGAACAGCTGATGGCCGGGCACTCGCGGAATTGACCGAAAACCACCTCGAGGCGCGCGAAGACCGGCTAGAGTGTGCAGGTCAATTGTGGCCGCACGGACGGTTCGGCCAGAACAGCGCGCCGTCTTCAAGCTCCGTCAACGTCCCTGTTGCGTTCGCTCGAGAGTTGATACTGGCGATGTCGGTTCCTGTTCGGGGGCCGGCTCCGAGCTGCCCCGTCGCAGCCATGAACTTCAAGCCGACGTCACCGAGCGAGCGAGCTTCGGTGGCGACGTCTTCAGGCGAACGCACGCAACCGTGAATTTCTTTTTGCGTCGAGTACTGGATACCGGCGTTTGCGAGCATGGCTCTCACGGCGAGTGCGCGTATTTCGGCTTGGCCGATTTCGGCTTTTTGAGCGGTCGTCATGCCGGCGAACGTGTCAGAAAGTTTTGCCGAAAAGCTCGCTCGATCATTCGAAGTACTGGCTGTCAGCCCGGCATACTTTCCGACCGCATCTCGCAGCTCGAAAAGTGCGTCGACGTCGCCCTTCGTAACGACGAACGCACCGCTCGACGCAATCGGCCGAGCGCGGCGTTCGAGCAGATGAAAGCCCGCGGCCGAAAACGTATCACTCGCCTGCTGCGAAAGGTTCTCCCACATTCCCTCGCGCACCACGGCGCGCTGAAACGCATCGTCCGAGTTCTGCAGTACGGCTGCCGCTCGTCGAATCGCGGAATATCGCGCTGAGATTTTGGCCGGGTCACTTTCGAACTCCGCAACAAGAATTCGCTGCAGCGCTAGCCTGTCGTCGTGCGGAAGCGGTTTGGCCGCGGCGACATCGTAGAGCATCGTTTCTGCATCGACGTCGGCTCGAGTCAAGGAATAGGATCCGGATTGCGCGATCACGGCGCCCCCGTCGGCCGAAGCGGTCGTGTCAGCGATCGTCTTGCGGGCAGACGAAGTCGAAACCGCTAAGACGGTTACGAGGCACGCCGTGCCGAGGATCCGCGCTGACGACCAACGACTTGTCCGTCGGACCGGCGTGCGGGGTCGAGTCTGGGCGTAGGACTCGATCTCTGAGCGGCCGGTTCGATCTTCGCCTAGTCTCTTCCACATAGGTTCTTCCAAAATAGCTTCATCCCGAAAAGCGAGGGTTGGTTTCAGTGCTCGAACCGCGTTCGCGCTTTGGCCTCCCTTGTGTTCAGCACCTTGCGGGGCACCAAGGCGCCGCCGAGTTGCGTGCGGCTAGTGTGCTGCGCCCGAAGGTCGGTCACAATAAGACTGAGCGCTCTCGACGTCGACGCCGTGACCGTTTCTACGAACACGCTGTACACCAAGACGTCGCAGGTCGCACGAACTCGGGCGAGACGCAATAGATAGCCTGGCCACGCTCTTGGGTGGCGTTCTGCGTCGCCCAACACCTTGGCTTGCTCAATTGCCTGGACCGAGCCGGCCGCCATGTCGCGCCGAAGGTACGGAAAGTCGGATCCATAGAGCACCGGTCGATGCCCACAATCGCGCGCAGCATATGAACAACCGGAAGGCGCCGAATCCCGGCTCGACCGCCTACATCCAAAGGCTTCGATTGCACTTGCCCTAAACCGTCGACTAGACTCATGATCCGCGCATTTACATCGACGGACACGCGATGGGCCGCGTTAGCCGTCCTTTGCATCGGCATGCTGATGATCGTCCTCGACGCCACGATCGTCAACGTCGCCTTGCCGTCAATGCAAGCCGACCTGGGCTTCACCCCGGCTAATCTCGCGTGGGTCATCAACGGCTACGTGATCGCGTTCGGCGGCTTCTTGCTGCTCGCCGGACGCCTCGGCGACCTTATCGGCAGCAAACGCGTGTTCATCGCGGGACTCGCGCTGTTCACGTTCGCATCGCTCCTGTGCGGAATCGCCTCTACGCGCGAGCTGCTTGTCGGCGCGCGCTTCATTCAGGGCATCGGCGGTGCGTTGTCGTCTTCGGTGATTCTTTCGATGGTCGTCACGATGTTCACCGCGCCGGACGAACGGGCGAGAGCCATGGGCTACTTCAACTTCACGGCTTCGGCCGGTGGATCGATCGGGCTGCTCCTCGGCGGCGCGATCACGCAGATCGCGAACTGGCATTGGGTCTTTCTCGTCAACATCCCGATCGGCATCGCCGCGATCATCTGCGCAGTGCGTTACGTCACCTCACCCGAGGGCCTCGGCCTGCGCGAGGGGGCCGATGCGCTCGGCGCGTTCCTCATTACGGCCGCCCTGATGATCGCAGTCTACACGGTTGTCGAAATTCCGGTCAACGGCATCGCTTCCGTGCAAACGTTGCTCGCGGGCACGATCGGGGTCGTGTTGTTCGGGGGGTTCATCGCGCGCCAAGCGACCGCGGCGAAGCCCCTTCTGCCACTCGGCGTCTTCCGCTCGCGAAATCTCACCGGCAGCAACATCATTCAAGTGCTGGTCGTCGCGGCGCTGTTCGGCTTTTTCTTCCTGGATTCGCTGCACTTCCGTCGCGTGCTTGGCTATAACGCGATCGCGACGGGAATCGCATTCTTGCCAATAACGATCGCGATCGGCGCGCTTTCGCTCGGATGGTCGGCACAGTTGGCGATGCGCTTCGGTCCGCGTCGGATGATCGTCGCCGGCGTCGCGACATCGGCCGCCGGGCTGGCGTGGGCCGCGGCAACGCCGTCCGGCAGCGGGAACTACGCGCTGATCTTTCCGTCGATGCTCCTGCTCGGCATCGGCATGGGAGTTGCATTTCCATCCTTGATGATGTTCGCGATGTCTACCGCAACGAACCGCGACTCCGGACTGATTTCCGGGCTCATCCAGACGACCGCGCAAGTCGGCGGCGCGTTCGGGCTCGCGATCCTCGCCACGGTAGCCGCGATAACGAACGATTCCATTGCGTTCACCATCGCTGCCGTCTGCCTGCTCTTGGCGGTCGTCCTCGCCGGCACCGTGCTGCAATCGCCGGCCACCGAACCACCGGGCACGAGCACGTCCAGCCTCCAAGGCTGATCCCCGGCACTCGCAAACACCGCGAGGCGCTGTCAGGACGGCTGCTAACGGCGACGCACGTTACGCGATGCGGGAACTCGTACCGGCTGCCGAGCACGTCGATTGGATCTCCGACTCGAGGACGTTCGACGCGATGTTTGCCTCGATGACGAGTGCTAGCGTCCCTGTAAAAATAAGAATCGTTCCGAGTATCACGAGCGCGAGAGATAGCCAGGGTAGCGCGTTTTTCGTGAGACCATCGGTAGCGATTGCGAGGCTCGACGCCACGAAAAGCCCGATTGCGGCGTAAAACAGAATCAACGCTCGTGCGACAAGCGCCGACCGCCGCTGATAAATACGCAGCATGACGGTCTCAGCATCGACGGTGACTGCATCTCCTCGGCCGCGTGCCTCACAGATCCGGGCGATCAAAAAGCGTGCCCGATCGACGATCCGCGATATTCGGGCCAAGGTCGAGGAAACAAGTGATCCGGCGGCGAGGATCAGGATCGCCGGTGTGAGCGAAGCGGCGATTACATTGAGGAAGCCCGTCCCGGCGTGAACTGAACTCATCGTCCCTCTTCTCCACGTACGGGGTGGTTGCCGTTCGCCCACGCTTCCGTCGCATCCCAGCGCCGGAAGCGCACCGGCGAAACACGCTCCGGACTTCATCTTCCTCAAGGCTCGTTCCCACGTGAGGTTCTGATAGCAGCGAGCTTCGCTCCCGCCGCAGTCGCCACGACCGCTACCACGCTCTCGGGACGCGCGGAAACAGACGAAGGCCATCCCCAGCAGTGGCGACTGCCGCTCGAACTCCGAGTCGGTATCGCTATGCATGGCGATTGCGCAAGGAAGCTAGTCGCGGGAGAAGTCTGGACGCAGTTCCACTTAGGATGGTCTGGCGTTCTGCATCGTCCAACACCTTGGTTTGCGCGAGTGCCTGGACCGAGCCGACCGCCATGTCCCGGCGAAGGTATGGCAAGCGCCGGATACGTGTTCCGGTGGACGCTGCGACCGCGTTTGTGAGCGCTGGGGCGTGTCGTACGGTTACAACGGCGCTGGCTCTCCTAGCGAACGTAACGTTGATTCGAGGCGGCTGCATCCGCCGGCGTTAATGTGCTCGCGCCCGGCGCGGCACCGTTCGTCGCGAGCAGATACGCCATGACCGCTGCCGCCTGCTGCGACGTCAGCGATCCTGGATTGCTCTTTGGCATCAAGCGCGAGACGACGTGATACAGTTCGCCGACCGTCGGCGTCGCGGCATCGGCGACGTCGTCGGCGCGGAGGGTCGGAGCACTGATGCCTTCGAGATGCGCACCGTGGCATTGTGCGCATGACGCACCGTAGATGCGGGCGCCGTCAGAAACTTGTGCGGCGCTGAATTCCAGGTGCGCGGCCGTTGGAGCAGCGGCTGGCGGCGCGATCGTCGGCGTGACCGCGGGCGCCGGCACGGTGGTCGGCGCAGCCGTTGGCGGCGGGGCCGCTAGTACCGTCGCAAGCGGCGGGGCCGCCAGCGCGAACACGTAAAGTTGACCGCCGCGCGGCACGTTTGCCGTGGCATCGGCGGCCGGTCCGCCGAACATCGAGACGCCGCCACCCCACCCGGCGAGAACAGCGATATACTGCTTGCCGTCGACCCGATACGAGATCGGCACGCCGATGATTCCCGATTCCGTTTGGAATGTCCAGCGCACGGCGCCGGTGCGTGCGTCAAACGCGGTGAACGCGCCGTCGGCGGATCCGCTGAAAACCAGCTTGCCGGCGGTAGCGAGCATGCCGTCGCACCACGGCAGACGCGATGGCTGCGACCAGCGCTTGGCGCCGGTGGCGACGTCGATCGCCAGCACTTCACCGAAGCCGGCGGAACCAGGCTCGGGATGGAGCTTGAAGTCCGATCCCAGATATGCCGCGCTGACTCGTTCGTCGAGCTCGGCGGGAGTAATGGTCATGCACATATGGGAGACCGGAATGTAGGCGAGACCCAGCGTCGGATCGAACGCCGTCGGCCACCAATTCTTCCCCCCGATTGCGCTCGGGCAGACATCGGCCGGCTTGCCGTTCACCATGCGCGCCGCCGGGTTCACTTGCGCTCTACCGCTGGGGTCGTAGCCGATGACGCCGGTCGTCTTCACCATCGGTGTTGCATACATGAACTTGCCGTTCGTTCGGTCGAGCACAACGAATTGGCCGTTGCGATCGGCGTGGAAGAGCGCGTGCACCGGCTTCCCGCCGCGAACGATGTCGACGAGCACCGTCTCGTTGACGCCGTCGTAATCCCATTCGTCGTGCGGCGTGAACTGGAAATACCAGCGGAGCGCACCCGTCTGCGGATCGAGCGCGAGCAAAGAGTCCGTGTACAAGTTGGGTCCCGGACGGACGTCGCCGCGCCAAGGGCCGGGGTTTCCGGTCCCCCAAAACAGCGTGCGCGTGACGGGATCGTACGAGCCCGTCAACCACGCTCCGCCGCCGCCGCGGGCGGAGGACACGGTGTAGTGCTGCCAGCGGAGTTGGCCGGTATTTGCGTCGAGAGCCGCGATGAAGCCCCGAATCCCGTACTCGCCGCCCGAAACGCCGACGATCAGCATCCCGTTCACGACGAGCGGCGCCGAACTGATGGAGTAACCGACTCCCGCCGGGGCGAGCTCGCGATCCCAGTCGATATGGCCGGTGCGCGCATCGAAAGCGAGCACGTGGTCGTCGAGCGTTGCCATGTACACGCGGTCGCCGTAAACAGCGAGGCCACGATTCACCACATCACAGCACACGGTGCGCAGCGTGCGCGGCGGAAGCTGGCGTTCATAGGTCCACAGTTGCGCGCCGTTCGTCGCATCAAGGGCAACGACGTGATTGAGCGGCGTGCTAAAAAAGAGATAGCGGCCATTAACGATCGGCGCCGCTTCATATCCCTGCGGCAGACCGCTCTTAAAGGTGAAGACCGGCTTGAGATTCGCGACATTGCTCGCGTCGATCTGGGTAAACGGCGCATAGCCCTGCGAGTCGTACGCGCGTCGATACATCAGCGAACCGTCGTCGGCTGTCGCCGCGAGGAGGCGCGCGTCGGTGACCGGCACCCACGGCAGTTCGGCCGCGCGCGCCAGCGGCGCCGTCGCGGTGGCCAGCAGCGCGAGTCCCAGGAAGGTACCGGTCAACGCGCGCGTTCGCACGTTACCGTGCCTCGAGCGACGCAGTCCAGTGCATCGTCTGCGTCTGCGGCCCGGCATGCACCACCTCGTCGACCGTATAGTCGAGCCGTGCGAATTTGCCACCGTCGAACGATGACGCGAGCGCGATCGTGAAGTCGAGTGGAACGGTGAAGCCGGTATAGGTCATCGTCGTGCTGCTCGAGCCGGTGGCTTGGACCACAACGCGGTCGCCCACGGTGGAGGCGACGTGCGCACGCACCGGTACATCGACAGTGGAGCCGTCGACGAGCGGCACCGGGATCTTGGCATCCCACTGCGCCCCGTCGGCGAGCGCCGGCGCGGAGCTCGTTAGACGCGCCGCCGTATTGTACGCGCTGAGTTGTTCGCCGGCGTTTGCCGATTGAAGGGTGCCGTCGGCATTGCGCGTCGCGGAGAACTCGACGTGCTCCTGTGTCTCTTCCTTTTGCACGCTCGCATGCACTCCGTCGGGTGTGCCCGTGAGCGTGATATCGTGATCGTATTTCTTGGCGACGCCGTTCCAGAAGGTACCAGCGAAGCGGAGGTGATAGGCGGCGATATCGTTGGGACCGGCAGGCCCGATTGAGAGCTGCGGTGCTGCGGCGAGGACGGCGGCAGTTGAAGCGAGTGCCGCGAATGCGGCAAGCCCGAGGGTCGTGCGGATGGTCATGATGCTTTCCTTTTCTTTAGTGTGAAGTGACTGCGGGGATGGTGTAACGCAAAGTCCAGGTGCGGCGAATCGGGGACGCAAGTGTCGGGATCGGGCCGTACTGCGTGAACAGCGGCACCGCGTAGCGCGGCGAGATGAATGCTCCGGTATAACCGCCCAGAACGTTTTGAACCGAAAGTGCCAGCGTCGCGTGTCGGAAGGCGCGCTGCACGCCCAGCGATGCCGTCACATGGCCCGGCAAGTAGGCTGAGTTGTTGTCCGACACATATTGAAGCGCGACGGCAGCCAGCGTGCCGTTGTGCGCTTGCGAGAGCACGAAACTCGCGCGGTGCAGCGGAACCCCGTCGATTTGCTTACCAGGCTCAAGCGTCGTTGCGCCGTCGAGGAGGCTGGCTGGGATCGCCGGTGCACTCAGACTATAGGTCTCGTAGGAGATGTCCGCTCGCAATGCGCCGACGGGGACCTCAAGGGTCGTGTACCATTCCCGTCCGTTGAGCCGCGGCACCGTGACATAGCGCTCGGCGAAAATCTCGGACGGGGACAGCAGCGCGCCGGGGCACAGGGTCGTCATATCCGCCTGGAGCGCGCCCTGATATCCGGCCGGGAGCGCGAGAGCGTCGGACGTTGCGGGGACGATCATGTTGCTCCCATTCGAGGCGAACCCGCCCGCATTCAAGCGTGCTCCGTTGGCAAACCGCCGTTCGATGCTGCCCAGCAGCGTGTCGGCCTGGGGATGCGTCCCGCCGAGCTGTGATGGCGCGCCGACGGTCGCAGAAGCTGGTTCACAGGTGATGGTCGCGGACGAGGGCGCGTCGAGTTGATACGAACCGGCGCTGTATGCCTGCTGCGACTGCGCCTGGGCGTGCGTCGCGGTCAAGCGAAATTCGGTGCCGCGAATGAGTCGTCGAACGTGCACGTTCGATTCGACTCCGCTGCCCGCGAAGAGCCCGCTGCGGTGGAACGTGCTCAACGTCGCGCCATAGCCGTCGGGCGCATTGGAGCTCTCGTATCCGAGAGAAAATGACTCCAGCGCTGCCGGCGACGAACCACCGTACGACGCGCCGAGATACTGGGCAAACGACGTCGTGCGAATGCGCGTCGCGGAAAGTTTTGCGGTAATCGATGCCGCATCGTACTTGCGCGTCATGGCGGCTTCATCGAAACTGCCGACATAGTCGTAGCCCGATATGCTGCCCGCCGCCAGACCGGCGAACGAAGCCGCAGCTGCATCGTCGCTGAGGCCGCCGGCAAAGGCAGCGTGCAAGAGGTGGTATGAATCTCGGCCGTGTGCCTGATTGGCCACGATGTAACCGAACGTCGAGGACGAGTCGGTGACGTTTCCGGGCCCTTCGCCGGCGACGATTGTGCCGGGCATGGTCGTCAGAATGTCGTTGCTGCTCTTGCGCGAGCTGATCGCGACGAGGTTGACTTGGGTCGAACCAATCGCGTACGCCAGCGAGATGGAAGCGTCGCGATGCCGGGCCTGCGTCGAGTGGTCGTACGTGCTGCCGCTCGCGTCGGCGAAGGTGTCGTGGGCGAGTACGCCGTCGTCACCGCCGGACGCCGCGACGAGCGCATAGCCCAGCTTGTGCGATGTTCCCGACAGGCTCGCCTTCCACAGACTGCCGTCCCATTGCGTCGCACCGCCAGTGAAGCGCAGAATCGTCGCCGCGGACGGCGCGAGCACGTGATAGTTCGGCGAGATCGAGCCGTCGTCGGCTTGATTCGCGCTGAACGAGTCGATGAG
>Ga0302326_10022117_pt1 | contig 13009 bp, 10 predicted proteins | sample Palsa_T0_3_FD_202264 | JGI IMG/M metagenome (GOLD analysis project Ga0302326, IMG submission 202264) | Peat permafrost microbial communities from Stordalen Mire near Abisko, Sweden - Palsa_T0_3 | ecosystem: Environmental > Terrestrial > Soil > Palsa > Peat permafrost | place: Sweden: Abisko... | reverse complement strand
CGGATATGATCGGTTTCTACCGCGAACGGAATGCTCTCTCACAGCCGCGCCCCGTTCCCGCGTGAGCGTTCGCGGGACGCCATCCGGATGGAAATCGTCCGCACAATTGACTGGATGAAGCAGGTGGGTCACGACGCGCGCGTCAAAGAGCGCGTGTTGGGTCTGGTCCCCACCATGGGCGCTTTGCACGAGGGCCATTTATCCCTCATCCGCGAAGCGCAGATGCAATGCTCGCCGGTGGTGGTTTCTATCTTTGTGAATCCGAAACAATTCGGCCCGTCCGAGGATTTTCAGAAATATCCAAGAACATTCGAATCAGACTGTGCCGCCCTTGAAAAGCTGCGTGTCGATTATCTTTTTGCTCCTTCGCCAAGCGAGATCTACCCGCCGAATTTTCGCACGGCAGTGTCTGTGGAAGGATTAAGCGACCGGCTGGAAGGACGTTCGCGCCCGGGCCATTTTCGGGGCGTTACCACGGTGGTTTTGAAGCTTTTTGAAATCGTGCGGCCGCGATTTGCTTTCTTTGGACGCAAAGATGCGCAGCAAGCGCGAATCATTCACCAGATGGCGACTGATTTGAATCTCGACACAAATGTCGTCGTCTGCCCGATCGTTCGCGATGTGGATGGGCTGGCGCTCTCTTCCCGCAACGCCTACCTCAAGAAAGACGAGCGCCAGGTGGCCGTGGCTCTTTACCGTTCTCTCGAAGCCGCGCGTCGCGAAGTGGAATCCGGTGAACGCGACCCCGCTCGCATTTTGGCGGCGCTGAGGCGCGTCATTGATGCGGAACCTCATATCGCCCTCGAGTACGCCCAGATTGTGGATGCGGAAACGCTTGAGCCTTCGATGAATTTGAATCGGCCGAGTTATGCGCTGATCGCGGCCCGAGTGGGGGCCACGCGGCTGATCGATAACGCGTTGATCGAGCCGGAAGGCGCGAGATTCAACGTGACCATTTAGCTAGTCTTTACATCCCAATTGGTGGGATTTTACGCGCGATCCGTTATCCGGCGGCCTTATCCAGCCTCGACTGCGGCAAGCACTTCTTCCGCGTGGCCTTTGCTCGAGGCTTTCTCCCACACTTTGTGGATCTTTCCGTCGGGGTCGATCCAGAACGTCATGCGCACGATGCCAAGGTACGACTTACCAAGGAAGCGCTTCATCCGCCGCGCACCATACGCCTCGATAACTTCGAATTCCGTATCGGCAAGCAGAGGGAAATTCAGGTCGAACTTCGCTTTGAACTTTGCCTGGGACTCAACAGAATCGGCGCTGCAACCAATCACCTCAGCGTTGTGTTTCAGGAAATCCTTCATCGCGTCGCGAAACTCGGACGCTTCGTTCGTTCAACCCGGAGTATTAGCCTTGGGAAAAAAGTAGAGAATTAGGGATTTGCCCCGGTAGTCGGCTAGAGAAATGCTCCGGCCATCATCGGCAGTGGTCTGGAACGGAGGCGCAGCATAGCCTTCTTTCAGCAAAGGAATCTCCGGGTAAAGCAGATCGTGCTAGGAGCCAGCGAGCACCTTCTTCAGCACTTCGTTGACAAGTTGAGGGTTAGCCTGCCCGCGAGTTTCCCGCATCACCTGGCCCACAAAAAATTTGAACACGCCTTCGTTGCCGCTGCGATATTTCGCCACGTTATCGGGGCTCTTCGCCACCACCGCCCGCGCAATCTCCTCGATTGCGCCGCTATCGCTGATTTGTCCCAGTCCCTCGGCCGCAACAATCTGCGATGCGCTCTTCCCGGTCTCGAACATCGTGGCAAACACTTTTTTCCCGCTGGCCGCCGTAATTTCCTTGCTCTCGATTTTCTTCAGCAGTTCCGCAAGACCTTCGGGCCGAACGAGGCAGTCCGCTATGTCCTTGCCCGTTTCGTTGAGACGGCGCAGCAGTTCTACCGAGATCCAGTTGGCCGCAGCCTTGCCAGGAGCGCCGGAGCGAACGGCCGCCTCGAAATAGTCCGCCAAAGACCGGGTGGCTGTGAGGACTCCTGCGTCATACGGAGTGATTCCGTGCTCGCGCTGAAAGCGATCCAGCTTCGCCGCGGGCAATTCCGGCATGGAAAGACGGATTCCTTCCACATTCAGATGCGATGCCGAAACGGGCAGCAGGTCGGGATCGGGAAAATAGCGGTAATCGTGAGCAAATTCCTTCGATCGCATGGGATCGGTGCGGCCGGCCGCAACGTTCCACAGTCGTGTTTCCTGGGCGATTGTGCCGCCGGATTCAAGAATCCCAATCTGCCGCTCGATTTCGTATTCCAGAGCATGCGACAGATAGCGGAAGGAGTTGAGGTTCTTTACCTCCGCCTTGGTTCCAAATTTCGGAGCGCCGCGCAATCGGACGCTCACGTTAGCGTCGCAGCGGAGCGAACCCTGCTCCATGTTGCAATCGCTCACCTCCATATATTCGAGAATTTGCTTCAACGTATTCAGATAAGCGTAAGCCTCAGCCGGAGTGCGCAAATCGGGCTCGGATACGATCTCAATCAGCGGCACACCGCATCGATTGAAATCGATGTAGCTCCAGCGGTCCGAATCGGCAAAGCCCTCGTGCAGACTTTTTCCCGCATCGTCTTCCATGTGCAGGCGCGTGATGCCGATGCGTTTGTGGGCGCCCTCCACCTCAATGTCGAGCCAGCCCTGGGTTGCGAGCGGAAGTTCGTACATCGAAATTTGGTATCCCTTTGGCAGGTCCGGGTAAAAATAATTCTTTCGCGCGAAGCGGGAACGCTCCTGAATTGTGCAGTTGATCGCCAACGACGCGCGCAATGCAAGCTCAAGCGCTTTTTTGTTGAGCACCGGAAGCGCGCCGGGAAGCCCCAGGCACACAGGACACGTATTCGAATTCGGCGCGTCCCCAAAATTCGTCGAGCAGCCGCAGAACGCCTTTGTGAGTGTCTCAAGCTGCGCATGCACTTCGAGACCAATCACCGCTTCGTAACGGTTCAGCACCTCGGCGGCGCTTCGATGGTTGTTCGGCTCATGGTAAAGCAAAATTATAGCATCCCGTATCTGAAATGCGAGTTTGCACCCCCGAGTCGCACGGTTGAAAGTCGAAAAGTGGAAAGTGGGATAGCGGGCGGCCTTGCGAAGCAATAATTGCAAGGCCGCCGCCTCGATTCAGCCTAGTTCATCACCGCCCGCCGCCCCATACGTATTTCAGGCCCAGCCGGTAATTATAGCCAAGCGCTGGGTACCCCACAGCCTCCTGGTAGTGGCGATCGAACAGATTGGTGAAATGCGCCACGGTGGAAAGGCCGTGGCCCAGGTCAATGCTGTTTGCAAGGTCCCACCGCAAGTAGCTCGGGTCGCTGGTGATACCAAGTCCGAGAAAGTCGCTGTCGGTTCGGCGACCCACATAGAATCCAGTGATGTTCCAATTCATTCGTAGGAAATGCGCGTTTGCTGTGATGTTTGCGGAATGAAGCGGCCGCTTGAAAAGTCGGTTTCCGGCTTCAAGCGCCGGATCGAAAGCGTTCGGAGCAGCCAGGACCTTCGAATCGTCGTAGCTGTAGTTGCCCACGACGCTGAGCCATCGCGTGGCCCTCATCTCAAAGGACGAATTCACGCCCGCCGCGCGCGCTTTGTCGGTATTGAAATAATTTCCGCCAAAAGCGGGACAGTTGGGCGTGGCGCCGCCAGATGCAAAACTTACGATGTCCCGAAAATCGTTGTGAAAAAATGTCGCGGAAAAGCGCAGGCGATCATTTGAGAAGAATTGGTCGATCCCGGCTTGCACCGTAACGCTCTGCTCTGGCTTCAGCTGCGGACTGCAATCCACTGGAAGAATTTGGGGTTCCTTTATACCCTCGCCATAGGAAGCGCGAAGTCGCGTGGCACCCCAAAAATTATTCCCCATGCGCAGCGCATAAGAAGCTCCCACTCGCGGCACTGTGCGCGTGCCGAAAAAGCCGTTTGCTTCCACGCGCCCACCTACCACGGTAGTAAGCCGCGCGCCTAATCGATAACGCAATTCAAGGTAGCCGGCCTGATTGTGGCGGCTGGCAGATGGACCTGTCTCCACCTCGTTTTCGTAACCTGCGGTGAAGCTTCCATTCTTGAAAAGATAACTGGACTGCTCGGTCGCGCCAGCGCGGTTATATTTCGAAATGAACGTCCCAAAAGGTGGCGACACTTCTACCAACTGGAAGCGCGAGTCAAACACGGACACCTGGTGCTGCCAGTGCTCGCCAGTCGAGAAATTCCAAGCGAGGTTGGTGGCAAATTCGTGAATGTCGCTGCTTTCTCCCGGAGTCGCCCCTCCCGGTAGCAGCGTCTGTCCTGGCTGGCCCGCATCGCTGGAGTTGTTACGAATAGTGAGGTGGAGCGTGTCAGTGTCGGAGAATTTCCAGCCGAAGTTTCCAGAGGCTGTGGCATCGCGGAACTGATCGCCCGGGCCCTGTCCGTCGGTAGAAAAATAGCCTGTCTCCGCGGAGTAGTCGAATTTGCCCAGGACTCCGCTGAGCTGGGCTTCTCCATGGCCCGTTCCGAAGGTTCCCCCGTCTCCTTCTAGGGTCAATTGCGGAGTCGTGGTAATGCCGCGGTGCGTGAAGATCTGAATCACGCCATCCATTGCATCAGACCCATATAGCGCGCTCGACGCGCCATGCACGATTTCGATTTTGTCCACGTTGTCGACCGTGAAGTCCGAAAAATCGATTGCCCCGCCCGGTTGGTTCACCGGCGTGCCATCCACAAGCACCTTCGTGTAATTGGAATTTCCTCCGTCAAGAAAAAGCGACGTGATACCCCCATAAGGCCCGAGCCTCGAAAACGCCACGCCCTCTTCCGAAGCCAGCAGATCGGTGAGCCAAATTTCCTGCCGCTGCTCGATTTGCTCTTTGGTGAGCACATCCACGAGATCGGGTGTGGTCTCGGCAAGAGCGGGTTCCGCGCCGGCCGTGACAATAACGTTTGCTGACGTCCGTTCGAGCTGTAAACGGACATCCCAATTACGCGTCTCCTCTGCGCCCAACGCGAATTCAGCGACCTCCTGCGTAAAGGAACGAGCCTGAATCTCGATCCGATAACGCCCAGGCAGAAGAGCGAGCGAAAACGTGCCGTCCGGTCCAGTCATGGTCTGTACCGGCTGGGCCGAGGGAGTGTTTAGCAGTTGTGCCACGACCCTCGCACTCGGTACTGCGGCGCCGCTTGGATCTGTGACGTCGCCTTTGATGGTGGTTGTGGATTGCTTCTGAGCTGCGGCGGAACAGGCTAGGCTGAGGCACAAAGCGGCTGTAGCAGCTAAAACAGAGATGCGTCTCATCTTATCCTCCTCTCCCTCTCGCGCGGGAGTTGAAGGTTGTCCGGAGACGGGCACGTGAAAACGCCTGCGAATCCGGATTGAAACTCCGCCGGTCTCCTGGCTTGGCGAATGCCTATTTCCGGGCTTTTGCGCGGCCTTCCCACCTGCTTCCGCTGGGGGTTTCATGCCTCACGGCAGCGAGCAGTGGCTTACGCAGAAACTTCTTCGCCTTACAGTCGCGCGGCGGCGACGGTTTTTCACCGTCTTCCCGTGCACGGAGTTTCGGGTTTTTGTTGACGACATCGGGAAGTGCGCCCAGTGCCGCTTGCAGAAGCTAAATCACCCTCTGCGGTCGTAAAACTCGTTTAACTAAAAATCTCAGCGCGACAGAACGCGCGGCCGGCCGCCCGAGCGGATATTCACCTCGAGCGGCGTTTCGAAAACTTCCTCCAGCATCTCGCGTTCGTAAACCTGCGCTGGCGTTCCGACGCGCAGGCACTTGCCCTTGTGCAACAGGACGATGCAGTCGGAAAATTCCGCCGCCAGATCGAGTTCGTGCGTGACTACCAACACCGTGTGCCTGGTTTCATCCGCAAGCCGCCGCAAACGCTGCAGCAATTCCACCTTGCCCCCAATATCGAGATGCTGGGTCGGCTCATCTAGCAGGAGAAGCAAGGGCTCCTGAGCAAGCGCTCGCGCGAGAATCACGCGCTGTTTCTCGCCGCCCGAAAGTTGATCCATCCAGCGGTCGCGCAATGCATCCGCGCCCACCTGCGCCAGCGCATTCCCGGCCATCAGGCAATCCCGCTCGGATTCAAACCGCAAGCTCCTGCCGTGTGGATATCGGCCCTGCAAGACGTATTCCCACACTCGCAAGGGAAAAAGCAGTTCGCTTTCCTGCTGCACGAGCGCGATCTGTTGCGCGCGTGCACGCGGATCAAGGGTGCTCACCTCGATTCCGTCCACTTCCACGCGCCCGGAAAGGGGCTTGGAGAGTCCGGCCAGCAATTTGAGGAGCGTGGATTTCCCGCTGGCATTTGGTCCCAGGATCGATACCAGCTGATGCGGATGTGCCTCGAAACTCACAGGGCCGAGGCTGAATCCAGGGCCCGCACGATCCGTCACGGAATACGTGTACGTTGCTTGCTCCACCTTCAGCCGCACTTTGGAAGCAGGAGCTGCGCCGCTCGCCTCTCGGGCGAGAATCTCGTTGCTCCCTTTCGCCGCACTCACCGGACTCTCCTGCGCATGAGATAGATGAAGACCGGCGCGCCTGCTATGGCCGTCATAGCGCCTACGGGCAATTCCGTGGGTGCCACAATCGTGCGTGCCAGCAGATCGGCGGCCACCACGATAATTGCGCCGCCGATCGCCGAAGCGGGAATCAGCAAGCGGTGATCCGTCCCAAACAACATGCGCATTACGTGCGGCACGAGCAAACCCACGTATCCGATCGCGCCGCTTACCGACACCGCGAGCCCAGTCAAAATCGAGGCGGAAACATAGACCACGAGCTTCACGCGATTTACATTCACGCCAAGGTGACGCGCTTCTTGTTCGCCCGTAAGAATGAGGTTCAAATCAGAAGACGTAGTGTAAATCGATCCCACCGCAATTATCAGAAGTAGGTAAAGCCATCGCAAATCGACGCGCGGCGCCGACGAAAGATCTCCCATCAGCCAGAATGCCATTCCGCGAAGATCGCGTCCGCTGAGTGTGGTCATCAGAAACATGATCACCGCTGAAAGAAAAGAGGCCGAGACGATGCCAGCCAGCAGAAGCGTGGCGCTATCGAGCTGCCCTCCGCGGCGGCCCAGGAAATAAACCGCGGCGATTGTGACGGCCGCACCGGCGAATGCTGCAACTTGAATTGCACCTGGCGTGAACGGCGCGACGATCAAACTCACGATTGCGCCTAGCGCCGCTCCGCTGGAAACGCCAAGAACATACGGATCGGCAAGGGGATTTCGAAGCAGCGCCTGGAAACTCGCACCGGCTGTCGCGAGCGCCGCGCCCACAAGAATTCCCAAAGCGATTCGCGGCAGGCGCAGCCCGAACACCACGAGCGCAAATTCCGAGGAGACTTCGTCCTGACGGCCGACCGCACTCTTGAAAAGCGTCGTAACGATGTCGCGCACCGAAATGGGCACCGCGCCCATTCGCAGCGAGATTACGACGACCACGAATAGGATGAACAGAAGCGCCATGCACATGCCAACGACGCGCCGCGGCGTCAGCGGGCGCACGCGCCACACTCCTCCGCCGCGCTGCCAAAATTGTATGGCGGGATCTCCTGCCCGATCCAGCTGCTATTGCCTTGCATCTGCACCGAAAACAGTTCCGGATGAAGCTTGCGCGCCAGTTGTTCGATGGCATCTACCAACCCCGACGAGGGCCTCGCAATCTCGTCGGTTGACACTACCACGTGCCCCAATTCAACTGCCCGAAGGCTTCTCCATGCTGGACGCGATCGAACGTCATCCAGTGCTTTCCGGTCTCCTCCATGATTCGTGGTGAAGAGAATGTAGTCGGGCTGCAAGCGGACCACTTCTTCGAAGCCGATCTGTGGCCAATTCTCGTGCGACGTTATGATCGATTCCGCGCCCGCCCAGCGTAGCGCGTCGGCGATAAACGTGTTCTGTCCAATGCTGATCAATGGTTCTTCCCAGACCACGAACAGCACGTGGATCAGCGGGAGTTCACCAAGGCGCGCCTGTAATTTATCGAGCCTTGCCTGCAACTGCGTCACAAGCGCCTTGCCTTCCGCATCCGCGCCTATTACCTGAGCCATCCGCGTGATAGAAGCCAGCACTCCGCGCACTGTGTGAGGATTGCTTGTATAGACGGCTATGCCGAGCTTCGCAAGTGCGTCAACGGTTTCTCGGCGGTTGATCGACGTGGATGCAAGCACCAAATCAGGCCGCAGCGCAACGATTGCTTCGAGGCTCGGGTTCAGCGGCTGGCCGATATGGGGCTTTTGTTTCGCCGCCGCTGGCGTGTCGCAATAGTTTGTATCGCCCACCAACCTGTCTTCTAGGCCGAGGGCATAGATCGTCTCGGTCAGATCGGGAGAGAGTGTTACGATCCGTCTCACTTGGGCAGGAACCTCGATCTGCCGGCCGACTTCATCCGTAAAAACGCGCTTTGCATCATTGATTCCGGTAGTCATCGCCGCGAAGCTGGAAGCAGGGAATGCGGGCAACGCGGCGCCAGCCGATATCGCGAGCATGAGAGCGCACGCTAGTTTCGGCGGACAGTTGCGCATCGACCAATGCCTCAGCCTTAGCAACAACAACTACCCTCCGTTGTTACCCGGTTAACAAAAAAGCCTCGCGAAAAGACAGCGAGGCTTGCGCCACACTCTTTCTCGCGAAGAGCGTCAGCTTACGCGAGCCCGGGCAGTTTCCTGACTTTCGGCCTTCTCCTGAACGCTTCTCAGGAAACAACTCCGGGCGCTGCGCCCCTATCGGGGCTACCTTCCCAATCCCTCATTCCGGGATCAGTGGCGATTTGCTGGCAGCGCCGGCCGATCACAGTGGCGGGACCGTGGCCGATTTTCACGGCCTTCCAGTATCCCCTGGGCCAGCTCAGTTTGTTTTTCAACGAGAGTTTATGTCGCCCCCCCTCGCGGTGTCAAATCTACCACCTGGAGAGAGGCAGACGAATGGTGTCAACGAACGCGACTTGACGGTTCAAGACTGGAGAGCAAAGTGGAGGACCAAGATATATGGCCAACGCAACCAGGAATAGTTCGTTGTTCCGGAAGCGTGTTAGGAATGTAAGTTGCGAGTGCCGCCCGCGAAGTTCCAATCACCGCTACAACGCGGCGCAGCATCGGCGCATTCTGCTAGCGGTTTTTCCACTTCGGAGCGCGCTTTTCGACTAAGGCGCGCAACCCCTCTTGAGAGTCCTCGAGGTCGGCCAGTTCGTTGAGGAAAACCTTCATGGAGTTTCGGACTCCATCGCGAAGCGGCATTCCCAAGCTTCCCAAAATTGCTTTTTTGGCCATGGTGAGCACAGGCCCTGATTGCGACGTTACTTTCCCGATCACGTCTTTCACTTTGGTTTGGAGTTCGTCCTGCGGAACCACCCAGTTTACGAGGCCCAGGTCGCGAGCCCGTTCGGCACTCATCGTTTCTCCGGTCAGCACAAGTTCGAGAGCGAGCTTCGGTCCCACGATGTAGGGCAGAATCGCGGCGGCGAGTGGCGGAAACACCCCCAGCTTGATTTCCGGCTGGGCAAATCGCGCTTTGGGAGTTGCAATCACAAGATCTCCAAGTGCCGCAAGCTCCGCCCCGCCACCAAATGCGGGGCCGTTCACGACGACGAGCACCGGCTTTGAGGTGTCGAGCATTGCGGAAAACGCCCCGTGGAACGCATCAAGGAGTTGAAACACGCGCCGCTGCGTGTATTCAGCCAATTCAATTCCGCCGCAAAATGCTTTTGCAGCGGAATCGATTACGATCAGCTTGATTCCGCTATGGTCGCCAAGCGCGGTGATCCCGGCCGCAAGCTCGGCCAGCATGCGTTCATTCAATAGATTGTGCTCGGGACGATCGAGCGTGAGCCATGCAACTTCGCCCTCGCTCCGAAACTTCACATGTTGAAAGTCTTCGAGCGCAGGCGGGACAAACCTGAGCGTGCCCAGCACTTCGACGCCACGGCGTTCGTTCAGCATTCCGGTTAACCCCGATTCTTCGAGCTTAGACTGTTTCATTTCGAGCTACCAGTACCGATACGGCGAGCAACATCCAATCTGCTAAGCCCCGAAGATTGCAGCTTTGGGCTCTCATGTGTTTTGCGATGCGGTTTGGCAGCTTCTCAGTTCGCGCCAGTTCCGGTATTCTGCTGAACCTATGCTAGATCTGGGATACGTAAGGGATCACCTGGACACGATTGAGAAAATGGCGGTCAACCGGGGCATCACCTTGAACCTTGCCCCTTTTCGGACAATCGACGCGGAGCGGCGCCAGCTCATCACGCAAACGGAACGCCTGAAGGCGGAACGCAACAGCACAAGCGATGAAATCGTCCGCCTCAAAAAGTCAGGACAGGATGCGAGTGCAATTCTTGCCCGGATGAAGGAAGTTTCCGAGCAAATCAAACGCGATGATGAACGCATCACGCATCTCGATGAGGCGCTCAGGAACTTTTTGCTGATGATCCCCAACATTCCCCACAGCAGCGTGCCCGTGGGAAAGGGTGCCGCTGACAATGTCGAGGTTCGCCAGTGGGGCGCGCCGCCGAAATTCGACTTTGCACCCAAGCCGCACTGGGAGCTTGGAGAAGGCGCGGGAATTTTGGATTTGCCCGCGGCGGTGAAGATTGCCGGCGCGCGCTTCGCCGTTTACAAGGGACTGGGAGCGCGGCTGGAACGTGCAATTGCGAACTTCTTTCTGGATATGCACACGCGAGAGCATGGCTATACCGAAATACTCCCGCCGTTTATCGTCAACACCTCATCGCTGACCGGCGTGGGCCAATTGCCCAAGTTTGCCGCGGAAATGTTCCACCTGGAAGGAACGGATCTGTGGCTCACACCCACGGCCGAAGTTGAGCTCACAAGCTTGCATCGTGACGAAACCCTCGATGCGGACGAGTTGCCGCTAAAAGTGTGCGCCTGGACGGCGTGCTTTCGTTCGGAGGCGGGCGCTGCGGGCAAAGACACGCGAGGCATCAAGCGGCAGCACCAATTTCAGAAGGTGGAACTGTTTAAATTTACGCGTCCCGAGCAGAGCTACGACGAACTGGAATCCCTCGTGAAAAATGTGGAAGCGGTGCTGCAGCGGCTTGGCCTGCATTATCGAGTGGTACAGCTGTGCACCGGCGACATGGGATTCGCATCCGCGAAAACCTACGACGTGGAGGTTTGGCTCCCGTCCTCAAATGAATTTATGGAGATTTCTTCGTGCTCGAATACGGAAGCATTTCAGGCGCGGCGATCGGGAATCCGCTGCAAGGCCAAAGGCGGAAAGAGTGAATTTCTGCATACGTTGAATGGGTCGGGGCTTGCGGTGGGGCGCACGTGGATAGCGATCGTAGAAAACTATCAGCAGCCGGATGGGTCGATCCTGATACCCGATGCACTGCGTCCTTACATGGGCACGGATCGTATTTCAGCGCTATAAACTAGCTATAAACGTTTGGGGTTCGCGTCAGCGATTGCTGCTCGAGTTATTAGGCTCGATCAGGGCAAGTTCGTGGGCGAATAGCGGATTCTCTGGGAATTGGGCGGTGAGATCGGCAAGAAGCACGCGTGCGCGATCGAATTGATGCTCCCGTTCGTAGCCGAGCGCCAGAAGGATTTTTGCAAACGGTTTCAGGTAATGCCCATTTTCAGCGGCCATCTGCATTTCCTGAATCCCGCGCTGTTTATCCCCATGCACGCCGCCGATTCGCAAAAAGAAACGCTTGTAGGTAGGCATGCAGCCGATCACGTAATTGCTGGCGCCTAGCGCGAGGTAGGCATCCTGCGCTGTGGGATCGATTGCGAGCAGCGTATTTGCCTCGGTTTCCGCCTGACGCATCATGCTCAGCCCAGCTAACTGCTTTTTTTCGATCAGCGCGTCATAGTCGGATTCCATCCCGTCGGCCATCGTAAGCACTAAGAGACCGTGAGCATCGCGCGGATTCGACTGAAGAATACCTTTGGCCATTTCGCGGGCTTGGCGATTTGCATTCATAAATGCATCGTTGCGGTTCTCTGAAGCCTTGCCGTCAATTCCGCCAAGAAATTTGGAGTCATCCAGAAAAAAAGCAGAGCTTAAAACGCCTTTCTGGTTGAATTCTTCATACAGGTAACTGGCGGCTTCGGCGACTTTTCCCAGCGGATCCGTCGGCTCCATGCGTTGATAGGCGAGGAACTGGCTGCGCGCACCTTCAAAATCGAGACCGTAAAGATCGTGAAATCCATTTTCGAGGAGAACAGGACCGACAAGATCAGGCTCGGCTGAGGCAGGCATGGGCTTGGCCTGGGAGCAGAGTGGCGCGACGAGGAGAGAGACAAGCACAACAAGCAAATATGCTCTGGTCCTTAGTGCCGATATCATAATCCTTCTCCGCCTCGGTTTTCGACCGTTGTCCGGCACTTCACTGAATAACTCAACTCAACGACAGGCAGCAGGGATCCCCACTGCTAAACAATGATACTTCGAGGTTACTTAATCCTTTCGGGTTGCATAATACAGGGTTCCTATAAGTTATTCATAAAAAACGCAGTAATGCGCTCAAAGAGCTGAATGCGCGCTGGCCGGTCGCCGATGGGGTGCCCGCGGCCCGGAAATATAAGAACGTCCGCGGGATACTTGCCGCTCAAGATCAGTTTGTTGATTACTTCCGACGTGTTAGCGAAATGCACGTTATCGTCGCCGGTCCCGTGTACGAGCATCAGTTTGCCTGCTAACCCGTTTGTATGATTGGCAGGCGCTGAATCGTCGTATTGCGTCGCGTTGTCTTGCGGACGGCCCATATAGCGCTCCGTATACGCCGTGTCATAAAGGCGCCAATCGCTCACGGGAGCCACCGAGACCCCGGCTTTGAAAACCTCAGGCGCGTTGAATAGAGCTTCCAAAGTCATATACCCGCCGTAACTCCAGCCCCAAATTCCAATGCGGGCACCGTCAACATAAGGGAGCGACTTCACATAGTTGACGCCCGAGAGCTGGTCTTCCAATTCGACTTTACCCAACCGGTGATAAATGGGCGTTTCGAATGAGTGACCGCGATTGTAGGAACCGCGATTATCGAGAGAAAAAATGATGAA
>Ga0302326_10022115_pt1 | contig 13009 bp, 13 predicted proteins | sample Palsa_T0_3_FD_202264 | JGI IMG/M metagenome (GOLD analysis project Ga0302326, IMG submission 202264) | Peat permafrost microbial communities from Stordalen Mire near Abisko, Sweden - Palsa_T0_3 | ecosystem: Environmental > Terrestrial > Soil > Palsa > Peat permafrost | place: Sweden: Abisko... | reverse complement strand
GAGGCGTACCTGTTCGAGCAGTACCGCAGCAACGGCTTCCCGGCTACCGTGGTCCCGCTCTCGATGGTGCTCGGCCCGAACAACATGGTCGCCGACCGCGAGCAGCGCATGTTCCAGCGGCTGCTGCTTGGCCGCCCGGTGCTCATCCCCGGCGACGGCACCACGCTGAGCCAGATCGGGCACGTCGACGACGGCGCCGTGGCCCTGCGCATGCTGATGATGCAGCCGCAGACCTTCGGCAAGCGCTACAACCTCACCGGCCGCGACTACTGGAGCGACGAGGCGTACGTCGACACCTTCGCCGAGATCGTCGGCGTCACCCCGCGCAAGGTCCTCGTCCCGGCCCCGGTCATGGACGACATCTACGCGGGGAAGGGAGACCAGAGCGCAGTCCGCAAGGGCGTCCCGGCCATGAACAAGGCGGGCGACTCGGCCGCCGCCGTGATGGCACGGCACGACCCGCGGGCAGTGGGCGTGCGCGGGCTCATCCAGCGGCTCGCGCCCAACATCCACCACTGGAACGACAGCACCTTCTTCTCGGTCGAGCGGCTGCGGGAGGACGTCGGCTTCCGGCCCGCCTATACCTTTGAGGCCGCGGTCGAGCACACCTACGACTGGTTCCGGCGAGAGATGCTCAACCAGTCGCTGCAGTTCGACTTCAGCTGGGAGGACAACCTCCTCACGAGTCTTGGTAAGCATGGATAGCGAAGTGATGCCCGTGATCTCCTGCGTGCTCGCGCCGTCGCTCGACACCCCGGCGCACATCGAGCTGGCGGAACGGCTGGGGTACCGGCGGGCGTGGTGCTACGACTCGCCCGCGCTCTGCGCCGACCCGTGGATGGTCCTCGCCCTAGCCGCGGGGCGCACCCGCGGGATCGGGCTCGGGCCGGCCTCGCTGGTCCCGAGCCTGCGTCATCCGATGGTCACCGCCGCCGCCCTGACCACGCTGGCCGGGCTGGCGCCCGGCCGGGTGAGCGCGGCCTTCGGCACCGGGCTGACCGGCCGGATGCTGCTGGGCGAGCGGCCGATGCGCTGGGCCGACGTTGAGGAGTACGTCGCGGCGGTCCGCGCGCTGCTACGGGGCGAGGAGGCGAGCTGGAACGGGAGCCTGGTGCGGCTCGCGCAGCCAGTCGGCTTCGCGGCCAGCCTCCCGGCCGACGTCGCCGTACTGATCGCCGCCGACGGCCCCCGGGGCCGCGCCGTCGCCGCCGGGCTCGGCGACGGGGTGCTCACTACCCGGGCGCCCCGCGCTATCCGGGTGCCGCGACAGCCGTCCGGACCGGGCTCGCGGCAGGTGCTGCTGACCTTCGGCACCGTCCTCGACGAGGGCGAGGACGCGGCCGGCCCGCGGGCGGTGACGGCGGCCGGCCCCGCCCTGGCCGCCGCCTACCACGCCATTTACGAGTCGAAGGGCGCCGACGGGGTGGACCGGCTGCCGGGCGGCCGCGAGTGGCGGCAGGCGGTGGAGGCGGTCGAGCCATCCCGGCGGCACCTCGCGATCCACGACGGCCACCTGATCGCGCTCAGCCAGCACGACCAGGCGCTGCTCGAGCACGCGGCACCGCTGCTCGCGAGCTGGACCATGACCGGAACCCGAACCGACGTCGGCGCCCGGCTGCGCGCGCTGACCCCGGCCGGGATCACTGAGGTGGCCTACCAGCCGATGGGCCCGGACATCCCCCGCGAGCTGGCGGCGTTCGCCCAAGCGGCCGGGCTCGACAACACGGGAGCGGCAGGCGCATGACAACTCTGGTCAGGCTGGCCAAGCGGCACCCGGGCAGCAGCGTCGACGACTTCCGGCGCCAGGCCAACGCCGCCAGCGACTGGTCCAGCGCCGTGCCGTACGGACTGCGGTCCGCGAGCCAGGCGCTGACGCTGACCGGCGCCTACCGCCGCGGCGAACCCGTCTACGACGTGATCGACGAGCTGGCGTTCGACGACGAGGCGAGCGCCGTCCGCTGCCTGGCGGATCCAGCCTTCGCCGCCACCTGGGCCAGCCCCCTGCTCGACTCCACCTCAATAGCCTGCCTGGTGGTGGAGGAGCACGTGGCCAAGCCTGGGTCGGTGGGCGCCTCGTTCGTGAAGAACTACGAGCTGGTGGCGAAGCGGCCGGATATGGACCGGGAGGAGTTCGACCGCTACTGGGCGCAGGTGCACGGGCCGCTGGCGGCGACGATCCCGACAATCAGGCGCTACGTCCAAGCCCACCTGTCGCCCGGCACCCGCGGGAAACCAACGCCCTACGACGGCCTCGCCATCACCTGGTTCGACGACGTCGCCGCGATGCGGGCAGGCGCCGCGACCGAGGCCTACGCTCAGACGAGGGCCGACGAGGCGAATTTCCTCGCGGGCGAGCTCCCGTTCGTGATCACCACCGAGCGGGCCACCTTCCCGCGGGCCTGATTCCGGGCAGGTGAGGGCTGGCGCCACCGCGCGGCGGCCTGTTAGCTTTGTTCTGACCGGACAGTACAAAGTAGTAGGGAGGGTCAGCCGTGGCGAAGCGATGGGCACGACGGCCGGAGGGTTCCACCTGGGGCGACTGGGGCGAGGACGACGAACTCGGCCGGATCAACCTCATCACGTCGGAGAAGGTGCTCGAAGGCGTCAGGGAAGTGCAGGCGGGCAAGAGCTTCTGCCTGAGCCTGCCGCTCGACTTCCCCGGCGGGTCCGCGATGAACCAGCGCCGCTACCCGCCGATCATCCGGCCGACCGAGGACCTGGCCTACAAGCCGGACACCTTCTACAACGTGGTCGCCAAGGACTCGATCTCCCCGTCCTACATCGACGTCTGGTCAGACGACCTGGTGACGCTCTGGATGCAGTACTCGACCCAGTGGGACGCGCTCGTGCACCAGGGCGCGCTGTTCGACGCCGACGATGACGGCGTCGCCGAGCCGCTGTACTACAACGGCTTCAAGCCGCACGTCGACATCATCGGGCCGAAGGAAGACGCCAAGGGAGACGGCAGCGGCAGCCTGGCGTTCGCCCGTCACCTTGGGCTCGAGCACATGGCGGCGCACGGCGTCCAGGGCCGCGCGGTGCTGATCGATGTGGCGTACCACCTGAACAACACCGAAGAGTGGACCGCGGTCCCGATGAAGACCCTGCGGGAGATCATGGCGGCCGACAAGGTCGAGGTCAGGCCGGGTGACATGGTCATACTCCACACCGGCTTCGCCAACAAGATCCTCGAGTGGGACAAGCATCCCGACGCGTCGCGGATCCAGGCCATGTACCCGTACCTCGACGGCGAGGACCCCGAGGTGCTCGAGTGGATCGCCGACTCCCAGCTGTCGGCCCTCATCTCGGACAACTACGCGGTCGAGGGCTGGCCCGCCCCGAGCCCCGAGCCGCACACGCTGATCCCGGTCCACAACCTGTGCCTGTTCAAGCTCGGCATCCCGCTCGGCGAGATGTGGTACACCCAGGAACTCGCCACCTGGCTGCGAGCCAACGACCGGAGCAGCTTCCTGCTGACCGCCCCGCCGCTGCGGCTGCCGGGCACCGCGGGCGGCCCGCTGAACCCGATCGCAACGGTCTGAGCCCGCACCTCCCCGCCCTCGCCGGATGCGCCCGGCGAGGGCGGCCGGACCGCTGAACCGGGGCTGACAAGGCGCGGTGGAGTAATCTACTGTCCGATAGTCAGCGACCAATGGAAAGGCCCGCGTGGCTCCGAACGTGGACAGGGACCCGATCCTCGAGGCCTACCATCTCTGGAACGAGAATGGCTGGGAGGACTGCGCCGCGGGCTGCACCGCCGTGACCTCGCTGATGCGCGTCCACCAGATGATGACGAGGCGCGCCGATCAGGTCCTGGCGCCGCTCGACCTCACCTTCGCCCGCTACGAGCTGCTGGTCCGGCTGTACTTCCGCCACGGGGCGCTCCCGCTCAACCAGCTCGGCAAGGAGCTGCAGATCCACCAGACCAGCATCACCAGCCTGGTGGACCGGCTGGAGAAGCAGGGCCTGATCGAGCGCACGCCGCACCCGACCGACCGGCGCAGCACCATCGCGCAGATAACGCCGGCCGGGCGGGCGCTGACCGGCAAGGCGATCAATCTGCTCAACGCGGAGTTCTTCCGCGATCTGGGGCTCAGCGAGCGCGAGGCGCACCTGCTCATCGGCCTGCTGATGAAGATGCGCCGCTCCTGGAACGACATCGGGAACCCAGACGGCTGGGAGCCGTTCGAGGCCGGGCTCGACGCCCCGCCCGAGTAATTTTTATACTGACCGATCGGTCCAATTGTGTTACTGTGGTCGAATGCCGGAGCGGATCGAGGTACCGGACGAGTTTCCGCTCGTCGGGGACGTCAGCGGCAAGCGCGTCGTGCTGACCGGGGCGGGCCGGGGTCTCGGCGAGCTCATCGCGCACGCGCTTTCCCGGGCCGGCGCGAAGGTGGCGCTGGTCGCGCGCACGGCCCCGGACCTGGCCGAGGTAGCCGGCGCGCTGAGCGGGCCGACGCTGCAGTTCGCAGGCGATGTGCGCGACCCGGAATTCAACGACGCGGTCGCCGACCAGACCGTGGCGGTGTGGGGCGGGGTGGACGTCTGGATCGGCAACGCCGGGATCTCGCCCGTTGTCGCCGGGCCGCTTGAGACCAAGCCCGAGGTCTGGCGGGATGTCATCGACGTCAACCTGAGCGGCGCGTTCTTCGGCGCGCGGGCCGCCGCCCGGGTGATGAGGCCCGGCGGGCGGATCATCTTCACCGGGTCGGTGCTCGGGGAGCGGCCGTCGAAGGGGCTCGCCGCCTACAGCGCGTCCAAGGCGGGCCTGGTAGGGATGGCCAAGGCCCTCGCGCTCGACCTCGCACCGCGAAGGATCACCGTGAACGTGGTGGCGCCCGGCTGGTTCGAGTCGCCGCTGGCCGGGCCCTGGATGCGCAGCGACGGCGCGTCGAAGACCGTGCTCGACCACACCGCGCTGAACCGCTGGGGCCGCCCGGCCGAGCTGGCCGGCGCGTTCCAGTACCTGGCCTCGGACGCGGCCGAATTCGTGACCGGAACCGTACTCAACGTCGACGGGGGCTACCTCCTCGCCTGACCGGCTCAAGAAGGGAAGACTCTGATGGGAACCGCGCGGCGGGTCATCGCCATCCTCGGGGCCGGCGGCACGCTCGGCACCGCCCTGTCCCGCCAGTTGGCGGCCGAGCCCGACACCGATCTAGTGCTCAGCGACCTCAGCGAGGACGCGCTCGCGCAGGCGCGCGATAGCCTCGCCGCCAGCGCCGGGGGAGTGGCGACGGTGCCCGCCGACATCAGCGACTTCGCCGCGGTCGAGAACGTCATCACCCACGCGGTCGACCGCTTCGGCCGCCTCGACGTGCTGATCAGCAACGCCGGGGTGCTGGCACCGAACGGCCGCATCCACAACCTCAGTACCGAGGACTGGGAACGGTCCTACCGGATCAACGTGCTCGGCCCGGTCAACGGCATCAAGGCGGCCGTCCCGGTGATGCGCGCCCAGCGGTCCGGCTCGATCATCCTCACCGCCTCGGTGGCCGGCCTCACCGCCTGGAGCCACTCCTCGCCCTACTGCGTCACCAAGGCCGGCGTCATCCAGCTGGCCAAGGTCGCCGCGGTCGAGTACGCCAAGGACGGCATCCGGGTCAACTGCGTCTGCCCCGGCACCTTTCTGTCCGGCATGCACACCGCGCTGCCCGCCGAGGCGGTCGACGCGATCGCGGCCAAGCACCCGCTCGGCCTCGGCTCGGCCGACGACCTCGTCGGCGCCTACTCCTACCTGGCGAGCGACGCCTCCCGCTGGACAACCGGGTCGGCCCTCGTCGTCGACGGCGGCTACGCCGCCCCCTAAGGGCTCATCAGGGGTGCCCGTGGGCGGGAAGGGTAGTGTCGGACTCAGCCATGAACACCCAGGAAGGCGCCGATACCCGGATCACCGACCCGGCTCGCCTCCCGTTCGCGTACCAGGACGCGCTCAACGCCGGGGGCGCCGACGCCGTCGTCGCGCTGTTCCACCGGGACGCGACCATGCACACCTTCTCCGGCAAGGTCCTCACCGGCCAGGCGGCGCTGCGCGCTGAGGCGGCCGCGTCGATCGCGGCTCAGGCGCGTCTGACCAACAAGCCCAGGGCCACTCTGATCGGGGGCGATACGGCCCTGATCATCGTCGACTGGGACCTTGAGGCGATGTTGCCCGACGGCACCGGGATCTCGCCGACCGGAACGACGACGGCCGTCGCCCGCCGGTCGGCCGACGGCTCATGGCGGTTCGCCATCCTCGACTGTCAACCGGACGAGACCTGAGTCCCTAAGAGCCAAATTCAAATCCGTCATATCTAACGGACCGTTGCTCCGCCTCCATCCGTCCCCCGCACCAGTCCCCGTGGACATCGGCCCCGCCCCGTCACCCGCCAAGCCGCCGCCGTTGTGGCCTTGTGGCCCACCGGGCCGTATCTAGCGGGCCTGTGGCCCCCAAGGCCAATTCCCGGGACCACGCGTCGCTCGCAGCAGGGCTTACTCGGCGACGTAGCCGCCGTCGACCGGCAGCGCCACCCCGGTGATGTACGAGGAGTCGTCGCTGGCGAGGAACACGGCGGCGGTGGCGATCTCGTGCGGCGATCCGTAGCGGGCCATCGGCACGGGCATCGGCCGGTCCGGCACCGGGGCCGAGTTGTCGGCCGGGGCGCCGCCCCGGCCGGTGTAGATCATGCCCGGGCAGATGCAGTTGACCCGGATGTTGTCGGCCGCGAAGTCGAGCGCCGCCCCCATCGTCAGCGCGACCACGCCGCCCTTGGTGCCGCCGTAGGCCGCGATCCCCTTGCGGCCGACCAGGCCGGTGGCCGACGCGGTGCTGATGATCGACCCGCCGCCGCTGGCGCGGAGCGCGGGGATGGCGTACTTGATGCCGAGGAAGACGCCGCGCAGGTTCACCGCGACCAGCCGGTCGAACAGGTCGTCGTCGGTCTCGTCGAGCGGGTGGTGCGGAGCGTTGAAGCCCGCGTTGTTGAACACCACGTCCAGCCGGCCGAACGTCTCCGTCGCGGCCGCGAACATCGCCTGCACGTCCGCCGCCCTCGAGACGTCGGCCCGCACCGCGATCGCGTCCTTTCCGATCTCGGCCGCCGCCGATTCCTCGTGCCCGCTGACGTCGGCGCAGACCACCTTGGCGCCCTCCGCCGCGAACAGCAGGGCCGAGGCCCGGCCCATGCCGGACCCCGCCCCGGTGATCACGGCGACCTTGCCATCAAGCTTTCCCATGACACTCCGTTTCTGGGTGGACGATCTGGCGGCACTCACACCTTGACGCGGCCGCCGAGCGAGGTCAATACTTTTTGTGCCAACCGGTCAGTAAAATATTGACGACCATCGTCGCGTAGAAGGGACGCTGTTGAGCGAGCCACGGATTCCGCCCCGGCCGTCGGATGACTGGGACGAGGCGGTGGATGAGGCGCTGGCAGCGCTGCGGCCGCCGGGGAGCGATCGTCGGCCGGGGGAGCCGCGGCGGGAGCGGCCGACCTCCCATATCCTCGGCATCTTCTCCTGGCACCCGGACCTCGCGAAGGCGTGGTTCACGTTCAACAATCACCTGTTCCACTCCACCCTGTCGAAGCGGGACCGGGAGCTGGTCACGGTCCGGATCGCCTGGCTGCGGCGCGGCGAGTACGAGTGGGCGCAGCACGTGCGGATGGCCAAGTCCGCGGGCCTGTCGGACGAGCAGGTCGACGCGATCGCGGCGGGCGCGGACTCTCCGGTCTGGGGACCGCGCGACGCCGCCCTGCTGCGCTCGGTAGACGAGATCGCGGCTGACCACTACGTCAGCGACCAGACCTGGAAGCGGCTGGCGGAGGACTTCGACCGCCAGCAGCTGATGGACCTGGTGTTCACCATCGGGGCCTACGACCTGCTGGCGATGGCCTTCAACACCTTCGGCCTGGAACTCGACCCCGGTCTTACCGGGTTCCCGCCGCAGGACGAGTCCGGCCACTAGCGCAACGGCCGGAAGAACGCCCGCACGTCCGCCACGAACAGGTCAGGCACCTCCATCGCCGGGAAGTGCCCGCCGCGGGGAAGCTCGCTCCAGTGCACGATGTTGAAGAACCGCTCGGCGTGCGGCCGCAGTGACCGGACGAGCTCGCCCGGATAGTTGGCCACCCCGGTCGGCACCGTGACCGGGCGCTGCGGCACCATCGTTTCCGGGGCCTGGCGCCGTTCCCAGTACAGCCGGGCCGACGACGCGCCGGCCCGGTTCACCCAGTAGAGCATCACGTTGGTCAGCAGCTGATCCATGCTCAGGGCAGAGCCGCCGCCGGCCACCGGGTCGGCCCACTCGTGAAACTTCTCGATCAGCCAGGCCGCCAGCCCGGCCGGCGAGTCGTCGAGCAGGTAGCCGATCGTCTGGGGTCTCGTCCCCTGGATCGCTTCGTAGCCGCCCCCGGCCGGCCCCGCCCGCCGCGCCCACGCGGTCGGCGGAGCGGCCGCCGCCCCGCTCGGCGGCGGCACGTTCATCAGGTTGACGTGCAGGCCGAGGGTGCGGTCGGGGCGGAGCTCGGCCATGTTGGCGGAGACAATCGCCCCCCAGTCCCCGCCCTGGACGCCGTAGCGCTGGTAGCCGAGCCGGTCGGCGATCTGCCCGAAGGCGGCGGCGATCCGCCGCGGGTGCCAGCCCGTCTCCGTGGTCGGGCCGGAGAACCCGTAACCGGGCAGCGACGGCACCACCAGGTGGAACGCGTCGGCCGGGTCGGCCGGGTCGGCCAACGGATCGATCACGTCGAGAAACTCGACCACGGAACCCGGCCAGCCGTGGATCAGGAACAACGGGACGGCCGCCTGGTGACGGGACCGAATGTGCAGGAAGTGGATCCGCTGGCCGTCGACCGTCGTCATGAACTGCCGGTAGCGGTTCAGGCGGGCCTCGTGGACCCGCCAGTCATAGCCGTCAAGCCAGTAGCGGACGATCTCCCTGAGACGGTCCAGGGGCATGCCCTGCTGCCAGCCGATGCCAGCGATCTCATTCGGAAACCGCGTCCGTCGCAGGCGTTCGGCCAGGTCGGCCAGCACCCCCGGCGGTACATCGACCACGAACGGCTCTAGAGCTGTCACGCTTGCCATCATAAGCGTTATATAATTACACTATTGGTTGAACCGGGAGACAACAGGGGCTTGCGGGATCGCCGCCGTGCGAGCCATAGTGGACCGACCGGTCAATCGATTGTCGTAGGGGACTGATTTGGCAGCGCCACCGCAGCGCGAGGACCAGCAGACCGACGTGGTCATCGTCGGCGCCGGGATCCTCGGAATCAACCAGCTGTACCGAGCCGTCCAGGCAGGGTACTCGGTCCGCCTGCTCGAGCAGGCCGACGGCGTCGGCGGCACCTGGTACTGGAACCGCTACCCAGGGTGCCGGTTCGACTCCGAGAGCTACACCTACGGGTACCTGTTCTCTGTGGAGCTCTGGCAGGAGTGGGACTGGTCGGAAGAGTTCGCGCCGCAGCCGGAGACCGAGCGGTACCTCAACCGCGTGGTGGACAAGTTCGACCTCCGCCGCCACATCCGGCTCAACAGCAAGGTCACCTCAGCCGTGTGGGACGAGGGCGACGCCACCTGGACAACCAGGACCGAGGACGGATTCGAGGTCCGCTCCCGGTACCTCATCTCCACCACCGGCGTGCTCTCGGTGCCGCAGTACCCCGACGTGCCCGGCCGTGAGGACTTCGCGGGGGAGACCTACCACCCGGTCCGCTGGCCGAAGGCGCCGGTGGACCTCAAGGGCAAGCGCGTGGCCGTCATCGGCACCGGCTCGACCGGCGTCCAGATCGGCCCGGCGATCGCGGGCGAGGTCGAGTCGCTGGTGATGTACCAGCGCAGCGCCACCTGGGCGACCCCGCTCAACAACCACCCGATCGACGCCGACCAGCAGGCCCACCTCAAGGCGAACTACGAGCCGATCAAGGCCGAGCTCGACGCCTCGGTCGGCGGCTTCCTGCACAAGCCGGCCGGGAAGAAGTGGGTCGATGACACTCCCGAGCAGCGGCGGGCGTTCTTCGAGAGCGTCTGGAACAGCCCCGGGTTCGCCAAGATCAGCACCAATTACGAGGACCTGCTGTTCAACACCGACGCCAACGCCGACTGGTGCGCCTTCATGGCGGACAAGATCCGCGGCATCGTCAACGACCCGGCCACCGCGGCCAAGCTGATCCCGACCGACCACCTTTACGTCGGCCTGCGCCCGCCGTACGTCACCGGCTACTACGAGATGTACAACCAGCCCAACGTGGAACTCGTGTCACTCCGCGACACCCCCATCGTCAAGGTCACCGAGACCGGGATCGAGACATCGGACGGGCTGCGCGAGTTCGACGTCATCATCTGGGCGACCGGCTTCGACTTCGGCACCGGCGCGATGCTGCGGATGGGCATCGTCGGCGAGGGCGGGCTGACGCTCAACGACTACTGGGCGGACGGGCCGCTCACCTACCTCGGGATCATGACCCACGGGTTCCCGAACTTCTTCTTCCCCGGCGGTCCGCATGGCGCGGCGGGCAACAACCCCCGCTACGGCGAGCATCAGGTCGTCTTCGTGCAAGACGTCATCGACTACGCCCGCGACCACGGTCAGCGCCGGATCGAGGTCCCGAAGGCGGACGAGCAGGCCTGGATGGACATGATCGCGCAGCTCCTGCCGTACTCGTCGTTCGTCAAGCGGGGCCAGTACTACGGCGGCAACACGCCCGGCAAGCCAGTGGCGTACCTCCTCAACCCGGGCGGCAGGCCGAAGCTCGACGAGTTCATGACCAAGGCGGTCCAGAGCGGCTACCAGGGCTTCCTCAGCTGACCAGGCTGACCAGACTGGCAAAGATGACAAGGAGTGATGTGGTGAGCGGACTGCGGCTAGACGGGCGCGTCGCGGCGGTGACCGGCGCCGGCCGGGGGATCGGCCGCGCCTACGCGCTGCTGCTCGGCCAGCTCGGCGCGAAGGTCGTGGTGAACGACCTGGGCGGATCCACCCTCGGCACCGGCGGCGACGCCGCCCCCGCCGACGAGGTGGTGAAGCAGATTGAGGCGGCCGGGGGGACGGCGGTCGCCAACTACGGCGACGTGTCGACGGTCGAGGGCGGCACGTCGGTTATCGACACCGCCGTCGAGCACTTCGGCGGCATCGACATCGTGGTGAACAACGCCGGCAACATGGTGTGGGGATCGCTGCCGGACGCGACGATCGAAACCATCGACGCGCACTACAAGGTGCACGTCCAGGGCTCGTTCAACACCCTGCACGCGGCCTGGCCGTATTTCCTCGAGAAGAACTACGGCCGCGCCATCCTCACCACCTCGATCGGCATGTTCGGGCTGATGGACAACATCGGCTACGCGATCGCCAAGGCGTCCATGATCGGCATGGCCAAGAGCCTGACCGTGGGCAGGAAAGACGCCAACATCAACGTCAACTGCATCGCCCCCAACGCGATGACCCGGATATCCGGCCGCACCGAGGAAGAGCAGGAGCAGGCGGCCCAGGCGGCGCAGTCGGTCCCGGCGATGGACCCGGTCAACGTGGCCCCGATGGTCGCCTACCTGGCCCACGAGTCGTGCCAGGTCAGCGGCGAGACCTACCTGGCCGGCGGCGGCCGGTTCGCGCGCCTGTTCGTCGGGGTCACCGACGGCTACCTGCAGCCGGGTCTGACCGGCGCCACGATCGACGACGTGGCGGCGAACTGGGCCGCGATCAACGACGAGTCCGGCTACTACGTGCCCAGCGACCTCATGGACTGCGTGGGCCACTACATGTCCCACCTGCGCGGGTAGGCACCGTGACCGGCGTACTTTCCGGAAAGACGGCCCTGGTCACCGGCGCCTCCTCGGGGATCGGCCGGAGCACCGCCCTGGCCCTGGCCGAGGCGGGGGCCAGCGTCGCGCTGGTGGCCCGCAGGGCCGAGCGCCTCAAGGACCTGGCGGCCCAGATCGAGGCCGGCGGCGGCCAGGCGCTCGCGCGGGCGGCCGACGTCACCGACGAGCAGGACGCCAGCCGGGCGGTGCAGGACGCGGTCGATCACTTCGGCCGCCTCGACATCCTCGTCAACGCGGCCGGCATGACCCAGACCGGGAAGGTCGAGAACGGCGACCTGGCCGACTGGCGGTACGTGTTCGAGCTCAACTTCTGGGCCGCCTTCTCCACCGCCCGGGCCGCGATTCCGGCGCTCAAAGCCAACGGCGGCGGCGACATCGTCAACATCTCCTCCACGGCCGGCCGCCGGGCGGTCGGCGCGACCTTCGGCCCGTACGCGGCCAGCAAGTTCGCGCTCACCGCGTTCAACGAGTCGCTGCGGGCGGAGGTGACGCTGGCCGGCATCCGGGTCAGCATCATCGAGCCGGGCGCGACCGCCACCGAGATCCACGAGCACATCAAGGACGAGAAGGTCCGCGAGTTCACCAGGAACCACGTCGAGAAGGACGGCGCGATGCAGGCCGACGACGTCGCCGCCGCCGTCGTCTTCGTGGTCAGCCTGCCGCCCCGGGTGAACGTCTCGCAACTGGTGATCCGCCCGTCCGTCGACGCCCGCGTGCTATGACCCCGCCCCCGCCCCCGCAGCCCAAGACCTCACCCCCGTCACAGAACCACCAGATCAGGAGCAACGACGTGGACATCGACCGCATCGACTACACCGACCCGTCGCTCGCGACCGACCCCTACCGGCACCTCGACTACCTGGCGGCGCAGCAGCCGGTCTACCGCGAGCCGCATCACGGGGTGGTGATGGTGACCGGTCACGAGGAGGCGATCACGGTGCTGCGCCACCCCGAGGTGTTCTCCTCCGCCACCCTCATCGTCGGCCCGGACCCGTGGTCGCTGCTGCCCGAGCGGCCGGAGGGCGACGACATCACCGAGTTCGTCAACGCGCACCGCGAGTACCTGCCGCAGAACGACCAGATCGTCACCGCCGACCCGCCCAATCACACCGCCCAGCGGGCGCTGCTGATGGGGCTGATCACGCCCAAGCGGCTGAAGGAGAACGAGGAGTTCATCTGGCGGCTCACCGACCGCCAGCTCGAC
>Ga0302326_10022114_pt1 | contig 13010 bp, 13 predicted proteins | sample Palsa_T0_3_FD_202264 | JGI IMG/M metagenome (GOLD analysis project Ga0302326, IMG submission 202264) | Peat permafrost microbial communities from Stordalen Mire near Abisko, Sweden - Palsa_T0_3 | ecosystem: Environmental > Terrestrial > Soil > Palsa > Peat permafrost | place: Sweden: Abisko... | reverse complement strand
CCGTGAGCAAGCCGGAAGAATCTACCCTCCGGCGATCCAATGTTCGGCCTCAGTGCACCAGCCGGAAGAATCTACCCTCCGGCGATCCAATGTTCGGCCTCAGTGCACCAGGTGACGGACTCTACCCATTTTTGGAGGAGTTCTCCGGGCTCAGGTCACTAGCTAGGCCGTGGACTCATTAGCGCGCGGCCATAGTCGGATTGACCCCGCGGCAGATGCTACACGCCGATTTCGCTTCCGCTTTCGGGGCCACAGCGGACATGGCCGGGGCCGGCTGATGGCGCTGCTCGGTAGCGAATGACCTAGGCTGTGTAAAAACGTGCGCGCGCGAGGAAGGCGCAGAATTGTTTTCTCTATTGTCTTCTCTCAAAGGCAGTCGCTAGCGCTGTTGGATTTCAATTTGACGAAATCGAGACGAAATTTCTACACGTAAATTCGAATTTGGAGTTTTCACACAGCCAAGACCCATTTCGGACATCGGGCGGAGCGGCCCGTTTTGTAGTGGAGGCGGGGATCTGGGTGAGCAATTTTGACCATACGGCCATCACTTAAGGAGCGCATGCAGGTATTCGGGTGCCGGGGCCCGGGAGGGGCCCTTGTCGAAAACAGATCCATTCTGGCAATACGCTAAAGAGGCGATCCTTTCGGCCTGCGAGGCCAAAACCGACAAGGACTAAAGTGGGTCTACTTGATGCGTGGTCCGCTAATCGACAGACCGGCTGATGCCAGTTAGTTTGCGCGCAACGCGCGGAGATTCCTAGGAGGATACAATGGGGCTAATCCTACTCTTGATTATTTTGGTTCTTCTTTTTGGTGGCGGCGGTTTTTATCTGGGACCTCCCTACCATTATTTTGGCGGGGGCCTCGGCACGATATTGGTAATCGTTATTATAGTCCTTCTAGTGAGAGGCTGACGCGCCCGCTCGCCCGAAGCTACCGATCCGGAATGTCCGCTATTTCGTCGCTACTGGAGGGAAAGCAGACGTGATGCGGACTTAGCTGAATGGGCGTTTTTGACCTATCTCGGACATCCGTCAGCGATCTTGTACGCGATCGCATTTGGTGGTCATGCGTTCAAGGGCTATGGAGGAAGAGCGCGTCATATGCCAGTTGGTGTAGGGAAGCTCACTAGAGAGCCGCGTTGCTCAGCCCGGTCCGGATCATTGTCAGTGGCGCAGCCAAACGAATTGCGCGTGTCTTAAACTCATTTTGACCAAGGTTATGCTGGCCTCCTTTGACCGCTCTCACGCCAAGTTGCCTGTTTGACTGTGCAGTGCGGCCGTTTGGTGTGGAGGGTTTGAGGCAGGCGATCTAGGTGAGCAATTTTGAACAGACGGCCGCTGCTAGCGAGCGCATGCGGAGGATCACAAGGAAGCTCCTATGATGAACATCAGCATGACGTGGTCAGCAAGAATATCCAGGCGCTCTTTGTTGGAGGGCGCCGTGTCCGCAGGCGGTGTCGCAACTATATTTGCTACAGCAGCCATTCAACCAGCTCAGGCAGCCAAAATCTCGCAAAAAGTAGTTAAATACCAGGAATCACCAAAGGACTCTGCGATGTGCAGCAATTGCAAACTTTTCGTACCACCGAGCTCGTGTCAGACGGTTGACGGAATGATTAGCCCGAACGGTTGGTGCGCAATCTACCAGAAGGCCTAGCAGCACTATCACATCATGGACGGGGCCAAGCCAAGGGCCGGCGTCCCCTTCCGCACTCACGCGGGCGTTGGTACTCTGAGAAATGAAACTATCCAGGGCCGGATTTGATCCAGGTCAAAGCCGCCTCAAGATCATGACGCTAAGGTGAGGCGGCTCAGGAATACGGGGGTAATCCTAGAGCTGGCGGCCTTGGCCGAACCGAAAACTCCGGCTCCGATCTTGGCCGCCTTTTAGTTCCCAGCAGACCGATCAGATGGGACCTTTTCTGTATCGTTGCCCGAATACAAGCAACAGGGTTCAAGGCTTTGTCGCCGATGAAGTCGATCCCGACACCTACCAGCAGATCACTTGTATCATTTGCCAACAGGTCCACTTCGTAAATCCGGTCACCGGCAAGGTGCTTGGGGCAGATGATGAATAGGCCGGACGGTCCACGGAGGCGCGCTAATGTATAATCACGACCCTGCTCTTACGCGGCCAATAGGGGAGACATTCGAAGAGTGTGAGGTATTGGCAAAGCTCTGCGCGCATCAAATACGCCCAGAGTGCGGCAGTTGAAATGTGGCGCATGGCCAAAGAGCATCAGCGCGCGGCGGCAGAATTGAACGGGGGTACGCTTCCGGATATCGGCGAAGAACCGTTCGCGTAGAGCGGGAGCGCCGCCGGATTTGCTGCTGGCCTCGACCCCGTCGCGATTGACCTAGGCTGTGTGAAAACGTGCCCGCGAGAGCAACGCGCAGAATTGTTTTCTCTATTGTCTTTTCTCGACAGCGCTTACCAGCATTGTTATTTTTTCAATTTACAAAAATCGAGACAAACTTTCTATCCGCAAATTCAATTTTGGAGTTTTCACACAGCCAAGACCCGCAGCAGACATCAAGCGGAAAGAGGCTTGGGGCGGGGCGCGTTAACAGGCTCCGGCTACGGCAGGTCGAATAGCTGCGCAGCCAGTTCGGCGATTTTCGGATCGAGTGGCCATGGCTTTAAGCTTACTCTCTTACCGAGGCGAGCAATGAGAATTTTAAATGTGGCAAGCCGTCCGAACGGTTTGTCGTTTGCCGGCACTAAATACCAAGGCGCCCGCTTGGTCGAAGTTTGTTCCATCATATCTTCTATCGCGACTTCATAGTCCGCCCATCGTTCCCGATTGCGGAAGTCCTCGTAGGAGAGTTTCCACCGCTTGAGCGGATTGGTCAGCCGATCCTTGAACCGGCGAATTTGCTCTCCCGCCGAAATGTGCAAGAAGATCTTCACTATTCTGATGCCGTCCTCGACCAGCACCCGTTCAAATTGATTGATCTCTTCGTAAGCTCTCTGCCATTCGCGCTTTGTGGCCAACCCTTCCACGCGCTCTACCAGGACCCGCCCATACCAGGAACGGTCGAAAACTACGATCTGTCCGTGCTCCGGAAGCTTCTCCCAGAACCGCTGGAGATAATGCTTGCCTCGTTCGTGTGGGCCTGGCGAGGAGATCGGGTGAACCTTGAAGCTGCGGGGATCTAGAGCCCATCCGAGGCGGCGCACGACGCCGCCCTTGCCAGCCGTATCCCATCCCTCCAGCACCACAACGGCCCGCTCGCGCGTCTCCAGGTAGGCCTGCTGGATCGCTTGAACGGTTGTTTGCATCGATGCAAGTCGACGCTCGTAGTCGGCAAACTCAACCTTCTGGTGCTTAGTTATCGAGCTGAGGCGGGGGCGTCTGGAAACGATGAAATCCTGCGCTTTCACGCTGCGTGACCCTCCGACGTAATTGTAGTCAAAAATAAGCACCTCAGCTGCCGCACCATTGATCTAAATCAAGCCGAGCGATCGACCGATTGCTCGATGGCAAAGGTCTGCTCCTGGCCCGTTTCGTCAGATGCAGCGCAAGCAAATGTCAGCGTTCAGGGTAATAGCGGAAGTCGCTGCCGGATGCCTCAAACGACGCGACTGACCCCACACCAGAAATTCGCGCGCCTTAAACCACTGGCTTTGAGCGCGTCGTCCTCGGCGTCGTAGTTCATATTATTGTTCCGAACAAGGCCCCGACGCCTGCGGTCAGGCCCATGGCTAAAGCCCCCCAAAACATGACGCGAATTGCGCCGACTCTCACACCCGCGCCGCCCGCTCCCGCAGCCAATGCACCCAAAAGTCCGAGAAACACCAGTGAAGTTACAGGAACAAGAACAATCAGAATCGATGCCGGGGCTACGGCGGTCACCAGGAGCGGCATGGCTGCTCCAACCGCGAAGCTGCTTGCCGAAGCGAGTGCCGCTTGAATCGGGCGCGCACGAAGAGTCTCAGAAATCCCGAGTTCATCGCGGGCATGCGCGCCTAACGCGTCATGCGCCATAAGTTGGTCGGCGACCTGCTTCGCCAGCAAAGGATCGAGGCCGCGATCAACATAGATCGCCGTCAATTCTTCGTGCTCGCCCTTATCGTCTGCTTTGAGTTCTGCGCGTTCACGCCTGAGTTCAGCCTCTTCCGTATCTGCCTGTGAATGAACAGATACGTACTCACCGGCTGCCATCGCCATAGCCCCCGCGGCCAGACCGGCAACTCCCGCTACCAGTAAGTTACTGCGAGTCCCATGCGCGGATGCAACACCCAGCAACAAACTCGCTGTCGAAACGATGCCGTCGTTCGCACCCAATACCGCCGCGCGCAGCCACCCGATGCGGTCAGTGCGGTGTCGTTCCCTGTGGCGTGGAGACATTCTTGTAGCCCTTTTAGTGGAAATGCCGTTCAACGTATGACCGCAAGAATGTCGGTACGGGCGACGCTTAGGTGCCTAAATCGCGCTCTCGAATTCTCGACAGTTACTTCATTTCGTGAGCAGCACGTTCGGCGACCGCGCCGATGTGCCCATGCCAAGCGGCGTGCTCGGCGCGTTGTCGCTCGCGCTCTTGCCGGACACCGGGAATGCATAGCCGAGGATCCCCTTTGAACACGAAGCGGTCCGAGCCGGGGGTGAAGCCGTAACCGGCGCCAAGCTCAACCTCGACTGCGCTCACTTTGAAATCCGTCACAGCGAACAATTGCTGGCTCTGTTGCTGCACCGGCAGGAAATCGCCGATCTTGCCGAAGTCGGCGTAATATTCGAGGCCGACGAAGCGATCCTCTCCAAGATTGCGGGCAAATCGCAGCGCCGGAGCGAAGTCCGGCTTCGCTGGCGGAGCTGAAGCTGACATCGACGATCGGATTGACGATGAACTCCCATTCCTTGTTGCGCACCCCGATGATGGGCCGAATCTCGAGCCCCCATGGCGTCAAGCGCCTGCGCAGCAGCCTGCGTCGTCTCTTGTTTCAATCTCGCCGTCCGGATTGGTCGGGTTCGTTAGTATTCCGATTGTTGAAGCACTCGGCACCAACTGAATTAGCAACTCAATCCGTTTCGTTCCTAGCGAATTGATCAGGAAGCTTACGCCTGTGACGTTGCCTTCCGGACGGTTGAGGCTGGCTACCACACCAGCCTTAACCGGGTCAGAGCCCATGATGAAGACTATCGGAATAGTCGTGGTTGATGCTTTGGCCGCGCGCGCAGGAGGGATGCCGCCTAACGTGGCGAGGACGGAAACGTGGCGGCCGACCAGATCGGCTGCCAGAGCAGGAAGCCGATCATATTGCCCTTTAGCCCAACGATATTCCATGGCGACGTTCTGGCCCTCGACGAAGCCGGTTTCGTTGAGGCCGCGGTGAAACGCAGATACGGTCTCCGCGAATGTGTCAGGCGATGCCGAGCTGAGGAACCCGATCACCGGCATCGCCGCCTGCTGTGCACGCGCGGCGAGCGGCCGCACTGCCATCGTGCCGCCGAGCACGGAAATGAATTGTCGCCTTGCGATACGGACTGCCATTCGCCCCGCCTGCAATGCGGCGAAGAATATCACGCCCTAACCGGCAAGTCCGTGACCAGTTTCACTGGTACTCCCACGGCAAAAAGCCCTGCAATTTTTTGCAGTGCAAAGCGAACGTACTTGGCCCTTACCGACGCTTTCGGAATGTCCGCGAAACGGTCGCTATCGGGGGAAAGCGGACATTCCGCGATCCGCACTTCACTGTGCGAGATTTATGAGTTCACGCCCAGCCCTGCAAAATGTCCGTTCTGTCTTTGGAGGGCCACGTAACGCTCTGCAAATCGTCAGCGCTGATTTTTTCGCTCTGGTTGCCATGTCTGGCGGATAGAGCGGCAAGCGCCTTGTGCGGCTCTCTCTCGCCGTTTAAATCCCGTTCAATTTGGAACGCCGGATCTCTCGTTGATGTGCAAAAGGCTCTTTTCTGTTCGCGCATTTAAGTCCCAAGCTTAGATTGTTGGTCCGCTGGCGGGCTTGGCTTTGTCCGACAATTTCCATGGGTCGCCGCCTTCCTTCAGCTGGGAGACGACATGATCGGCGCATCGGCGCCTTGACCAAATATCCGGCGGTGTTCGCGACGTCGCACGTCCCGATGTACCACCCCGCTTTGGCGGCCAAACAGTCGACCGTGATCGATCACATCTGCAACGGTCGCCACGCCATCAACATCGTCGGCGGATGGAATCAAGGCGAGCTCGATATGTTCGGTGCGCGCATGCAAGATCACGAGGCCGCTACGCCATGGCTGCCGAGTGGATCGAGATCATGATCGGGTTATGGGCGTGCGAGGAGGATTTCACCTTCGAGGGGAAAATATTATCAGGTAAAAAAGGCGCGCTGGCGCCGAAGCCGATCCAGAAGCCCTATCCGGCGATCATGAATGCGGGGGTTCCGAGCAGGGCCGGCACTTTTCCGCGAAATATTCCGACATATCGTTCATCCAGTTCGACACGCACGATCTCGATTTCGCCAGATCGAAAGTCGAGAAGTATCGGCGCCTGGCCAAAGAAGAATACGGACGCGACATCCAGATCTGGAGTTTCGGCTATGTCGTGCAGCGCGAGACCGAAAAGGAAGCCAAGGATTTTCTGCACTATTATGTGCATGAAAAAGGCGACTGGGTTGCGGCCGGCAATCTGATGGAGTTGCTCGGCATCGGATCGCTTGCGGTCGAGGACTTCAAGAAGCTGCAAGCCCATTTCATGGCGGGGTGGGGCGCCTTCCCGCTGGTCGGCACCAAGGAGCAGGTCGTCGACGGACGGCCAATTTGTCCAAGGTCGGAATCGACCGCGCGTTGTTGTCCTGGCCGCTCTATGAGGAGGGGATGCTGGCGTTCCGGAAGGACACCATGCCGCGCTTCAAACAGGCCGGACTGCGCTAGGCCCGCCCGAACGGCGCCGCCGATAACGGCGGTCGATCATAACGATCATTGCGAATATAGCTCGCGGGACGGGCAGGTTCCGCGGGTCGGCTTCGCCCGGTTAACCAATTGAACAGTCCTAAGGAACTCTACGAATGGGCAATTTTCAATATCTTGATATATTAATGAAACATTAAGACGCAACTAACTGAAGATATTCGCTTTTTATCGCGGTCCGGAGTAACTGCCATGCGTATGTGGGCGGCTCTCACTCTCTTGCTGATTGCTAGCCCGGTTTGCGCCCAAACCACGGGAAGTACATCCGGCTCGATGGCAGTGATCAATTCAAGCGACCCCGCAAATACGACGAGCCGTGTGATTTCGGCGCCGACCGTGGTCGCTCCCGGCCTCGCCGCGGCGGGAGTGGAAACCTGTCTCGGTTCTGCCTCGGGCGGCCTGTCGGCCATGGGCGGCGGCTTCACCTTCGGCACCACCACGGTCGACGAGGGATGCACCATCCGTCTGCTCGCGCGGCAGCTTTATGCCTTCGGCTTCCAACATGCGGCGCTGGCGCTGATGTGCGAAGACAAGCACGTTGTCGTCGCGATGTACGCAGCGGGCTCGCCGTGTCCGCGCGTGCTCCCTGTTGCGGCCGCCGAGCCCGCCCCGCACTCCTTTTTTACTCTTGGCAACACTCTTGGCAGCGAGCCCAGCCCGCGCTCTTCGTTTGCCGCGGCCGCGGAGCCTACCCCACAAGCTGCGGCCAGTGAGCCCAGCCCGCGCGCTCCTGCCGGTGAGCCCAGCCTGCGTTCTTTCTTTGCCGCGATCATTGAGCCCAGCCAGGACTCCACCACGGCGGAGGGGCGCGTGCGGGAAAACGGCATCGACTGATCCGGCCCCAAGCCCGCGCGGACTCCATCCGATCGGGCTTCGGGACGGGCCAACTCAGATCCGTCGGATCAAACGAAGGAACACGGTATGAAAGCGCTTTGTTGCATCGTCGCCATTGCGGGGTTGCTGATCTCGGTCCCTGCGATGGCTCAACAGGTTTACGGCACCGGCGGCGGCACCAGCAACATCTGGTCCAGCGCCCAAGGGTCGTCCGATTCCTATGGCAACGCCAATGGGTTCGGAACGAGTTCGTCGGGCTCGATGGCTCTTGGCGGCGGCCGGGGTTCTTTGGGCACAGGATTCTCCGCCGGCGGGGGCATCACCTCGGCCACTACGAGTTCCTATGCCGGCGCCAGCACATCCGGAAACGGCTACGTGCAGGTGCAAACCTCCGGTTACGCCGGCGGTACGGTGTCGGGCTTCGGCGGCCGGCCTCACTAAAGTGCGTCAGAAAGGATCGGTCCCGGATGCGCGTTTTCCCGGGGCCTCCATCTGCCTGCGGCGGTAAGCCCCCTGCGTTAAATAAATTCAAGTTTGCGCCACGCAAACGCGCTTCGCTCGGCGGCTCTATCAGGAGGCGGCATGTCGCGGTATTGATGCCCCCCAAGGGGGGGAATAGCGGCATGGCTTGCGACGCCGACGCGATCATCGTTGGCGCGGGACTGGCCGGTCTCGTCGCCACGGCGGAGCTCATCGACGCCGGCAAGACGGTCATCGTCCTCGACCAGGAGCCGGAGCAATCGCTGGGCGGCCAGGCGTTCTGGTCGCTGGGCGGAATTTTTCTCGTCGATTCGCCCGAGCAGCGGCGCCTCGGCATCCGCGACTCGCATACGCTGGCGTTGCAAGATTGGCTGGGCACGGCCGCTTTCGATCGCGACGAGGATTTCTGGTCGCGCCAATGGGCCGAGGCTTATGTCGCCTTTGCCGCCGGCGAGAAACGAGCGTGGCTGCGCGAGCGCGGCATCCGCTTCTTTCCAGTAGTCGGCTGGGCCGAGCGCGGCGGCGACAACGCGACCGGCCACGGTAATTCGGTGCCGCGCTTTCATATCACCTGGGGAACCGGGCCGGGTGTCATCGCGCCGTTTGTCGCGCGCGTGCGCGAAGGCGAACGGCAAGGCCTGGTCACTTTCAAGTTCCGCCATCGCGTCAACGCGCTGACCAAGTCAGGCGCCGCCGTCGACGGGGTGAGCGGCGACATCCTGACGCCGAGCAACATCGAGCGCGGGCAACAGAGCTCGCGCGAAGTCATCGGCGGCTTCGAACTCAAAGCGCAGGCGGTCGTTGTCGCCTCCGGCGGCATTGGCGCCAATCATGAGCTGGTGCGCAGGAACTGGCCGCGGCGTCTCGGGCCGGCGCCGAAGCGCATGATCACCGGCGTGCCCGATCACGTCGACGGCCGCATGCTGGCGATAACCGAAACCGCCGGTGGCGCGGTCATCAATCGCGACCGCATGTGGCACTACGTCGAGGGCATCAAGAACTTCGCGCCGATCTGGACCGATCACGCCATTCGCATCCTGCCGGGACCGTCCTCGCTCTGGCTCGACGCGCGCGGCAAAAGGCTCCCTGCGCCGCTTTATCCCGGCTTCGATACGCTACGCACGCTCAAATACATCGGGGAGACTGGCTACGATTATTCCTGGTTCATCCTGACAAGAAAGATCATCGAAAAGGAATTCGCGCTGTCCGGCTCGGAGCAGAATCCCGATCTCACCAGCAAGAGCTGGCGGCAAGTTCTCGGCCACGCCACCAAGGGCATTCCCGGCCCGGTCAAGGCGTTCATGGATAAGGGCGAGGACTTTATTGTCGAGCGCGATTTGGCGCCGCTTGTTGCGCGCATGAACGCGCTGGCCGGCGGTGAGCCGCTGCTCAAGCTCGAAACCGTCGGGCGCGAAATTGCCGCCCGCGATCGGGAACTCGACAATCCATTCGGCAAAGACGCGCAAATCACGGCCATTCGCGCGACGCGCCATTATCTCGGCGACAAGCTCATCCGCACGGCGCGCTTGCACAAGCTGCTCGACCCCGCCGCCGGCCCGTTGATCGCGGTCCGCCTGCACGTTTTGACGCGCAAGACGTTGGGCGGCTTGCAAACCGATCTCGACAGCCGGGTTATCGGCGCCGATGGCCAGCCGGTGCCGGGACTTTATGCGGCCGGCGAGGTGGCGGGCTTCGGGGGCGGCGGCGTGCACGGCTATTCCGCGCTGGAGGGAACGTTCCTCGGCGGCTGCATCTTCTCGGGCCGTGCGGTCGGTCGCGCCGCGGCGCGAGGGGTGGGCTAAGTTTTGCGCACCGTTTGGGTGATCTTCACGTCCGGCCACGGCCGCCGGGTGGTCACAAATGACACCACACCCCAGCAACAAGACCGCAGGCGCCACGCTCAGCGCGGCAAACGCAAGGAGCGCATTGCGGCCGTCGACGAAGCGGTGGAAACCATTGCAGCACCAGCGGGGTTGCGAGCACGGACAATCCGCCGCCGATGACCGCCGCGTACCAGGGAATGAAGTTTGGCGCCGCTACGGTTCCGCCCACGAGACTGGCGGTCACCAGCGCCATCGAGCCCAACAGGACGGCCGCTCCGACGCCGGCGGCCGCAGCCGGCGCCTTGCGTCTGCGCGGGAAATGGCCGCTGGCGGCCAAGCCCTGCATCGACGCCGCGAGCACGAGCGCCATGAACAGCGCTGTGAGAATCAGCGCATTTATCGACAAGAGGCACGATCCAATCCGCGGTCCCGCTCTGCGCTTGACCGGCGAAAATCTAAGTTCGTAATATACGAGATATATATCACCAAATATCGACAGCGGCGCACGGGGAAGCAAAATGTCGGGTCGGGCGACCGGGAAGGCCGAGGGAGCAAAGCCCGAAGGCAAGAACGCCGACGCGCAGAAGACCGACGGCAACAAGGCGGCGCAACTTCCATCGCTTGAACGCAAGAAGCGCACCATCACCGAGATCCGCGACTCGAAAAAGACCGGCGAGAAAATGGTCTACATGTCGGTTCCGGATTACACCTCGGCGAAATGGGCCGAGATAGCCGGCGTCGATGTGGCCGTGGTGGGCGACAGTCTGGCCATGGTGGCGCACGGCCATCCGAGCACTATTCCCGCGACCATGGACATGATGATCATGCATGCCCAGGCGGTGCGGCGCGGTGCGCCAAACACGTTCTCGCTCGGCTGCATGCCCTATCAGAGCTATCACACGGCGGAACGCGCGCTCGCCAACGCCGCGCGCTTCATGCAGGAGGCGCTGTGCGATGCGGTCAAGCCGCAGGGCGGAAAATCGCAAGCGCACATTCTGCGCGCATTGGTCGATGCCGGCATTCCCACCGCCTCGCACATCGGCTTGACGCCGCACACCATCGCCATGTTCGGCGGTTTCAAGATCCAGGGCCGCACGGCGGACGCGGCGATGAAGATCCTCGAAGACGCGCTCGCGATCGAGGATGCCGGCTGCTTCATGCTTGAATTCGAGGCGGTGCCGGCGCGGATCGCCAAGTTGATATCGGAGCAGCTCACCATCCCGACCATCGGCATTGGCGCCGGCGTCGGCTGCGACGGTCAGATCCTTTTGTGTTACGACCTGCTCGGCGTGTTCACCGACTTCAAGCCGAAATTCACCAAGCGCTACGCCAAGCTGACCGAAGTCGCGGTCGCCGGCATCGGCCAGTACATCAAAGAGGTGAAGGAAGGTTCGTTCCCGGACGACGAGCATTCCTATTCGGTCAATGAAGCCGAATACGAGAAATTCGCCGCCATGGTCGCCAAGCGAAAGCAGATGTGACGTGCCGAGATCGCAAACCAGTGCGCTACGTCGACGGCGCGCCGGTGCGCGCTCCGCGGCCACGGGCGCGGAAACGCTCACCGAGCGAGCCTACCGGCTGATCGAGGAGCAGATCGTCACATTGCGGCTCAAGCCGGGCGACGTTCTCTCCGAGCAGATGCTGTCCGCGACTTTGCGGATCGGCCGTACGCCGATACGTGAAGCCCTGCAACGTCTGGCGCAGGAGGGACTGGTGATCATCTTGCCGCGCAAGGGCATCCTGGTATCGGACCTCAATCCGCGCCATCAGCTACTCGTCCTCGAAGTGCGCCGCGAGCTCGAGCGGCTGCTCAGCCGCGCGGGTGCCGAGCGCGCAACCGAGGAACAGCGCGAACAAATGCGGGAGATCGCCCGCGGCATGGATCGCGCCGCCAAGAGCAACGACGACATCGCCTTCATGCGGCTCGACCGTGAATTCAACCGCCTCATGGTCGACGCCGCCCATAACAGCTACGCGGCGCGCTCGATGAAGCTCTTGCAAGGGCTGTCGCGCCGCTTCTGGTACATGCATTACCGCCAGGCGGCCGATCTGCCGCTCTGTGCGCGGCTGCATGCCAATCAGGCGCGCGCAATCGCGCAGGCCCAGGTGGAGGTCGCGGCGCGCGCCAGCGACAAGCTGATCGATTATGTGGAGAGTTTCACCCGCGGAACGGTGTCGGTGTGACCAGGAAGATTTACGAAGGCAAGCGCACCATGGACGGCCTCGTCGTCACCGTCGATGGCAAGAAGCTGCCGGAGCATTACGAAGTCAAGCAATTCACCAAGCGCGGCTTCGAGTGGACCTACGACGGAACCAGCCCGCAGCAGCTGGCGCTGGCGATCCTGTTCGATCACCTCGGCGACAGGGAACGCGCCATCGCTCTGTCGGAACCGTACATGAAGGACGTGATCGCCAATCTCGACAACGACTGGCGGCTCACCGGCGACGAGGTGGAAGCGTATCTGCGTCAGCGCGGCGCATTAAGGCCGATTGAAGCCGGGGCCCGCGTGTGATAGATGTGTGATATATCAGACTTTGGGACCGGCGGCCAAACGGTGGCCGCACTGGGAGAGCGACGATGATCAGCCAGCGCCAAATCGATTTTCGCCAGGAATACCGCTCCCGCATCCTCGGCTGGTACGACGGCTACATTCACGTCGTCATCATCTACGCGATGGGCGCGGCGGCGTTCTACATCTATGTCAAGCATATTCACAACGTGACCGCGCTCGAATGGCTGACGGTGCCGCTGACTTTCCTGTTCACCAATCTGTTCGAGTGGGCGGTGCATAAATTCATCATGCATCGGCCGGTCAACATCAAGGGCCTGCGCGCGATCTACGAGCGGCACACGCTCAATCATCATCAGTTCTTCAGCGATGAGGAGATGCGCTTCCGCGACCACAAGGATTGGCGCGTAACGCTGTTCCCGCCTTATGCGCTGGTGGTCTTCATCCTGATGTC
>Ga0302326_10022113_pt1 | contig 13010 bp, 8 predicted proteins | sample Palsa_T0_3_FD_202264 | JGI IMG/M metagenome (GOLD analysis project Ga0302326, IMG submission 202264) | Peat permafrost microbial communities from Stordalen Mire near Abisko, Sweden - Palsa_T0_3 | ecosystem: Environmental > Terrestrial > Soil > Palsa > Peat permafrost | place: Sweden: Abisko... | reverse complement strand
CCGGGTGGGCGCGGTGAATTATCTGTTCGTCAACGCGTCATACCAGCTTGGCGAGTTTGAGAGCGGCGCCACAGCGGCGCTGCTCGGTGCGATACCCGCGGCAGCGCTCGGCGGAATCGGGACGATCATCATAGCGCTGCTGTGGATGAAATTTTTTCCGGCGCTGCGGGATGTCGAGCGGCTGGAATAAGACGCAACGTTTAGTGCCGGCCGAACAGCTTGTCGAGCAGCCACGTATCGAGACCGCCCTGATCGGGTTGGTGCGTGGCGCCGCCGTTTGGCGGAGCGCCCGGGCTGGTGTTGCCCTGTGGCGCTGCCACCCATCCGGCGCCGGTGAGGCCCGGCAGGGCGGACGGTGCGACGCCCTGATGTGCGGTCTTCATGAAGTGGCTCCAGACCTCGACCGGCAAACCGCCGCCGGTTGCCTTGCGCGTCGGGGAATTGTCGTCGTTGCCGAGCCAGACGCCGGTGACGAGCTGTGAGGTGTAGCCGACGAACCAGGCGTCGCGGAAATCCTGACTGGTCCCGGTCTTGCCGGCCGCCAGCCAGCCAGGAAAGTCGGCCCGGCGCGCGGTGCCGCTGACGAGCGTCTCATGCAGCATTACGTTCATCATGGCGACGTAGCGCGCGTCGACGATGCGCCCGAGCGCCTGCGTCGCGCGCGCGTAAAGCGTCTTGCCGTCAGCCGAGCGCACGCGCTCGATGACATGCGGCGAAACGGCAAAGCCGCCATTGGCGAACGGCGCGTAGGCGGATACGAGCTCGAGCGGCGAGACTTCCGACGTTCCGAGCGCGATCGAGGCGTTGGGCTCGAGCGGCGAGCTGATACCAAGCCGATAAGCAGTGCGGATGACGGCGGCGGGACCGAATTCCACCGTCAAACGTACCGACACCGTGTTCAGCGAATTGGCGAGCGCCTGTGTCAGGGTCACTTGACCCATGTATTCGTGCTCATAGTTTTCCGGCTTCCATCCCTTCACGGCGATCGGGCCGTCTTCGCGCACGGTATCGGGCGTCAGTCCGTGTTCGAGCGCGGTGAGATAGACGAACGGCTTGAACGCGGAGCCGGGCTGGCGCTTGGCGGCGATGGCGCGGTCAAACTGACTTTCGGCGTAGCTCTTGCCCCCGACCAGCGCGCGGACCACGCCGTCCGGCGTCATGGCGACCAGCGCGCCCTCGCCAACGCCGAACTTTTCGCCCTTCTGCGCCAGCGTATCGGTCAGCGCCCGCTCGGCCGCGCCTTGCAGCGCGGGATCGATCGAGGTTTCGACCACGATGTCCTGATCGAAACTGCCGATGATGTCGTTGACTGCGTCCATCACCCAATCAGCCACATAATTGACCGAGCCGGCCCCGGCGGCCCTGACTGCGCGCGCGGGATGGGCGAGCGCCAGGCGCACGGCGTCATCGCCGGCCAGCTTCTGCGCCGCCATGTCGGTGAGCACGAGGCGAGCGCGGCGCTCGGCGCCGTCCGGGTTATGACTCGGCGCCAGCCGCGATGGCGACTGGACGAGACCGGCCAAAAGTGCCGCTTCGGCGAGCGTCAATTGGTGCGCCGATTTTCCGAAATAGCGCTGCGCGGCTGCTTCCACGCCGTAGGCGCCGGAACCGAAATAGACGCGGTTGAGATAAAGCTCGATGATCTGCGCCTTGGTGAATTTGTGTTCGAGCCAAAGCGCGAGCGCCACTTCCTGCAATTTGCGCGATATTGTGCGCTCCTGTGTGAGGAACAAATTCTTGGCGAGCTGCTGCGTGATGGTCGATCCGCCTTGAGTGCCACCGCGGCGCAGAATGTCGGCAACCACGGCCCGCATGATTCCCAACGGATCGACGCCGTGATGTGAGTAGAAGCGGCGATCCTCGATCGCGATGAATGCCTTCGGCACATAGTCCGGCAGTTCGCGCAGCGGTACCGCCGCGCCGCCCATGTCGCCGCGCGTGGCGAGCGTTGCGCCATTGGCGCCAACGATGAGAACCGACGGCGGGCGCTTGGGGATTTCCAGGGACTGGATGGGCGGGAGGTGGACGCCGACCCAAACGAGCACGCCGATCACGGCGATGACGGCCCATAGAGCGAGAACCGCGCCCCAATAGACCAGACGGCCGATGGTAGAACGGCCTTTGCCGCGGCCGCCGCGGCGCGGCTTGCTCCTGGGGCGGGGCGCGGCGTCGTCGCGCCGGCGGCGGCTGCCGTCACCGCGCGCCGCGGGAGGGCCCCCGGTACGGTCTTGCGGGCGCAATCGGAGGTCGAGGCGCGCGCCGTTCGGCGCACGTTTGCGGCCCCCCTCTCGTCGCCACGCCATGTCCCGTCCCCGCGCGCGGAACGCGCGCTACCGACGGTAAAGAGCGCGGTTTAAGGGGCGGTTACCGGGTGGAAATCGGGGGATTTTATGCTCCCCCCGCCGCAGTCTCCCGCGCGGGCTTCGTCTCGCCGCTCGGCGACGTAAACAGCGCAATGAGCGGCCGCTTGATCGCGGCCTGCCGGGTTGGCGTGGTGATTTTGGCGCCGAGCAGATCGGTGACGTAGAACACGTCGACGACACGTTCGCCGAAGGTCGCGACATGCGCCGAGGCGATGTTCAGGTTCAGCTTGGACAGGGTCGTGGTCAGCTCGTAGAGCAGCCCGGGCCGATCGAGGCCGGTGACTTCCACCACCGTATAACGTTGGGACCATTGGTTGTTGATGGTCACCTCCGGCTCGATGGCGAACGCCTTGAGGCGTCCCTTCGGGGGCGCCCGCTTCGGCAGCACTTCGGGCAGTTTGATCAGGCCCCGTACCGCCTTCTCGATCGTGTCGCCGATGCGGCCGCCGCGGCGCGCTTCGTCCTCATCGAGCTCGAACTCGCGCGAGACGGCGATGGTATCGAGCGCGATTCCGTTGGTCGTCGTGTAGATCTGGGCGTCGACGATATTGGCGCCGGCGAGCGCACAGGCGCCGGCGATGATCGACAACAGCCACGGATGGTCCGGGGCGTACACGGTAAGCTCGGTGACGCCGCGCCCCGCGTCGAAGCCGACACTGGTTGCAAGCCGCTTGCCGGCCTCTTCGGCCACGCGCACGAACCGCGCATGCGCGAGCTTGTGCGGCAGATCGACTTTGAGCCAGTACGCCGGATAGTGACGCGCGACATAGGCGTCGAGCACTTCGGCCGGCCAATCCCTGAACTGCGCGCGAAACTCGGCCTTGGCCGCGGCCACGCGCTCTGCGCGGTTGACTTCGGAGAAGCCGCCGGTCAGCACCGGCTCGGTCTCGTAATAGAGCGTGCGCAGGAGCTGCGCCTTCCATCCGTTCCAGACTCCCGGCCCGACCGCGCGGATATCAGCTGTGGTCAGGATGGTCAGGAGCTTCATGCGCTCCAATGACTGCACCACCGCGGCGAAATTCTCGATCGTCTTGCGGTCGGAGAGATCGCGCGACTGCGCCACGGTCGACATCACGAGGTGCACTTCGACCAGCCAGGCGACGAGCTCGGTCTCGGCCGCATTGAATCCGAGCCGCGGACAGAAACGCCGCGCGACACGCGCGCCGGCGATCGAATGATCCTCGACCCGGCCCTTGGCGATGTCGTGCAGGAACAGCGCCACGTACAGCAAGGTGCGATGCCGCGGCAGGATCGTGCGCATCAGCTCGCTGGCGACCGCCACATCGGGATTGTCGCCGTGCTCGATCTCGTTGAGCACGCCGATGCAGCGCAACAGATGCTCGTCCACCGTGTAGTGGTGGTACATGTTGAACTGCATCATCGCCACAATGCGGCCGAAGGCGGGGACGAATTCGCCTAGCACACCCGCCTCGTTCATGCGACGCAGGACGGTCTCGGCCTCGTTCTTCGAGGTCAGGATCTCCAGGAAGAGGCGGTTTGCTTCCTCGTCTTCGCGGGTGTCCGCGTCGATCAGCTTCAGCGAGCGGGTGGCCGTGCGCATCGCTTCGGGATGGATCGCGATGTTGTGTTTCTGCGCCAGATAAAACAACCGGATCAAATTGACCGGGTCGCGTTTGAAGACATTGGCGCGGGCGAGGTTGATGCGGTTGTTTTCGATAATGAAATCGTCAGTCTCGGTGAGCGTGCGCCGGCTGCGCGCGGGACGTAGACGCGCGATGACCCGGCTCAGCACCGGCGCCGGCTTCGCTTGCCGTTCTTCCAGCCCGGCGCAGAGAATGGCGGTCAGATCGCCGACATGCTTGGCGGTGAGAAAGTAATGTTTCATGAAGCGTTCGACATCCTTCAGGCCGGGATGTTCGGTGTAGCCAAGCCGCACCGCGATCTCGCGCTGAATGTCGAACGACAGGCGCTCCTCGGCGCGGCCGCAAAGGAAATGCATGTTGCAACGGACCGTCCATAAAAAATCTTCGCAACGGCGAAACATGTTGTATTCGTCGCGATCGAACACACCGCGATCGATCAATTCCTCGGGCTCGCGCACGCGATAAACGTATTTGGCGATCCAGAACAGGGTGTGCAGGTCGCGCAGCCCGCCTTTGCCGTCCTTGACGTTCGGCTCGACGAGATAGCGCGATTGGCCCGCGCGACGATGACGCTCCTCCCGCTCCGCGAGCTTGGCGGCGACGAACTCTGCCGCCGTGCCCTGCACCACCTCCTTTTCGAAGCGCGTCGTCAGCTCGCTGTAGAGATCGGCGTCGCCGAACAGATGACGCGATTCCAGGAGTGCGGTGCGAACGGTCATATCGGCCTTGGCTTGCCGGACACATTCGCTGATCGAACGCGTCGCGTGGCCGACCTTTTGCCCCATGTCCCAGAGGCAATAGAGCAGCGCCTCGGCGATCGACTCGCCCCAGGCGGTCTGCTTGTAAGGCAGCACAAAGAGCAAATCGATGTCGGAGCCCGGCGCCAGCAGGCCGCGTCCATAGCCGCCGGTGGCGATCACCGCCATACGTTCGGCCTGGGACTTGACTTGCGGCGGATAAAGCGCGCCGGCGGCGAATTCGAACAGGATGCGGATGATCTCGTCCTGCGTCTGACACAACCGCTCGGCGCAGCGCCGCCCATGGCGGTCCTTGAGCAACAGTGCCTCCGCGCGCGCGCGCGCATCATTGAGCGCCGATTTGAGGCGGCTCGCGGCCGCGGCGCGCAGTTCGCGCTCGCGCCCGGCATGAGTCTCGGCGAGGGCCTTGAGGTCAGCGGCGATCGCCGCACCGTCGATCAGTTCCGCGGTGACGCGTGGGGCGCGCTGGCTGTCCAACATCATCGTGTACGTCATAACCGAGCCGTCGCGCGCTGTCATCGTGCCCTCCGGCGGTGCACGAATGCGCCGCTCGCGAAAGCTGCGGTCGCGCAATGGGGCGGCGTTCATGAAGGGGGGCGGCCGGACCGCCCTATGCTACCATGAAGGCAGCGGTAAGCCGGGAAGCCGCGGGGAGGATCGGGTCCGATGAAAAGCTATGACGTCTGCGAATGTGGCGCGCCGCTGCGGCTGATGGAGCGTCCCACGCCGCAACCGGCCGGCACCGAGGTCTTGCTTAAGGTCGTCGCCGCCGGCGTCTGTCACAGCGATCTGCATATCTGGGAAGGATTTTACGATTTGGGCGGCGGTAAGCGCCTGAAGCTCAGCGACCGCGGCGTGAAATTGCCGCTGACCATGGGGCACGAGAATGTCGGCGAAGTCGTCGCCTTCGGCCCCGGCGCCGCAGGCGTCAAGATCGGCGACCGCAGGCTTGTGTTTCCCTGGTTGGGCTGCGGCGAATGCGCGGTGTGCCGGCGCGGCGATGAGCAGCTCTGCCGCACGCCGTTCAGCATCGGCGTCTTTCGCTCGGGGGGCTATGCGGACCATTTGCTGGTGCCGCATCCGCGTTATCTGTTCGACATCGTCGGCGTTGCGCCGGAACGGGCCGCGCCGCTCGCCTGCTCGGGCATCACGACTTACGGCGCGTTGAAGAAGGTCGGGCCGCTGCTGCAGGAAGAGCCGGTGGTGATCATCGGCGCCGGCGGTCTTGGGCTGATGTGCCTTTCGCTACACCGGGCGATGGATGGTAAAGGCGCGATTGTCGTCGACATCGATCCGGTCAAGCGCGAGGCGGCGCGGAAAGCCGGCGCGCAAGCCACGATCGACGGCACCGCGGCTGACGCCGCCAAACAGATCATCGAGGCGACCAAGGGCGGCGCCTGGGCCGTGATCGATCTTGTCGGTTCGTCACACACCGTGCAGCTTGCCCTCGATGGCCTCTGCAAAGGCGGCAAATTGATCGTGGTCGGGCTGTTCGGTGGCGACGTAACGGTGCCGACGCCGTCGTTTCCCTTGCGGGCGATGACCATCCAGGGCTCGTATGTGGGTAGTCTCACCGAAATGGCCGAGCTGCTCGATCTCGTGCGCCGCAAAGGCGCACCCGACCTTCCCATCGGTACCCGCCCGCTCGCCGCGGTGAACGAGGCGCTGAACGAATTAAAACACGGCAAGGTCATCGGCCGTTTGGTGCTGACTCCGGCGGAGTGATCCGCGGGCGTCGTCGCGCAATGTCCGCCGAACTCGTATTCTGGTACGGCCTCGCGTTGAAAATGGCGCTGACGGCGACCGTTGTCGTCATCACCTCGCTGGCGGTCGAGCGCAGTGGCCCGTTCGTCGGCGCGCTGATCGGCGCATTGCCGACCGCGGCTGGCGCTGCCTACACCATTCTCGCCCTCGAACATCCCCCGGGTTTCATCGCCGCGAGCGCCATCGGCAGCGTCGCCGTCAATGGCGCCGTTGCCATCTTCGCCGCCACCTACGCGATGTTGGCGCAACGCCGTGGCCTGGTTGTCAGCCTCGGCGCGGCGACCGTGTTGTGGTTCGCGGTTGCTGCCGCACTGCGCATGGTCGATTGGACGCCGCTTGGCGCGGTGGCCATCAATGTGGCGGTTTATGCCGTCACCATCCCCCTGAGCTGGCGCTATCGCACCGCCGGTGGTCCGGTGAAATTCGTGCGCACGCCGTTCGATATTCCGCTGCGCGCTCTCACCGTCGCCATTGTGGTTGCCGTCGTGACCGCCGCCAGCTCCAGCATCGGCTCGTTTGCGTCTGGCATGTTCGCCTTGTTTCCGATTATCCTCGGCAGCTCGATTGTGATCATGCATCCTCGCATCGGCGGCAAGGCCACGGCGAGCATGTTGGCCCACGCGCAGCTTCCCCTGATCGGTCTTGGACTCGGATTCCTCGCCGTACACTATCTCGTTGCGCCGCTCGGCGTGTGGCCGGCGCTTGCGGTCGGACTTGCGGTCTGCCTCGCCTGGAGCGGCTTGCTTCTGGTGATCCGCACACGGCAGCAGAGACGTGGCTCGGCTACTTCAACTTTGTGAGTTGCCCCTTTAGCGCGTAGAGCGCTTCAAGTGCATCGCGCGGCGACATTTCATCGGGATTGAGCGCGGCCAGCGCCTCGACCAGCGAGGCAAGCCCGGCATCGGCGTGCGAGGCAGGCGCGGCCGTGCGCGTGACTGCAAACAGCGGTAGGTCGTCAATGAGCTTCCGGGCCGGTGAAATGCGGTCCTCGGCTTCGAGTTGCGCGAGCACGAGCTTGGCGCGTTCGATCACGCTCGGTGGCAATCCCGCGAGCTTCGCCACCTGGATGCCATAGGAGCGGTCGGCCGCCCCGGCGACGACCTCATGCAGGAAAATCACTTCGCTTTGCCATTCCTTCACCCGCATGGTGGCGTTGTGAAGTCGCGGCAGCTTGGCGGCAAGAGCCGTCATCTCATGGAAATGCGTGGCGAACAGCGCACGGCAGCGATTACTTTCGTGCAGATGTTCGATCGTCGCCCAGGCGATGGAAAGCCCGTCAAAGGTTGCGGTGCCGCGGCCGATTTCGTCGAGAATGACGAGCGCACGCTCGCCCGCCTGGTTGAGGATCGCCGCGGTCTCGACCATTTCGACCATGAAAGTGGAGCGCCCGCGGGCGAGGTCGTCGGCTGCGCCGACGCGCGAGAACAACCGATCGACCACGCCGATATGGGCGGTGCGCGCCGGCACGAAACTGCCCATCTGCGCCAGCACGGCGATGAGCGCGTTCTGCCGCAGGAATGTCGATTTTCCTGCCATGTTGGGGCCGGTGAGGAGCCAGATGCGCCCGACGTTTGCGGCCGGCGGCGGCGCGGCCTGGACGGGCGGCGACAGGTCGCAGTCGTTGGCGACAAACGGGCCGCCGTCGTTCGCGAGCGCCTGTTCGACCACCGGATGACGGCCGCCGGTGACTGCAAAAGCAACGCTCCGGTCAACTTCGGGGCGCGCGTAATCGCGCTCGACGGCAAGGTGAGCCAACGCCGTGACGACGTCGATCATGGCCATCGCATCGGCCGCCGCCTTGATCGCTACACTTGCGGCCGTCACGGCGGCGGTGAGCCGATCGAATATCTCGAGTTCAAGACCCAGCGCCCGCTCGGCGGCGTTGGCGATTTTAGCTTCAAGTTCGCCAAGCTCGGTGGTGGTGAAGCGCACCTGTCCGGCGAGTGTTTGGCGATGAATAAAAGTGGCATTAAGGGGCGCGCCGATTAATTTCTCGCCGTGCTGGGCGGTGACGTCGACGAAATAGCCGAGCACGTTGTTGTGCCGGATTTTCAGCGTGCGGATGCCGGTCGTCTCTGCATAGCGCACCTGGAGCGCGGCGATGACGCGGCGCGATTCATCACGTAACGCCCGCGCCTCATCGAGCGCGTTGTCGTAGCCGCTGCGGACGAAGCCGCCGTCGCGCCGAAACGCCGGCAGCTCGTCGGCGAGCGCTCGCGCCAGTTCCGTCGCGAGCGTGCCGTCGGGACGGCGGAGCGAAGCCATCGCTTCGGCGACGTCGCGCGGAGCCCCCTCCAGCACTGCAAGCCGCCCGGCGATTTGCGCCGCCGCGAGGATCCCGTCGCGGATCGCGGCGAGATCGCGCGGGCCGCCGCGGCCGATCGCCGTGCGCGACAATGCTCGCGCGAGATCGGGCGCAGCCTTGAGCCGGTCGCGGAGATCGGTGCGCGCGGCGGCGTCGCCAACGAAAGCAGCAACGGCATCGAGCCGGCGCCCGATTTCCGCGGGGTCGGTCAACGGCGCGGCAAGCCGCTGCGCCAACAGCCGCGAGCCGGCCGCCGTCACGGTGCGATCGATCGCCGCGAGCAGCGAGCCGCGGCGCTCGCCGCTGAGTGTGCGGATCAGTTCGAGATTGCTGCGCGTCGCCTGGTCGATCGCGAGCGTCGCGCCGGGCGCCTCGCGGAGCGGCGGCGACAGCGGCGGACGCTTGCCGACCTGCGTGCGCTCGACGTAGGTAACAGCGGCCGCGGCCGCGGTCAGTTCGACTCGCGAGAACGTACCGAACGAGGCGGTGGTCGTCACGGCGAAGAACGATGCGAGGCGTCGTTCCGCGGTTGCGCCGTCGAATACATCGCGGGCCAGCGGCGTTACCGCCGGCAGCGAACGCAGATAGGGCGCGAATTCGGGGTCGGAATAAAACGCGTCCGAGACGAGGATCTCGCCCGGCTCGATGCGGGCGATCTCGGCGGCCAGCGTTCCGCGGTCGCATTCTCCGACGTAAAATTCACCGGTCGAGATGTCGATCCAGGCCAACGCGAAGCGGTCTTCGTCGGACGACGCGCGCGTGCGGGCAAGCGCCAGCAGGTAGTTGTTGCTTTTGGCGTCGAGCAGCGAATCCTCTGTCAGTGTGCCTGGCGTCACCAGCCGCACTACATCGCGGCGCACGACGCTCTTGGCGCCGCGTTTTCTCGCCTCCGCGGGGTCTTCGAGCTGTTCGCACACCGCGACGCGGTGGCCGAGTGCGATTAGACGATGCAGGTAATCGTCGGCGCGTTCGATCGGGACGCCGCACATCGGAATGTCGCGGCCGAGATGTTTGCCGCGTTTGGTCAGCATGATGCCGAGCGCGCGCGAGGCAATTTCCGCGTCGTCGAAGAAAAGTTCGTAAAAATCGCCCATCCGGTAGAACAGGAGGCAATCCGGATTGGCGGCCTTGATCTCGATATATTGGTCCATCATCGGGGTCACGCGGACCGGCTCCGGCGAAACTCCGGTGTCGTCGGTAACGAAGGACCGCGGTGCGTCCATGACGGCGGAACGCTACCAGAGGCCAGTTTGGAATGAAACGAAGTTACGGGAGCGTGCAAAAGACGACAGCCGCACAGGTGGCGCGGCTGTCGTCCGAGTTAAGCAAATGATAGCTGCGGGGGTGCCGAGGGTCCGCCCGCGCCTGACGCGGGAAGTCAGTACGGCGCGACACCTTCCCAATAGGTTCCAGCATAGGGATCGGGCCGTTCATTGCTGCTGTATGGCGCCACGCCATCCCAATAGGTCCCGACGTAGGGGTCTTGCCAGTAGACGCCACGGTCCGGCGCTATGCGATCCGTGTAGCCCTGAGGCGCCTGCTGGTAGCTTCTCGTCTGTGCAGACGCCAACGCGGTTGTGGCAATCAGAAGCCCGGTGACGATCGCGGGCAGAATCTTCGCTGTCATTGGCTCGTCTCCATGTTTTTTCCCGGAGGGGTACCAGGGAACAACACCACGTCTAAGCCGCAGTTCCGCGCTCATTGTGCAACGCACCTATGAATTCGGCGGAGTGGTCGCACGCGGGGGTCGCCGTCTACATGTGCCCGCCCATGATTCAATTTTTCAATAGCTGCGTTTCAAAACAAAACAACAGCCGCATCAGGTGCGGCTGTTGCGACAAGTTTTGCTAAATAGCGCGATTACCAGTTGTTGTTCCAGCCGTTGTCGTTCCAGCCATTATCGTTCCAGCCGTTGTAGTAGCCGGGAGCGTAGGCATAGTAGCCCGGTCCGTATCCGTAATACCCTGGAACTGCGCCGAACATGACCGCAGGGCCTCCGTAGTAGTAGCCCTGGCCCCAATAGTTCCGGGGAAACGCTCGCCTCTGCGCCGATGCAAGTGCGGTAGAACCGAACAGAATAGCCGCCGCTGCCACTGCGATGATTTTGCCAGACATTGTGAATCTCCTGGACTGCTTCGTCACGAGACAATCCCGCAATCGGAAGTGCGTTCCGGCCACGCATGCATTTGATTACGATCAAACCGCCGCTATTTTAGGAACAATGCTCGGCAATGTTTCGCAAACGGTTATTGCGAAACGCCAACTTTGTTTGACCCATCCGAACGTACCAACAATACGTCAACGGCTCAGAACGGATATGGATTCGGCTTTGCTTTGATCGTCATCCATTGCCATTGGGTGAATTCGTCCCAATTGGCCGGCCCGCCGATGCGCGTGCCGTTGCCGGAGGCCCCCGATCCGCCGAATGGCACATGGGGTTCGTCGGCGACTGTCTGATCGTTGATGTGCAGGAGGCCGGTATTGAGGCGATTACCGATCTCGATGGCGCGCCCGACGTCGGCCGAGAACACGCCGGCTGACAAGCCGTATTCGTTCTTGTTGGCGAGCGCGACGGCTTCATCGTCACTGGCGACGGATGTGATCGCCGCGACCGGCCCGAAGATTTCTTCCTCGAAGGCGCGCATTCCGGGCTTCACGCCCGTCAGAACGGTCGGCTTATAGTACGGTCCTTCGAAGGTCCCGCCTGCTTCAAGCTTTGCGCCGGCCGCCACGGATTCCTTGACGATGCCGTCGATGCGTTGAGCTTGCGCGCGATTGATCACGGGTCCGAGCACAACTTGTCCCAGCGGATCGCCGACTGGCAGGTGGTTCGCCTTCTCCACGAGTTTCTGGGTCAGCGACGCGACGATCTTGTCCTTGGCCAGGATGCGGCCAGTGGTCATACAGATCTGGCCCTGGTGAAACCAGGCGCCGAACGCGATCGCCGACGCGGCGGCACCGATATCCGCGTCCTCCAGGACGATGACCGCGTTCTTGCCGCCGAGCTCGAGCTGAACTTTCTTCAGATGCTTGCCGGCGAGTTCACCGATGCGGCGCCCGACATTGCTCGAACCGGTGAACGACACCATGGCGATGTCGGGATCGGTGCAGAGCGCCTCGCCCGCCTCGGCGCCGCCGGGCAGGACGTGGAGGACGCCCTTGGGCAGACCGGCGTCCTCGAACATCCGGGCGACGATGAAGCCGCCGGTCATAGCCGTGCGCGGATCCGGCTTGAGGACGACCGCATTGCCGGTCGCCAAAGCCGGCCCGACGGCGCGGACCGAAAGGATGAGCGGGAAGTTGAACGGCGAAATAACGCCTACGACGCCACGAGGAACGCGGCGGGCAATGCTGATGCGGCCGGGGTTGGAGGGTAGCACCAACCCTTGCGGCTCGGTGCACATGGCGGCGGAGCGATAGAGACCTTCCGCCACCAAATTAATCTCGAATCCGGCTTTGGCCGGAATGCCGCCGGTCTCGCGCGCGATCCAGGGGATCAGCTCCTCCTGATTGTCTTCCAGAATCCGGGCCGCTTTGCGCAGGATGGCGGCGCGCTCCTCATACGGGGTCGCGGCCCAGCCCGGCTGTGCGGCGCGCGCCTCGCTGGCGGCCCGGCGCACGTCGGCGGCGGTGGCATTGCCGACACTGGTGAGTTTGGCCCCCGTCGCCGGTTCGAGCACGTCCAGCAATCCGCCCGCTGCGCTGCGCCATTCAATGCCGTAGACGCGTCCGCGCCACGTATCCTCAACGAGGAATTTTCCCGCTGGTGCGTTCATTTTGTGGTCCCTCCCAACGATCCGCCTTTGCGGCGGAAGATTTCGGTAATCCGCTTATCCAAAAGGATTTTGCGCACCGTGATATCCGAAAGGATATATCGAAATCCCGCCGGAGTAACAATAGCGGCTTGCGATTTGTAGAAACTGCTCTACCCTTTCCAAAGACGCGCGGCGTCCACTCCCTGGAAAGTCCCGGACGATATCGTCAGCTCTTGGTTTCGTTCTTGTCGGCGACGCCGCCCGATACGATCAATCTGCGGCGAACCGGAAACAGGCTCACATTGAAGAAACGTGAGACGACGCCCCAGACTCCGGTCGGAGCAAACAGCATGAGGACTATGGCTAGTCCGCCGAGAAGGATCAAATACCAGGATCCCAGCGCCGCCAAATAATATTGCAGCAGATAGAATATCACGACGCCGACGATCGGTCCCTCCATC
>Ga0302326_10022107_pt1 | contig 13012 bp, 10 predicted proteins | sample Palsa_T0_3_FD_202264 | JGI IMG/M metagenome (GOLD analysis project Ga0302326, IMG submission 202264) | Peat permafrost microbial communities from Stordalen Mire near Abisko, Sweden - Palsa_T0_3 | ecosystem: Environmental > Terrestrial > Soil > Palsa > Peat permafrost | place: Sweden: Abisko... | reverse complement strand
CGCGGCGGGAACTCCGAGCGCGGGTCAAGCGACGTTCTACGTGTACGGCGTCGCTGGAGGCACAGCAACCATCTCGATGACGGATACCTACGGCAACACGGGTACGCTGCCGATCACTATCTCGGCGATCGCGAACGGCAACTTCACACAGGGAAGGACCGGATGGACTCCGTGCACGTATTCGCACACGAGTCAAGCCACCGGAACGAATGCCACGCAAATCATCGAGAGCGGGACGCCTTCGTATGCCACGGTTCAAGGCCCGCAAATCGGTGCGACGGCTGTACCGGTCTTGACAATGTCGCCAGCACCAACCTCGACGCCGCTAAGCAACCTCGTAACTCCGATCGCGTTGCCGAATGTACCGAATAACGACAATCCGGGCTATCCGTCGGCGGGATCGATCGAGATTCAGCTCGCGGGCGTGGCGAGCGGTGCCCCATCGACCTACACCATCAAAACGCCGGGCACACCGCCGCCGTTCCTTGGAAACGACGTCATGCTTCTCGGCAGCCTCAACGGGTCAACGAACCCGAATCCGGCGGGCACGTTCGGTATGTGCCAGACGATTACGATTCCCGCGTCGGCGCCGTACCTGAGCCTGTATGTGCTCGAAGGCGGTGAGTACTACAAGAGCATCGAGAACGATCAAGAGGTCGCCGTGTTCCCAACGAGCACGCTGACCAGCGGATACATCGCTACCGGTGCGCCTACGTATCTGTTCCTCGAATGGAACTGCTACCTCGACCCGAGCTATCTCGGTTGGGGCACCGGCGAGTCGGCAAGCAATTCGTGCTTGAATACCGACACGACGGCCGGCTCGAACTGGTATCTCGGCGGCGCGTGGGAACCGCGCGGTCCATACAACCTCTCGTCATTCGCGGGCGAGCAGGTCACGCTCTTCATCGGCGTTTGGGCCTACTACTCGAACTACGGCGCTTCGGATGCGAAGTACAACGAGTTCATGTACGTCGGGAACGTCCAGATGACGGCGAACGGGACGAGTATCCCGTCATCGGGTCCGATGACGCGCACGCGTCCGATCACCTACGCGCTGCCGACGACGCGTGGCAGCGTCCAGACCATCAAGCGCAGTCCATAACGATCCAGAGTGCGATCCGCAAACCCTAACCATCGGGATCGCATGAGCCAGTGGCCCGCGGTTAAACCGCGGGCCACCTCTTTTTGGCGAATGTCGATATGACTCGTGCGACCTTTCGCGAATAGCCTTCTCGTATTCGCCCCGACATGTGGAGGTTGTGTTGAAAACTAGCCTAATCCGCATTCTTATTGCGATTGCGATCGCCGTGTTCTCCGTTGGACCCGCCCGTGCGGCAACGGCCCCGAGCGCAGGTTTTACCGTCGCGCAGAATGCGCAATCGAGCGGAACCCTCAGCGGCAAGGTGCTTAACGGCACCGGAGGTCCGCTCGGTGGCGCCCGTATCGCCATCGCCGGTCCGAAATCGGCCGAAGTCATGACGAAACCTGACGGCACGTACAGCGTCAGCCTTCCGCCGGGCGTTTACGCGGTGACGATCTCGGCCTCCGGCTTCCAGTCGACGCGCCAAGACAGCGTCGTGATCTTGTCGGGCGAGAAGGTCTCGATCGCCACGACGCTCGTTCCGGCGTCGCTCACGACGATTGCCAGCGTTAGCACGAGTTCTTCGACCTCGGTCTCCACCTCGGCGGCCTCGTCGACGATTCTGTCGGCCGCCACGATCCAAAATCAGGGACAGATCCAGGTCGTCAATGTGCTCGACCAGATTCCGGGCATCCAAATCGACCGCGTGAACGGCGGCTCGAACGAGCCTGGCGCGAACACCGCGCTCTCGATTCGCGGCGCACAGCCGTATGAGTCGCAGGTGCTCATCGACGGTCATCCGATCAATACGATCGGCAACGGCGCGTTCGGCTTCAACGCGACCTTCATCAACGCGTATCTGCTGAGCGGGGTCGAAGTCAGCAAAGGCCCCGGCAGCCTTCCGAACACCGTTGCAGATGCCGTCGGCGGTACGGTGAACTTCCAGACGCGGCCCATTACCACGAAGCTCACCACCGATCTCATGACGCAGCTCGACTCGTTCGGCGGCTGGACGTACGGGGCACGCGTCTCGGATACGATCGGCAAGTGGGGCCTCCTCGCCGCCGTCGCCCGCGTGACGACGCCCGGCTACATGGACCCGCAGAACATCTTCGGCTTCGGGCGCGCGAGCTTCTTCTCGCCCTACACCTCGCCGACGATTCCCGAGACCGGCAACGGTCAAGTCTACCCGTCCGGTACCTCATATACCGGCGTGTTGAATTACCAGTATCCTGCCACGTCGGACTTCCAGAACGACGGGCAGCTCTTCAAGCTCTCGTACAACTTCTCGCCGGTGACGTCGATCACGTTCAGCAGCTTCTCCACGCAGACGTGGCTCGACGAGACGGGCAACAACGTCGGCTGGATCTACGCGAAAATCGCGCCGTGCATCGACACCTACGATGCTCTCGTGCCGGCGAATTGTGGAACGGGAACAAACTACAACTATAACTTCACGAACCAGAAGTACCTTGGATATGTAGGCCAAACGGTGCCGATCAATCTCTATGCCGGTTATCCGAACACGTTCGAGACCGACAACGAGCCGATCTTCACGGCGGACCTGCGCACCGTCATCGGCCCCGGCACGTTCCTCGCGCGTTTCTACGGCGGCAGTATCACGCGCGACATCATTCAGAACACCGATACGAACGCGATCGGTCCTTGCTATTCGCCGGACTGCCTTTGGGTCGGCAGCAGCCCTGCCATGTCCACCGATGCGGGGAACAACTATGCCGATGACAACGGCTACGCCGGCGAGCCGTACTACGAGCTCACGACCGACACGCTGCACGGCTTCGATGCGCAATACTCGCTTCCGATCGGAAACGATCGCGGCAACGTGACGCTCGCCTTCGATACGCACAGCGATAGTTTCAACTACACGGAGGCCTACTCCAGCGGGTGGTATTGGTATGGATCCGGAACCGTCGCCGATCCATATGGTGGGTGCGGTTACCCCGGCCAAACGGCTGCGCAGATCTTCGACTGTGCATACTCGGTCGCATACTACCCGCAGCCGCACATCGTGGTCCGGAGTACGACGGAGAATCTGCGCGGCGACTACATGCTCACACCGAAGCTCCAGCTCGAGTTCGGCGGCTACCTCTCGGACACGACCTTCGTCGGCTCACGCTTCGACCCGCGTGGCGGTCTGACGTGGCGGCCGAATTCCAAGGTTAGCTTCCGGGCCTCCGCGGGCAGCGCATACTCCACGCCGTACCAGGGCGTGATCAATCCCACGTCGACGATCTGCGCCAAGAGCACGTTCTGCCCCGCATCGCAATTTCAAGCGGAAACTTCGATGGGCTACGACGTCGGCGCCGACTACAAATACTCCAGAGACAGTATCGTCTCGGCAGACTTCTACCAAACGACGGTCTACAATCGCTACGCGACGATCACATCGGCGCAGAGCGGCGAGTACGACGGAACGCCGTATACGAACATCCTCCTGCCGGCCTCGCAAGGCCAGCTCTTTAACGAAGGCGTCGAACTCAACGTGCTCCATCAGCCGCACGTCGGCTTCGGCTATCACGTCGCGCTCGATTTGCTCCGTGACTATGCGTACGATCAGAATCCCGTGGCGCTAACGGCCGGCGGGGAGTTCTACACCGGACCGTTGCCGGACAACGGGGTGCAGTTGCCGGAATATCCGTACAGCAAGATGCGCGTCGATCTTTCGTATGCGTTTCAGAATGGTGCGAACCTCCGTCTCAGCAGCATGTCGTACGGCGCGAATAACTCGTTCGGCCGCTCGGGTTTCACACTGTTCGACGGCGCGCTCGTCCTCCCGGTGAATCAGGTGAAGGTCACTCTCGGCGCGACGAATATCCTCGGGTTGGATAACTACGCGACGGGCGGCCTCTACTACGGCGGTTACACATATAAGGCGCTCCCAGGGAGCACGGATTCCAGCGGGAACCCGGTCCTCTTCGGACCGACGAACTACGAGTACGCCACACCGCGCACGGTCTATCTCCAGTTCAGCGCGGCGGTCGGTCACTGACAACCGAGCGCATAGCGCAAAAGAGGCCTGCAGCGATGCGGGCCTCTTTCTTTCATTCCGCAATTTTCGCGAGTTCGAGGATGATCTTCCATTCGTGCGGCATCACCGGCTGCACCGAGAGGCGCTGTCCACGTTTGAGCAATGCCATACCAACCAGACGTGCGTCGGCGCGCATGCGCGCCAGCGTCACCGCGTGTGCGAGCGGCTCGACGTATTCGACGTCGACGTTCATCCAGAGGGGCTTGGCAGGCGTGCTTTTGGGATCGTAGTATTCGCCGCCGCGCTTGAATGCGGTTTCATCCGGGTACGCGGTTCGCACGACCTTAACGATGCCTACTGCCGCCGGTTCAGCGATACTGGAATGATAGAAGAGCCCGAGATCGCCAACCGCCATCTCCATCATATTGTTGCGTGCCTGGTAATTGCGCACGCCACTCCACGGTGTCGTGCGATCCTTGTGCAGTTGCTCGAAACTGTAGGCGTGTGGCTCGCTCTTGAACAACCAATAGCGGGACATGGACGTTACCTCTCGGAAATGCGCACGTAATGCTCCGGTCCGTTCTCGCGTTCGTGCTCGCTACCGTCCAACCTTGGATTGTGCTGAGCGATCTCCACTTCGACCCGTTCACCCAACCGCGCATCGTCGATCGTTTGGCCGCCGCACCGCCTGAGCGTTGGCGCGCGATCTTTGAATCCGCTGATGTCGGCGCTCCTTCGGGTCGTGGCAGCGATACTAACGATGCGCTGCTTGAATTGACCCTCGACGGTGCGCGCAACGCGGTCCCCGACCCGCGTGTCGTCGTCATCGCGGGCGATTTTCTGGCCCACGATTTTCGCGCGAAGTTTGCGCGTACCGCCAAAGTGCATGACGACGCCGCGTACGACGCCTTCGTGGATAAGTCGGTGGCGTTTCTTACCTGGGAGCTTCAAGCAGCGTTTCCGCGCGCGCGTCTGTTGCCGGTCATCGGCAACAACGACAGCTATTGTGGTGACTATCAGAGCACGCCGCACGACGCGTTTCTCGCGCACATGGCTGCGGCCTGGGCCGCGTCGGTCGGCGCCTCAGACCCCAATGCGTTCATCGCGCAGTTCTCGACCGGTGGGTACTACTCGGTTTCGCTCCCGGTCGATCACGCGCAAGCGATCGTGCTCAACGACGTCTTCTGGTCGGCAACGTATAAGAACGCGTGCGGCGATCCCAAAGCCGATCCGGGCGGCGACGAACTGCGGTGGTTGCAGTCCACGCAAGCGGCGCTTCCGGCCGGTACGCCCGTGTGGGTGATCGCGCACATTCCACCCGGCGTCGACGTCTACGCGACATTGCACGCCCCAGCCGGGTCCGCGGCCGTTCCGTTCCTTGCCGATCGTTTCAACGACGCGTTTCTGACGGCGCTCGATTCGAGCGCGACCGTCGTCATGTCGATCGCAGGACACACGCACATGGATAGCTACCGCGCCATCGGTCCCGATGCAAGCACGTTGCGCGCGCCGATGCTGGTCGTTCCGGCGGTCAGTCCGATCTTTGGCAATGCGCCGTCGTTTACGGTGCTCGACGTCGATTCGGCGACCGCGCAAGTCGACGATTCTCAAGTCTATATTCTTACCAAAGGCAAGGATGACTGGGCCTGGCACCGGGAGTACGATTTCGACTCGGTATACGGCAGCGGCGTGATCGATGCGACGCACTTGTGGAGGGTGCAGCAAGCGATCTTCAGCGACGAGCGGGTGCGCCGGCGTTTCGAGGAATTTTATCAAGGCGGTGACGGCATCGCGCCGATCACCGACTCGACCTGGCGATCCTATTGGTGCGCGAACGTCGCGCTGACGATCACCGAATATACCGCCTGTGCGATGCCGCAAATCGAGCACGATCTGCCGCCGCATCCGTCACCACCGCCGGCGCCGACCGCTACACCGTCGCCGGTACCGTCACCGTCGGCAAGCCCGTCCCCGGCAGCTACTCCAACGCAATAGGCCGCGACGGGTCGGCGATCCACTCACTCCACGAACCAGCGTATAGGCGCGCTCCGCGCAGGCCCGCTATCTCCATCGCGAGCAGATTGAGAGCACCAGATATGCCAGATCCGCATTGATGCACGATCGATTCACTCTGACCGAACGGCTCGAAGGCTGCGCGTAGATCGAGCGACGGCTTGAACCGCCCGTCGTCGGCGAAATTCTCTTTGTAGAACCGGTTTCGTGCACCCGGAATATGTCCGGCGACCGGATCGACGGTTTCATTGCGTCCCGCAAAGCGATCCGCGGCGCGCGCGTCGATGAGCTGCACCTGCGGATCGTCGAGGTGCGCAAGGACGTAAGGTGCGTCGACGACGAGTTCGGGCCCGACCCGCGCTTGAATCGTTCCGTTGCGCGGAGCCGGAGGCGCGGTCGTGACCGGATATCCACTTGCGATCCAGCCCGCAAGTCCGCCATCGAGCACGGCGCACGCATTGTGTCCGATCCAGCGACATAAGAACCACATCCGTGCGGCAAAGATGTCGCCGCCCGCATCATAGGCAATAATTTGCGTTGTGTCGTTTACGCCGATGCCGCGCAGAAACGTGGCGAACGCATTGGGATCGGGCAAGGGGTGGCGGCCGTTCGACCCGGTGTGCGCGCCGGCGAGATCGCGCTCTGCGTCGGCGAAGAACGCGCCCGGGATATGCGCTTCGTCATACAGACGGCGTCCGCGCGAAAATTCACCGAGCGCATGGCGGCAATCGACGACGACCCATGCCGGATCGTCAAGATGCGACGCCAGCGTCGCTGCGTCCACCAGCGTATCCAACGCCACCGCTAGTGCAGGTTGATCGTGGCCTTGGTTTGCGCCTCGCCGCCGAACGCCTCGCGCAACACCGTCTGCAATTCGCCGTTCTGCGCCATCGGCCCGAGAATATCGGTATCGCCGTAGAACTTGCCGTCGATGAAAACCTTCGGCAGCGTCGGCCAATTGGTCATCTCGGCGAGCACTTCGCGCTTGGGCATGTTCTCCAGCACGTCGACCACTTCAAACGGATAACCGAAGTGATCGAAGAATTGGATCGTCTCGAGCGTAAAGCCGCAGCGCGGAGCCGTCTTGGTGCCTTTGCCGTAGACGAGGATCTTGTTGGCCGCGACCTCGGCGGCGATTTCCGTTTTGAGTTGTTCCGACATCGTTGTTGTTAGCCTTCGCTGACGAGCGTTTTGAGTTCGACCGCGTGCACGCGGCCGTCTTTGAGGGCGCCACGAAGCGCGCCGTACACGAGCTGATGTTGTTCGATGAGCGTGCGCCCCGCAAACGAGCGCGAACGAACGGTCACGTTGAAGTGGTCCATCGTGCCGGTCCGGTCGACGATCTCGACCTGCGCATCGGGGAGATCGCGGCGGATTAGGGCCGCGAGCGAATCGTTATCGATCATACGCCTTCATTTTACGGGTTCAGACGCGGCCGGTCGCCGCGTAACGTCTGTGCCAACCCTTTGGCCTCGCTGAGGGTTTCGGGAAGGCGCCGCGCGCTGCGCGAGAGGAACGCGGCAACGCCCGCGGCGGCGACGATCGCCGCCGAACCTACCAAAATCGCCGGCACGCCGGTTGCTCGTAACGGCCCGACTTCGAGCGTATACTCACGTTGCATCCGCGCCAGGCCTTTGAAGACGGCCTTGATTTTGGCACTTTTTGACATCGGTTACCTTTCAGGGATTTCCCATTATTCGAGCGAAGCAAAGGCCCCCATGCACGCGCTTCTCCTTGCACTCTGCTGCACCGTGACGGTTCACGTTCACACCTCCACGGGGGCCCCGCTGGCTGGAGCTCACGTTTCGCTCCACGGCCCGAAGACCTACGCGAAGGTCACCGATCACTCCGGCAACGTCGTGTTTACGGCCGACGGGGGTAGTTATCACTTGGACACGGCGGACACGGGCTACACCGGCGTATCGATCGATCTCGATCTAAAAGATACTGCCGCGGTGGACGTGACGCTGCAGCCGCTCGACGCGCCGACCTTACGCACGATCGGTACGGTGACGGTAGACGGCAGGCTGACGCCAATTCGCGGCACGATCCCGTCGGTGACGATCACGCGTGAGGACATGGATCGTCTGGGTGAAGATCGCGTCATCGATTCGCTGCTCGCGCTGCCCGGCGCGACCTTCACGCGTCCCGACGGCGGCGGCGCTAATGCCATCGCGGTCGTGTCACTGCGTGGGCCTGATCCGTCGGAATCGTTGGTGGCGCTCGACGACCAGTTGCTCAACGACGGTAACACCGGCGATCTCGACCTGTCCCGCTTTCCGGTCGCCGCATTCCAAGCCGTCGATGTGACCGAGGGCCTGGGTCCCGAGGACAGCAACGGGAGCAATACCTTTGGCGGTGCGATCAATTTCGTCTCGTTGCAGCCCACGCAAACGCCGCATTTCAATTTTTCGACTTCGGGCGGTTCCTTCGGGCAGAGCGAGGTATGGGTCAACGCGACCGGCACGCACGACAAATTGGGCTATGCGTTCGCGTTGGACGATCAGCACGAAGGCGGCTACACCACGCAGCCCGAGACCGTGTATACGCCCGGTGTGACGCCGACCTGTCCGGGCACGTGCACGCAGACGGTGCTCGGATCGTCGGTCGCGTCGCGCCTGGGGCTTGGAAATCTCACCTGGACATTTTCACCGAACGCCAACATCACCGCGCGCGTCTTTCTGCTCGGCGACGTGCGAGATCAGAGCTCTTCGATCAACGGCATCGACTATGATGCGACCGACGTCGGCACGACGTACGGATTGTTCGTCGGTCCGGGCCCCGAGTCGTTCCTGCAAAATATCCGCGCCTACCAGGTGCGCGGCGAGGCGCCGCTGGGCGCCGGCGAACTCACCGCTGATGTGTCCGAAAGCGACAACGGCATCACGATTGACGGCAACCCGAGCGATCCCGCTTATGACGTGACGCACATCGATCACCGCTACAACGGCGCCCTCTCATGGCAGCGCACGTTCGCAACCTCACAGTTCGCAATCGGCGGCTATACGCGTTACGAGTCGCTCGAGTTCCTCGCGCCGCCGACGACCGATGGATCGACGCTCACGCCCTCGCAGGCGGAACCGCAACTCGGTCAAACGATCGACGTCCTTTACGCGCGTGGCGGATTCCAACCGACCGCGAAGTTGCGTCTCGACGCCGGCGTCTTCGAGTCCGAGTACACCTCGTTCGGCTCGAATCTCGACGGGCGCTTTGGCGCGGTCTACAACACCGATCCCAAGACCGCGATCCGCTTTTCGATCGGCACGGGTTTTCGCGCGCCGCTCCTAATCGAGCGGTACCAGTTCCCGCTTTCGCAACTCGCGCAGGACCAGTACGGCGTCTTCGTCGGCCAGGGAAATCCGGACGAGCACCCCGAGCATGCAACCGAATATGAACTCGGCGCCTCGCATCAGTTCCAGTCCGCCACGCTCGACTTCTCACTCTATCAGACGAACCTGCGCGATCCGATCGAAATCTACTATCCGGAAACGGCCGCGCTTTCGGGCGCCTGCTTAGCGCAGACCCCGTCGGCACCGATTCCCGGATGTGTTTCCTATAACAGCAATGTCGGCAACGCGGTCTATCAGGGCATTGAAACGCGCTTCGTGCAGCGCTTTGCGCCGCAGCACCTCTTCCTCACCGCGATGTATGGCTTGAACGTTGCGTATCCCAAAGATCTCAACGCAAGCTTCTCCAATCCAACGTCGGGTGCGAACCTGGTCGACAACGAGCAATTTCCGGGGATCCCGCAGCAGCAGGGTTCGCTCGAACTCGATTGGGCGCAAGGGAAGTGGCACGCGGCAACGCAGGCGATCTTCCGCGGCTACAACAACGAGCTCAGCCAGGGTCCGATCACCTGGATCGACGCGTCGGTCGGCTTCAAGATCAACCGCGAGAGCGATCTGACGTTCCAGGGGACGAATCTGTTCAACGACGCGGCGGGCCGGTTCACGCAGTTTGGCGCGGGCGCGCCGTACCTCGGCGTCGGCGGCATTGCGCTGCCGACCGACCGGCTCTTCATCGAACCTTTCGGTTTACGAGCTATCTTCACCGCACACATGTAGCGTCACGGCGAGCAGGTAGGCGATGCTGCCGGAGCGGGTGATGCCACGGCTTCCCCCAGTTCGATCGCATAGTTGCTCTGTAGCGCCGTAATAAGCGACGTGTTGCTCACGGGAATCGTCATGCCCCAATCGATGTAGTCGTAGTCGGTCATGTTCGAGGAGCCCATCCACGCGGCGGTCACCGTCGAGCCGTTCGAAACCATGAGGATCTTCTCGCTGCCACCCGCGCTTTGGACACGTATCGTTGCGCCGTTGTACGCCAGAATTGAAAGCGCGCACGCTTCGTAGCTGCTGGTAATCGATCCCTCGACGACGACGTAGACCGCCGCGCCGGCCTTGGCGGACGCGAGCAACGCGTTGAAGACGCTCTCGGGCGCCGAGTTCCCGTAGTCCAAGAAGCTCTCGCTGATGAAGCTGACGGTATAGCCGGTGCCCACTCCGGCCGCATTGAGGACGCTGGCCTCTTCGTTGAGCGAATTGTACTTATCGGTCGTGAAGACGTAGTTGCTGCCGGTCACCGTCGGCGGCGCCGACGGGAAGGTCGTGAGATCGGTCTGGATCGCGGTGAAATCGGCGGGATTTTGGTCCCGTAAGATCACGTCGGTCGGATTCGACTCGAACCAATTGTGGCCGTCCATGTACGCGACGCCGTCGACCAGCGCGAACTTGGCGTGGATCGGCAGGTACGAGTCGGTGATATATTGGCCGGAGGGCGTAGCCGATATAACGTATTCCGGAGACTGGGTATCTTGCAGCCATACGACGTGCGCACCATCGCCGGCGAGCGTCGACGCATCGGATTCGTCGTTTGCATATTCCTCGGCTGGGAAGACCACCGTGAGCGAGGTGCCGCTTCTCGTCGCCGTTTCCATCGCGGTCATCAGTTGACCCGAGGGTTCGTAGACGCTTACGCACGCTTGTTTTGCGCTTTGAAGGGCGGTAAAGAACGCGCTGGTCTGATTGGTGACACCGCCGTTTTGATAGCTCGGGTTAGGCGTCTGCAAGCACGGATTCACCGCGGCAGTTGTCGGTGAAGTGGTTGGCGACGTCGTCGGCGATGTCGTAGGCGACGAGCTCGGTTGCGTGCTTGGAGAAGCGCTGGGTGATGCCGTCGGTAGCGGTGCACCTGAGTAGAGGACGAAGTAGAGGTTGCCCGAAGCCGAACCGATGTTCAGGTCCGTGTCGGAAAAGGTCACCGCTGTCCCGTTGACCGTCGCGGCCATATCCGAGACGTTATCCCACTCTGTGTTATTCCAGTACGCGAGATAGACGGGCGTCGCCGGTGCCGATGCGAGTGTAAACGTCGAGCTAACCGCAATCAGTGAGAACGCGCTCTGATTCGCCGAACTCACGGTGAAATAGAAAATCGGCGTTCCCGTCGCGGCAGTGTTCCGCCGCCGCAGCAGCGGCGATGTGCCGCCGGGCGCGCCGGTATCTGCTGAGGCCGTGACCGTCGTGCTTGCCGTGATCGAAAGCCCCGCCGAGTTACCACCGGAAGAAATGGTAGCCAGCGCCTGCGGCGTCGGAACGCTCGAGGACGGCGTCGATTGCGGCGTGGTCGGCAACGTGGCACCGCCCGTGCCTCCTCCACCGCCGCAGGCGGCGAGAGCGCAGAACAATGCCAAAACGGCGAGCGCACGATGACGAACGTTCGGAAGATGCATCAGCTCCATGTTCGCTTGTGGAGCTTATGAACGCATTATCGGGGGAGAGCAAGATTTTGCCGGTTTTGAGCACAATCACGCGGCGATGAGCGCAACGATGAAGGCCGTGCGATTGCACGAAGTCGGTGGCCCGCAGAATCTGCGAATCGAGGAGATCGAGCCTCCGGTGCCGGCTGCGGGCGAAACGCTCGTGCGTATCCGAGCGGCGGCGTTCAACCGGCGCGACGTCTTCATCACGCAGGGACTCTACCCGGGCATCGCGTTGCCGCGCACACTTGGTTCCGACGGCGCGGGTTTTGATCCGAAGAGCGAAACTGAGGTCGTGATCGATCCGATGCTCGGCTGGGGCGGCAATCCGCACCTCTGGGCGGGCGACGCATCGATCCTCGGCATGCCGCACGACGGGACGTTTGCGCAATACGTTGCAGTGCCCACGGCCAACGTCTATCCCAAGCCGGCGCACCTTACAATGGAAGAAGCAGGGGCGATTCCGCTCGCTGGCCTCACCGCCTATCGCGCGACGTTCACGCGCGGCCAGCTCGAGGCCGGCGAAACGGTGCTGATTCCCGGTATCGGCGGCGGCGTGCAAACCTTCGTGCTGCTTTTTGCCAAGGCCGTGGGAGCGCGCACGATCGTGACCTCGGGCACGCAAGCTAAGCTCGATCGTGCGCGCGCGCTCGGCGCCGACGTGACGATCAATTACGCTGACCCCGAATGGCACAAGCAGATCAAACGTGGCGAGGTCGATCTGGTCGTCGACTCGTCGGGCGGCGACACGCTCAACAAGGCGCTTGGGCTTCTACGGCCGGGAGGGCGCGCGGTGCTCTACGGCGGCACGCGCCTCGAATCCACGATCCGGATCTTTCCGATCTTTTGGAATCATCTCGATATTCGCGGCACCTCGATGGGGAGCCCGGAAGATTTTCGCGGCATGCTCGACTTCGTCACGAAGCACGAGATTCGGCCGGTCGTCGATCACGTGTATGCGATGGATGAGGTCGTAACTGCCGCCGAACGCATGGCCGCGGCAGAGCAATTCGGTAAAATCGTACTAACGATCCCCTGATAATTGGTATTCATAGAGCGTATCGAGCTTGAGCATCGCACCGAGTTCGGCCCGGATGACGGGCGCGTGTTCGGCGCCGACGATCGACTCCCACGCCGGATTGAGAATCGTGTTCTCGTGCTCGTTCATTGGACG
>Ga0302326_10022106_pt1 | contig 13012 bp, 10 predicted proteins | sample Palsa_T0_3_FD_202264 | JGI IMG/M metagenome (GOLD analysis project Ga0302326, IMG submission 202264) | Peat permafrost microbial communities from Stordalen Mire near Abisko, Sweden - Palsa_T0_3 | ecosystem: Environmental > Terrestrial > Soil > Palsa > Peat permafrost | place: Sweden: Abisko... | reverse complement strand
AGCACTCCGTCTTGCCCCTTGGCTCGCCGTATTTCTGCGCCAGCCTGTCATCCGGATGAACCTGGACGCTCAGCTTCTCCCGCGCGAAAATCACCTTCATCAGCAAAGGTGACGCACCTTGTATGGCCTCCGGTGCCGCGGCCCCCAGCATGGAGCGCGAGTTCTTCGCAAATACTTCGCCCAGGTTCTGCCCCGCAAGAGTCCCCGTCGCCACCTTGCAGTCATCCCCAGTCAGCCAAACCTCGCCGACCCCATGACTCTCTGTCTGAGCGACGAAATCGTACCAGGGCCGCAAATCCACCGTTCCCCATACCTTCTCCATAAACAGAGGCTCAAGCAGAAAAGGCTCCAGAATCGTGATTTCAGCGCTCGGTTCCATCACACCCACTCCGTTATCCCCAAAAATGCATTTCCTAGCCTCACTCTAGCAAAGGAGCTTTGTCTCTCTTCCTCCGCAAAGCGAGAAATCCCATCGAAGCGGAGTCTCAACCAGGATTTCCCGAACGTCTCCAACCGCCGCTGGCTCTCGTCAAATCTTTAGGTTACCTGCAGGTGACTTAAATTAAATTGCTCTAATCGACGAATTGCAGATACGCTTGAAGTGATCCGCAAAGCAAGATTTTTTCGTCCCAGTTAATCGCAGCCCGACTTTCTTGCACCAGGGAAGAGCTCCGTATTCAGCCATCGCAGCCTAATTATCGTTGCTTCAGCCCGGAAGCATCCGAAATCAGCCCCCCTGCCAACCGCAACCCAGGTAGGCGCATCCGATCTACAAGGCACCAAATACTTTCAATGCACTCCGTCCCTGTAATCACTCAAGGAGAGCCCTAAGCATGTCAAAGCAAGTTTCAATTTGCGTCATCGGATCAGGTTATGTAGGACTGGTCGCAGCCGTCTGCTTCGCAGAGACCGGTCACAACGTCATCTGCGTTGACAACAACGAAGCCAAAATCAAAACGCTGCGCGAGGGTGGCGTTCCGATTTACGAGCATCACCTGCCGGAGCTGCTGGGCAAGCATCTCAATCGTGGCGTCGAGTTCACCACCGATCTGGCCGCAGCCGTTGAGCAGTCCGAGGCAATCTTCATCGCCGTCGGTACGCCGCAAGGCAGCACCGGATCGGCCGATCTCTCCTATGTTGAGGCCGTTGTCAGCGAAATCGCACGGTCCGTCAACGGTTACAAGGTTCTCGTCGAAAAGAGCACAGTCCCCGTCTACACCAACGAATGGATTACCCGCTGCATGCATCGCCACGGCGTAGAACCGAACACCTTCGACGTCGTTTCCAATCCTGAATTCCTGCGCGAAGGCACCGCAATCATCGATTTCCTTCATCCGGACCGCATCGTGGTAGGAGCCAATAACGAGCGCTCTGCCGATGTTCTTCGACGCATTTACGCTCCGCTCACCGACGGCAGCTACTATGCCCGCGAAGACCACCTGCCCGGCGCACTCAGCTCTGAAAACCCCGCCAAGCTGCTGGTCACCTCAGCCCAGAGCGCCGAAATCATCAAACACGCATCCAACGCCTTTCTGGCCCTCAAGATCTCCTTCATCAACGCCGTCGCCAACCTCGCTGAATCGGTGGATGCGGACATCGAGGACATCGCCGCCGGCATGGGTCTGGATTCGCGCATCGGGCCCAAATTCCTGCGCGCCGGCCTCGGCTATGGCGGCTCCTGCTTCCCCAAAGACGTCGCCGCCTTCTATTGGGTCGCCCAACAGCAAGGCATCGACTTCCAGATTCTCGAAGAAGTGCGCAAAGTCAATGCGACCCAGCAGGAAATCTTCTTCAACAAGGTTCGCTCCGCTCTCTGGACCCTGCGAGGCAAGAAACTTGCCACGCTAGGCCTGGCCTTCAAAGGTGACACCGACGACATTCGCGACTCCCCGGCCATCGACGTCATCAAGAAGCTGTTAGCCGCCGGAGCATCGATTACCGCATACGATCCGGCCGCCATCGAAAAGGCCAAGGCTGTCTTGCCGCCCTCCGATAACCTCAGCTACGCAACCAGCGCTTACGAAGCGGCTGAAGGAGCCGACGCAGTTCTGATCCTCACAGACTGGGCCGAATTCGGCAAACTCGATCTGAAGGAGCTCAACAAGGCCCTTCGTTTCCCCATCATCATCGACGGTCGCAACCTCTATAAGCCGGACTTCATGCACGAGCAGGGATTCACCTACGTCAGCGTCGGACGGCCCGCTTCCTACACAGCGCAGCAAGGCAAGCCGCGCAAGCTCGTCTTGTCGTAAGCCGGTCCCAAAATCGGCTGGCAACACTGGCCGGGAACCTGGTTCCCGGCCACCAGTTCTCGCCCCGCAGGCCTGATCCTGCCGGATGGTAGACTCGGATTCGGAGCATAACTTCTTGACTTTACGCGTACTTGTCACCGGTGCCGCAGGCTTCCTGGGCTCTCACCTTACTGACCGCCTGCTCGGCGAAGGCCACTCCGTCCTCGGCGTGGACAATCTCTCCACCGGAGACATCTCCAACATTGCCCACCTGCGCAATGAGCCTCGTTTCACACTCGAAGAGCGAGACATCTGCCAGCCCTTCGATCCCGGCAAAGTAGACGCGGTCTACAACATGGCCTCGCCCGCCAGCCCGCCAGAGTACCTGAAACTGGCCATCGAAACCCTGCGCGTAGGCTCGGTCGGCACCGAAAACACACTGGAAATCGCTCACAAATATGGCGCTGTCTTCCTTCACGCCTCAACCTCCGAGTGCTATGGCGATCCCCTCGAACACCCGCAAACCGAAAGCTATTGGGGCAATGTCAACCCCGTCGGGCCCCGCTCGGTCTACGACGAAGCCAAACGCTACGCCGAATCGCTGACCATGGCCTACCATCGCTATCGCGGCGTCAACACCCATCTCGTCCGCATCTTCAACACCTACGGCCCCAGGCTGCACCCCTCCGACGGACGTGTCATTTCCAACTTCATGATGCAAGCCCTGCGCGGTGAGGCGCTTACGGTTTATGGTGATGGGCAGCAGACGCGCAGCTTCTGCTTCGTAGCCGATCTGATCGAAGGCATCCTGCGGCTGTCGCGCTCCGATGAACATATGCCGACCAACATCGGTAACCCGGTCGAATTCACCATCCTCGAATGCGCCGAAGCCATACTCGAGGTCACCAGTTCGAAAAGCGAACTGCGTTTTGAGCCGCTGCCGCAGGACGACCCCACACGCCGCAAACCCGACATCTCCAAAGCCAAGGCCATCCTTGACTGGGAGCCAAAGATCAGCCTCCGCGAAGGACTGAAGCTCTCACTCGACTTTTTCAAATCGAAGGTCTGAGATTTCTTCCCGTCCGAGGGCTGATTTCAGGTCGAATTGGCCCGTTCTATACTCGTTGCAATGAACTTCCGAGTGCCTTGGAAATTCCGCCGGTCCCTGATCGTGGCCCTGACCGCGATCCTGACCGCAAGCCCGATCACGCTCCTCGCGCTTCCAATGGTTATATTGCTCGGCTATTCGGCCTTATTTCCTCCAATGAGCGCCAAAGCGGAGGCAGAAGTTTCCGCCAGCCAGACGGACAAGGCTGCGACCTCCGAGCAACGAACCTCACCCTGGACCATCCAGAACTCCGGCACAACAGCCTCCTTGCGCGGCATCTACTCCGTAGACGGCAAGATCGCCTGGGCCAGCGGTACCGGCGGCACAGTGCTCAGAACCACCGACAGCGGCGAACGCTGGCAGAAATGCGCGCTTCCCAATCCGACCGCTGAAGCTCTCGATTTTCGCGGCATCCAGGCCTGGGATGCCTTGACGGCCATCGTCATGGCCTCCGGTCCCGGCGACAAGAGCGTGCTCTATAAAACCACCGACGGCTGCAAGAGCTGGACCCTCCTCTTCAAGAATCCCGACACCCCGGACGGCTTCTTCGACAGCTTCTGGATCGACCCAACCGGTCGCGGATACCTGCTCGGCGACCCGGTGCGCGGGCTCTTCACCGTCTTCTGGACCCACGACCGAGGCCTGCACTGGCAGCGTGAATTTCGCGAAAATCTCAACATCGGCAGCGTCGACCTCGGCGCCTTTGCCGCCAGCAACGCATCGATTCTGCGCGGCCGCAGCGATAGTGGCCCAGCCAGAAACATTCCCGTCCTCTTCGCCGCGGGCGGCAAAGGCGGCAGCTTCGTCTTTTCCCGCTCCTCAGGCCTTTGCACCATGAAGATCGCTCAGGATAATCCCCAGGAGTGCGATAAGCCCGAGTACAGCGAGTGGACCGAGATTCCAGTCCCAATAATCTCCGGATCGGCAAGCACCGGTATTTTCGCCGTTGCGCTGCACCAGAACTTCGCCGACCGCTGGCGCATGACCGCCGCGCAGGAGCAAGTCGGCTTCCATCAAGTGATAGTCGCGGTAGGAGGTGACTACGCCAAACCGAATGAAACCCAGGGAACAGCAGCCTGGTCCGACGATGAAGGCAAAACATGGACAGCGTCCCAGAAGCCTCCGCACGGCTATCGCTCGTCGGTAGCCTGGTCCGCCGAGTTGCGAGCTTGGATCGCCGCCGGCACCAACGGGTCAGACATAAGCCGCGATGATGGAAAGACTTGGCAATCGCTCGACGACAGCAATTGGAACGCACTGTCGCCCCCATTCGTCGTCGGGCCCAACGGCAAAATAGCCCGCCTTTCCATCCAGGCCCGGGCTGAAAAATAGCAACCGGTATCCACATTGGCTACAGGATTGCTCGCAACTCTGCTTCCATTGCTCGTTTCAAAGCATCCAACAAAAGTAGCACTCCTTCTTTACGCTGGAAAAAGACCTCAAACCAGTTTCCCGCGTTAGGATATGAGTCACAGGAATGAAACAAGCTTTCCCCACCCCGGGTTCTTTTGGCGGCAGTGTAACTGTAGCGCTGCCCGAGCAGGAAACACGCCAGTTCTTCACTTCCGAGCCGGCGCAAAGCACAACTCTCCTGCGCGTCGAAGGCTTGTCCAAGGAATACCCAGGCAACAGCCGCTCCGGCCGCGGAGCGTTGCGTCTATTCGACGGATTGCACCTGGAAGTCCAGCGCGGCGAACTTGTCGCGATTGTGGGCCAGTCCGGAAGCGGTAAAAGCACGCTTTTGCACATGCTTGGGGCGCTTGATGCTCCATCGGCGGGGACGATATACTGCGCCACAACTCAGGTGACAAAACTAAGCACCCGAGAGGCGTCCCGCTTTCGCAATGAGCAAGTCGGGCACGTCTGGCAATTCCACTATCTCCTGCCGGAGTTCACAGCGCAGGAAAACGTAGCCATGCCGCTGCTCGCGCGGGGAACACCCAAACGCGAAGCAATGCACGAAGCGGCACACTGGCTGGCAGAGACCGGCTTGGCGGATCGGGCAAATCACCGGCCCGGCGAACTGAGCGGCGGCGAGCAACAGCGGGTCGCATTGGCTAGAGCGCTCGTAACTCGACCGCAGTTGCTTTTGGCGGATGAGCCCACGGGCGATTTGGATGGCGCCTCCGCGGATCTCGTGTTTGGTTTGATCGAACGGCTGCATGAGGCGCACGGACTCACATCCGTGCTGGTAACGCACAACCTGGAACTGGCCGGGCGATGTACCCGGACCTTACGTTTAGCGGGGGGCAGGTTAGAAGAGGTTCCCCGACGCAACAATGACAAGCCAGAGGCGTTCGTTACTCAACATCAATCCCAGTAACCCCATCTGAGTGCGTGAATCGAACCTGCTTCACACATTCAGGCAACGCAGCCGATAAACACTTGAGAGAGGAACACCATGTTCGAACGCTACACGGAGAAGGCGCGGCGCGTAATCTTCTTTGCGCGATATGAGGCCAGCCAGTTCGGCTCGCCCTATATCGAGACCGAGCACCTGCTGCTCGGCCTGTTGCGCGAAGACAAGGCACTCACCAACAGATTTCTGCGCTCCCACGCTTCGGTCGAGTCGATCCGCAAGCAGATCGAGGCGCACACCACCATCCGCGAAAAGGTCTCGACCTCGGTAGATCTGCCGCTTTCGAACGAATGCAAGCGAGTCCTCGCATACGCAGCAGAAGAAGCAGAGCGCCTCGGCCACAAGCACATCGGCACCGAACACCTTCTACTAGGCTTGCTCCGCGAAGAAAAATGCTTCGCCGCTGAAATCCTTCAGGAGCGCGGCCTCAAGCTCGCCGCAATCCGCGAAGAGCTGGCCCGCGTCACGCAGGAGAAAGCTCCAACCCAGGCCCGCCAGCGCGAGAGCAGCCTGCTCGCCGAGTTCAGCCGCGACCTCACTCAGTCGGCCATGGATTCGCAGCTCGACCCGCTCGTAGGCCGCGACGGCGAACTGGAGCGCGTAATCCAGATCCTCTGCCGCCGCACCAAAAACAATCCAGTGCTCATCGGCGAACCCGGCGTAGGCAAGACCGCCATTGTCGAAGGCTTGGCGCAACGCATTGCAGACGGTGAAGTCCCTAGCTTCTTAGCCGACAAGCGCGTTTTGGCTCTCGATTTGTCCCTGATCGTCGCAGGCACCAAGTATCGCGGCCAGTTTGAAGAGCGCCTCAAGACCATCATGAAAGAGTTGATGGAAAATCAAAACTCCATCGTCTTCATCGACGAGCTGCACACGCTCGTAGGCGCAGGCTCTGCGGAAGGCTCGCTCGACGCCGCCAACATCCTCAAGCCGGCGCTCTCACGCGGCGAAATCCAGTGCATCGGCGCAACTACGCCCGCTGAATTTCGCAAGTCCATCGAAAAAGATCGCTCGCTCGAGCGCCGCTTCCAGGCCGTAAAAGTGCCGCCGCCCAACGAAGCCGACGCCATCAAGATCATCATGGGCATCAAAGACCGCTATGAGAAATTCCACGCGGTCAGCTACACCGATGCAGCCATCGAATTCGCCGTCTCCCACTCTAATCGCTACATCCCCGATCGCTTCCTGCCCGACAAGGCCATCGACCTCATCGACGAAGCCGGAGCCCGCGTCAAGCTGCGCCAGACTTCCCTTCCCGAAGAGATCACCGAAGTCCAGAAGCGGATCAAGTTTATCGTGCACCGCATGGACTCAGCCATCGCCAATCACGAATTCGAAAAGGCACGCTTCTACTCCGACGAAGAACGCAAAGAGCGCGAAAACCTGCGCACCCTGCGTGAGAAGTATCATCTCGACGACTCCGCAGCCGGCATCGTAGGCCGCGAAGACATTGAAGATGTAGTAAGCCGCTGGACCGGCGTACCCATCACCTCAATCAAAGAAGAAGAGACGCAAAAGCTCCTCCGCGTCGAAGAAGAGCTTCACCGCCGCGTCATCTCGCAGGACAAGGCAATCTCTGCCCTGGCCCGTGCCATTCGCCGCTCGCGTGCAGGTCTCAAATCGCCGCTTCGCCCCATCGGCAGCTTCCTCTTCCTCGGACCAACGGGCGTGGGCAAGACGGAAGTCGCGCGGACCCTCGCTCAGTTCCTCTTCGGCAGCGAAAAAGCGCTGATCCGCTTCGACATGTCCGAGTTCATGGAGAAGCATTCCGTCTCGAAGCTCATCGGCTCGCCTCCGGGCTACGTCGGCTACGAGGAAGGCGGCCAGTTGACCGAGCGCGTCAAGCGTTCGCCCTACTCCGTCGTCCTTCTCGACGAAGTTGAAAAGGCGCATCCCGACGTCTTCAACCTGCTCTTGCAGGTCTTTGAAGACGGCCAGTTGACCGATGGCCTCGGCAATACCGTCGACTTCAAAAACACCATCATCATCATGACCTCGAACATCGGCGCCCGTCACCTGCAAAAAAACAAGGGGCTCGGCTTCTCCAGCGATCGCGAAGACCTCGTCATGGAGAAGATCGAAGAACTCGTCAAGGGCGAAGTCAAGCGCACCTTCAACCCCGAGTTCCTCAACCGCATCGATGAAGTGATCCTCTTCCAATCGCTCTCCGACACCGACCTGATCCAGATTGTCGATCTGCTGGTCACCCAGCTCAACGCCAACCTGGCGCAGAAATCGATCACCATCTCGGTCGACGAAGACGCCAAGAAGTGGATTCTCGAAAAGACCCTCGGCGATCGCAGCTACGGCGCAAGACCACTGCGTCGCGCTCTGCAACGCTACATCGAAGACCCGCTCTCCGAAGCGCTGATCGGCGGCCTAATCATGGACCGTCCAGCCTTCCTGGAGGTCTACATCATGAACAACCAACTCTTCTACCGTTCGGTCTCAAGCGCCACAGAAGAGAAGACAGACGGCATCCTGCTCTACAGCGCATAGCCGCCAAGCAGGCCCCAAACATAAGCCCATCCTTTCCAGAAGTCTCGGAAGGATGGGCTTCTTATTTGAATCAGCTGTCGCATTTGCCTTTCTTTCAGTCAATCCCTCATAAGGGAATCTGCTGTTTGCACTTGCCCTTGTCTTTCTTTCTGTCATTCCCGAAGGGAATCTGCTGTCGTACTTGCGCCTAAAGTACGCTCAAGTGCTTCTCAGCCCGCTCAATTTCGGGCGGGTGCCCCCATATCTCGATTTTGAGATGTGGGTTTCGGCCAAGCCGGACGATCTTCTTGTCCCTATCCACCACGATTCGATTTCAACCGTTCCTGTCACACTCACCTTTTCAAGGCCGACCCAGGAATCTATCATGAGCGTGGACAAGACCATGACCACACTTCAGAATCGGAAGAACACCCGCCTTGACGAAACTAGATAACTCCTCCGAACATCTGAGCATCTCTTTAGCAGGAGGTTTTTATGATCAAGACCGGAGACGATATAGTTCGCAAGTCGGATGATGCAAAAGGCGAGGAGACAGCCCACAGCCGCGTAGAGAAGGTGGCTGATGAGGCAGCAAAGAAGGCCCAGAAGACTGAGCAGGAATACGACAAGAAGAATGAAATATTTACGAAGTGACCTGCCGCGCCTCTAAAGTGTAGTCTGGCGGGTGGCCCAGGTCTAAATGTTCGAAGTGAGGGTGCCCCAGGTCTCGCCTTTGAGACCTGGGATTCCGCAGCGCCGCAACCCTTGATCGAAACACGGACGGTAAAATTCCGGAATGGCTCAGGGACTCGTCCGCTATCAGAACTCCGGAGATTTTCATTTTGTCACCTTCACCTGTTACCGGAGGCAGCCGCTTCTGGGTTCTCCTGAGGTGCGAAGTCTCTTCGAGCGTTCTCTGGAAACCATACGCCGCCGATATAACTTTTACGTCTTCGGCTATGTCGTCATGCCTGAGCATGTCCATCTGTTGGTGAGCGAACCGGGACAGGCAGTCTTATATAAGGCAATCCAAGCACTCAAACTGTCAGTCGCAGTCCAGCAGATGGAACGACCGTTTTGGCAGGCACGATACTATGACTTCAATGTCTTCACTCAGCAGAAGCACGTCGAGAAGCTGAAATATATGCACCGCAACCCGGTAACTCGCGGGTTGGCGGCGAAGCCGAAAGAATGGGCTTGGTCCAGCTTTCGGCATTACTCAACAGGAGAGATAGGCGTGGTAGAAATCGAGTCGTGGTGGACGGCCATGCGAAGAGAATCAGCCTCGACAGAAACCCACATCTCAAAAACGAGATGTGGGGCACCCTCAACCTCAATTATGGAGGAGTATTGAGATCCGGGCGACCCGCCGGTGTCATGAGAATGGGTTATTCGGGGGTGCGGATTACACCGGCAACAGATAAATTTTGGAAAACGGAATGTCGCCTCTCCAACCGCAGCCGGGCAGCATACATTCCAGAGAGTAGAGTGTTTCCGTGGGTATTTTGTCCGGCGTCTTCTCGCTCGTGTTAACGAAAATCTGATTCATTCCTTTGCAACTTGGGCAAGTGAAAAAGTAGTTGGGCCAAAATGTAGTTGGCATGATGGCAACAGTCTACACCCGAAAATAAGGGATGAAGTAAGATAGAGAGCAACAAAAAGCCCCCTGCCAGCGAAGTTCCTGTTGACGGGTTCGGGACGGTCCTGGGGCCACTCAAACCGCCTCCGAGGTCTTTCTGTCTGTCCCCGGCAATGTGAACTTACTAAGAGGCTTGGCCTGTCATGATTGCTTATGTCCTTACGTTCATTGCAGCTGCCGTCTTTCCAACGGCGCTCGCAGCGATTGGAGGGCATTTGGCAACTTCAGCTGTTCCAGACGATAAGAAGAAAAGGAAGTTGCTTATTTTGGTGTGGGTTCTCGCTTGTTGCGGTGTGCTTTTTGCCGCGCTTCAGCAAATAGATGCCTACCATTCCGATACAGAGCACGACTCGAAAATCACAAATCTTCAGAGCACGCTAAACACTAGCCTTCAGAGCGAAGCATACATGCGCGGCCAACTAGAGACTATAGCGGCTACGATCGGAAAGCTTGGCGAAAAAAGCTCCGATCCAGTGACCGCGGAGTTGGCCTCCGCGGTAGCGAAGATGGCAGGCGGGGTAAAGAGGCTGTTACAAAACTCGGTGCGGTAGATTTTAGAAGGACGCGACCCCTCTCGACGATGCGGTCATGATTAGAGATTGTGCGTTGCGTCATTGTGCTCGATCAGGCGTGATGAAGCGCTTCCGTCAATTTGGTTGCGCCGAGCACGTTCGTCATGCGTTTGATGTTGTATGCCATCGTTGCGAGGCCGATTTCGACCCGTGCACCTGACAACCCGCGCATCAGAAGACGCGGATGTCCGAAGATGCGGTACTTGATGGTTGCGAAGGGATGCTCGGCAGTACATCGGCGTAGTCTCATTACCGCAGGCGTGACTCGCTCCTGCATTCGGTTTAACGCGTCTTCGTACAGGTGTCGAGATACGCTGCGCTTCTGAGCCTGTGTGCAGCGCGGTTTCAGGGAACATGTACCGCAGTCACTGGCCGCAGCCTCATAAACTATGTAGCGCTCTTTTCGATGGATCTTCTTTCGCCGGAGCGTCTTGTCACCAGGGCAGATATAAGTATTAGTCTCGGGTTCGTAGCGAAAATCCTCACGTCCGAAGAGGGTACCGTCGCCTTGGTTGTTTACCGTGCGCATAACGGGGACATGCGGTAGCATGCCTGCAGCTTCACACTGTGCGGCCTGTTCACCGTTGGAGTAACCGGCGTCTGCCACGATTTGGAAGTTATCCATTCCGAGTGCCATCCTGGCAGCTTCGGCCATCGGTTGCAGGCAACGGCTATCTGCTGCATCAAGTACCACCGTCTGCGCTATGATCAACGCATGTTCCGCGTCAACGGCGGTCTGTACGTTGTACGCCGGTAGGGTGTTCTGACGCATCAACATGAAACCTGCATCAGGTTCCGGATGCTGCTTCAGCTTCTCTAGCGCAGCCTGCACAGCGGATGGATCGATGTTTGCCTGTTGCTCTTCGTCTGCCTTATCTATGCTGTCGAGATAGCGTTGTAAAGCGAGGCGTTCGCGAGCGCTGTCGATGCTGGCCACAGCGCGAAACTTTGAGCCATCAATGGCGATCCACTCACCACGGATGAGCCCGCAGCTGCGTGCAAAGCGGACAAGTTCGGCGCCCGCTGCCGTAACTGCATCGCGGTGCATCCGACGGAACTCAGCGATGCTCTTATGGTCTGGATACAAGCGTTCTAGAAGCCACATCAACTCGACATTTCGGCGGCATTCAGCTTCCAAGCGGCGCGACGAGCGGATCTGGTTCAGATAGCCGTACAGATACAGCTTCAACAAATCGCGCGGATCGTAGCCAGGCCGTCCCGTGTCAGCGGCCTGGGCGCGCTCGAAGCCAAGCTCCGACATCACAAGTTTTTCGACGAACGCGTCAATCACGCGGCACACATGATCGGCTGGAACTAAGTCGTCCAGTACCACGGGAAACAGCGTTCCCTGATTTCGTCCCTCGCCCTCGATGTAACCCATGGGAAGAGATACCTCCGCTTGCCAAGACAATCTTCTCATCGATCCTTGTATATAAATCACTGGCCGCACAGCCTCGAATTCTTTTTGTAACCACCTAGAACAGTGGATTGGTCATTTACTACCAATTGACATGGGACAGAGAAAGTTCAGAACTATTCGTAGTTGCCGAAAACCCCGTTTTCCGTGCCGTACACCTGCGCCAGCGACCGCCGTCTAGTTGATACCAGGGGCTTCCGACCGCTCTCCCGGGTGAGTCATGGACCGCTGTACGTGCGGTCGCTTTTGTGGTCGACTCTAGATCATGGCCAGGTTGTAGCAATTAGCCAGAATGCGAGCGTTCCGACCGCGCTGGCAGGGGCTTGCCAGCGAATTGCACTCCGCTTGAAAATCCCGCCAAGTGCGAAAGCAATTGCCACAAGCGAGAGCACTTCGCCTCGCTGCATCTGCCGGAAGAAGAGCGAGTAATTTGGCGAATAGTGGGTCGTATTCCACGCGTGCTCGAATCCTCCGGCGGAAGCGTATGCGATCACCCAGAGCGCTAGTATTGCCGATACCGAAGCGAGCAAAAAACCGACGAATGACAGAGTCGAGGAGACCGTCCACAATCGAGGCCGCTGCTTAATCCACCTTACCCAGCCCCATACAAGCGCACTGGGTGCCACAAAATACCCGAACAGCAATAGAGACGTCCAGAAGACAGTTCCAAGCATCGTCATTGAGTAGCCGTTTCCGTTTAGAGCAATCCGTTATGCCCTCTGCCTTCGAGAATGATAGTCCAAACCGACAGCATCATCGGCAGTCCAGAGGTAAATCGCGAACCGCACGGAAAGTCATGGTTTGCGGCAACTACAATTCTCAGTTGTTGTGAACAGCCCGAATCTCTCATCGAGGTACTATTTGCTCGTGTTCCCGGCGGATTGTCGAAAACCCGGAAGTTGCGACGGCGACGAAGTGGGTCTGCGCATAGGGTTTCGTAACAGCCTCAGTTCCCTCCCCTGCACCCCTCCCTCAGTGAATCGGCAAAGCAAATTTGAAGGGTGGCCTCGATGGACAAGACCGACTCCGCGGTTCGCAATATGCTCACAGCGATTGAGTCGCCGCTCTACGATGTAGGTATCCTGAGTGATCGCGGGATGCTTCCCGGCCTCGACGGCATTCCCGCCGCGGCGGTACTCGACCGGCTTGCGCTGCTCAAGTACCGCAATGCCTACGGCTCGCATATCTATATTCGGCCATCGGGGGAG
>Ga0302326_10022102_pt1 | contig 13013 bp, 10 predicted proteins | sample Palsa_T0_3_FD_202264 | JGI IMG/M metagenome (GOLD analysis project Ga0302326, IMG submission 202264) | Peat permafrost microbial communities from Stordalen Mire near Abisko, Sweden - Palsa_T0_3 | ecosystem: Environmental > Terrestrial > Soil > Palsa > Peat permafrost | place: Sweden: Abisko... | reverse complement strand
CGCCTACGTCGTTCAGCAATCGCAGGGCGTCCCGCTGTTGCTCCGGCGCATCGGGACTTCGCTCCTCGAGCTCTACGACGCCGACCATGCGCGGCAAGGCAGTCTCGGAGCGGTCAACGTCGGGCGCGAGGGCGCGCGCGAAGCCGTCGCGCGCGAGGAGACCGAAGGGGCACCGCTGCGCGTATGGGTCGAGTCCGAGATCGCGGAGCGCGCCGGTCCGGCAGGCGCCATCCTGCGCGCGCTCGCGGGCAGCGGGCCCATTCCACTTCCCGAGCTGCGCCACGTCGCGGAGCACAGCGTGCTCGCACAGTTCGCCTCCAGCGGCATCATGGATGGATTGCCGCGCCCCGAGGTGCAGCGGCGCGCGCAAGAGGCTGCGAGCGTCATTCTGCGGCTCCTCGGCGAGACGGGTTTGCTCACCCCCATCGGGGACCCCATCTCACCGGAAGGCTACTCGCTGCCGGACGGCTCGATTCGCCGCGCGCTCCAGCCGTCGCCCAGTCAACCGTAACTGGGCAAACCGCGACGGACTATCGCGTGCCCCAGCGCTCGTCGCGCACCGTAATGAGCGCCCACGGCAGGATCCACTGCAGGAAGCACGCGCTGAAGATGGCGTAGAGCAGGCCGTACGCGAATCGAAAGCTGCGCTCGATCCGCAGGTAGTATGCTGCCGAGAACAGCGCGCCGACGCAGAGCGAGACCGCCGCCTGGATGTGCGTCGAGACGTCGCCGGCGAACGCGAAGGGCAGCTGCATGAGCCCCCACGTGAAGAGCACCAGGCGCAAGTTGGACGCCACGAACGTCACGATCGGAAGCACGCGGTTGCGATCGCGGTACCGCGTGAACATGAACTTGGCGAAGGTGAACCCCTCGACGATGTAGCTGCGATCCCAGCGAAGGAACATGCGCGACAGCTGCCGATACGTCGTCGGCGCAAGCGTGTGTACGGTGGCGCGCCGCTGGTAGACCGTATCGTAGCCTTGGCGCAGGACGATGTTCGTGAGCGCTTGATCTTCGCCGTGGCCCACGGGCCGGCCCAGGAACGTCTGGCTCGTCCACTCGTCGAGGTGCGGCACCACCGCCGCTCGCCGGAACGCCGAGAGCGCCCCCGGGCAGCAGCTCACGGCGCGGTACACCGACTGCGACGCCCGGCCAAAGTCGAACGCCAGCGCGTAGTGAACCTCGAGCATCCGGCTGATCGTCGAGTCGCGGTTGAGGACCGCGACGCGCCCGGCCACGCCGCCCACGCGCGCGTCCGCCAAGAAGGGCGCCACCATCTCCGCGATCGTGCGCGGTTCGACCTCGCTGTCCGAGTCGATCGTGAGCAGGATCTCGCCCGAGGCCTGGCGGAAGCCCTCGGCCAGCGCGGCGCGCTTGCCGCGATTGCTCGAAAACCGAATCAGCCGCACGAGGTTCGGGAACTCGCGACGCAGCCGCTGCATGTGGAAGAAGGTGTCGTCGCGCGAGCCGTCGTCGACGACGATGATTTCGAGCTTGTCGGCCGGGTAGCTCGAACGGGCGACGGAACGAATGCTCCGCTGCACCATCGGCCCCTCGTTGAACGCCGGGATGACGACCGTCACCTTGGGCCATGCGGCGTCGGCCGGTCGCTCGAACGGCCGGTACCGTTGCCAGAGCAGGCTCTGAAGGGCAGTGTAGAGCGCCTGAATGAGGACGATGGCGCCGAGCGGGTGCGTGATGCAATCGAGCATCCACGCGGCGATCGCCGCGCCCCACATCTCGGGCCGGTTCTTCGCGAGCAGCATCCAGAGGATGCTCAGCACAGCTCCCACCAAGGGAAGCAGGCCGAGGAAGGCTCGCGCCGCGCGTCGTACCGGGGTTCGCACGTTCATGCGGTTGCTGCGCTGTGCGACGAACGCGCCAAGGTGCGCATCCAGCAGGCGGGCGGCCGGAACGTACGCCCTCTTGCCCACCCGAGCAAGTTGCGACCAGCCGACGCCGTGATCCCGGAACGAGACATCGCTGAGTAGACGTCCGTGACACTGAAATCATCCAACGTGACGATTGAAGGGACTGTGGAGAGGGTCACGTTCGAGAGCCCCTCGTCGGGCTTTCGCATCCTCAAGGTCGCGGTGGCCGGTCGGCCGGAGCGGCTCGCTGTCGTCGGGACGTTCCCCCCCGCCCCGGTTGGGGCGCGTGTGCGTGTCCGGGGTCGAATCGAGCAGGACCGCAAACATGGCGAGCAGTTACGCGTTGATTCGCTCGTCGAGCTCGCGCCCGACACCCTGGCCGGGCTCGAGAAATACCTGGCGTCCGGCCTCATCCGAGGCGTGGGTCCGAAGCTTGCCGCCCGCATCGTCGCCACGTTCGGCCTCGACTCGCTGCGCGTCCTCGACGAGGACACGGATCGGCTCACGGAGGTGGAGGGCCTCGGCGACAAACGGCGGACGGCGCTGACGCGGGCCTGGCGCGAGCAGCGCGCCGTGCGAGACGTCATGGTCTTTCTCCAGGCGCACGGGGCCAGCGCATCGCTCGCGACGCGCATCGTGCGCCGGTACGGCGCTCACGCGATGAACGTCGTCTCGCGCGAGCCGTATCGTCTCGCGCTCGACGTGAACGGCGTAGGCTTCAAGACGGCCGATCGCATCGCGGCCACGATCGGCGTCCGCCCGGACTCACCCGAGCGCATGCACGCGGGCGTGCTGCAGGTGGTGCACGACTTGACGCTCGCGGGACACGTCTGGACCGCGGAGCGTGAGGTGACGACGCGCGCCGCGCAGATGCTCGGTCTCGCCGAGGACGACGAGGGCGTTCGGGCCCGCCTGAGCCAGGCGCTCGACGCGAGCGTCTTGTCGGGCCGCACCGCGATCGAGCCGCATGGCCCCGACGGCGACCGCCGCGTGTACGCGGGGGACATGTTCGGCGCCGAAGTGAGGCTCGCCGGGCGTCTCGCGGAGCTCGCGCGCGCGTCCGCGCCCGTCCTTCGCGACGCGCAGGGCGCGATCGCCGCCTTCGAGGCGCAGGCGCGCATGGACCTGGCGCCCGAACAACGCCACGCCGTCGAAGAAGCCGCGCGCAATCAGGTGCTCGTCGTGACGGGTGGCCCAGGCGTCGGCAAGACCACCATCGTTCGCGCGATCCTGGCGGTCCTCGCCAAGTCCGCGGTCGTCGTTCGCCTCGCCGCGCCGACCGGGCGCGCGGCCAAGCGAATGGGCGAGGCCACCGGGGCGCAAGCGACGACGCTCCACCGACTGCTCGAGTTCGATCCGAAGACCGGGCGATTCAAGCGCGACCGCAGCTCGCCCATCGAAGCCGGCGCCGTCGTGGTCGACGAAGCCTCGATGCTCGATCTGCCGATGGCCGACGCGCTGAGTCAGGCAGTCGCGCCGGGTACACGGCTGCTGCTCGTCGGCGACGTCGACCAGCTGCCGAGCGTCGGGCCGGGCGCAGTGCTCCGCGACGTCATCGCGTCGCGCGCCGTCGCCTGCGTACGCCTGCGGACGATCTTCCGCCAGGCCGCGCGCAGCGCGATCGTGACCAACGCGCACCGGATCAACGACGGACTGCCCCCGCTCGCCCCCCCGGCCGGGGTCGACGCCGACTTCTTCGTCATCGAACGAACCGATCCGGAGAGGGCGCGCGAGACCGTGATCGAGCTCGTGACGTCGCGGATCCCCCAACGCTTCGGGCTCGACCCCGTCCGCGATATCCAGGTCCTGACGCCCATGAACCGCGGCCCGGCCGGCGCCATTGCGCTGAATCAGGCGCTCCAGGCGGCCCTCAACCCCCCCGCTTCGGAGGCGCGCGGCTCGGCCCCCGATCCCGGAGCGGCCGCGCTCGTCCGCGGCGCGCGCACCTTCCGCGCCGGCGACAAGGTGATGCAGCTCAGGAACGACTACGAAAAAAACGTCTACAACGGCGACGTCGGTCTCGTCGTCCGCATCGAAACCGAAGAAGTCGGAATGACCGTGCGCTTCGACGACCGCGACGTCGCGTTCGAAGCCTCGGACCTCGACGACCTGATCCTCGCGTATGCATGCACCGTACACAAATCGCAAGGCAGCGAGTATCCGGCGGTCGTCATCCCGCTGCTCACCACCCACTTCATCATGCTGTCCAAGAACCTCCTTTACACGGCGGTCACTCGAGGCAAGCGCCTCGTCGTCCTGGTGTGTGATCCGCGCGCCCTCGAGATCGCGCTCTCCGGGCGCCGGCGCGAAGAGCGTCGCACCCGTCTCACCGACCGCCTCGCCGACGCGCTCGCCCGTCGTTGACGCGCCGCCGCCCTATGTTCACCTTGTAGACCGATGCTTCGTCGTCTGATCTTCGGCATGGTCGTGGGCCTCTTCGTCGGGGGGGCGCTGGCCGCGGGGCTCGCGAGGCTCATCGGGACGTCGTTCCTCTTGCCGGGTGGCATCTTCATCGCCCTCGGCGCGGCCGCGCTGGTCGGAGCGCTGACGGGCGTCGTGGCCGGCAAGCCGATCTGGGCGGAGGGCGCGAAGGTCGAGGCGGGGCTCAAAGCCTTCGTCGGCGCGCTCCTCGGAGCCGGGGCGATGCTCGCGCTCCGGCGGTGGGGAGGGGAATTCTCCGGTCCCGAGTGGCTCGGCGGTACGGCCCCGCTCGGTCAATTGCCGGAGGTCTCGCTCCCCCTCATCGCGGCGGCGCTGGGCGCGCTTTTCGGACTCGACAACGTCCCGGATGCCGCGCAGCCTCCGGGCACCGTGGGCCCGCGCAAACGCGTCGCTGCCGCGGCGCCGACCCGCCCCGCCACCGGCGTCGCGCCGGCCGACGGCGCCGCCGCCGACGAAGACAGCGCGGACCTCGATCCGCGCCGCGCACGTCGCTGATGCCCCCGGCTCGGGCCGCGCTCTACGTCACGACGCCCGCCATGCTCGCGTGGACGGCCCACGCCGTCGTCGCGGGGCCGCCCCCGCTCGCGTGGGCCACGATCGTGCTCGCGGGCTACGTCGCCCTTCTGCTCGCGGGGGTCCTCGTCCTGCGTCTGCGCGTCTTCGTCGACGCGGTCGTTGGTGGCCCCAGGGGCGCGCGCGGCGTCGTGCTCACGTTCGACGACGGTCCGCACCCCCTCTGGACGCCCCGCGTGCTGCAAGTTCTGGCCGACCACGGAGCTGTCGCCACGTTCTTCGTCGCGGGGCACAAGGTCGACGCGCATCCGCACGTCGTGCGCGCCATCATCGAGGCCGGCCACACCGTGGGCCTCCATTCGTATCGGCACGACCGTCTACTGCCGCTCCGCAGCGAGCGCCGCGTACGCGACGACCTGCAGCGGGGCGCGCAGGCGATCGCGCGAGCGGTCGGCGATCGCCCCTTTCTGTTCCGGCCACCCATCGGGCACACCAACCCCGCGATCGCGCGCGTGGTCGACGAGATGGACCTCATCGTCGTGGGGTGGTCGGTCGCCGGACGCGACGGCCTGGCGAGCGCTCGCCCCGCCGCGGTCGCGGCCAGGGTGCGGCGCGGCCTGCGCGACGGAGCGATCGTCCTGCTCCACGACTCGCCCGAGACGGGCGATCGCGAGCCTGCGGCGCTGCGCGCCTTGCCGGAGATCCTCGAGGCCGCGCACGCCGCGCGCCTCGACGTCGTCCCGCTGAGCCAGTTCGTCGAAGCGTCGAGCCCTCAGCCGAGGATGTCGGCCAGCCCGTAGCGCCCGGCGGGCTTGCCGCGGATCCACCGCGCGGCGCGGATCGCGCCGTGGGCGAATACGTCGCGGCTCGTGGCGCGGTGGGTGAGCTCGATGCGCTCGCCGCCGCCCAGCAGGTGCACCGTGTGATCGCCGAGGACGTCGCCGCCGCGAAGCGCGTGCATCCCGATCTCGTCGTTCGTCCGCGCGCCCGGCGTCCCCTGGCGGCCATGCACCAGACGTGTCCCCGCGCGCGCTCGTTGCGCGGTCTCGGCGAGCCGGAGCGCCGTGCCGCTCGGCGCGTCCACCTTCAGCCGGTGATGCGCCTCGACGACCTCGATGTCCCATTCGGCGAGCGCCGCTACCGCTTGCGACACGAGCCGCGAGAGCACGAAGACACCCAGGCTCATGTTGGGCTCCCAGAGCACGGGCACACGCGTCGCTGCTTGGTCGAGCGCTCGCCGCCCCCCTTCGGACAGACCGGTCGTGCCGCTGACAATCGCGATTCCGACCTGGGCCGCGATCGGCGCGAGCGCCTCGGTGACGGCGGGCGCCGAGAAGTCGACGAGCACGTCGGCCTTGGCCTGCTCGAGCACCGCGAGCCCGTCGACGACGCTCGTGCCGATCGCGCCGACGCCTGCGAGCTCGCCGACGTCGCGCCCCACGTCGCCCGCGCCGACGGCGCAAGTGACCTCGAAGCCGGCTGCGACCGCGAGGCGGACCACGGCGCGCCCCATCCGGCCGTTGGCCCCCACCACCGCCACCCGCATCTAGCGGGCGCTCCGCGCGTACGCATCGAGGGCGGCGGCGATCACGGCGCGCGCGGGCTCCGCCGGCGCCACGATGGGCGATCGTACTGCGCCGGTTCCGACGCCGCGGATCGCGAGAGCCGCCTTGACGGGACCCGGGTTCGCCTCGACGAACATGGCCTCGTGCACCGGCAGCAGCGCGAGGTGAGCGCGGCGGGCCTCTTCGACCTTTCCGTCGAGAGCGAGCTTGGTGGCGCGCGCGACCTCGGCCGGTAGGACGTTGGAGGTCACGCTGATGACCCCGCGTGCGCCCACCGCGATCATCGGGAGCGTCAGTGGATCATCGCCACTCAGGACGACGAGCCGATCGCCCAGCATCTGGGCGAGCTTTTGCGCGCGAAGAACGTTGCCGGTCGCCTCCTTGGCCGCCACGACGTTGGGCGACGCCGCGCAGATTCGCGCGAGCGTCTCGGGCGCGAGGTCGACGACCGAGCGGCCCGGGATGTTGTAGACCACGACCGGCAGCTTGGTGTGCGCGGCGATCTCGACGAAGTGGCGGAACAGGCCCTCCTGCGTCGGCTTGTTGTAGTAGGGCACGACCACCATCACGGCGTCGGCCCCGGCGCGCTCGGCGTGCTCCACGAGATCCACGGCCTCGCGGGTCGAGTTGGACCCCGCCCCGGCGATGACCTGCACGCGTCCGGCCACGCGCTTGATGGTCCGCTCGATGACCTGGGCGTGCTCCGCGTGTGACAGCGTCGGGCTCTCGCCCGTCGTCCCGCACGGAACGACGCCGGCGATCCCCGCGGCGACCTGCGCGTCGACGAGCGCGTCGAGCGTGGGCCAGTCGATCGGCTGCCCGGGTGCGTCGAGGAACGGAGTGACGAGGGCGGTATAGGTGCCCTCGAATCGCAACGTTGGCATGGGCAGAAGCTAGCACCCTAGGCGTCGAACGGCGCGCGCAGCTCGTCGCCCGTCAGGGACGCCAAGAAGTTGTCGCGGTTCCTCAGGTCGTCGAGCCAGATGCCGTCGGTTCCCTCGACAGTGCCCGTCTCCACAAGGTGGCCCAGGTGCCGGAGCCGGTGCACGTGAGCGCGGACGCGCGCCTCGGCGTAGCGCGTCGACGTACCCGTCTTGATGATGAACGGCCAGTCGCTCGACTGAAGGAGAAGGAGCTCGCGGATCGCCTGATCCAGGGCTTCGCCGACGCGCCCTCCGGCTCGCCGATGCCGGCGCACCAGCCACGAGGCGTAGCGCGTCGCGTGATGCACGTGCCGCCACGTCCACGCGGCCTCCGGACCCACCCAGACCTCGCCGTACCCGCCTGCGCCCCACGAGCTTGCGCTCGGCGTGGCCTCGACGCACAACGGGTGGCGATCGAGGTAGCCGCGAAGCGTGACGGGCTCGACCTCGCCGCTTGCCTCCGGAAGCCGGCGGAACACCGACTCGAGGAAGATGGGTCCTTCGAACCACCAGTGTCCGTAGAGTTCGGCGTCGTACGGAGCGACGACGATCGGCGGCACGGGCATCGCGCCCGATTGCGCGATGTGGGCGACCTGCTTGGCGCGGTTGTGCACGAAGTCGCCCGCGTGCTGCCACGCCTTCTCTCGCGCGACACCCGGCTGGTATGCCTCCTTGTCGAGGCCCTTGCCGGTGATCCGGTAGTACTTGAGCCCCGTCATGAGGCGCGAGCCGTCGCCCGCGATCTCGCCCCGCAGTTGGTCCTCGGGGAGGTCGAAGCCGATGTCGCGGTAGAAGTCCCGGTAGAACGCGTCGCCCGGGTAGCCTTCTTCGCGCGACCAGACTTGCTTGCTCGACTCGACGTCGCGGCCGAAGAACGCCACGCCGTTCGGGCTGCAGACGGGGGCGTGGACGCCGAACGGCGGTCGCGGCGTCGCGTTCTCGATGCCGTGCGAGTCGAGGATCGTGAAGCGGATGCCGGCGCGGGCGATCTCCTCGTCCAGGCTGGGATGGTATGCGCACTCGGCGAGCCACGCTCCCGTCGGTCGCCTGCCGACCACCCGCTCGAACCCCGAAACGCCCAGGTTCAGCTGCGGCCGGATGCCTTCGGATGCCGGCAACATGCCCGGCAGGTAGCAGTGCGTCGCCGAGCACGTGAGGAGCTCCAGGCGGCCCGCGTCCCAGTGGCGCACGAGGCCCCCGAGAACGTCGCCCTGATGACGATCCCACACCGACCGCACGTGCCGGAAGTGGTCGCGGTAGTACGTGGCCACCGGGGCGAACCGGGCGTCGCCCCAGAGCCGCTTCATCTCCTGCTCGGCAAGCTCCTCGAGGCGAGCGAGGTGTTCCGAGAAGCGCCACCGGAGCAGGTCGTCGCGCATCATCGACGCGAGCGGAGGCGTGACGCTCATGGTCAGCGCGAAGGGGACGCCGTCGCGCTCGAGGCGATCGAACGCGTCGAGAAGCGGCAGGTAGCACTCGACGAGCGCTTCGTAGAACCAGCGCTCCTCGAGGTGCCGGCGATGCTCGGGGTGGCGGACGAAGGGGAGGTGCGCGTGAAGGACGAGCGCGAGGTATCCGGCGGGCATCGGCGGCATCGGCGACCAATCGCGCTCGTAGCACGAGCCGCGTTGCGGGCGTACGGAGCCTGACGACGGGGCCGACTTTACAAAGCGAAGTCCGCCCCTATACTGCCGCCCCTCGATAACCCCGCCGCGTGACCTTAGGGGTCCACGGCAATCCCAAGAGGGCTTTCTCCATGTACGCGGTGTTCAAGACGGGCGGAAAGCAGTACCGGGTCGCCGCCGGCGACAAGGTCCGGGTCGAGAAGCTCCCCGGCAGCGTGGGCGACGCGGTCGCCTTCGACAGCGTCCTCCTCGTCGGCGGCCTCGACGGCGCCGCGATCAAGCTCGGCAAGCCCCTCGTGGGCGGCGCCAAGGTCGAGGCCAAGATCGTCGGTCAGGGGCTCGGCAAGAAGCTCATCATCTTCAAGTTCCGCCGCCGCAAGAACTACCGCCGCAAGACGGGCCATCGGCAGCCGTTCACGGCGCTCGAAATCACCAACATCGTCGGCTGACGGGAGAAACGCGCCATGGCTCACAAAAAAGGTGCAGGCAGCACGCGCAACGGACGCGACTCGAACTCCCAGAAGCGCGGCGTGAAGGTGTACGGCGGCGAGCGCGTGAGCGCCGGCAGCATCATCATCCGCCAGGTGGGTTCCACGATTCATCCGGGCCGCAACGTCGCCCTCGGCAAGGACTTCACGCTCTTTGCGCTCGTCGACGGCGTCGTGAAGTACGAGTGGCGCTCGCGCACGCAGCGCAAGGTCTCGGTGTACGCCGAGTCCGAGCCCGCGAACTGAGCGCGCCCCCACGGGGTGCCCGAGCCCCCGGAAAGTCCGCGATGCAAAGGTCTCTGCTCGCGATCGATCTCGACGGCACGCTGCTCGATCCGCGCGGCCGGCCGCACGATCGCGACGTCTTGGCCGTGCGCGCCGCGCTGACGGCCGGAGTGTCCGTCAGCATCGTCACGGGCAGGCTGTACTCGGGGACGCGGGCGGCCGCCGCGGTGCTCGGTCTGCGCGGGCCCGTAGGATGCGCCGATGGCAGCCACGTCGTGCAGTCGGGCGACCACGTCACGTTGGTCCACGCGGGCGTCGGCGCGCCCGAAACGTCGCATCTTCGGGCGGCCTTGTCGCGCGCCGGCTTGACCACCTTCGTGTTCGCCAACGACGCCATCGGCCACGACCCCCGCGGCGCAGCGTTCGTCCCGTACGTGCGGACGTGGTCCACCGACATTCGCGCCGCGGCCGACGTCTACGAGCACGACCTCTGGGACGCCGACGACGGCGTCACGGCGGTCGTCGCCCTCGGTCCCCGCGAGCGGGTCTTGCAGGCCGCCGACGATCTGGCGCGGGATCTGACGAGGCCCGTGTTCATCGTCCAGTTCCCGCTGAGGCGCGAGCCGCATGTCGGCATCTGGGCCCTCATGGCGCGCGCCTCCGGCTGCACCAAAGGGACGGCCGTCCGCTGGATCGCGGAGCGCGAAGGCATCGCGCTGAAGGACGTGGTCAGCGTGGGCGACTGGATCAACGATCTCCCGATGTTCGAGGTCGCGGGCCGCTCGTTCGCGATGGGCCAGGCGCCCGATGAAGTGAAGTCCCGCGCGACCGACGTGCTCACCGAGACCTGCGAGTCGGGTGGAGGCGTCGCCGCTGCGGTGGCCAAGGCGTTCGGCATCGCGCCCGGCCGCCTGCTCTAGCGTGCGGCCGGCGCTGCAGGGCCCTTGCAACCCAGTGGCTTTTGAGACATCTTTTCGAATATGACTTTCAACTTCGGCCCTGCGCCCGCGGCAGCGGCTGCCGCACGGTCTGCGGCTGAAGTCATCCCGGTCGAGCGCGGACCGGAAGAGTCCAAGGCGCGTCGTCGCGCGCTGCTCGTCGGTCAGCCGAACGTCGGGAAAAGCGTCATCTTCGGCGCCCTGACCGGCACGTACGTCACCGTCAGCAACTACCCGGGCACCACCGTGGAGATCACGCGCGCGCCGGCTCGCTTCGGCGACGACGCCTGGGAAGTCATCGACACGCCAGGCACGCACAACCTCGTACCGATGAGCGAGGACGAAGCCGTCACGCGCGACCTGCTCGTGACGACCCACTACGACGCGCTGATCCAGGTCGGCGACGCGAAGAATCTCTCGCGCACGCTGCTGCTCGCGCTGCAGATCGCCGAGCTGGGGATCCCGTTCTGCCTCGACCTGAACATGCTCGACGAGGCGCGCGCCCGCGGCCTGTCGATCGATCAGGCCGCGCTGCAGAAGGAGCTCACGGGTGTCACCGTGAACGCTTCGACGGCCACGGACGACGAGGGACTCGACGTCGTGCGCGAATACCTGGCCTCTCATCCGGCGGCCGCCTTGCAGCCCCACATCCGGGCGCCCCTCGCCTGCGCGCTGCGCTTTCCCGCCGACATCGAAGCGGCGATCGCCGACGTCGAGGCGGCGCTCGGTGCCCTCCCGGTCGCCGGGCGCGCCATCGCGACCATGCTGCTCTCCGGAGAGCGCGCCGTCGGCACCCCGCTCGCCAGCGTCGCGGGCGTCACGCCACGGGCCATCGAAATCGCCGCCGATCGGGCGAAGACGCTGGCGCGCGTCCACGGCGTACCGGTGTTCGCGATGCTCAGTCGCATGCGGCTGTCGCGCGTGCAGACGATCGTTCGCGTGGTCCAGCGGCGCGAAGTCAGCGCGGAGGCCGAGGGGCATTCGGGCGCCGTCGCGTGGGGACCTTCGGTCGCGGTGTCCGCGATCGCGTGCCTCGCGAGCGCGCTCGCCTACGACGGCGCTGTCGCGCGCGTCCACGCGGCGACGTCCAAGCGCATCGACTCGCTCGCCGACTACGGATTCTTCGACGTCGTTGGCCGGTTTTTCTCGCGCGCCCTCTTTCAGGGCTGGACCGCCGGCGGCCTCGCCCTCTTGCCCGTGGCGACCGCGCTCGGCGTCGTGGTCATGCGCCGGCACGCGCGGGCGCGCGCAGGGGCGTGGAAGCTCCTCGCCTCGTTCACGGCGGGGTGGCTCGTGTACTGGGCGGTGTCGTCGGCGCAGTGGCTCACTTCCGGCGCGCAGTCGACGATGCCGATCCACCTCGGCGCGGTCGCGGGTCTCGCGGCCCTGGCCGTCTGGGCCTCGGTGGGCGAAGAGCGGGACGCGGCTTTGTCGCGGGTCATCGGGCACGCCTCCACCGATCCGCGCCTCGGGTGGCCGATCCTCGCGGTGGTCTTGCTGCTGGCGTACAAGGTCGTCGGCGTCTTCGGCGCAGGCACGGCCGTCGACTTCGTCGAGAAGCGCGTCTTCGGAGAGGTTCGTGCAAGCGTTTCGCTCGCCTCGCCGTCGCCCGCGGGCATCGCTGCCGACGACTTCGCCGCGGACGGCACCGAACGCCTCGTCGTCACCCCCGAGAGCCCGGGGAGCGTCGCCATCGTGGCGCAGCGCCGGGTCAACGGGGCCTACCGCGACGACCCGGACGCGCGCATCGACGTGTACGGGAAATCGATCGACGTCCTCCGCAGCGGCGCGGGCGTCGTCGCGCGCGGCGACCTGAGCTCCGCCGAGGCGCGCGTCTGGAGCGGCAGCCTGAATCGATGGGCGTACCGCTTCTTCACGTGGCTCGGCGTCCCGCTGATCACGGCGTTCTTCGTCGGCACCTACGGCCTCATCACGATGGGAATGACGTACGCCGTCGCCATCGTGCTGCCGGTGGTGACCACGTTCTTCTTCGTGTTCTCGATGCTCGAGGACTCCGGCTACCTGCCCCGCCTTGCCGTGATGTCGAACCGGGTGCTTCGCAGCATGGGGCTCAACGGCAAGGCCGTGCTCCCGATGGTCCTGGGCCTCGGCTGCGACACGATGGCCACCCTGACGGCGCGCATCATGGAGACCCGCAAGGAGCGGACGCTCGTCACCCTGCTCCTGGCGCTCGGCATCCCGTGCTCGTCGCAGCTCAGCGTCATCTTTGCGCTGATGCAGCGCACGTCATCGACCGCCACCCTCGTGTGGCTGGCGGTCGTGATCGGGACGCTGCTCGGGGTCGGCTGGGTGGCCGCGCGTGTGCTGCCGGGCGACCCGAGCGACTTCTTGCTCGAGATGCCGCCGATCCGCCAGCCGATGATCCACAACATCGTCACCAAGACGATGGCCCGGATCGAGTG
>Ga0302326_10022101_pt1 | contig 13013 bp, 11 predicted proteins | sample Palsa_T0_3_FD_202264 | JGI IMG/M metagenome (GOLD analysis project Ga0302326, IMG submission 202264) | Peat permafrost microbial communities from Stordalen Mire near Abisko, Sweden - Palsa_T0_3 | ecosystem: Environmental > Terrestrial > Soil > Palsa > Peat permafrost | place: Sweden: Abisko... | reverse complement strand
GGGAGCTATCTGGTCGAGCTCATTCCGGTGGCGTTCGTGGGCGCCGTCACGGTGCATCGAACGCGCGAAACCGACGAACTGCGTCCCCTGCCCCACTGGCCCCGATTGGTCTGCATCGCCGCAGTGGTTTGCCTCGTCAGCCTGGCCGTGGCCTTGGGGTCGCGCCAACCGCTCGTCGTGCGCGTGGTCGGTGTGCGCACCACCGGACAGCTGGCCACCGTCGAGCAGCTCCGTGTCCAGGTCACCAACCGCAGCGGTGGGTCGCTCACCCCCTCGTTCACCGTCGACGAGGGCGGCCAGCTCACCACCTTCTGGCCCGTATCGGCCGGCCCCAAGACCCTGGCGGCCGACCACAACGCCACCTACACGTTGCGGGCTCCGAACTTCTTCGCCCAGCCTGGGATCGGCGGCGGGTTCCAGGTGGTCGCGTTCACCTCAGGCCCCGACACCGTGAGCACGAGCTCGGCGTACGTCCCGACCACGCTGCATGTCGGACTCACCCCCGACGCGGTCAACCAGCCGGTCGCGCTCGGAGAGTCGGTCGTCGTCCACGCCGACCTCTACGACGCCATCGACCAGCCGGTGGCGGAGGCCGGCGTGCCGGTGTACCTCGGCCAGGTCATCTACGGCGAGCAGGGGCTGATTCTCAGCGAGGCCTCCATCAACGGTCGTGCTCCCGGCCAAACCCCGGTGGTCGCCTACACCAACCGCCAAGGCCAGGCCACCTTCCGCATCGTCGGCACCCAGACCACCACCAACCCGGTCTACTTCGAGGCCAACCTGGTGAACAACGCGCAGTTCTACCCGTACGGGTACTCCGAGATCCTGCCGATCCGGTTCGCCACGCAATGACCAGCCCTGCCGTCGGCGTCCTCGGCCCGGTGCGCCCCGCCCGCGGCGCCGTCGCCCCGGTCGCGCCGGCGATTCCCGTCACCCTGGCCGACCGCGACGCTCTCCGGATGCGGGCGGCGCTGCAGGCGGCGTGGATCCTGCTCGGCGCCCAGTTCGTGGCCATGCTGGCGTTCAGCTGGGAGCTCTACCACCGCTTCGCCAACACCTGGGACTACGCGCTCAACTACCAGGGCTGGTGGGGCATCGCGCACGGGAACCTGAACCCGTTCTCGACGATGGCCGACCGGTTCTTGTACCAGGACCACTTCGTCGTCTTGTTCTGGCCGCTCGCCCCCGTCTCGCTGCTGTGGCCGCACGGCCTGTGGCCGCTGTGGATCCAGGACCTGCTGGTGGTGGTCGGCGAGGTGGCGGCCGTGCTCATCGTCCGAGACGCGGTGAGGAGCGCCCGGTGGAGCCCCCGCCTGCCCGGCTGGATGGCCGTCTCGACCGTCACCGTGATGCTGGTGGCCAACCCGTGGATCTACAACGCGATCGCCTGGGATATCCACTACGAGTCGGTCGGCGCGGCCTGCTTCGCCCTGTTGGCCGCCCGCGAGCTGATGTCTCCGACCGGGTCGACCCGCCGGCTGGTGCTCTGGTCGGTGCTCTGTCTCGCCTGCGGAGACATCGCCGGCACGCTGCTTGTGGCAGTCGGGGTGAGCGCGGCGTTGGCCAGCCCGGCCAACCGCCGGCGGGGCCTCGCCTTGGTCGGCGTCGGGTTGGCGTGGTTCGCCATCGTCTCGTTGGCCGGCGGCAACGAGGGGTCCAATCTCGCCTCCCACTACGGGTACCTGGCCGGTCTTCCAGCGGGCGAGTCACTGACCTTCGTCGGATTCGTGAAGGCGGCCCTCCTGCACCCGGTGAGCGCGCTGCGACAGCTGTGGGCCCACCGGGTCGACACCTGGGGCTACGTGTCCAGTGCGGGGATCATCGGTCTGTGCTCGCCGTGGGCCGTGCTCCCCGTGCTCGTCCTGGTCCAATCGGAGCTCACGGCGGGCACGCTCTTCGCCTCGTCGGACTTCCAGAACTTTCCGGTCGTCCTCTTCCTCATCCCCCTGAGCGTGATCGCACTGGCCAGGTTCGGCTCTCGTCTGGACAACGGCAAGACCCGGTCCCGAGCGATCTTCGACCGGTCCCGGCGCTCCGTCGCCCCTTCCGGGGTGCGGGCGAAGGGCCGCGGCCGGCTCGTCGTGCCGGTGCTCGCCGGGGTCATGACCGTCAACGCGGTGGCATGGGGCCTCGTCTGGATCCCCCAGATCCCCAACGAATGGATCAGGGTGTCACCGGCCGCGGCGACCACCCTCGGCCATGTCGAACACATCATCCCCGCAGGCGCCGAGGTCGTGGCGTCCCAGGGCGTGATCGGGCAGTTCTCAGGCCGACGCTGGGTCTATGCGCTCGGCGCGGGCAAGGTGGCCCTGCACACCAATGTCGTCTACTTCGTGGTCACGCCCACCCAGGGGATCGAGGAGGCGAGCGTGCAGACCGAGGACGGCATCATCGGCGAGCTCGCCGGCCCGCTCCATGGCCGTCTCGTCCTGGACCGGGCCGGCGTGTGGCTGATCGCGCTCCGCCGGCCGCCCGGCGTGACGACGGTCACCCTGCCGCAGAGCTACACGACTGTGCCCGCGTGGGTCGGCAGCACGGCCACCGGGACGCGAGTCACCGTCGGACCCGAGGCCAGCTGGCACATGGCCAAGTCGACGGACACGGCCGGCTACGTGGTGTTCGGCAACGAGTGGGACGAGCTGCCCGGCACCTATGAGATGACGACGACGTTGTCCAACACCGCCCCGGTGAACCTCGAGGTGTGGGATGCATCCTCGAGCACCCTGCTCAGCCGGCAGCGGCTGGTGGCAAGCTCGGGGATCCGGGCCGTGCAGAGCACGGTCAGGCTCACCACCGAGGGCTCGCAGCACCTCTACGCCGGATCGGGCCTGTTCCGTTTCGACCCACCCCTGGCCCCGCTGGCCGATTCGATCGAGGTGCGGGTGTGGTCGTCGGGACCCGGCGAGGTCAGCGTCTACAGCGTCGAGCTCCAGACCCTCCACCGCTGATCGCGGCGAACGCCGGCCCGAGACTGGGCGGTGCGGCTCGAACTCAGGACTTGGTCAACTGCCACGCGGTGATCTCGAAGGCACCGCCCTGCACCGTCGCCGACATGGCCACCTGGTAGGTGCCGCCCTTGGCCCCGGGTACCTGCACCGTCCCGCTCAGCGTGGCTCCGACCACCGTCGTCCCCCGCACCTCGATCGTGGAGTCGGTGATGTCCGAGGTCGCAGGGCCCGTCCCGACCAGGGACTGGGCGGCGCCGAACGGCACCCCCGGAGACAGCGCCGACCACCAGCCCGGCTGGTTTTGCTCGGCGCTTCGGAGCGCGCCGAAGTAGAGGGCCAGCACGGCGACGTGGGTCCCGAGCGGCGCGTCGCTCTGGCTCCAGCTCGGCGCGGGCGTCCCGGTGATCTCGAGCGAGCCGACGGTGGCCGCGTTGTCGTCGATGTCGAGCCCCTGGTGGGCCAGGGCCGGCGGGGCCGGCACCGTCGGGATGACGAAGGTCTCCGGCGTCGAGATCCCCTCGGGGTGGTAGCGGACGCTCACCAGCTCCGCTTCGACGACCAACCGGTTCGACGTGACGTAGAGGGCATTGAGGGGATAGCAGGTCACCAGGGCGAGGCGTCCGACGTTGGTGGACGGAAGGGGTGTCCCCGCCTTCACCACCCGGCTCGAGATGACGATGTACTGGAAGGCCTGACATGCGGTCAGGTAGTCGACCTCGTCTCCGGGCTGGAGGTGACCGAGGCCGCTGAACCAGGTCACGTCGTGACCCGACAGCACCGATGTGTTGTTGGTCGACGGCCAGGCGCTGGAGGGGTCGTGCCCGACGGCCACGGCGAGCTGTGCCGATCCGATCCCCTCGACGACCGGAGCGTTGAGGGAGATCGACGGAGCCACCAGGTTGCCGGCCAGACCGAAGCCGTCGACGCTGGTGACCGCTCCCGACCCGCTGCTCGTCGCACACGCCGTCGGGTCCGACGTGCCGTGCGCGATGACCGACTGGATGTGGGATTCGAGGTCTGCCCCGACGGTATGGAAGTTCCACTCGAGGGAACCGACCGAGAAGAGCAGCCACGCGCCGACGCCGACCATCACGGCGGCCGTCGACCAGCCGGCGACCTGCAGGGTTCGGCGGCGCGATCGTGCTCGGCGCCGGCCGGCCCGGCTGGTGTACGTGGAAGAGACCATGGGGTACCGGTCCCGCCCCAAGGAACGCCCCCATCCGACTGGGGAGGGCATCCGACAAGCCCCTGCGGCTGCGGCGGGAACCGCCTCGACCAGGAAGGTTAAGAGCCTGCTCGGGCCGCCCGGGGGATGGTGCCGTGGGCATCCCGGCCGTGCACGATTCCGTGCGCGGGGTGATGGCCCACGGTGGCTGGACGTGTCCGATCCGTGCGAGCTACTGCCGTAGCATCGGCTAGTCCGATGCGAGGAACACCATGCAGGTGATCATCCTGGGGAGTGGAAGCCCACTTCCCGATCCCGCTCGGGCGGGTCCGTCGACGTTGGTGCGGACGGCGGCCGGGGACCTTCTGTTCGACTGCGGACGCGGCGTGCTGATGCGTGCGGCGGCGGTTGGCTCAGGTGCGGGGTCCTTCCGGGCGCTGTTCCTCACCCACCTGCACAGCGATCACATCACCGATCTCAACGACATCTTCACCACCCGTTGGGTGACGTCGCTCGTGCCCAACCCGCTGCCGGTCTTCGGCCCCGGTGGCACGACCACCCTCCTGCAGGCAACCGAGGCGATGCTCGGCCCCGACATCGGCTATCGCCTGGCCCATCACGACGACCTGCAGTGGGGGCCTTCGGCAACGGTGACCGAGGTGGACCGCGGCGTCGTCTTCGAGGAGGGTGCGGTGGTGGTGACGGCCGCTCCCACCGATCACGCCCCGGTCCGGCCGACCGCCGGGTACCGCATCGACGAAGCGGGGCGGTCGGTGGTGATCGCCGGCGACACGGTGCCCTGCGTCGGACTCGACGCGCTCTGCGTGGGCGCCGACGTGCTGGTGCAGACCGTGGTGCGGCGCGACCTGATCGAGCAGATCGGTGTGCCCCGCCTCACCGACGTGCTCGACTACCACTCTTCGATCGCCGACGCCGCGCAGACCGCGGCCCGAGGAGGCGTCGGTGTGCTCGTCCTCACCCATCTGGTGCCCCCGCCCGCCCCGGGGACCGACCGGGCGTGGATCGATCAGGCCGCCGCCCACTTCGACGGCGAGGTGATCCTGGCCAGCGACCTGGCGACGGTAGACTTGACCGGCTGATCGGACTCGGTCCCGATGACCCGGCCCGATGACCCCGCCCACCGGTCGTTCCACGGCTAACCGAAGGTGAAGTCGTAGGCCTTGATGCCCGGGGAAGCCTTGAGCAGCAGGGTCCCGTCGGTGATCGAGTCGGCATGGAACAGCGTGTAGAGCCTGGGGATCCCATCGACATCGATCGTCTGGGTGCGAACGCCGCTGATGGAGACGTCGAGCGTCCCGGTGCCTCCCAGCACCAGGTACACGTCGTCGGCCTGGAAGGCCAGTTCCAGCCGAGCGTTTGCCCCAGCCGTCGCCTCTTGTGAGGTATCGGTCCAGCTGCCCGACAGGCCGAACCCACCCAGCGGGAGCGACGAGGGGAACTGGTACACCGCCGGCACGTCCTGAGCGACATTGTCGCTCGGGAGCAGGTACTCGAGCCGCTCGTACCCGACGTAGGTCTCTGGATTGATCTCGCCGTCGGGCGTCTTGTTGGGGACCGAGGTCGAGGCGGGCAAGGCGATGCCGGGGTGGGCGTCGGTGAGCAGTTGACGGATCAATCGCTCGGTGCCGGTGTAGTCACCCTCACCGAACGCGACATGCCGCACATCTCCGTTGGCGTCAATCAGGTATTCGGCCGGCCAGTACTCGTTGTCGTAGGCGTCCCACGTGCCGTAGTTGTTGTCGATGGCGACCGGGTAGTGCACACCGAGCTGGGCCGACTCGGCTCGAACGTTGGAGACAACATGCTCGAAAGCGAACTCAGGGGTGTGCACGCCCACCACGACGAAACCGTCGTTGGCATAGTTCTTGTACCAGGCCTCCACATGGGGAAGCGTTCGTTGGCAGTTGATGCACGAGTAGGTCCAAAAGTCGACCAAGACCACCTTGCCGCGGAGCGAAGCCAGTGAAAGCGGCTTGTCTCCGGGGGTGTTCAACCATGCTGTGATGCCGGTGAACGCCGGTGCTTGTCCGCAACTCACGAGACCGGTGGTGTCGGACTGGCACTTGGCCAGAGAAGCATGGCCGTTCCCGGTGAGAGAACCGAGCTCCTGGCGGACCTTTGCCGAGCCCTCGATGTGGTTCTGAAGCGCACTGGTGTAGCCGGGAAGGTCTCGTTGCAGGGCACCGAATGCGTTCAACCCGATAGCGAGCGCCATGCCGATCAGAATCACTCCGCTCGCCTGACGCAATCGGGGTGCACGCTCGCGCAGCCCCTTGACCCGCCGGGTCAGCTCGCTCCCGGCCAGTGCCACCGCGAGAAGTGGGACCGATGCGCCAACTGCGAACGCGGCGGTGAGAAACACCGCGGTGAGGCCGACCCGGTGGGTGGCGCCAACCACGGTGATCGCGGCCAGGATCGGCCCGGCGCAGGGCACGAACAGCACCCCCAAGGCCAGGCCGATCACGAACCCCCCGGACCGGCCGGTCGGTTGCCGGAACCCGATCCTGGCAAAGGGGCGCTCGAGAAGGGCCGACAGCGGCGGGAAGAGGAAGCTCAGTCCCACCAACACCAGCAGGGCGATGCCGGCGTCGCTCAGGAAGTCCTGGGGCAGGTGGAGAAGCGACAGCACCTCCGAACCGACCAGGATGAGCAGGCTGAAGCTCAGGATCAGACCGGCGACCACCGCCACCGGCCGGCCCCACGACCGCCAGGACGGCGTCTCTCCAGGGTCGGTGGTGGCCCCCGTCGCCAGCACGACCGGCAGCACCGGGATGATGCACGGCGAGATCCCGGCCACGATCCCGGCCAAGAATCCGATGCCGATGAGTTCGACCACCCGGTTGTTCCTCTCGTCCCGGCCACCTGAACTGCGGCCATCGCGAGCCCCCGATGGCCCGAGCAACGGTATCGGCCGCCCCGGGGACATAGGCGTCGCCCCCACATCGTTCGGCCGGGTCAGCGCATCGGCGGGCGCCTCACCACCCGTTCGGCCCGAACCCCGACGTCGTCAATCGACGGGACGGTCGTCTCGATGGAAGGTCCTCGTTCGAGCGATGGGCCGGAACCCGATCCGTGCGTACAGGTCCTTCGGCCAGTCGTTGTCGTCGGCGACGATGAACGTGAGCTCGGGGTTCGCCGCGGCCCCGAGCGCGCTGGCATGGGTGACGAGCAGTCGCGCATAACCCCGACGGCGCGCTTCGGGGGCCGTGTAGACATCCTCGACCCATGCCGTCATCGGGTCGGTCCGCAATTTGGTGACCGCCACCGCCACTCCGTCATCGTCGAGGATGCCAAAGCGGCGTTCGTTCCACCGCCTTCCCTCCCGTCGGGCGTACTCATCCAGTTGGTCGAGGCTGTCTGCGGAGATTCCCGGGTGGTCCTCCGCCATCCACCGTCTCGTGAGTGCCAGTGCCTGTGTTTCGGTCAACATCGAGATGGTGTTCTGGACGTCCGGCGCGTCTGGTCGCTCGGCCAAGGCCATGAGAACCTCGCGCTCGGCCCTCCACCCATCGGCCACAAACGCGGCCTCCAGGTCCTGGCCCGCCACATCGTGGTCGACCACGATGTGGCGGTAGGGCAATCCACCCTGGTACTCGTCGGCCAGGGCGACGGCGGCGGTGAACTCGACCGGCTCGCAGATGCGGAGTTGGTTGAGGGTCCAGACCGTCGGGAGTGCATGGGTCCGGGCCACCCAGCCTGGACCGACCGGACGCACCTCGTCGGCGAGAGTCCTGACCGATCGTCGAAGCTGCTCCAACATTCGCCCCAGCAACAGAGCCTCGGTCTCCGGCGTCCAGACAGCTCCCGTCATTGGCCAGCCACTCTTCGCGTCGATTCAACCGACCGTTCGACGAGGCCGGTCCTGCCCGAGTTCGTCCTAGACGGTCGCCATTCCGAGATCCGGTGACGCTGTCTTCGACGCCACCTCGGCCGACTCGGTGGCCGGTTCAGCGAGGTTCATTCGCACCAGCAACAGCGCGGCGGTGCCGCCGAAGTCCTTCGCTGCCCGTGCCGGCAGTCCGCCGTCGGGGATTACTCCGAAGTACAGGCTCTCGGGGTGCTCGTGGTGATAACGCTGATTGCCTTCACCAAGGGTCAAAAGGCTCACCAATTTCGAATCGGCCCCGAACGTGCCATCTGGTTGGGGCGAGATCTCGCCTGCCACCAGCGCGTTGAGGGGATGTGCACCGGCATGGCCAATGCTGTTGACGATGTTGCCGCCGAAGAGATACACCGCTTTCTCGACGACCCAGGACATCCCGCCCATATATCCCGGGTTGCCAACGACCCTATTTGCCGAGATGTGCGCAACCAGGCTCGCCACCAGTCCCATCTGCACCTTGTCGAAGATCTTCCGATCCAGTTCGTCGGGCTGGAGGTCCGACGCAAAGACATCCTCCTTCTCGACCACCCTTGCCGCCCGCGAGTACAGCGGCGTGTTCTTGAAGAAGAGCTTGAACACTCCGTATCGACCCTGAAGCGCCGGTGAGTGGGGGTCGCCGGCAACGTCGGCGTTGTCATGGTGCGCACGGTGCACCGTGGCCCAGACCCGGGGCCTGGTTCCGGTGCCCCAAATCACGGCGCGGGCGGCGGCCTCTATCGGTGGCGCAAGTTTGTAGGCCTTGTGGGTCAACGAGCGATGCATCCAGCCCGTCGTCGCCATGAAGTCGGTCAGGCCGCCAGCGACACCGATCGCCGTCGCCTTGGCCAGCTTCCGCTTGAAGGTCTGGGTGTCTCTGCTTCCCACGCACGCCGCCATTGGACAATTACCGTGCCTCGCCGCACGGTTCGGTCCAGATCATGCACCCTCGGAGCGTCCCCGTGCGAAGAATCGCCGGTGAGCTTCGAACGTTACCGTCGGGTCAGGTCCCGAGCGGCGCCCATTCGCTGTGCCCGGTGGTCCAGGGCGAACCGGAAGAACTCGTCGGCCGGCATCGGCCGGGCCGCGTAAAAGCCCTGGAGGACGTCGTAGCCGAGCTCGGCCATGTCGCGGGCCAGCTCGGCCGTCTCCACGCCCTCGGCGACCGCCACCAGACCGAGGCGCTTGGCCAGCTCCGAGACAGTTCGGACGATCACCAGATCGTTGTGGGACTGGGCCGATCGGCGGACGAACTGCTGATCCACCTTCAGCTCGTCGAGCGGCAACGTCGGCAGGGCCGAAAGAGACGTGTAGCCGCTGCCGAAGTCGTCCACCGAGATCCTGACCCCCCTGGCCTGGAGCGGACGGAGCCGCATGATCGCCTGGGAGAGATCGGCCGCCGCGGTCTCGGTGATCTCGAGGGTGAGGCATGCCGGGGGAAGGTCCCGGACCCGCAGCTCCCCCACCACCCAATCGGCCAGGTCGTGGCGGGTCAACGTGACCGGAGAGAGATTGACCGATGTCGAGATGGTGAGGCCTCGACGACGCCAGAGCGCCTGCGCGTCGAGTGCGCTCGGCAGGACCCACTCGGTGAGCCGGTTGATGAGGCCGATGCGCTCGGCCAACGGGATGAACAGGGCCGGGGACACCTCGCCACGCGTGGGGCTCCGCCACCGGAGCAGCGCCTCGGCACCGACGATGGCCCCGGTCCGCGCATCCATCTGGGGCTGGAATGCCAGGGCGAGTTCGCCTCGCTCGGCGGCGCTACCGAGGTCGGCCAGCATGGCCAGGTCGTCGGCCGTCCAGGCCGAGCTGTTGGCACCCCACAGGACGAATGGGGCCCCATCGGTCACCGCCTGCTTGGCACTCACCGAGGCGCGGCGCAACAGCTCGCGTGCGTCGAGCCCGTCCCACGGAGCGATCGAGATCCCGGCATGGGCGCGAAGCGCCACCTCGACGCCGTCCACCACGTAGCGTCCGGACTCCACCGCCCGTTCGACGGTTTCAACCACCTCCGCCGCCATATCGGTGGCGCGTCCTGGGATCCCGTTTGTCGGATCGTCCGGATCGATGGCCACTCCGGGGAGCGATTGGACGATGACCAGCTGGTCGGCTTCGAGCCTCCCGATCGTGGCGACCGAGGGGAGCACCTGGCCGATGTTCTCGATCGCGCGCCGCAGCAACTCGGTGCCGGCCTGGTAGCCGAGCGCCTCTCTGGCGCTGTCGATCCCCCGGACGAACACCGACACCACGATGAGCGGCACCGCTTGGTCCCGTTGGTCCAGACGCTGGGCTATCCCGAGGCTGTTGGGCAGGCCAGTTTCGGGGTCGACCATCCCGATGCGACGGATCGACTTGTTGAACAACATGACGGTCAACGGGGCGGTCGAGAGGCACACCGAGACGACCACGGCGGCGAACGCCGCTCTCCCCACACCAAAGTCGCCCATTCGCACGAGCCACAGGCACACTGCGATCGCGCCCTGGCAGATGGCGACCGTCCGGAGCCGGAAGAACACCGCCGCGAAGACGCCCACCGGCACGTAGAACGCGGCCCCGGCCAACGTCAAACCGCTGCCATGACCAGACCACACCAACACGGAGACCTGAACGATCCACACGGCGATCAGGGCCCAGCACCACACGACCCTGATCCGTCGTACCTCCAGGAGCGCCACCCACACCACCAGGGCCGACGCAGTGAGGACCACCACCCAGTTCCGATGCGAATCCGACGGCCAGAGCAGCGATGCCATGGTCCAGGTGACCGTGGCCAGCGCGAACATCAGCCTGAGCACGGAGAGCGGGCTCAAGAGCGCCAGCGGCGCGTCGAGCGCAAACCACGAACGGGTCTTGGGGAACAGGCGGTTGCGAACCGAGGCCTCGGGCCCGAGGGGGGCGCTCGTCGCAGAACTGGCCACCGCTATCGGGGTCGCCCACTGGCGCCACGACACCGGGCTCATCTTCTTCGAGCTCATAACCACCGACCTGGTCCGAACGCCACCCCAATGCTACGGCTTGGCTATGCCCGGCCCAGGGACCCGAGACGCCGGCTTTTCCCTTGTCAGGCGGTCAATTGGCCGATCCGTCGGAGGCTGGTCCCGCGCCCAGATGCTCGATGATGAGTGCAGCGGTCCGCTCGGCCTGGGCCACCACCAGGTTGTGTGGCCCCTCGATCACCCGAACGGTGGTGTTTGCGTACTTGGCCAGCGGTTTCTCGATCGCCTCGGGTGCGGCCCACTGGTCGTCGTCGCCATGAATGAACAGGCGTCGCATCTCACCACTTGCCTCCAGGGCATCGTCCTGGCGGTAGCGCACCATGCAATTGAACAGACTCGACCGGAAGGCGAAGTAGCGGGCCCGGAGTGCATCGGCGGCCACCGGGGGCGAGTAGAGCAGGGAGCGATGAGGGAACAGTCCGACCGCGTGACGACCGAGCCGCCAGATCACCGGCGTCGCCACCGCCGCCACGACCGGATGCCTCAGTGTGAGGCGGATCCAGGGGTTGTACTCGAGCGCCGATCGGGCCACTTCCTCGGAGGGGTAGTAGGGAAAGCCGATCCCGATCAGCCCACCCACCTCGCCTGGCCACCGGCGGGCGAACTCCAGCACCAGGCTCGCACCCATCGAGAGTCCGACCAGGGTGTAGGGCGGGTCGATGCCGGCCCTTCGAAGAGTCCGACGGAGCGCCTCGACGTGGAGGGCCGGGGTGTACTCGGTCCGGGGCTTGGGCGAGTGCCCGTACCCGAGGAGGTCGACGCTCGTGAGCGTGAAATGCGGCTCGAGCGCCGGCGAGATCTCGTCCCACACCATGTGGCTTCCCGCCACCCCATGGACGAGGACGATGCGCGGGCCCCGGCCGCGCTCCACGGTGTGCAGGACACGGCCCTCGAGTGGTCCTGCACCCTCTTGACCAGGACGATCAACCACCGAAAGAACTTAGTGGGCGACCCGGGGAGAGGCGGGACGGCGTCCTACTCCCTCGGGCGATAGAGGCCAGCGGATAGGGTGAGTGTCCCGGTCCGATCAGCGCGCGGAGCTCTTATGACCCAGACGCTCGATTCGCAGGTCATCACCGAAGACGACGTCGAGAAGCTGGTCGACGACGAAGATCTCTGGGCGGTCCTCGTCTGGAACGACGACGTGAACACCTTCGCCCACGTGATCAAGGCTCTCGTCGAGATCCTGAACCACCCCTTGGCGCGGGCCGAGCAGCTCACCGATCGGATCCATACCGCCGGCAAGGCGGTGGTGGCGCTCCGGCCCAAAGAGGAAGCGGCGGCGGTAGTCCGACGCTTTCACGGCCGGGGGATCCAAGCGACGATGGAGCGCTAGGCCCAGCCGTCGAAGGGCAGAGGCCGGAGATGGGTCCAAGGGTGGGCGAGCAGTCATCGATCGAGAGTGTGCCGTGGGTTGTCAGACATCTGACGACGTCATTCAGTCGACGGCACGCCCGTGTCTCTGGGGGCGTGCGCGTCGTCGTGGCTGTGTGGCTGGTCGTCGTCGGTTCCATTCTGTGCTCGATCGGCGACTGGCCGGGAGCGCTGCTGTTCGTGGCGGCGTCATTGTCGTTCGGGGCGACGTGGGCGGACTTCTGGGTCGCCAACCACCTCGATCGGACCATCAATAGCTAGATTCCCGCAGCGTCCGTCGATGCACGGAGACGCTGGTCAAGAGAGGCCGAACGCCTCTGAGCGCACCTTTCTAGGCGCGCATCGCATGGCGCTCGGCCGCTTCGGCGTAGGCGGCCAGGTCGGGCTCGCTGGTCAGCAGCTCGGCGTACTTCTTGCGGGCCTGCTCGCGCTTGGCCGGGTAGTACTCGGTCGGCCACAGGCCCTCGTGTGGGCGGTAGCCCTTCAGCACGTTTCGAGCCACGGTGACCTTGTGCACCTCGTCGACGCCGTCGGCGATCCCCATCGTCGGCGCGCCCGAGTACATGGCGTGCAACGGGGTGAGGTTGGTCATACCGAGCGAGCCGTAGATGTGCAGTGCGCGAAACGAAACGTCTCTCAGCACCTTC
>Ga0302326_10022100_pt1 | contig 13013 bp, 8 predicted proteins | sample Palsa_T0_3_FD_202264 | JGI IMG/M metagenome (GOLD analysis project Ga0302326, IMG submission 202264) | Peat permafrost microbial communities from Stordalen Mire near Abisko, Sweden - Palsa_T0_3 | ecosystem: Environmental > Terrestrial > Soil > Palsa > Peat permafrost | place: Sweden: Abisko... | reverse complement strand
ATCATGGTGACAAACCAGGTGGTTCCAAAATAAAGCGAGCAATCGCCAATGCTCTTAGTCTCCAGCAGAAGAAATCCCAGCCCCAGGAAAAAGAAATGGGCGCTGGCGAATCCAATTCTGGAATTGCCGCGAACTTCCGGATCGGTCCACCAGAGCGCTCCCACCGCCCCGGCGGAGAGCACCATCAGTGAAATGATGACGATGAGATAATCCGATGGAATGGCGCGATGGGATAGGTAAAGATAGGGCCAGTCATCGGTCGGCAGATCGACCTTGGGAATGTCGTCCGTGAAGCGCGTATAGTCGCCAATTTCCAGTGGAGCGGTGGCGGGGTCGATTTGCTGGCCGACTGCCATGATGAATCGATGATGACCCGCGTAAACCACCGGATCCCGGCCCGTGGCCGCTCGGATCATATCAATGAGCTTGTACCCGAGCCAATCGCGCGGCATGACGAAGGAAATGCAAAGCGCCCCACCCGGCTTGAGCAAGCTGTAGGCTTTGCGGATGCTCTCGACGGTGTAAATGTAGCCGTCGAGGCGGATGTTGTTGGAGTAGCTGAAAAGCGCCTGCGAATCGAGAAGGCCGAAGACCACCATGTCAAATCCGCCCGGAGACGACTGAAAAAAAGCCCGCGCGTCATTGATATGAATCTGCACTTTCGGATTGTCGTAGATGTCCGATGCGTTGAATCGCCGGGAGATGTTCGTAAGCGTCCGGTCAATCTCCACCGCATCAACATGCTGCGCGCCGGCGAGCAGGGCCGCTTCGACATCCAGCCCACCGCCGGCGCCAACCACACAAACATTGCCCGCGTTGGGGTGCAGAGCGTAAGGCAGGAGATACTCCACATCGAGAATCTCGCGAATCATCTTGCCCAGGGGACCGTCGGAATAGCGATGTAAATCGATTGTCGCATCATATTGGTAGAAATCGGTGTTGACGCTCACGATATAAAACGGGGGATCGATCATCGTCCGCAGATCAGGGGCAGGATCCGAGACCGCCGGCCTGTCGACGGAAAAGGGGTGGACGGTCACGTAGTAATACGGCGACCAAAACGCCGCCGGCGAGGTCGAGAGCGGAACACTGAACGCCGCGATGACCAGGAGACTGGCGTTCAGGAAAAACCGTCGACGGCTCATCAAGATAAAAATGGCCGCAACGATCGACATGCCGATGGTCGGGGAAAAATGATAGAGCGAAAAAATTCCAAAGCAGATTGTCCCGGCGAGACTTCCCCCCAAATCAAACGCATAAGCCCGCAACGGCGGCTGCTGGCGGAATAGCCGCCCTATCTGCGCGCCCAGCGGAACGAACACGGCCGTGTTCAGAATAAAAATGCCAACCAGCACCGCATAGTCGAAAAGGAACGAGCTGCCCGCCCCGAACCTCGCCTCGGCATTGGTGGCGGGCATTTCAACCAGATGCTTGCATAAAATGAGTGAGCCCACATTTGCGACCAGCACGGCCGGAAACCATTGGAAGAGATTCCATCGCCGCCGCGCCATCAGCGCGCCGAGACCCAACCCCAGGAACGAGCTGATCAGAAGAAGATTGCTGTAATACGCCACAAAGCGCACCACCGCAGGAACCCAGCGAATGACCATCAGCTCCAGAAACAGAGCCGCAAAAGAAATCGCAAAAAGCTGAAGCCCCGGAAATCTGCTGAGTTGCGAGGATAAATTTATCGCCTGCGGATCGGTGGTTGTGGAATTAGGCATGCGATGGCGACAAAATAGAGCCGACACTTCGCCCCTCGCGGGAACATCCCATCTGGCAAATCCCCCACGACGGTCGCGGATGTCGGGCCGTAATTATACATCAGCGGCAATTGTGAACAACCAGAGCCGTTGGCGGCCATAATTCGGATCGAAAAAAATTGAACCACGAAGACACGAAGCGGGTTTCGACGCTCCGGTGGACCGTGCGAAACATGATTTTCAATTTAAAATCTAAAAAGTGAAAAAGGTAAATTCGCCGAGTTGGGTCGGAGCCACGAAAGCCGCTTCGTGACTTCGTGGTTCAATCTCTTTTTTTTAAGTAATGCGAACATCACTGTCCCGGCGGCGGGGCCTGATTCATCGGCGTGAATGTCGAATGCAAACTCCCATCCTGATTGGGATCGTAATTCGGATCGTTGCTGACAATGTATTCCCCATTGCCATCCTGCCAGGCCTTTCCGTAGGCGCTGGGCAATAAAACCCGCGTGCCATCCGCATCGGTCCAAGGCGTTTCATCGCGCATCGTTTCGGCGGTCTGCTCGTTCATCGCATCTTGATTGGCTTGATGATCATTGTATTGCTGGGCGGTGGCATCCTCCTGGGCATGTGCCTGGGCCGCCTGGGCTCGCGCGGCATTTCCCGCGGCGATGGAGTTATTCGCGGCCTGCCGATAGTTTCCCAAAATCAGTTGCGAATACTTCTGATTCCAGTCCGGGTTGGGCACGCCCGACTGCTGCTCGACCTTGTGCAATGTCGTGTAAAGATCCATCTGCCCCTTGGGAGCGCGGATCGATCGGATTTGGTCCAGCGACCAGGATTCGCCGCCAGTTCGCATGTTCAAATCCTGTCGGAAGACGATGTAAAAATCTTCCTGCATCGGCTGGCCATTGAGTGAATATTCCAGCCGCATTCGCCCGGCTAGAACCATACTCCTACCGTTGGGCCCCGGCGGCAGCGCCTGGAAAACCTGCTGGGCCACCTTGGGAAGATTTTCCGTCTCCACGATCTTCGGATCAGTAATGTCCGGACGATACGCCGGGATCACCATCTGCAACGCCTGAAACTGATCCGCCGGCGGCTGGCGAACGATGCTGCCCATATAATTCATCCCCGGCCGTAGGCCCGCGCCCCAGCAAAAATAGGCGCCGGGATACTCATAAAACGCCGCCGGACTGTTCGGATCAGATACTTCAAATTTAAGTTGCGCCGGCCGCGCGCTGCCCATGTTCCAGACGACTCCGCCATCGAATTTCCAACCCGCTGGAATCAAAAATTTACACACCGGCCCGCCGCCGATGGTCGGCGAATTGTCGATCACCGTCTGCCACTGAAACTTCATCGTCTTGGGCATCGGCGTCGCAGGTGCCGGTGGATCGGCAGCGGCGGGTTTCAGAGCGATCATCAAAACACCGACCGCCAATATCGGCAGCAACCGGCGAAACGACAGGAGAGCGGAGCAGGTTTTCATAAGAGCAATACTATACTCCCGGCCGCTCCAAGCGATCAATTAAATTCGCTAAATGACGGGATTAATAGAGCCGCCGCAAATCCTACGGCTTGTGGGCCGAAGCGCCCAGGATGTGATGACGATGCAAAGAATGATGATCGGCGTCGCGATCCTGATCGCCGGGTCTCCGACGGATGCGTGCGATGCCGTTGCCCCGGTGAGATCAAAAAGCATCCCCGCGTAAGCCCATTCCTTCACCAGCGGCATGCGTGGCGCCAGCGCCACGAGTCCGCCGAGAGTTTTCCACACGCCCAGGATCACGACGAAATACACCGGGTATCCCAGATGCGCGATGCCCTTCATCACAAAATCCGGCCGCGCGATATCAAAGACACCGCCCGAAATGAAAACAAACGCCGTGAGCGCTGTGGTGATCCAATAAACGATCTTTCGTGACTTCATGGAGGTCCTTTGTATTTATCATCGTAAATTAAGGCAACCGCCGAGACGCCGAGAAATACAATGTGACCGCGGATTACACGGATGGCCACGGATTAAAATCAAAATCCATCAAGCATTTATCCGTGTGCATCCGTGAAATCCGTGGTTCAAATGCATTTTTCTTGCCTCCGCGTCTGCCTCGGCGTACCGGAGCAGGGAAAAACATTCGCAAAATAGGTTGCGTCCTGATGAAAATTCTTTTCGCGGAACGCGCGCTGAACGCCGATTCGATCTGCGATGATACGAGGATCGTGACCGCAAATTTTTCGCTGCGCTTTCCAACATCACACGTTACGCCGACCTCTTCCAGATGCTAGAATGAGGTTGATATCGCTCAGACCGCTTCGATTCGCTCGCCGTTTTTAGCGCGAGTGATGATGCCGCTTGCATCGTGAAACTCTGGGAACCACTGGATCAATTTATGTCCAACGTGACTCTTCGAGCCGCTTCCATCCAAACCGCCGCCGTGGTCGGCAGCTATGTCCCGCGCCAGTGCGGGATTGCGACGTTCAGCAAGGACCTGCGCGACGCCGTCGCCGCCGAGATCGGACCGCGCCAGGCCAGCGTCATCGCCATCGACGATATCGCCGACGGCTACGCCTATCCCGATGAAGTGCGTTTCCAGATTCCACAGCACAAACAATCGGAATACATCTCCGCCGCGGACCTGCTCAACGTCAACCAGATCGACTGCGTCCTGTTGCAGCACGAATTCGGCATCTACGGCGGAAAAGACGGCTCGCAAATTCTGGAATTCACCCGAACCCTCCGCATGCCCATCATCACCACGCTGCACACCATCCTGCTCAAGCCATCCTCCAGCCAGCGCGCTGTTTTGAAAGAATTAGCGGGGCTGAGCGATCGCGTGGTGGTGATGAGCCACCTGGCGGAAAAAATGCTGCACGAAGTCTATGGCGTCCCGAAGGAAAAAATCGCCTACATCCCGCACGGAATCCCGGACGTTTCGTTTGTCGATCCCAATTCCCTGAAGGAACGCTTCGGCATGGAAGGACGCCGGGTGCTGCTTTCATTCGGATTGCTCTCGCCCGGCAAGGGCCTGGAAGTTGCCATCCGCGCCATGCCGCAGATCGTCGCCAAACATCCGGACGTAATGTACATCATCCTCGGAGCCACGCATCCGCATGTGCTCAAGAACGATGGCAACGCCTATCGCAACACGCTGGAGCGGCTGGTCGATCGGCTGGGCCTGGACAATCACGTGGTCTTCCACAATCGCTTTGTCACGCCGGACGAATTGCAGGCCTACATCGGCGTTACGGAAATTTACATCACGCCCTATCCGAATCAGCAGCAGATCACATCCGGCACACTCGCCTACGCCGTCGGAGCCGGAAAAGCCGTGGTCTCGACGCCGTATTGGCATGCTGAAGAAATGCTGGCCGACGGCCGCGGCCGACTGTTTCCATTTGGCGATGTCAATGAGCTGGCGCGCCATGTGAATGAACTGCTCGACGACGAAACCGAGCAATTGTCCATCCGCCGCCGCGCCTATCAATACGGCCGGCCGATGGTTTGGAAAGAAGTGGCGCGATCCTATCTGTCGCTGGCGGCAACCGCGATCAAAGACCGCAGCCGTCGCGCCCGGCCCATCCTCGGCGCTCGCGCCGAAGCCACCGAAGTCGCCGCAATCCCCGATGTCAATCTCGCCCACCTCAAACGTCTCACCGATGACACCGGAATTCTGCAACACGCCATCTATGCGATCCCCAATCGGCATCATGGATATTGCACGGATGACAATTGCCGCGCGCTCGTCTGCTGCCTGCGGCATTACGAACTCACGCATGAAGATTCCGCCCTCGCTCTGGCCGACAAATATCTTTCCTTTATCCATCACGCATTCAATCCGGAGCAGAAACGCTTCCGAAATTTTCTCAGTTACGACCGGCGATGGCTGGAGGACATCGGCAGCGAAGACGTGCATGGCCGCACCGTCTGGGCCCTCGGCTCGGCCGTGATGCTGGCGCCCAACGATGCGATTCTGTCGCTCTCCATCCGGATGCTGCATGAGGCTTTTGAACGCCTGGAGAGTTTCACATCGCCACGGGCATGGGCTTTTTCGCTGGTCGGATTGCACGCCTACCTGACACGATTCTCCGGCGACACACCGGCGCGGCGCATCCGACAGACGCTGGCCAATCGCCTGATGAGACAATTCAAAGACAACGCCTCGCTGGATTGGCCGTGGTGCGAAGACACGCTGACTTACGACAACGCCAAGCTGCCGCATGCGCTGATTCTGACCGCCAAGGAATCGGGGCACCCCGAGATGCTCCAGCACGGCCTGAAATCGCTGGAGTGGCTCGTGAATTTGCAGATCATGGAATCCGGCCGGGTCAGCCTCATCGGCAATCGCGGCTGGCTCTCCCGTGACGGCAAGCGCGCCCGATTCGACCAGCAGCCGGTCGAGGCCATGGCGATGACCGAAGCCTGTGCTGAAGCCTATCGCGTCACCAAGGAAGAAGTCTGGTTCGACCGCGCCCGCACGTTTCTCGACTGGTTCACCGGCAATAACGACACCGGAGCCAGCCTTTATGACTATCAAACCGGCGGTTGCCGCGACGGACTTCAAGCTGATGGCCCCAATCTCAATCAGGGGGCTGAATCGACGCTGGCGTGGCTGATCGCTCTATTGACGATGATGGACCTGCATCGCAGCCGCGCCGTGCTGGAAGAAGGCTCCAACGGTGTCGCCGCCCCATCCAATGGCAACGGGCATGCGGTAAAGTAATACATTAAAGTGATACATTGTCTTAAGTCCCCGGCCTCTGGTCACGAAGAGTCCCGGGAAGGGCGCTACAATGACATCAACTGATTTACCCGTCCGTCGTCTGCCAATCCGGCTCGAAGGCGATGACCGCCGGGTCATTCTTCGTCCATTTGTCATGAGCCATGGCCGGGTACGCACGCTCTTTGAGCGCCTGCACGCCATGCCCGAAGATGTCGTCGAGAAACTGCTGGCCGAAGTGACGGCCAGTTTTGCCGATCGACACGTCAGGCTCATCGCATCATTCGAGGAAAATTTTAAAATCGGAGTCGATCTGACCGGCTGGAACCGCACATGGTCCAAGGCGCGGCAGGAATTGGCCGGGGCTTATCTCACCATGGAGTATTCCGTCGATTCGGCCGCTCTTTTTAATCCATCGATCGTGCCGCATCCCGATCAATCTGGTTTGCCCGCGGGCGCGGTAAGATTTTTGATGAGCTTGCGCGCCACCGGTGAAGGCCACGTCTCATCCATCGTATTCCGCACCGGCACCATCTCCGCGGACCTCAAAGTCGAGGTCGATGCGCTTCCGAAAAAGCTGAACCGTTCTCGTGTCGCCCCAGACCGGGCGTATGAACGCGCGCTCTTCGTCCGCAAACTCGGCGAGATCGGCGTCAATGGCCCCACCACCGAAATGGTCATGCAGAAGCTTTCCGACCATTTCACCTTGCGCCAACTCTCCGCGGCCGTCGAGCAGGTGCGCAAGGTGGTGACCATTGAAAACGCACATGCCGGCAACACTCTGACGACCATCCTCTTCCTCGCGCAGTCCAACTACCACATCGATCTTGAACCCGGCGCGCCGCTTTCCGAACTTGTGATCTTCCCCATGAGTGCCGACGAAGCCCGCGGGATTGAAGACCTGCGCATGGTCCGATTCGTCGAAGACAACGGCTCCATCGTCCACTACGGAACCTACAACGCCTACAACGGATTCCGCACCCTGCCGATGATGATTTGCTTTCAGGACTTCCGCCGGTTTGAGATTCATTCGCTCAACGGCGCGGCCGCGCTGAACAAGGGAATGGCCCTTTTCCCTCGCCGCATCGGCGGAAAATATGTGATGTGCAGCCGCATCGACGGCGAAAATCTTTTCATCGGTTATTCGGAAGACATTTATTTCTGGGAACATGCCGAACGCTTGATCGCCCCGAAATATCCGTGGGAACTGATGCAGATCGGCAACTGCGGCTCGCCCATCGAAACCCCCGAAGGCTGGCTGCTGCTCACCCACGGCGTCGGCCCGATGCGCTGCTACGCCATCGGCGCCATCCTGCTGGACCTGCAAGACCCGCTAAAAGTCGTCGGCCACCTGCGCGAGCCGCTCATCGCTCCCTTGGGCGAGGAACGCGAAGGATATGTTCCCAATGTCGTTTACACCTGCGGAGCAATGGTCCACGCCGGCCAACTTCTGATCCCCTACGCCCAAGCCGACAAATCCAGCGGCATCGCGGCGGTGGAACTGAGCGCGCTGATTGATCGGTTGATGGAGAGCAAGGGGAGTTAGGGAGTTCACGAATTTGCAATCTGGCCTCCGCTTGTAGGGTCGTGGACCCTTTATTTTCTCCGTGGACCCTTTATTTTCTCAATCCCGAAAAAATCCACTCATTAGGCATCTCAATATCAGCGAAGAACAACTTATCAGCAATGATAAAACGCCAGCAAGGTAAGCCCACCAAAATTTTCCTCCGCTATTGCGACTATTATTAAATAGTCTTACCAATAATAGAAGAGATAATGGTGCGAGCAACAACGAAATACTCCAATTGATGTAGATGTATTGATAAAAAACTCGAAATGATCTTGGCAAAACAAAGACATAGATAACCGGCGATGATATGACCGAAAGGATTGCGCAAACCCACAAAAAAACACCTGATTCTACGCAGGCCTGATGGCGCTGATCATTCTTTGGCTCTAGATCCATGATAGCCCGAAAACTAGGGACAGCTACCGTTTGTTTGCCAGAGCGAAAATTGCTGACCTCCTCCAATTTCCTGCTCTGGTTCACAGATTCCTTCGCATTCTCCTAGCTCTTCCCTTTCCGCTTCCCATTCCCAGATGATTGAAGATCGGAAAATTCCAGCATGTGCGCGATGGCAACTGTGCGCCAATCGGTCGTCACGTGGTGCCCCTTATCGTCTCGGATATTTTGCGTGGCAATCACCGCGCTGCTGTCCCCGACGATGATCATCCCCGGATCAAGGATGTCGCAGGTGGAGTTATTGACCAGCCGAATTCGGAACGGCTTGAACGGCTGATCGTCCAGCTTGCGAATTACATCGTGGTGGGTCATCCGCAGGCATTATAGCGGATTTTGAAAGTCCCACCCAAGGTAACTCCGCTCGTCGGCGCAGTTTCACGCCGCCTCACAATGATTTCGCATAATCAATCATGCCCTGAAAATCGACGATGACCGCGGCTTCATTGCCGACCACCCAGGCATCGTGGCCGGAGGGCAGCAGGGAAACGTCGCCCGGCTTGCAGTCGAACTCTTTGCCGTCGTCCATGCGAACCCGCAAAACTCCGGCGACGTGATACTGGAAGTGCGGCGCTTCGCAGCTTTTTGTTTTCACAATCGGCTGCACGGACGTGGCCCATCGCCAGCCCGGCTCGAAAACGGCTCGGCCAACGGTTGCGCCGCCGACTTTGATCAGCTCCAATCTTCCTTTGGGAAATTCCCGAACCTCATCCGGCTTACCGAAATTTTTCAGTTCCGCCTTGCTCATAAGTTTCCTTTCCGTTCCTCGGCATTGATTGCGAGAAACTCGATGTTATGGAAGTGCCAGGGGCCTCGAAGTTTAATCCCGGTAATTTGGTTTTCGCAAGCATCATTATCGCTGAAGCTGGTTTTTTTCGGGGATGCCGGGCTCGTCGAGGAGTTGGATGGAAGAGGCGGTGCCCAGGTCCGGGTCGGTCCAGGAACTCAGGGCCCAGACGACTTTTTTGTCCGGCGTGACTTCGAGGACCTGGACGGTGCCGGGCCAGTCTTTGGGATTTTTGACGCCGTTAGCGCACCAATTGCACATCACGGTATTGCCGTTGGCCAGGCGGCTGACCTCCTGGATGATGAACAATTTGATGTCGGGACAGTCTTTCTGAGTGAAATCCCAGACGGTCTGGCCCTGGGGATTGACTTCAATGACGCCGTGAGTTGAGCAGCCGATGAGAGTATTGCCATTCTTGAGTCGGACCACGCTCCAGGGCTGGAAGGCTTTGACGGACCAGATTTCCTTTCCCTGAGCGTCGTATTCGACGACCTCGCCGCTATCGACATGACCCGTCAGGTAGGTGCCGGCGTCTGTCAATCGGACACGGCGGAACTGCATGTGCGGCTTGTCAGGGTGGTCCACGGGAAGCTGGATTTCCTTCTCAGTGACGCCGGTGACGGTATTAATCGTCAGCGCTCGGGCGGGATTGCCCTGGATGGTCATGAGGACATGATCGAGTCCAAGGGGCTGAACGGAGTGAATTTCCGTGCCGGCGGGGGCGTCGTAATTCCAGATGATCTTTTTGTCGGGCGTGATTTCGCTGGCCCCGACCTTTCGACAAAAGACGATGTTGCCGTTGGAGAGCATGGTGGCATCGCCGAGTTCCTGGAGCGTGCCGTGATCCTTGATTGGAATGGCATAGGACCAGGCGACCTTGCCGTCGCGGACGACGAAGATGGTTTGCATGGGTTTTCGGAAATCCCATTCGCCGGTGAGGAGAAAGGGGTGCTGCGCCAACCCGTTACCGGGAAGAACCGCCGGCTTATAGACCCGCGTGGTCGGGGCAGCGGGTTCAGTTGATTGGCCAAGAGAAACGGTAGTCACGATGAGGACGAGGCAGAAGGGAGCGATTCGCATGGGGAGATAGTGCACCTGCATTGCGGCGAAATCAACGGTGGGGGTTTGATATTCAGAGGATGTTAAATCGGAGTGACGGGATTTGCATCCCTCTGTCACGTTCCAATCTTGTTCCCGTATCCGGCGCATCAACGACACCACCTCACACCAATCCCACATTCCTTCCAATCGTCTTTATCACCGAATCCATCTTCCCATTGAGCACCTGCTTGGCGAGGCTGAGCGTGAAACCCGCGGCGGCGTGGAAGGGAACGTGCGAGGGCATCGACAATGCATACGGATCAACCACCACATCCACCACCACTGGCCCGCCTGTATGGGCCAGTGCCTCGGCCAGGCCAGCTTTCACATCCGCGGGGTCTTCGATGCGAATGCCCTTGGCGCCCATCGCCTCGGCGACTTTGGCGAAATTTGGATTTTTGAAATCGACGCCGAACGGGATGACGCCGGCCTCCTGCATTTCGATGTTCACAAAGTCGAGCGATTCGTTGTTGAGGATGATCTGAACCACCTGCGACTTCCGCTGCACCTGCGTCAGCAGATCACCAAGACCGAGCATGGTGAATCCGCCGTCGCCGCACATGGCGATGGTTTGTCGGCCGGGGAATGCCAGCTGCGCGCCGAACGCATTGGGCGCGGCGTTGGCCATGGAGGCCCACGAAAACGAGCCGAAGATTCGGCGGTTTTTTCCGCCATTCACATGCCGCGCCAGCCAGATGCAGGCGGTGCCGGAGTCCGCGAAAAACATCGCATCATCGGATGCCAGCTCGCTCAGCGTCGCCGCCAGAAATTCCGGACGGATCGGCTTGATCCCCGGTCCTTTCTCGACGTAATGCTGCAGAAGTTCGTGAAAATCCGCGGTTTCGTTGCCATGTTTTTCCAGAAATCGGGTGTCGGATTTCTCGTGGATTTTGTCGAGCAATGCCGCGATGGTCGGTTTGACATCGCCCACCAAAGCCAGATCGATGGCCGTTCGCCGGCCGATGTGTTTGGGGTTTCGGTCGATCTGGACTTTCTTGACCTCATTGCCGGGCAGAAATTCCGAGAATGGAAAATCGGTGCCGAGCAGCAAAAGTAAATCCGCATCGTTGATGGCTTTGTACGCCCCGCCATAACCGAGCAATCCGGTCATGCCGACGGCATTGGGATTGTCATGCTCCAGCCATTGCTTTCCGCGAAAGGAATATCCAACGGGCGACTTTAGTTTCTTCGCCAGTTGCAGCACTTCATCGCGCGCATCCCGGCAACCATCGCCGCCAAAAATCGCCACCGTCTTGGCGGCGTCGATCATGTCGGCCAGCTTGTCGATGTCCGCATCCGCCGGTCGAAACAGCGGCGCCGCGGGAATTCTGATCTCGTGAAAAGAATCGTCCGGCGCTTTGGCCGAGGCGATGTCGCCAGGCATCGAAATCACCGTCGGTCCTTTGTCGACAACCGCCGTCAGAATCGCCTGCGTGAACACCGCCCGCGCCTGTTCGGGATTGACCACTCGCCCCACGTAGAGGCAAGCGGTATCGAAAAATTTGTACGGATTCAATTCTTCCAGCGCGGCCGTGTCCATCAGCTTGGTCTCAACATCCCCCGCAATGGCAATGATCGCCGCCCCCTCCTTCCGCGCATCCATCAATCCATTGAAAAGATGCGTGACGCCCGGCCCGGCGGTTCCGCAAACCACCACGGGATTGCCGCTGAAATACGCATCCGCCACCGCCGCGAAGACGCCGTATTCCTCGTGTCGCACATGAATGAATTCGATCTTCCCATTGCGCCGCAGTGCGTCGATCACGGGATTGAGCGCATCCCCCACAATGCCGTAACAACGCTTCACGCCGGCCGTGGCCAGCATTTCCCACATTACGTCGGCCACTTTCTGTGCCATAGGATGCTCCTTCTTCAGAGGTGACTTTCCGAGATAGCATAGGCTCGATACGCAAGGTCGGGGAAGGTGTGAAGGGTGTGAAGCGGTGCTAAGATGTGTGAAGAGCAAAGGCATTTGCATTTCACGGCTTCCCAACCGCATTTCCATGTATCCGCACCACTGGCGCAACCGCGCCGCATGGGCGCGCGTTCCCCGCATCGGGGCGCGGCATCCCCCACCGACTTTTTTCCTCCAACCCAAATTTTGCGGGCCGCTGCGGAACTCTTTTGATTTCAAACACTTACCGGTGGAGTCATGGCCGACCAGTTGAGACGCTCGGCATCCAGCGGCCTCTCACAGGTACCGCCGGGCCTTGGAGCTTTAGACTGCGTGGATGCGCCACGGGTCGATTCACGGCTACCCATTTGGCATCGCCAGTGATGAATTGCACCGCGAACCGGTGGACCGTCCAACACGAGTCAGATGGCTCCAGGAGCATCCCCGTGGCGTGCGAAAGGGGTTATCACCCGATCACCGACACGCGGGCCTTGGAGGTTCCACCGCCCCAAAGAGGTGCGCGGGTTTCTCCAGCTCGGAGCCTATCGAAACAGGCTCCGAGATTTCTGATCGGCCATGACCCCGCCGACAAGTTGGCGACATCGCCAAGTCCAGCAGCGCCCGCCTCGCGAGAGAGCGGGGACCGATTCTTCAAAAATAGTATACCACCAATTCGGGCGATGTTAAGTGAAAAAATTATATTTTTGTTTGGTATGCCGAAAACAGGCGGATAAAAAGGGGACATCACTGATTAATAATCAGTGATGTCCCCTTTTTCTGCTTCTACGAC
>Ga0302326_10022096_pt1 | contig 13014 bp, 13 predicted proteins | sample Palsa_T0_3_FD_202264 | JGI IMG/M metagenome (GOLD analysis project Ga0302326, IMG submission 202264) | Peat permafrost microbial communities from Stordalen Mire near Abisko, Sweden - Palsa_T0_3 | ecosystem: Environmental > Terrestrial > Soil > Palsa > Peat permafrost | place: Sweden: Abisko... | reverse complement strand
GCCGCAAGAATTCCTCGCGCAATTCGTCCGAGCCGTGCTTGGCCAGGGCCGGCGTCGCCATGTCGGTCTGCACGCCGATCGCCATCGGCACGGCGCCGCAGTGGACCTCGCCCAAACCTTCGACGAACGCCGCTTGGTACGAGTACGGCAAGCCGAGGCCGCCGAACTCGACGGGCTTGTTGATGCCCAGCAGCGACTGCTCGCCGAGCTTGCGAAACAGCTCGTGCGCCGGAAAGGCGCCGGCGCGCTCCCAATCGTCGACGTGCGGGTTCACCTCGGTTGCGATGAACTTCGAGAGCGAGCGTTGCAGCTCGAGGTGGTCGTTCGTGTACGGCATGTCGTTCCTCACATTCGGGCGACGCCGAAGGTCGTGGGGGAGAGGGTGCGTTGCCGCCCCTGGCGGCAAATGGAAAGCAGCAAGCCCAGGAGTTTGCGTGAGTCGCGCGGGTCGATCAGCCCGTCGTCCCAGAGCCGGGCCGTCGCAAACAGCGCCGTCGACTCGCGCTCGAACTGGGCGACGATGGCCCGGCGGACAGACTCGAGTTTCTGTTCGTCCGGCGCAGCGCCGTCGCGTGCGCCGCGATCCTGGGCGATGATCGTCATCACGCGCGCCGCCTGCTCGCCGCCCATCACCGCGATCCGGTTGTTGGGCCACGCGAAGATGAAGTCGGGGTCGAAGCCGCGGCCGCACATCCCGTAGTTGCCGGCGCCGAAGCTCGCGCCGATGTGCAGGGTGAGCTGGGGAACCGTCGCGTTCGAGACGGCCTGGATCATCTTCGAGCCGTGTTTGACGATGCCGCGCCGTTCGGCGTCGACGCCGACCAGGTAGCCGGTCGTGTTCTGCAAGTAGACCAGCGGCGTCTGCGCCTGGCACATCAGTTGGATGAATTGCGCGGCTTTGGCCGCACCGTCGGCGTCGATCGGCCCGTTGTTGCCGACGATGCCGCAAGGAAAACCCGCGATGGCCGCTTGCCCGCAGACCGTCGCGCTGCCGTAGTGCGTTTTGAAGTCGCTGAAGTCGGAACCGTCGACCAGCCGCGCGATGACCTCGCGCACGTCGTAGGCGATGCGGAAGTCGGCCGGCACGACGCCCGCAAGTTCGTCTGGGTCGTAGCGCGGTTCGGCGAAGCTGCGCGGCGGTTCGTACGGCAGGCGTTCGTTCCAGCGCAGGTTGCCCACGATCTCGCGGGTTTGCCGAATGGCGTCCGCGTCGTCGTCTGCGATGTAGTCGGCGACGCCCGAAACGGACGCGTGCATGAGGGCCCCGCCGAGTTCCTCGTCGGTCGCGATCTCGCCGGTAGCCGCGCGCAACAGCGGCGGCCCAGCGAGAAAGACCTTGGCCCGCCCGCGCACCATGATCACGTAGTCGGAGAGCCCCGGCAGGTACGCGCCGCCGGCAGTCGAGGAGCCGTGCACGACGTTGATTTGCGGTATTCCGGCCGCCGACAGGCGGGCTTGGTTCGCAAAGCTCGCGCCGCCGCGTACGAACATCTGCGACTGGTAGAGCAGGTTCGCACCGCCCGATTCGACCAGCGAGACGAGCGGCAGCTTCTGGCGCCGCGCGATCTCCTGCGCGCGCAGCGTTTTCTCGACGCCCATCGGCGTCACGGTGCCGCCCTTGATCGCACTATTGGAAGCGCTCACCAAGCAACGCACGCCGGCGATCTCGCCGATGCCGCAAATGGCGCCGCCCGAGACCGAGCCCTTGCCGTCGTCACCGTCCATGCCAAGGCCGGCCAGGGTCGAGAGTTCGAGGAAAGGACCCGTGCGATCGAGCAGCAGCGCGACGCGTTCCTGGGGCAGCAGTTGTCCGCGCTGCTCGAAGGTCGCGCGCTTGCTTTCGGCGATCGCGCGCGGGCGGGCTTCGAGTTCTCGAAACTCTGCCACGAGCCCCAGCATCGCTTCGCGGTTACGCTTGAAGGCGTCACTCTTGGGGTCGACGTTCGAAGCCAAGATTGCCATTACGAGTGCTCGAGGAACTCGGGCGGCGCTTCGAGATCGAAGCCGGTGAAACGCGGCGCACGATCGTGATCCGGAAGCGGCCAGTGGAGGCGGGCGTTTGGGGCTGCTCCATCGACGCGCAAACAGGTTCCGGAAACGAACGCGGCCGCCGGCGAGAGCAAGAACACGATCGCCGCCGACACTTCGGCTTCGGTGCCGAAGCGCTGCTGCGGAACGTGCTTGGCTAGGCCGCGCAGCATCGGCCGCATCGCCTCGGGATACTGCGCGAGGCCGGACGACGCGATCCAGCCCGGCGCCACCGCGTTGACACGCACGCCCGCGGGCGCCCACTCGAGCGCCGCCGTCATCGTGAAGTTCAGCATGCCGGCACGGGCCGCGCCCGAATGACCCATGCCCGGCATCGAGGTCCACATGTCGGCGATGATATTGACGATCGCGCCGCCGCCGTGCGCCATCGATTGGTTGAAGCATTCGCGTGCCACCAAGAACCCGCCGGTCAGGTTGGTGCGCACGACCGCCTCCCAGCCTTTGAGGCTGATGTCTTTGAGCGCTGCCGAGAACTGGCCGCCGGCGTTGTTGACGAGGCCGTCGATCGCGCCGTGCGCGGCGACGATCGCGGCGACGGTCTCGCGCACCGCAGCTTCTTCGCGGATGTCGCAGACGTGCAGGGTCGGTTCGAGGTAGCCGGCCGCGGCCATCTCGGCCGCGACCGATTCGAGCTTCTCGCGTTTGCGGCCGACGAGCGCCGTGGCCGCGCCGAGTGAGGCGAGTTCGTGCGCGGTGCAGCGGCCGATGCCGCTCCCGCCGCCCGTCACGATCACCACTTTGCCGGCGAACAGCCCGGGGCGGAAGACCGATGCGTAGGCCATCGTCAGAGCCCGAGTTGACGGGCGGCGAGGTCCCGCATGACCTCTTCGGAGCCGCCCCCAATCGCGAGCACGCGTACCTCGCGATAGATGCGTTCGATCTTCGTGCCGCGCTGATAGCTCGCGCCGCCCAGAACTTGGGCGGCTTCCCGCGCGCAGAACTCGAGCACCGTGGTGGCCCCAACCTTGAGCAGGCAGACGTCCGCGACCGGCGATTCGCCGTTGTGGATGCGCCAGGCGACCGCGTCGCGATAGGCGCGGGCCGCATTGATCTGGCGTGCCATCTCGACGAATTTGTGGCGGATCACCTGATGCGCGATCAGCGGTTTGCCAAAGGTCTCGCGCGTTCGCGCGTACGCGAGGGCTTCGTCGTAGGCTGCCTGCGCCGTGGCCAGCGCCATCGTCGCCAAGGCCATGCGTTCGGCGTTGAAGTTGTGCATGATCGCCGGGAAGCCGCCATTTTCGGCCCCGATCAGATTGGTTGCCGGCACCCGCGCGTCGTCGAAATAGAGGCTCGCGGTGTCCGAGGCGTGCCAGCCCATCTTCTCGATCGGCGTGCGCGTGAAGCCCGCCGTGTCGCGCTCGATCAAGAGCAGCGAGATGCCCCCGATGCCCTCCGCGCCGGTGCGCACGGCGACCGTATAGAAGTCGGCGCGCATACCGGAGGTGATGAACGCCTTGGAGCCGTTGACGACGTAGTGGTCGCCGTCGCGGCGCGCCGTCGTGCGCAGGCGCGCGACGTCCGAACCGCCGGAGGGCTCCGTGATCGCAAGCGCCGAGATCTTCTCGCCCGCGAGGATCGTCGGAAGTACGCGGCGCTTGAGTTCCTCCGAACCGTGCGCGGCGATCGGCGGCGCGCCGATGCCGTGGCTCATCAGGCTCGCGTACACGCCGCCGGCGGCTGGCCGGCAGAGTTCTTCGGTCGAGACGGTCTGCATGAAAATATCGGCCGGCGTGCCGCCGTAAGCCTCCGGGAAGCCGAGCGCAAGCAGCCCGACCCCAGCGGCTTTACGGTACAGCTCGCGCGGGAAACCGCGGGCGGTCTCCCAAGCCTCGACGTTGGGCTCGATCTCACGCGCCACCCAACGCCGTAGCGTGGCTCGCCACTCGTCGTGCTCGGGCCGGTAGAAGGGGCTTCCGGCGTTGGTGCCCGGCGCCGGCGATTGGGTGGTCGCTGCCATCTCGAAAGGCTCCAGTCGCTGGGCCGCATTCGCCGCCCCGCGGCACGGCACCATCCGGCGTGCTCTACGGCGCGATCAACGGGACACCCGCGAGATTGCGCGCTCGCAAGCAGGCCTCAGCCGGCCGGGAGCGCCGCGGCCGCCTTGCCCAGCGTCGAGGCGAAGGTCCATTCGATGCGATTCTTCAGCTCCTCGTCGAGCGCCGCGAGGAACTTCTCGGTCGTCAGCCAGGCTTGGTCGGGGCCGACCAGGATCGCGAGGTCCTTGGTCATCTTGCCCTGCTCGACCGTGTCGACGCAGACCGCTTCGAGGGTCTCGGCAAAGCGGCTGACGTCGGGAGTCTCGTCCAGCTTGCCACGGTGCGCCAGGCCGCGCGTCCAGGCGAAGATCGAAGCGATCGGGTTGGTCGATGTCGGCTTGCCCTGCTGATGGAGGCGGTAGTGCCGCGTGACCGTGCCGTGCGCGGCTTCGGCTTCGATCGTCAGGCCGTCGGGCGTCATCAGCACCGACGTCATCAGCCCGAGCGAGCCGTAGCCTTGAGCGACGGTGTCGGACTGCACGTCGCCGTCGTAATTCTTGCAGGCCCAGACGTAGCGGCCCGACCACTTGAGGCAAGCCGCGACCATGTCGTCGATCAGGCGGTGTTCGTACGTTCCGCCGAAGGCCTCGAATCGGGCTTTGAACTCTTCGTCGAAAATCTGCTGGAAGAGCTGCATGAAGCGCCCGTCGTAGGTCTTGAGGATCGTGTTCTTGGTCGAGAGGTAGACCGGCCACTTACGCTGCAGGCCGTAATTGAAGCAGGCGCGAGCGAAGCCGCGGATCGATTCGTCCAGGTTGTACATCGCCAGCGCCACGCCCGGTTGTTCGAATACGAACACTTCGCGTTCGATCGGTGCTCCGCCGTCGGCCGGCGCGAAACGCAAGGTCAGGGTTCCGGCGCCAGGTACTGCGATTTCGGTGGCGCGATACTGATCGGCAAACGCGTGGCGGCCGATGACGATCGGATCGGTCCAGCCCGGCACCAGGCGCGGCACGTTACGGCAAATGATCGGCTCGCGAAAGACCGTGCCGTCCAGCTCGTTACGGATCGTGCCGTTGGGCGAACGCCACATCTTCTTGAGGTTGAACTCTTTGACTCGCGCTTCATCGGGCGTGATCGTGGCGCACTTGACCCCGACCCTGAATTGCCTGATCGCGCGCGCGGCTTGGAGCGTGACGTCGTCGTCGGTCCGGTCGCGGTTCTCGAGGCCCAGGTCGTAGTATTTCAGATCGATGTCGAGGTACGGCAAGATCAGCTTTTCGCGGATCATGTGCCAGATGACGCGGGTCATCTCGTCGCCGTCGATTTCGACGACCGGGTTCGCGACCTTGATCTTCTCCACGAACGGACTCTTACGCCGTAGGAAGGCCAAATCATTGGCTTGGTATATTGGACTGGTCGTGAGCGATACATGGACCGCACCCGCCCAGCGCATCGTGAGTTTGTTGCCGAGCGCAACCGAGATTGCCTACGCGCTCGGCCTCGATGACCGCCTCGTCGGAGTGACGCACGAATGTGACTTTCCGTTACGCGCGCGCGAGAAGCCGCAGCTTACCTCCAGCGCCCTTCCGGCGGCGGCGAGTTCCGCCCAGATCGACCGCCACGTGCGCCGGAGCCTGCACGAAGGCTCGAGCCTCTACGCGCTCGACAGCGCTCTGCTCGAGCGCCTGAACCCCGATCTGATCGTTACCCAAGAACTGTGCGAGGTGTGCGCGGTGTCGTACGCGATCGTGGCTCGAGCGGCGCGCCGGGTGCGTTCGGATCCGCGCGTCGTGTCGCTCGAGCCGTCATCGCTCGAAGACGTTTTCGCGAACATCCTGACCGTCGGGGAACTGACCGGCACGGCCGAGCGTGCCCGCGCGGTGATCGCCGAGTTGCGGCTGCGGGTCGATGCGTTACGCGCGCACGTGGCGGGCCGCCGCAGGCCGCGGACGCTCGTGCTCGAGTGGACCGATCCGCCGATGAGCGGCGGCCATTGGACGCCGGGCCTGGTCGAGCTTGCGGGCGGAGAACCGCTGCTCGCGCACCCCGGCGCGAACTCGCAGGTGCTGGGCTGGGAAGCGATCCTGGCCGCGTCGCCCGAAGTGATCCTCGTCGCGCCATGCGGCTACGATCTCGACGCGACCCTGCGGGCAGTGGCCGAACTCGCGGCGCTCGAGCTATGGCAACGCCTAGCGTCCGACGAAACGGTCCGCATCTACGCGCTCGACGGCAACGCGTACGTCAATCGCCCCGGCCCGCGACTGGTCGACACGGCCGAGCTGTTTGCGAGCGCGATAGGTGGCCAGCCGTACGGGGCGGGATCGACCGATCGCCGTGCGCTGCAGAGATTGGGCTAGCGCCGGCTGAGCTAGCCCGCGTGTGCGCCGGCTAGGGCTGGGTTCGCTGCGTTGAAGCGTTCGATCGCTTCGATCACCGTGCGGCGCGCAGCGGCGGCGTCCTGCCAGCCTTGGGTGCTGGTGTGCTTGCCCTCGAGTGCCTTGTAGGTCTCGAAAAAATGCGAGATCGTGCGCAGCGTGTGCGGAAAAACTTGGGACTGCGTGTGCACGTCATGATAGGCGGGCTCGCCGACCGGGACCGCCAGCACCTTGTCGTCCGGTTTGCCGTCGTCGATCATCTTCAGTATTCCGATCGGGCGCGCGACCACCAGACACCCGGGGAACGTCGGCTGGATCACCAGGATCAACACGTCGAGGGGATCGTCGTCCTCAGCGAGCGTGCGCGGCATGAAGCCGTAATCGCCCGGGTAGTAGATCGGTGAGTGCAAGGCGCGGTCGAGCCTGAAAACGTTGAGTTTCTTGTCGTATTCGTACTTGTTGCGCGAGCCTTGCGGGATCTCGACGACGACGTTGATCTCTTCCGGGGAACGTTCGCCCACCGGCAGGTAGAGATAGTTTGTCGCATCGCTCGCGCCCACCGTTCGGCGCTTATACCTGGCCGGGTGGTCGGCCTGCCGCTAGCAGCGTGGTCGCGGCGACCAGCGACGCGATTTCGAGCAGCGTCGCGATGAAGCCGTACGCGTCGCCCGGAAAAGCGTTGTCCAAACGACCGGCGATCCAGCGGCCGAGTAAAAGCGAGAGCGCGACCTCGACCGGCACGAGCAGCGCGGCCGGCTTTGCGACCAGGTAGCCGCCGCCGGCAATTGCAGCCAGACTCAAAGCAAACGCGAAGGCCGGCAGCGGTCCGCCGCGCGGATACCGAAACGCGTTCGAAATTGCGGCCGCGCGCGCGAGGGCCGCCGAGAACGCGAGCACGGCGGGGTAGGCCGCGGGCGGCAGCGCGAGCAGCGCCGCAAAGCCGGTAACCCCAACGCACAGCAAACCGGCTGCGGCATAGGTACCGTGATGCGGGTCCTTGAGGATCTCTCGCCGCCGCGCTGCGGGAACGCTTGCGAAGAACGCGTCGCAGCCGTCGAGGAAGCCGTCCAGATGAATCGCTCCGCTCAGCGTCACCAGCAGCACGAGTGCGGTGGCCGCAGCGATCGGGTGCGGCGCGAACTGCGCGACGCCGAGAGCGGCGCAACCGGCGAGAGCCCCGATCGCCGCACCGACCAAGGGCAACGCGACGAGTGCGCCGGCGTCCGGCGCGGCGCCCGCCGCGACCGGGCCGCCCGGAAGGATCGAGAAATACGCGGTCGCCGAGCCGATCGCGCGCAGCACGCGGCTTAGGACGGAATGCTCTCGGATTCGCCGGACACGCCGGCTTCGGCGAACGTCTTCATCTCGGAGATCATGCGCGAAGCGGCCTCGACGAGCGGTAGCGCCAGGGCCGCACCGCTGCCTTCGCCAAGGCGCAACTCGAGATCGAACAGCGGCTCGAGCCCGAGCGCTTCGAGCGCGATGCGATGGCCCGGCTCTTGCGAGCAGTGAGCCGCGATGCAGAAGTCGATCGCGGCCGGCGCGATCCGTTGCGCGACCAGGGCCGCGGCGGCGACGATGAACCCATCGAGCACGATCGGGATGCGGTGCTCCATGCCGGCGATGATCGCGCCCGCAAGCCCGACGATCTCGTAACCGCCGACCTGCGAGGCGACCAGCATCACCCGCGATGAATCGGGGGCCGCCGAACCCGTCATGGCTCGAAGTGCTTCGACCGCTCGCGCCACGACCTCGCGTTTGCGCGCCAGGCGAGCGTCATCGACGCCGGTGCCGCGCCCCGTCACGCTGGCCGGATCGGCTCCGGTCAGCGCGGCAACCAAAGCGGCTGCGCTCGTGGTGTTGCCGATGCCCATGTCGCCGAGCGCGATCACGTCGTAGGGTGCGCGCGCCAACACGTTTTCGAAAGCCGCCTTGCCTGCGACCAGTGCGGCGAGCACCTCGCCGGGCTGCATCGCCGGCTCGAGCAGTCCGAAATTCCCCGTCCCGTGGCCTACGACGGCATCGATCAGCAGCTCGTGCGGTTCGCACGGCGTGCGCACGCCGAAGTTCGCGACGTAGACGTCGGCGCGGACGGCGCGGGCGAATGCGTTGATCGCCGCGTGACCGGCGAGGAACGCTCCGACCATCTGCGGCGTCACCTCGGCCGGGTAGGCGCTAACGCCCTGCGCCGTGACGCCGTGATCGCCCGCGCCGATCAATACCGCCTTGCGCTCGTAGGCGCGGTCGACGACCCGCCCGGCGATCGCCGAGAGCTGCACGGCGAGCGCCTCGATGCGCCCGAGCGAACCGACCGGTTTCGTCAACGCGTCGATGCGTCGCCGAGCGGCTGCCGCCGCATTTTCGTCGAGCGTTTCGGTCGCGAAAGAAAAGCCGGTCATGCGACGTTTTCGGTGACCGAGCGATTGAGTTCGAGCAGCCGCGCGCCGTCGGGCCCGAGCGCAAAACGGGTCAGGGTAGCGGGCAGAAATCGCACGCCGAGCGCGGCAGCTTCCGATTCTCCCAGCAGCACGCGCAGCAAGGCGTGCAGCGGACCCGCATGCGTGACGACCAGCAGCGTGTCGCCGGTGGCCGCGCCGGCCGCAAGCGCGCCGATCGCCGCCCGCACGCGCGCGCAGACCTGGTCGAACGATTCGCCCCCCTGCGGCGTGTAGAAGCGCGGAACGTTCGAAGGACGCTGCGCGAGTTCGGGATAGCGCTCGACGATCTGCGGCCACGTCAGCCCTTCCCACGCGCCGAAGTCCATTTCGCGCCAACGCGGATCGATCTCGAGCGGGAGATCCCGCTCGCCGAGGACGATGCGGGCCGTCTCGCGCGCGCGCCCCAGGTCGCTCGAAACGGCTCGCGCGAACGGCACGGGCGACAGATACACGGCCAGCGCCTGGGCCTGGGCGCGGCCGGTTTCGTCCAGCGCGACGTCGCTATGGCCCTGGAATCGGCCGGCGTCGTTCCAGGCGGTTCGACCGTGACGAACCACGACCAGTTCGAACGAAGCGGAGAAGTGAAGCGGCCCGTCGGTCATGCCGCCGGGCTTGCCGCCGCACCCGCTCTGCTCCTGCGCTCCGTCCGCGCCCGTTATTTCGTGAGTTTCGCCATTCCCTCGTGCGCCACGAGCAAGTCGTGCATATCGCTCGCATGCTCTTCTTCGTTGGCCAGAATGCCCTCGAGCATCACGCGCGTGGTCGGGTCCTTGTCTGCGAAATAGCGAATCAGCTCGCGATAGTGTTCGACGGCAAGACGCTCGGCAATCAGGTTTTCTTGGATCATCTCGAGCAGCTTGTCGGCCTTCCCGTATTCGGATGCGGCGCGCGTCGCGAGCCCCTCGGGGTTGAAGTTCGGGATGCCTCCGAGCTGGTTGATCCGCTCGGCGACCTTGTTCATGTGCCCTTGCTCCTCGGATGCGTGCTCCCAAAACTCCTCGCGAACGCTCTCGCTATCGATGCCGGTCGCCGCGATCGCGTGACCGGTATAACGGAGGACGCAGACGATCTCGGTTGCGAGCACGGTCTGCAGGAGGTCGATCGTCTCGCCGACGTTGCCCTCGTAGTTGTGCGTGACGGCGCCCTTGTCGAGATGTTGGCGTGCGCGCCGGCGCAGCTCCTTGACGTCGGAAAGGAACGGCTTATCGGTCGTTGCGTTGCTCATGCTTCCTGTGTGCCCCCTTAAAAGACCGCCCAATCGCGGCCAGAGCGGCGTTCTGCGGATGCCCGTCGTTCTCCGGTGCAGTCCCGCGGCGGGACTCGCGGAGCGTCGCGCCGTAGCCGTGCTGCGTGCCGAAGGCTCGCGAGACGCTACGTCTGGACGTACGGAAGACCTACAAGCTGTTCGTCAACGGAGCGTTCGTGCGTTCGGAATCGGGGCGCAGCGACGTCGCCGGTGCGGGCAGCGAGGAGCCGGCCAACGTCGCCCGCGCATCGCGCAAGGACCTTCGCGACGCCGTGGTCGCCGCGCGCGCCGCATTCGCCCGCTGGTCGACGCAGACGGCGATGAACCGCGGCCTGGTCCTCTACCGGTTGGCCGAGATGATGGACGGCCGGCGCGCCGAGTTCGTCGAGCGCTTGCGGATCGGGATGAAGCTCGACGAAGCTGCAGCCTTGCGCGAAACCGTGGCCGCGATCGATCGGACCCTGTGGTACGCGGGCTGGTGCGACAAGTACGCGGCCGTCCTGTCCGGCCGCAATCCCGTCGCCGGTCCGTACTACAACTATTCGACGCCCGAGCCGATGGGGGTGGTTGGCGTGACCGCGCCCGACGAACCCTCGCTTTTGGGTCTGGTTTCAGCGGTCATCCCGCCACTGGTCTCCGGCAACACGGTCGTCGCCATCGCTTCCGAACTCGATCCGCGCAGCGCGATCGCCTTCGCCGAGTGCCTGGCGACCTGCGACCTGCCGGCCGGTGCTGCGAACATCTTGACGGGGCGCCGGATCGAGGTCGCCCCGCACTTGGCACGGCACATGGACGTCAACGCGCTCGTCACCTACGGGCTCGACGCACCGTTTGCGTCCGAACTGGAGCGCCTCGCGGCCGACAACCTCAAGCGTACCAAGACCGTCGGCGTCCTGTCGCCGCCGGAATGGTTCGCGAGCGACGCCCAGGATCTCGCCCACGTCGCGGCCTTCGTCGAAACCAAGACGATCTGGCATCCTGCCGGGATCTAGTTCGTCCTAGCGCGCCCGAGCGTCCGGCGCCCCGATGGGGCACTGCGGAGCGCCGTCGAAGTCAGGCCGGGCTATGGAAAACGATCGCCCCGAGGTCCCGCTGGACGACTTGCATGCTGCCGCCGGAGGGCATGCCGAGGCGGCCGCTGCCGTCAGTGCTTTTCACGCCGAGTATGCGAGCGACGACCCCGATCCCAAACGCTTGCAGGCCCAGGCAAAGCAGCTCAGCGGCTTCGCTTCGCTGGCGGGCCCCTTCGAACGCTGGTGGCTTGACCCCCGCGTGCAAGCCTTCATCGCCGAACTAAACGCCACCGGCCTCTAGCGGCAGCGGAGCGGGGGCCCACGCCGCGAAGTGGCGTGGGGGCGCGCAGGGCAGTTTTTTTGGCGACAGTCAAAAAAGCTGACCGTAGCGCCAGGCTCGGCGCAACGTGCCGAGCCTTTAAACTGGGGCGTGCAGGCCAGTGTTTTTGGCGACAGTCAAAAAAGCTGACCGTAGCGCCAGGCTCGGCGCAACGTGCCGAGCCTTTAAACTGAAGTCGAAAAAGCTGACCGTAGCGCCAGGCTCGGCGCAACGTGCCGAGCCTTTAACCTGGAGAGGTGGCAGAGTGGTCGAATGCACTCGCTTGGAAAGCGAGCAGCGTATAAAAGCGCTCGGGAGTTCGAATCTCCCCCTCTCCGTTGATTCCCGCCGGTCGTGTATTAAGGAGCGCTGACGTGCACCGTCGTGGCGGGCAAAACGACGGTAGAGCGCTACATCAGCCGATGAACCGTGCCGGCGCGGACGCCGAGAGCCAGAGGTCGAAGGAAGCGCGCGCGCTGCGTTCGAGCATGCGCGTTCCGTCGGTGCCGTCGCGGCCGAGCTTCTGCGCCAGCTTCGCCCGCTCGCCGTAGTTCGCGTCGACGAAGACCGGCGCGTCCAGCACGGCGCCGAGCAAGTCCGCGTCGGCGAGCGCAGCGTCCGGCGCGAGCGCGGACAGCACGGCGTCGAATCGGCCCGGAGCAAAGGTGTGCACGCCGAGCGTGCGCGCCAGGGCCTGCGCTCGCAGGGGCGTGCGATTCCAGATCGAGACGGACGCGCCCGCGGCGCCGAGTGCCACCACAGCGGCCCGTGCGGTCGGCCCCGCGCCGAGCACCAGCACGCGCGCCGAGGCGACGTTCGCGAGCCCCGCGTCGTGCAAGGCGCCGAGCGCGGCGGCGGCGTCGGTGTTATAGCCGCGAATCGCGTCGCCGAGCACGAGCGTGTTGACGGAAGCACTCGCCGTTGCGACCGGGTCGAGCCAGTCTGCGCGCGCGAACGCCTCGTCTTTGAGCGGGGTGGTCACGTTGAGACCTACGTACCCTCGCGAATGCAGCGCATCGATCGCTCGTGCGCCGTCGCCCGCGACGACGCGGATCGCTTCGTAGCTGCCGCTGCGCTGCGCGGCCGCCAAGAATCCGCGCTGAAGTTCGGGGCTGAGGCTGTGCTCGACGGGATCGCCGATGAGCGCCAGCCGTAGGAACGGCGGCTCAGGCATCGAGCAATTCGCGTAGCGTCGCGATCGTGCGTGCCGGCGCTTTTCCGAAAGTTTCGGGCGGCAGGCCGGCGCGGTTGCACCAGATCGTGTGGAAGCCGAACTCTGCTGCGCCGGTCGCATCCCAGCCGTTCGATGAAACGAATGCGATGCGCGCTGCCGGCAGGCCGAAGCGCTCGACCGCCAGCGCGTACACGGGTCGTCGCGGCTTGTAATTGCGAACAACGTCGACGGAGAGCGCTGCGTCGAACGAGTCGGTTAGCCCGGCCGCTTGAAGCGTCGCTGCGATCGCGCGCGGCGTTCCGTTCGAGAGCACGGCGGTCTGATACCCGTGGGCGCGCAGTCCCTTCAGGGCGCCCGGGACGTCGGCAAAAGCCGGCAAGGCCGACCACGCGTCCCGCGCGCCGTCGCGCATGGATGC
>Ga0302326_10022095_pt1 | contig 13015 bp, 10 predicted proteins | sample Palsa_T0_3_FD_202264 | JGI IMG/M metagenome (GOLD analysis project Ga0302326, IMG submission 202264) | Peat permafrost microbial communities from Stordalen Mire near Abisko, Sweden - Palsa_T0_3 | ecosystem: Environmental > Terrestrial > Soil > Palsa > Peat permafrost | place: Sweden: Abisko... | reverse complement strand
ACGATACATGACAAATCAAACCATCCTCAGTCTCTTCGATTACCTATGCAACGAAGCCAGGAACTCCGTGCACGCCACCTTCGGTCTCATGGCATTAGGCCCGGATCTGGCCGCCGATCCGAATTGGCAAAGCTGCCTGGATTCCAGCCGGAGCAGCGCCGACCGCCTGCTCGGCGCCATTGACGATATCCGGGAATTGTTGACTACCAAAGTCCCCGCGGTGGATCTTGCCGAAGAGTTCGATGTCACGCTCTGCCTGGGTGAGACCATCGAAGTTCTGAACCTGGCCGCGGCGGCGGGCGATCACGCCAGCCGCCTGATTCTCCAGACGCCCGCGACAGCTGTAATGGGCCGCCAGGTTCGCCTGGTGGTGGAACAGATCCTCACCCGCGTGTTGGGCGCGGTTTCAAAACTCAGCCCGCGGGGGGAGGCGCGCGTAACTGTCGCCTCGATATCCGCGGCTGGATCAAGCTCAAGTAGCGGCGTGCGATTCGATATCGTCCCGCCCAATTCCAACATTGCGCTGCGCGTTGCCGATTGGTTGAACGCCAATCCCGATGAGATGCATTTCCAGGATGCCGACGACTTGCAGTATGGGGTCCCAACCTTGGTAGCCGGGAAACGCATCCGCGCGCTGGGTGGCAGCTCCGAGTTTCAGTGCGACGCCTCATCCTCGATGGGACTAACGATCTCGTTTCCCTGGCGGATCGAGCCCGGCGCCAGCTCCGCCGAAACGTCCCAAACCGATCACTCGGCTTTGAACATTCTGGTCGCCGAGGATTCAGACGAAAGTTTCGTGCTCACCCGCATCCTGCTCCAGCACGAGTCCGTTTGGCGGGCGCGAAATGGAGTGGAAGCTATCGATTTGGTCAAGGAGCGCCGCTTCGACGTAGTGTTTATGGACGTTCACATGCCGGGAATGGGCGGCTATAGGGCCATTAGCTCCATCCGCGATTGGGAAACGCAGACCGGCAACGCACGCACACCCATCGTGGTCCTGTCTTCGGACGATCTGCATACGCAGATCCGCGGCGCAGCGCAGTCGGGATGTTCAGGCTTTCTTCGGAAGCCGCTTCACAATCGCGACCTGCTGGATCTGCTGGATCGTCTCAAGGACCTGCGAACGCTGTCGGCCTAGTTGTCCGCGGCTATTTGCCCGGCTGCTTGCGGAGGTGCCCATAGATTAACTCCTCGACAAATTCAACACACTTAAATTCTAGGAGCTGGGCGTTCTTCTCCACGTGCTTGTACAACGGCATGCTGATTTTCCAGGGCCGCGAAAACACTTGCGGGTCTTCAATGGTGGCCTCGTAATTTAGAACATTCGGTGACGCCAGTGTGTAGCGCTCAACTACATGCAGCGCATCGCTGTGAAAGTCGCCGGCGCGGTCGAACCAGGTTTGGTCGTTGAAACCGGTCACATCCACCACCAGCGTGTCTCCCTCCCAATGCCCGGCCGACCAGCCCATCCAGCTGTCCACCGGGGCCGGTCCAGGATTGTCCATGTAAACGGTGCGCACCGCGCCGTCGTATTCATAAGAGATCAGAATGAATTTGCCGGACTGCACGATCTGAAACGGATACGGCATATAGGTAGCGCGCGGTACGCCAGGCAGGTAACACTTCACTTCCGGGTCTAGCTTCAGGCGATTCGAGTAGTTGTCCTTCTTCTTTTGCGCCGCTGCCGGCAGGTACGGAATTTCGCCGCCTTCCACTACTCCGATCCCGGCCGGCTCCGCGCCTGTCGCTCCTAGCGCTACTATCTGACTGGCCTGCGCGGAATGCCCCTCAACATCCCAATTGGCCGTGTTCATCGTTTGCCAGATGCCATTCAGATCGGGTTTCCCCTCCGCGGTGCGCGGCGGCTTGAAGGGTTGATTTTGCGCGGCCACTGGCGCCGCCATTCTTGCCAGGAAAAATGCGCTGAGTATCACAAGTCGAAGGCGGTTTGGCAGGCACATGTGAGTGATGCTAACATTCAGCGCGGCCTGGGTGTCAAACCAGCAACGAAAGCGCATCTGCCGGGATGGACTTACGGCCCGCACGGCGCGTCCAGACTCGCAACCAGCGACCGTAGCCGTGCGAACTCCATCACCTGTGCGACCATGATCGCCATTTGCCGCGCAGCTTGTTCCTGCAAGCCCGAACCGTCTTCATCGAATTTCTCTACCAGGGTGTTGATGGCGACCCCCATTGGCGTCGGCCAGCCACGTAGCGCGTGCACGATGGATCGGAAGGCCGTCAAAACTACGCCGGTCGATTGCCAGCCGTGGCCGCAGACGATCAGCCCCACGGCGCGCCCATCCAGATAGGGCTGGGGATCCTTGCACATGTCCTCGGTATAGTCCAGAGCGTTTTTCACCATTCCCGAGACGGACCCGTGATAGCAAGGTGTTGAAATAATCACGCCATTGGCGCGCCGCAATGCCGCCAGCATCCGCTCGGCTGCTTCCGATCTTTCGGACGATTCCGGCGCATACATCGGCAGGTTGATGCTTGCGCCATCGAATAGCTCAATGCCGGCGCCCTGCGTCTCCGCCAGAGCGAGTGCATAGCGCAACGCTTTCTCTGAAGAGGAGCCCGGGCGTGTAGTTCCGCCGATGCCCACAATGCAGGGACGCGATCCAATCATTTCGGTGTCTAGTTGAGGCTCCGATACAATGGTAACTTCGAAACGGCACGGGTTACTCACTTTCATGAAATTTGGCGGCTTTTACGAACATCAACTCCCGCGGCCCTGGGTTCGCGATTCCGAACACACCCTTCTCAAGAACGCGCTCGAGCAGGCGGTGCTATCCGACCGGTGCGGATACGATTACATCTGGGCCACGGAGCATCATTTCCTGGAAGAATACGCCCATTCCTCAGCCCCGGAAGTGTTTCTGGCCGCGGTCAGCCAGCGCACCAAGAACGTTCGCATTGGTCACGGCATCGTCCAAACGCCCCCTCATATCAATCATCCGGCGCGCGTGGCCGAGCGCATTGCGACTCTCGATCTTTTGAGCGATGGCCGGGTGGAATTTGGCACCGGCGCCGGCGCCACCGAAACCGAGCTGGGCGGATTTCTCGTTCCCCAATCCGAGAAGAAAAACATGCAGATGGAAGGAATGCGCATCGCCGTGCGGATGCTGGTGGAAGATCCATTCACCGGCTATGAAGGCCAGTTCATCAAGATTCCAGCGCGTAACGTGGTTCCCAAGCCCTACCAGAAACCGCATCCGCCGCTATGGATGGCCTGCTCGCGCCGTGAATCGATTATCCAAGCCGCGAAACTCGGTCTCGGTGCGCTGACGTTTTCTTTCGTTACTCCGGAGGAAGCACATCAGTGGGTCAAGGACTATTACGAAGTCATGGAGAACGAATGCGAGCCTCTGGGCTACGCCGTAAATCCGAATTTTGCGGTGGCAGCCCCCTTCCTGTGCGATCGAGATCAAGCTCGCGTGGAACGGATCGGCGCCGAGAGCTACGGTTTCTTCCTCTATGGACTCGGCCATTACAGCTTTTTCGGCGAGCATCGCCCCGGCAAAACCGATATTTGGGACGAGTTTAAGAACAACCCCAAGGAGTTTGCGCCTCCCGAGGGCCGAACTCAGGATTGCGTCGGCACGCCGCAACAGTTGCGCGAGCGTTTGCGCGACTTCGAGCAAGCCGGCATCGATCAGGTCCTCTGCATTTCACAAGCCGGGAAAATCCCCCACGATCTGCTGTGTTCCTCTATCCAGCTGTTTTCAGAGGAAGTGCTGCCCGAGTTCAAGGATCGAGACTTGGCGAGCACAAGCAAACAAGCTGATCGGCGCGCCCGTATCAACGAAAAGGCCATGGCTCGCAAACCCAAGGTGGATAGGCCTCAGGCCGAGATGGTAATCCGCGCCGCCGGCCACCATTGATCGCATCGCAATGATCGCACCCAATCCATTCGTGGCGCTTCTTTGCATTGTTAGGCAATACCCTTAGGCTCCCCCACGGCGCGGCTCTTTTATCGATCATGAAAGAACGGATGAAAATCTCAATTCTGGTGCCACTTTATAACGAGGACGAATTTGTAGCGGCCTTGCTGGAAAGAGTTATTGCCGCTCCACTGCCGGAAGGCTTCGAGCGGGAGATCGTTGTTGCCGACGATGGCTCGACCGACTCCTCCGTTCAAGAAGTGGAAGCCGTCATGGAGAGTTACCCTGGCGTAATTCGCTTGCTGAAGACCACGCAGAATCAAGGCAAGGGAGCGGCCATTCGCCGGGCGATTGCGGAGGCTCGCGGAGAGTTCTGCATCATACAGGACGCCGATCTCGAATACAACCCAGAAGAGTACATGAAGCTTCTGGGACCCTTAATCGATGGGCGGGCTGACGCAGTGTTCGGTTCGCGATTCCTAACCAGCGGCGAGAGGCGTGTGCTCTATTTCTGGCATTCGCTAGCGAATCATCTTTTGACGGGGATGTGTAACGTGTTCGCGGATCTAAATCTCACCGACATGGAAACCTGCTATAAAGCCTTCCGCACGTCCTTGCTTCGGAGCATTCCACTGCGGAGCCAGCGTTTTGGATTCGAGCCTGAGATCACCATTAAGCTGGCAAAACGGCAAGCCCGCATCTATGAAACTCCCATCAGCTATAGCGGGCGCACTTATGAGGAAGGCAAAAAAATCGGCCTGAAGGATGCGTTCGAAGCCTTCTGGGTGATCCTGAAAACGTCGCTTTCGAACGACATCTATCTCAACAAAGACAAAGATATTCTGGATGCCTTTGCCAGTGCGCCGAATTTCAATCGCTGGATGGCGGATACCATCCAGCCGTACATCGGGAAGAGGGTCATCGAAATCGGAGCTGGCATGGGTAACCTCACCCGCCTGCTGCTAGCGGGTCGCAAGAGGTACGTGGCTACCGACATCGATTGGGAACATTTGGAGCGTCTCAGGAATCGCCTTTCGCAGCGGCCCCGACTCGAAACCGCCGAATTGAACGCGGCTGAGCCCAACGGACATGCGCCCTTTAGCGAGCAGATGGATACAGTGGTAATGCTCAATGTACTGGAGCACATCGAGGACGATCTCGGGGCTTTGCGAAACATTCGCTCCATGCTTCAACAAGGCGGGCGCGCGGTGATCCTGGTGCCCCAAGACCAGAGCATTTATAACTCTCTGGATGAGGAATTGGGGCACTTTCGCCGCTACTCGGAAAATCAGTTGCGCGACAGAATGACGGAGGCAGGATTTCGCGTCGAGACGATTTTGCGCTTTAACCGGGCTTCGCGCCCTGGGTGGTGGTTCAACGGCAGCATTTTGAAACGCAGGACCGTCAGCCGCTTGCAGTTGAAAAATTTCGACCGGTTCGTGTGGTTACTGCGCCGGATCGATCACTCTCTGCCCTGGGGACCGACGTCGATCATTGGCGTGGGTATTAAGGAGCCCGCGGAGATCCAGCCCGATACGCTCAGTTAAACTAGTTAGCGGCCCAAGCACTTTGAATCGGCAATCCACAAGCGAACCGGCCGCCTTAGAGAATCGGCCGCCGGCACCGGCTTCCACGTCATCGCGTGTTGCACCCGGACGGCACAGCAACTACCCGCTTGCGTGGCTGGTTGCGTTGCTCATTGTAGGGTCGCTTTATTTCTGGGTGATCGGGATCGGTGCTGAATCCCGGCGATTCGCCTGGAATAGCGACGTAGACAGAATCTACGGCTTGCCGAGCCCCGCGGTTGCAAAAGGGGGTTATGGGGTCTATGGATATTACGATCTGCTGGCGCGCGCATTCGTAGCCGGACAGCTCTATTTACCTGTGAAACCGCAGCCTGAGCTGCTCGCTCTCCCGAATCCCTACCTGGATGCAGCCAACCGGACATTGAGACTTCTGGACACCGTACTGTACAAACAGCGCTTCTACCTGTATCACGGACCTGTGCCAGTTCTGCTGCTATTCGCACCTTGGTACGGGCTCACACGGCACGACATGCCTGAAAACTTCGCCGCGTTTCTTTTCGCGCTCGGTGGCTATTTCTTCCTATCCGTATTGTTCGTACAGGTGCTTTCGTTTTTCTCTCGCCGCATCCCCGGCATGCTCGTGCCGCCCTGCTTGCTGGCTATCGGCATCGGACAGTCGGTGCCTTACATGTTGCACCGGGCTTTGCTCTACGAGGTTGCCATTGCGTGCGGATTTTGCTGTGTCAGCGCGGGCTTTTACTTTCTCTTCCGCTGGCTTACGGCTCCGCTCAGGCGCACTCTGTGGGCCGCACTTTCCGGACTGTCATTCGGTTTGGCGATCGGCTGCCGTCCGCAGTTGGCTCTCGCAGCGCTGGCTGCGTTCGTATTTATGTTTTTTGTTTCGGAGCCTGGCACGCGCCTCCTCCGCCGGTTCGGACGAATGGATGTCCTTGCCCTGTGCCTTCCCGTTGTTGCCTGTTGCATGGGAATTGCCGCCTACAACTACGCGAGATTCGGGAGTCCTCTGGAATTCGGGCTGCACTATCAACTCGGTGAGGCATCCTACCAAAATATTCGCTTGTCGATGGTGAATGTCGTCCCCGGCCTCTATTACATGCTATTGTGCCCGCCGGATCTGGTTGCGGAGTTTCCGTTTTTTCGCCTCGCCCTCCGCCAGCCTTTCAACGCCATGGTAAACGTGCTGCCGCCTCGTTACTTTCTGGAGCTTACTGGCGGGGTTTTGTTGCTCAGTCCGGTCGCGGCAAGTGCGTTTTTGATTCCTTTCTGCCGAAAACGGCTGGCCGGCAGCCGCGGCATCTTTGCATTTCTCGTCACCGTGCTCGGGTTTACCGTAGCTTGCATTCTGTTCCTGGCGGCCACCGGATTAACATCGCAACGCTATGAAGTGGACTTCGCGCCGTTCCTGTTGTTCGTCGCCTGCGTGGTGGCATGCGCGCTGCTCGGCTCCCCAGGGGAAGGGCAGCCGCGAAAATGGACGCGCATCTTCGCCACCGCAGCGCTGGTTTGCCTGCTTCTTTTCACCATCGGCGCCAATTTGGCGCTTGCCATCCAGGGGCCGTACGATCAGTTCGTCCAGGCCACGCCGCACACGTACATGAAACTGGCCCGATGGTTCAGCCCTTTCGAGCGCTTTCGACCGTTAGAGAACCCCGAGCTCCGCGTTCGGGCGTCATTCGCTTTCCCGGCGCCATGCAGGGTTGGTAAGGAGCCGTTGATAACAGCGGGCGAATTCGGCACTCGCTATCTGCTGTCGTCGTCATGCCTGGGCGATGGCCGGATCAGATTGCTGTCTGAAACTTCCTATCGGTCGCCCGATTGGCAGTGGGTGGACGTCTCCTACAAAGCCGGATTGAACCGAGTGGAACTCGATTTCAACCCACGCGATCGCATTATGACCGTAAGCTGGAACGGTCAGGTGGTGCTGCGGCATTCGTTGCGTTTCTTGATAACTTCGCCGTCGCAGATCCTTTTTGGCTGGGATCCCACCTGGGGAAACACCAATGTATTTCCCTGGCCGATTGTTCAATCCCAGCCGCCCTTCGAGCTGCGAGATTCCGTTAGTTCCCGATGAACAGGTATAGCGTCTGCGCGACTGGGGTGCCACCCAAGGTGACAACCAAGGGCGTTGTATCGCTGGCAGGAACGTTCGGCACCACCACGTTGAATTGATAAACCCCGATCAATTGCGGCGCCAATCCATCGTAAGTCACTTGCGCGGACAATCCGCCGATCGAGACGGCCAACGAGTTGGTTAGCGTGTTCTGATCCTGAACAATCACACCGGCAGGATTGTTGGGAGTCGTCGTACCAAATCCGATGCCATAGAGGACAATCGTATCCCCCGGCACCGCGCGTTTGGATTGCACTCCGGCAAACTTCCCCGGGGGTAGAACATAGACGTTGTTCGGAAAGAGCGCAACCGCGTATTGTTTGTTGTTGAATTTGAATTGCGGCGGTGCATCCAGGCCCGGCTCGGTTACGTTTACGGGGATGGAATAGGAATTACTTGTCCCGCCAACCGTAGTGGTTAGGACTACCTGTTGCGTCCCGGTCGCCACATCGCTCGGTACTTGTGCATCCACTTGTTGTGGGCTCACGTAGGAAACAAACGCAGGTTTCCCGCCGACGGTCACCGATGTTCCCGCCACCTGGGTGGGCGCGTTGTTGCCATTAAAGCCGTTGCCCCAGCCCCCTGATGTGAACGCTAAATTCAACCCATAGATCTCCATCCACGTTCCGGGTGCGACGGGAGTGAACCCACCTCCATAGTCGCCGGCTGTGATTGCGTCTTGAATCTGAGGATTGGGGTTGAAAGTGCCGCTTAACGGCCCGGTGATGGTGGCGCCTGGGGTTCCTGCTACTCCTGCCACGGTGCAGTTTGGCGGGTTACCTGTGCAGGATGTCAACCCTTCCACGAAATTTAACTGGTCGCTTACATCTTGAAATTTGATCGTCGTTCCATTGCTCTCGTTGAAAGTAAAGAGAGCTGAACCACTCTGAAGTGAAAGGTTGAATGTACCACTCCCCGGAGGTATAGTGGCCATTACTGGCGAAGGTCCGTTGCCGGGATAGATCAACTGAAAATCCCAGGTGCCGGTGCCGGTGCCACCGGGCCCAAAGCCTGTGAAAGGTCCCGAAAGATTGCAAGTCGTTTCAGTGCCGTTGTAGGAGCAATCGCTCCAGGTAACGGTCCCCGTCGAGTTTCCGTTTATGTCTGTCCCGGTGTCCGTTAGTGTCAGAGTCTGCGTGCTCTGCCCTAGGGTTATGACCCCTTGCTGAGCTTGCATGGATGTTCCGAAAAGACAGAAAAGTCCTGTCATAAGTGCGTGTTTCAAATTATGATCCCCTTTTATTTCAATCGTCTACTTTCGATGATTGTAGCAGAGCTTACATAAACTTGCGCGTTCAGATCCGCTGAAAGTCGCGGACCGTAAGCTCGCTCTCAACGTCCCCGGTGTGTTTGATCTGCGCGGGCTCGAACAGCATCACTTCCACTTCCTGCTCGGCTACAGGCCGGTGCTCCACGCCGCGTGGAACAATGATGAACTCGCCTTCCTTTAGAATTACGCTGCGATCGCGAAAATCCATCCGGAAACTGCCGCGCAGCACCAGGAACATCTCATCTTCGGCGGCATGGTCGTGCCATACAAACTCGCCCTTAAACTTCGTCAGTTTCACGTGCTGGCCGTTCAGTTCGCCCACCACGCGCGGGTTCCAGTGATCGGAGAATAGTGCCAGCTTTTCATGGACGTTGATCTTTTCCATGCGCCGAGATTAGCACGCGCCGCGACGGTCGGCGATATAATGCCCACGTCATGTCCGACCGTTCGGAATCTGGAATTACGCGGCGCGAGCTAGCCGCTTTGATCACCGCGGCTGCGCCCCTTCTCGCGCCCGCGCAAACCACAACCACCCCTGCCAACACATCGGGTCTAATTCTCGACATCGGCGAGTGGAGCTACTTCTGGTTCGGCGTCGAGCACGCCACGCTAGCCCGTGGAACCGTGTGCAACGGGATGCAGATGTATGTCGAGCATTGGATTCCGCGTGAAGTGCGTCACCCCTATCCGGTTGTTCTGATCCATGGCGGATATGGACAGGGCTCCGATTGGATCAGCGCACCCGATGGCCGCCGTGGCTGGGCTTCGCTGCTATTGGAACAAGGGTACAAGGTCTACGTGCTCGATCGGCCTGGCCAAGGACGCAATCCATATCATCCTTTCGTGCACGGTAATTTCGATCGGCAAGCACCCACCTTTGAAGCGGCTGCCCGCACAATGGGCGTCTCCGACACCAAGGACCCGGCGGTCGCGCAAACCGTCGCCTCCATGGGCCAGCCGATGGCTCCCAATAATCCGCTTACGCAAAATATTTGGCGCACGCGCGGCGCTAAGCTGCTGGACGAAATCGGACCCGCCATCCTGATCACGCAGGGCGACGGCACCGCCTTCGCGCGCGTCATCGAGCAAGAACGTCCGAAGCTGGTGAAGGGAGTCGTTGCAATCGAGCAGTCGCCCGAGTCGGTTCAAGCCGACCTGGCTAGGCTCTCTGAAGCTACGCCGCCGGTCCCGGCGCCCGCGCCGGTTGCCGATCCCAAACCCAATCGCGAATCCACCGCGCTCAAGCTCGCCGATCAAGGGTGTTTCTGGGTTGGTGTACAGCGCAAGACGATGCCTTACGGGACCATCGCGCAAGGGCAGATGTACGTGCAGTACATGATCCCCGCCGAGAAACGCTACCAGTATCCGATCATCATGGTGCACGGCGGCGGCGGACAGGGCACTCATATGATGGGCATCGGCGGACGCCCCGGCTGGGTCCATTATTTCGTGCAGGCCGGCTACAGCGTGTATTGGCTGGATCGCCCCAGTTACGGCCGTTCGCCCTATCATCCCGACGCGCTAGGCCCCAGCCACCTGCCGAACGTTCCACCCTACGAAGGTCTGGTGCAGACGCCGGTGGTGTTCAATACCGCGCAATGGCCCGGGCCGGGCGGCATGAACGATCCAATCATCGATCAATTCATGGCCTGCGAATCGGGCAACGTGATGGACGAAGCCTTCCACAGCGATCTCGTATGGCATGGCGGCGTGGAGTTGGTTGATCGAATCGGTCCCTGCATTTTACTCACGCACGCATTCGGAGGGTTCTTCGGCTGGGGGGTGGCCGACCGCCGTCCCAACTTGATCAAGGGCATCTTCGCGATGGAGATCAACGGCAATCCCTTTGCGCAGCAGCTTCGTTGGGGATTAACTGCCAGCCCCATTGCCTATGATCCACCAGTTACCGATCCGGCGCAGTTCCAAATGGTGGATCGCACGGCGCCGCCCGATTCGCCGCGACCCGTCGTGTCCCCTTTCAAGCTCCAGGCCGAGCCCGCGCGCAAATGGAAAAACCTGCAAGGCATTCCGATCGCGTGGCTCACTACTGAATTCGGCGGCGGCGGATCCCCCGTGGCGAATGTCGAGTTTCTGAAGCAGGCCGGCTGCTCGGCGGAAATGGTACGCCTGCGCGACTATGGCATCGTCGGCAACGGCAACTTAATGCTGCTGGAGAAAAACAACCACGAAGTTTTCGGCGTGGTGCGCGATTGGCTGGATCGCAAAGTAGCGCCACCCCGCCGCGCTTGAGCAGCTATTTGCTGTCGGGCTTATCGGTCGGCGCGCCCGTTCCCTGCGAGCCTACAAACAGCTTGCGTCCATCGGGAAAGGTGATATTGCTGCCGTTGGCCCGATTCGCGCCGTCCTTGGCTTGCCAGCCTTCCACCACGATATCTGTACCCGGCGGCAGCGAAGTTTTGTTAAAACCGCGGCGCAGCAGCCCATTCGGCGCGCCCGCTTCGATCATCCAACTGGTGGTTGTCCCGTCCGCGTTTTTGACATCCAGGTGAATCCAGGCGTGCGGATTGATCCACTCCATCTTGGTGACGGTACCCTTCAACACCAGCGGCTTATTGACATCGAACTCGGCGGCGAATGCATGATGGGCCCACGCCGGCGCTGCAGCCAGCATCAGACCCAAGCCAGCCACCAGAACAAACAACTTGGTTTTCATATAATGTTTCCCCTCATGTGGATTACTTGCTCTGGGGAGCTCCAGCGGTCTTCTTCGCATCTTCCATGCGCGCCGCGCTCAGCATATTGTGCATCGCCATGTTGCCTTCATGGCAGGCATATTCGAAAAGCTGATAGCCCGGCTCGTGCGTGATCGGGAAAGCAACCTTCCAGGTGGCCGTGTAGGTTTTCGGATCGTCCACCGTCAGCTCATAGTTGATCGTGTTCCCACTCACGCGAGTAAATCTCTCCGTCAGTTTCAACGCATCGCTATAGGGAGGGCCCCCATCGCCGTTCACGCCTACCGCCATGCGATCGCCCAGAAAATTCGTGGTCTCCACCACCAGCGTTTTACCTTCCCAATGGCCTACCGCGTCGCCCATGAACGAGCGAATATTCGAGCTCAAGTGCGGGCGGCCGTCTGTGGGAATGATGCGAACATCGTGGACCATCTCATAGCGAATGGCTACGTAGCCCGGTGTCTGTACGATCTCCAGACCATTGCCGTACACCACCGGCAGAATCGATCCGGCCACGCCCCGGCTAATGCAGCGGTCATACCAGCTCCAGTTTTCGTAGGACGCCGGAACCGGGTCGCGCCGCAGTTTGTTTTTCGCGTCCAGCTTGGCCTGCGCCTCGGGCGTCAATGCAGGAAGCCGGCCATCCGGCGGATCCACGATCTGCGAAGTTTGATGCGACGCCCGGCGCGCGAACTCGCCCCAATGTCCGGGAACGGGTTGGGCGTCCACTCCACGCCCGAATCGGCCGGGGGGCGGAGCAGGCGGCGCTTCACCCTTGGCAGCCGCGTCGATCTGCGCCTTCGCCGGCGAATGAGTGTCGCCGCCATTCTCAATGAACTCTTCGGAGTGCGACACCGTTTTCTCGCGCGCCTTCAATTCGTCCTCGGTCAGCGTGGCTCGCGTGCCGAAGTTCTTGGGCCGCTCAAACGGCACGCCCCAGGTATCGTCGCTGGTCCAGGTGCCTTGAAGATCGGGATCGCCCCAAGGTGTTTTCGAAGTCGCGGAAGTAGACATCGTCTTGGCCGCTATCTGCGCGACCGCGGGAACGGCCACAAGCATTGCCGCCATGGCAATCGAGCACAGGAAAGTTCGTTGAATCATGGAAATCTCCTTCTTAACTGGGCGATTTCAGCTCTTCGAAGGTTACGGCTTCTTGGACGTGTCGGGTTTCCTGACCAGGTCGCCGTACAGCAGCTGTTCTGTATACTCCACGCATTTGAACTCCAGCAAACGCGCATTCTTCTCGCGATGGCGGTACAAGAGCAGGCTGATCTTCCACGGTTTCGTGAACGTCGACGGGTCTTCGATGGTGGCTTCGTAGTTGATCGTATTCGCGTCTAGCATGGTGTAACGCTCCACCACGTGCAGCATGTCGCTTGCGAAGTCGCCCGCGCGATCGAACCAGGCGTTACCATTGAATCCCGTCACATCCACAACCAGCGTATCTTTATCCCAATGCCCGTTCGAAGTGCCCATCCAGGTATCGGTCGCCGCTTCCTGAGGCTTGC
>Ga0302326_10022094_pt1 | contig 13015 bp, 11 predicted proteins | sample Palsa_T0_3_FD_202264 | JGI IMG/M metagenome (GOLD analysis project Ga0302326, IMG submission 202264) | Peat permafrost microbial communities from Stordalen Mire near Abisko, Sweden - Palsa_T0_3 | ecosystem: Environmental > Terrestrial > Soil > Palsa > Peat permafrost | place: Sweden: Abisko... | reverse complement strand
GTGGTCGCGCTGCTGCTGGAAAGCGGAGCCGGTCCAAACACCGTCTCGGCCAACGCGGCGCGCACGACCGCTTTACACGGTGCGGCCGCCGCGCGGCATCTTCCGGTCGTCGCGCTGCTGACCGCAGCCGGTGCCGACATCGACCTGCGCCAAGGCAACGGACAGACCCCCCTCGACGCCGCCCTCAAACACGGCGACGACGCCCTGGAAGCCCTGCTGACGCCGCGCTAAAACACGAGTTTGTCGCGCTGGACGTGGATATTCAGCAGGATGCCGACGGCGGCGAAATCGGTGAGGATGGCGGTGCCGCCGTAGGAGATGAACGGCAGCGGAATGCCGGTGACCGGCATGATGCCGACCGTCATGCCGATGTTGATCGTGATGTGGAAGACGAGCATCGCGATCAGGCCGGCGCAAAGCAGCACGCCAAAACGGTCCCCCGCGGCGAGCAACGCGCGCACCGCGCCGAAGAGTAAGATCGCGTAGAGTCCGATCAACCCGAGCGCGCCGACGTATCCGAGTTCCTCACCGATCACCGTGAACACGAAATCGCGCGACGACTCAGGTACGAAGTGAAGCTGCGTCTGGGTTCCGTGGAAGAGGCCTTTGCCGAAGAGGCCGCCGCTGCCGACCGCGATCTTCGATTGATTGAGATTCCAGCCGGCGCCTTGCGGATCGGCCTCGGGGTGCAGAAAGACCAGCAGCCGGTTACGCTGGAAGGGCTTGAGCACGTACTTCGTGCCGACGACGAACGCGCCGAGCGCGATCGTCACGGCGATGTATGCGGCGAAATACGCCATCTTCGAAACGCCGAAGAACAGTTCGGCGGAAAGGATCGCGAAGATGACGAGCGCGGTCCCGAGATCGGGTTGTTTGAGAATGAGGAGTGCGGGAATCGCAACGGCGAGCACCGCGGCACCGACTTCCCGCCACCCGACCGACGGACTCCGTGAGACGAGCGCCGCGATCGCAATCGCGAGGATGAGTTTGGCCGGCTCCGAGGGCTGGAATTGTATCGGCCCGAGATTGATCCAGCGCTGCGCGCCGAGGGCGCTGCGCCCGCCCACGAGCACGAGGCCCAGCAGAAAAAAATTCGCGGCATACAGCCCAAACGCCCAACGCTGCCACCTGTGGTAATCGATCGATGCGAAGAGCGCCATCAACACGACGCCGATCCCGATATAGATGAGTTGCTTGCGCCACTCGGCGGACGCATCGCTATCGTGCAAGCCGGCCGAATGGATGCACACGACGCCGTACAGCGCGAGGACGATGGCGGTCGCCGCCATCACCCAATTAAACGATCGATACCAGGGCCGTTCCACGGAAGCGTGGTTAGGCCGCGACCCGCGCTACGCCTGGGCCGACGCCTGATTTCCAACCTGCGGCGGTTCCTGCGCCGTACGTTTCGCGGCTGCTGCCGCGGCGGCGGCCGCCGCGTATTTCTTGCGGCGGCGACGGCGCGGGGGCGCGGCGGGGTTCGCTTTCGGCTTCGGTGCGGCCACCGTTTCCAATTGCGGCGCGAGTTCCTGCGCGGCGTGCGCATCGTTCGGCGACGGGAAGACGGTCGCTTCCGGTGCCTTGCGTTCGCGCACGCCCGTAATCGGAATGCTCGCGAGCATCGCGATCTCGCGGTCGCGGTGTTCGAAGGTGACGTCGGCGTGCTCCGAGTCGATCTCCACGTAGCGCGAGATCACTTCCATGAGATCGCGCTTGAGCGAATCGATCACGTCCGGTGCGAGCGAAAGATGGTCGGACAGCAGCACGAGGCGCAGACGTTCCTTCGCGGTTTCGCCCGACGGAACGACCGGTTTGAAAAGGGACTTCAGGAAATCCAACACGTTACGCGCGCCCTCCGAAGAGCGAGCCGAGCTTGGAAAAGAACGATCCGTTGGCGGGTACGCGCACGGTCGGCGCGGCGACGTTCTCGCCCGCGAGTTTCGCGGCAATCGCGCGATACGCGGCGCCCGTTTCCGACGACGGGTCAAGCGCGAGCGGCTCGCCCTTGTTCGTTGCGACGATCACGCCGGGCTCGTCGGCGATCACGCCAAGCAGCGGAAGGCGCAAGATCCCGTTCACGTCGTCGACGGAGAGCATCTTGCCCTTTCTCACGAGCTGCGGACGCAAACGGTTGATGATCAGTTCGGGACGCCACGCGCTCGGCAGCAGCCCCACCACACGATCGGCATCGCGCACGGCCGAAACCTCGGGCGTGCACACCACGATCGCGTGATGCGCGCCCGCCACCGCGTTTTTGAAACCCATCTCGATGCCGGCCGGGCAATCGATCAGCACGAATTCGAAACGCTCGCACAGCTGCTCGATCAGCGCCTTCATCTGCGCCGTGACGACGTCTTCTTTTTCGCGCGTCTGTGCGGCCGCGAGCAGATAGAGATTCTCGCTGCGCTTATCGCGCACGAGCGCTTCATCGAGCGAAACCTTTTCTTCGAGGACGTCGAGCAAATGATGCTTGACGCGGCTCTCGAGCCCGAGCACGATATCGAGATTGCGCAAGCCGATATCGGCATCGACGAGCACCACGCGTTTGCCGGCGGCGGCCAGGGCCGCCCCGACGTTGGCCGTGGTCGTCGTCTTCCCAACGCCGCCCTTGCCGCTCGTGATGACGATCGCGCGGCCGCGCGCCGCCGCGGGTTCGGCGAGCGGTTCGAGCAGGGTGGCGGGCGATTCGAGAGCTCGCATCATGCTAACCAGCCTTCCAAAGCGTGAAAAGACGGCCGATGAATCCCGGCGCGTTCAAATTCGTGAACGGAACGATTTCGCCGGCCAAGCGGCGCGCGATCTTATCGTAGATCTCGGCCAAGCGATGCGTGCTGTCGAGCACGATCGGTTCGCCGCGATTGGTCGTATCGATCACTTCCTCATCCTCGGGAACCGCTCCGAGCAGTTCCGCCTGCAAGATCTCGCACACGTCTTCGACCGACATCATATCGCCCGACTTCACCATCTCGGGGCGCACGCGATTGACGATCAAGCGCAGCGGGATGCCCGCCTCCGTGAGTTTGCCCACGACGCGGTCCGCATCGCGGATGGCGCTGACTTCCGGGGTCGTCACCACGATCGCTTCGCGCGCACCGGCGATGGCGTTGCGGAATCCGTGCTCGATGCCCGCCGGGCAATCGATGATCACGTAGTCGGCGAGCTCCGCGAGTTCGTCGATCACGCGCACCATCTGGGGGCCCGAAACCGCTTCTTTTTCGCGCGTTTGCGCCGCCGGCAACAGCGACAGCGATTCGAAGCGCTTATCGCGGATCAGCGCCTGACGCACTTGGCAACGTCCTTCGACCACTTCGACGAGATCGAACACGATGCGCTTTTCGACGCCGAGCACGAGATCGAGATTGCGCAGCCCGATATCCGTGTCGACCAGAATGACGCGATGCCCGCGCTTCGCGAGCGCGGCCCCAACGTTGGCCGAGGTCGTCGTCTTCCCAACGCCGCCCTTGCCGCTCGTGATGACGATGCGCCGTCCGCTCACGTGATGATCCCCACGGTCGTTTCCTTCACAAGCCTGCCCGCGCGTGCGGCGCGATCGTGATGCGATCGTCCGCAACGAACGCGACCTCTGGTTCGCGGACGCGGCGAGCGCCGTCGTCCGCCGCGATGAGCGCCGCGATGCGCAGTTGGGTCGGTGCGAGTTCGAGCGCGTAGACGCGCGCGGTCGCATCGCCTTGCGCTCCGGCGTGTGCCGTGCCGCGCAGCGCGCCGAAGACGATGACGTCGCCCGTGGCGACCAGTTCGGCGCCGGGATTGACGTCGCCGACGACGACGATCGACCCGAGTTGCGTAAGCGTCTGCCCGCCGCGCAGCGTCCCGCGATGATAGAGCGTCGCGGGAAGCACCGCGAGCGCCGGTTGCGCCGGAGCCGCGGGCGGCTCGCCGGGCGCGGGCCGGGCCGGGCTGAAGACGGGGCGCGGAACCGACGGCTCCCCGCGCGCGCGGCGGTTTGCGATGTCGGCGCGAGCGCCCGCAAAATCGGCATCGAGCGAGCGGGCGCGTTCTGTGAGCAAGGCGGCCTGATCGGCGCGCGAGGCGCGTTTTCGCTCGAAGCTCGCGACCGCTCGGCGCGGGGGCTCGCCGAGATAGCTCAGCGCGTGACGCTGCGCGACGCCGGCCAGCATCTCGGGGCCGAAAATGCCGCGCAGCGAGATTCCGTAGGCGTCGACCGCGCCGAGGAACTCCACCAGCGCTTCGTCGCCCGGAACCGACACCTCAAAAATGGCCGTGGCTTCGCTGCCACGGTAAAAATCGGGCCGCTCGGCCAGGCGCGCGGCCATCTCGGCCCACGTTTCATCGAAGGCCTCGCCCGCAAAGACGAATTCCAGGCCGGCTGAAGTTCCTCGCAACATCGTCAGCCCAGCCGTTGCCACGCCGGGCCCGGACGGCCCTTCGCCCTCCACATCCGGCTCACACATTTTGCCCCTTACTCACAGCCGTTCACGCTCATTCCACCGCAAGGCTGGGTATAAGCTGGCAAGTGCGGCCATGTCCCCCGCGCCGCCGCGTCGAAGTGCGTGTTCCGTAAGATCGGGGCGGCCTGCCGCCCCGATTGCCCCTCCGGTCGCGCCCGAGGTATCGCACATGTCGTTCCGTCGCAGTTTCCATGGCTTCCTCATACTCTCGCTCGTGTTTGCGGGCATGCCGGCACCCGCGAGCGCCACGTCGACCGCTGCCGAGATCCTGCAGGCCAAGGAAGAAGAGAAGCAGGTCCTGACCCAATACAACGTCGTCTCCGATCCGCTGATCAACACGTGGGTCGACGACGTCGCGAATAAGGACTGGGATCAAGTCTCGCGGCACGATCTGCCGTACAACATTAAGATCCTCGATGCGGCCGACATCAACTCGTTCACGATCGGCGGCGGCTACGTCTACGTCAACGAGGGACTGCTCGATTTCGTGCAGTCCGACGACGAACTCGCGGGCGTGATCGGCCACGAGACGGGCCATAACGAACGGCGCCACACGGTCACGCTGCCTGCGAAGGCTCAGGCGCTCGACCTTCTGTTCGGCATCGCGTCGCTCTTCTCGCCGTTCATCTACCGCTTCGGCCAAATCGCCGAAGAGGCGCTGATCATGAAGCAGTCGCGGGCCGACGAACTCCAGGCCGATCAATACGGACTGCTGCTCATGACGCGCGCCGGGTACGATCCCGAGGCGATGGTCTCGTTCATGAACCATTTAGGCGCGGCGGAAGCCGATCACGACGATTTGGTTTCCAAATATCTCGAAGACCACCCCGGTTTCCCGGACCGTGTGAAGCACTTGGTCGGCTACGACGAACTCGACCCGACGAAGCGCACGAACGATCAGCTGCTCGCCGAAGCCCTGCACGATCAGGCCGAGTGCCGCTATAACATCGCTTCGATGAAATTCACGCGCGTGCTCAAGGTCGATCCGACGAACTCGATCGCGCTCTTGCACCAAGGCCAGGCGCAACTCGCACTCGGGCAGACCGAGAAGAGCCAACAAACGCTTGCCGAGGCGGCCGAAAAGGGCACGCCCGAAACCCGCACCGTCGCCCTCTCGAACATCACCGCGCTGCGTCAGAGCCAGGCGAAATTCAACTTGGCGCGTCCGAATCTCCAGCCGCTACGCGATATGATGGCCGCGACGCAGACGCGCGAGACGCAGGCCGTGGCCGCCATACAAACGCGCCGCGACGCGGGCAAAGATCTCATCAAATCGCTCGATAGCCGCATTCAAGATATCTCGTACGGCGTGCCCGATTTCAGCCGCGTCTCGGTGCGGCCCGGCGGCCGACTCGATGCGGTGCTACGGAACCTGAGCGGCATGAGCCGCTCGATCGATGCCGCTTTCGGGAAGTCGTCGCGCGTCATCACCCTCGTGGGCTCGCTCGAGCACAATAAAGAGAGCGGCGTCGTGAAGGATAACGATGAGATCCTGCACGAACTGGCGGCTCCCTTGGCGCTCGAGCCCGTGCCCGCCCAATCGCTTTCGGTGCTGCCGTACTACCCGCAGATGCTCGACGACATGGCCTTGACCGACGGCGACATGATTCGCGCGCTCGATGCAGCGCGATCGTCGCTCGCCCTGATGGACGTTTCACTCGGCGACCTCAACGATTTCATCCAGCGCCTCTCGCGTTCGAGCTTCGATTATCAGGGCGACATCTCGACCTCGGATTATAGTGCGCTGCAGCCGCTGATGCAGAAGGCCGGCGACGGTCTCTCGCGAGCGGCGATCGCCGGGTCGCAAGCCGAACAGCTCATGAATCTCGCGCGCTCGCGTCAAATTCAGACGCGCATCACGCAGCTCGGCGTGGGCTATCCAGAGGACCGCTACGGGACGCTGCAGACCGCCCTACAGACGCGCGTGAAAAACGACGGACTCGATTTCGAAACGATGCAGCGCGACAATTTGGCTCCGGGCGAGGTTGCCGCGGCCTCGATCGTCGCCGCCGATACGAACACGACGCCCGAGGCCATCGTAGCGGAGGCTAAATCCACGAACCGGCGCATCGTCGACGTCGCCAACGCTCGCGGCATGCGCTCCGAATCGCTCGAAATTTTTCTCGGTCTCGTCTACCTGGATTACGTTGACGATCCCGTGAAGGAAGCCGCCGGACACTAGCGGACGATGGCAATGTTCAAAGCAGCAACCATGAACGCCGCCGATCTCTTGAGCATGGTGCGCAAGGGCGTGAACGTTCATGCCGTGCACAGCGAAGCCCGCAAGCCGTTTCGCTTCCTGCTGTGCGGCGATCCCGAGCTCGTGTCCCAACTGCGCTCGCTCCTTTTGTTCTCGGCGCGGCCCGATGCGAACGTTCCGCTCGATGCCGCCGCGACGCTCGAAACGATCGACCCGACGCGCGGTTCGACGATCACGGTGCAGGACGCACGCGCCATCATCTTCCTCGGCCGCCCGGGCGATCTCGCAGGCGCGCGCATCGATCTCTTGCAGCCGGCAAAATTGCCGCTCTTCGCCGTCACGGTCGATCCGACGGTCAACGTCTCGGCGGGTCCGGTCGCGGCACCGCTGCCCGGAACCGTCGGCGAGTACGTCGTGCCCGACATCACGCGCGAAGCGCTGCGCGGGCGTTTCTTCGCGCACCTGATCGATCGCTGCCGGAGCATCGAGGTCGCGGTCGGGCGCCGCTTGCCCGCGCTGCGCGAAACCGTGGCCGCGAAACTCACCCGCGACGCGGCTTCGTCGGCGCTCAAAATGGCCGCGGCCAGCGCCATCGTCGACAACGTTCCCGTGCTCGGGATCTTCCTCGGCGCCGTGGTTTCGGCGGGCGATATGGTCGCGATCACGGGCGTGCAGATCGTTCTGATGCTGCAGATCGGCGCGACGTACGGCAAGGACCCCGACGTCCAACGCATTTGGGAGCTGTTGCCGGTCGTCGGCGGCGGCCTCGGCTGGCGCGCGCTTTCGCGTGAGCTCGCGGGCTTCGTCCCCGTCGCGGGCGTCGCGATCAAAGGTGCGATCGCCTACGCGGGCACGATCGTCGTCGGCGAAGGCGTCGGGTTCTACTACGAACACGGGCGCCACATGACGCCGGCTCAGGCCGGCAGTTTGTACGAAGATACCAAGCGCATCGCGATGGGCTTCGCACGCGACATCTTTTCGCGTTTCCGGAAAACCGACTCCTAAGGGCGCCGCGCGAAGCCGCGGCGCGGGTCGAGGCTCGGCGGTGTGAAGATTGCGATGCCCTCGGCTCCACTCAGCCCCGTGTTGCCGCCGGCGATCGTCCCGAGCGGTGCTTCATTGAGCGTCCCGCTCGGATTCGCCGCATAGACGGTGATGCTGCTACCGCTGCAGCCCGTGTTGTTCGCGACGTAGATATCGCCGCTCGAATCCAGGGCGATACCCACGGGGTCGGAGAGACCGGTCTTGCTTCCGGTGATGATCGCAAGCGGCTTTTCGTCGAGCATTTGGTTGGTCGTACTAAGCGGCACCGCCGCGTACACGTCGACGAAGCCGTTTGCGTCCGCGACGTAGACCTTGCCGGTCGCATCCACGGCGATTCCGGTTGGAACCTGGAGGTTTGTCAAACTTCCGGCGATCGTCGCTAAGGGGAGTTCGTTGGTCAGTTGGTTGTCTTGTAGACCGCCAGGGTACACGGTGATGCTGGCCGTGGCGAGGCCGGAATCGTTGGAGACGTAGTACAACCCAATAGCGTCGATGGCGAGGCCGTCGGGGTTGGACAGCCCCGTCATGTTTCCAGCGATGCCCGCGAGCGGTCCGGTGTTACCGCTCGAACCGCTGTCAAAGAGCTCGACGTTTGGACCGTTGCCGCCGAACGGCCGGTTCACGACATTGACTTCGTTGTTGGCGTCTAGGGCAACGCCCCAGTTGTTGCCGAGCCCGGTTGACGGGCCGGCGATGGCCGCGATTGGGGCTTCGTTCAAAGTCCCAATCGGATTCGGCGAATACACCGCAATGGCGGAAGCGGTAAGCGAAGAGACATAAATATTCCCGTCCACATCGAGCGCGATCCCCTTGAGCCCGCTGAGCGCGGTCGCGCCGTTGATCTTGGCGCTTCCGACGATCGAGGCGATCGGCGCCTCGTTGCGCAGCCCGACGGGACTCACCGGATAGCTGGTGATGCTGTCGTTATTCGAGACGTAGATTTCCTCGGCGTTCGGGGTCGAGGCCGCGGCAGGCGCCGTCGGACACATCGAGGAGCTCGGCGTGGGACTCGGCGACACGGTCGGAGTTGCCGTAGGCTTGGGAGTGGCCGTCGGTGTCGTCGTCGGCGCGGCACTCGGTGTTGCCGTTGCCGGCGTCACCCCTCCCGAGATGGGGGCGACGGGCTGCCCGCTCGAGGAGGAACAGCTGGTAGCAAACGTCAGCGTCAGCACGAAAACGGCCGTCGATCGGACGGCGGCGCGAAAAGCGCTTTTGGCCATTCGAGAACTCCTGTTCGTTCGCGTTTCGAAGCGGCCATTTCGTCGGCCGAGGCTGGCGAGCATTTAGAGTATACTAAATTGCGCCTTCGGCGTAAGCCCCGGTCAGCAAAGAGACGTTGTCGCCAGGTGCACGAGCAAGTGGTCGTCGTCGAAGTCGTCGAACGAAACCGCGAGCTTGGGACGCACGCTCGCGGCGATCTGAGCGGACACGGCCGTTCGCGCCGCGAGGCTGAGGCTCGCGCGGCGTTCGACGTAGCGCAGGATGAGATCGCGCTGCGTCGACGTGAGGTCGCGTACCAGCACGTCGTCGCGAGCGGAGTCGCCGTCCCGTCCGAACGAGCGCGGAGCCGTTCGTTCGTAGCGATTGTCTCGCACGACGATCGTGCCGGCAGCCATGTCGCCGAGCCGGCGGTTCAGGGGCGACAGCAGCGTCGCGATCGCGGATACCGTGTAGAAGCCGAGGCCGAATTCGAGCACGCGCACGACGTTGCGAACGACCGAGGCCGTGAAGTCCACGGGAAACCCTCCGTCGCGCACGACCCGGATACCGAGCAGCCGCTTTCCCGGCGTGCGTCCGTTGAACCGCCACTCAAAAATGATGAAGTAGCCGAAAAACAGCAGGAACACCGCAACGTATGCCAGTGCGGACACGATCGCATCGGCGATCTTCAACGCGGACACCGACACGGGCGCCGCGTTTTTCACCGGCACCGTCTGGGATATCCACGCCAGAAACAGGGCCACGAGAACGAGGACGCCGATCTGAATCGACAGATCGACGAGCACCGCGAGAAAACGACTTCCAAGGCCGGCCAGTTCGTACGAAAAGGCGACGCTCTCGCCAGTCGCCACATCGACGCTCCGCTCCATCTTCCAGGAAGGGTGTTTCTCCGACCGAAAAGCTCCTTCGTGATACGCGAGCGCATCTTTGTGGAGCGGCGCCACGCGGGGTGGGAGCGGCTCGAAGACCTGATCGATCGTTGCGATCGCAAAGGCCTCACGTCGCTCGGACCGGCCGAACTCCAAGAACTCGCGCTTCTCTACCGCTCGGGCACGACCGATCTCGCCGCCGCGAAAAGCCGCGGTTACGGCGCCGATCTGATCGCGTACCTCAACCGCTCCACGGCGCGCGCGTACGCGATCGTGCACGCGGGCACGGCGCGCAGCGGCTGGTCGACCGTAGCGACGTTCTTCGCGGCCACATTTCCGCGCGAGGTGCGCCGCTCGCGCTACATCATCTTGGCGACGACCGCCGTCTTCTTGCTCGCGATCGCCGTCTCGTACTGGATCGTCGATCAGCGGCCCTCGAACGTCTACGCTCTCTTACCCGACGGCCTGATCCCCACGACCACCAAGAGCCTCCACGATTCGAACTTCGGCTTCGACCGCAGCTACGCGCCCGAGATGTCGAGCGCGATCATCACGAACAACATCAAGGTGACGATGTACGCCTTTGCAGGCGGCATTACGACGCTCGGCATTCTGACACTCTACGAAGTCGCGTTCAACGGCCTCATGGTCGGGGCTTTGGCCGCGCTCTTCGCGCACAAGGGCTTCGGTCTCGATTTCTGGGCCACGGTCGCGCCGCACGGCGTCATCGAGCTCAGCGCGATCCAGATCGCGAGTGCGGCCGGCTTGCAGTTTCCCCAAGCGATCCTCGCGCCCGGACGATTGCGCCGCATCGACGCGTTGCGCCTCGCGGGCCGTCGGGCGGGCGTGCTGATGATCGGCGTCGCGGGCATGCTCGTCGTCGCCGGAACGATCGAAGGCTTCGTCTCGCCGCAACGGACGACGGATACATTTCGCTTGGGATTCGGCGCGATGACGGGCGTGCTGCTGTTCGCATATTTGGCGCTCGCGGGGCGTTCGAATGCGAACGTCGCGGCGAAGGACGCTACAGCAGCGCGCGTGCTTTGACGTCCAAATACGCATCGAGCAATGCGACGGTGAGCCGCGGTGCCGGCACGTCCACGACGATGATCCCGCGCGCGCGCAGGACGGCGATCGCTTTCGCGCGTTCGTCGGCGAGGGTCATTGCGACCGCCGTCCGGTAGGCGTCTGCGGTCGCGCGGGGTTCCTCTTCGAGGGCGCTTTCGATCGCGCGGTCGTTCATGAGCACGCACATCGCGAGGTGCCGCGGAACGAGCGACCCGAGGCCGGCGAGGACCGCCGCCGAGGTTACCGGATCGAAGATGTCGGTAAACAAGATCACGAGGCTGCGCTTGGTGTAGCGGCGCCGGATCTGCGTGAACACCGTTTCGTAGTCGGGTTCCTCAAAACGCGGTTGGAGATCGTAGGTGGCTTGCGCGAGCGCGCTCGCGTGCGCGCCGCCGCGCCGCGGCGCGATCGAAAGCAGCGGCGTCGCCGCGAACGCTTCGAGGCCGACGTTGTCGCCGGCCGCGGCTGCGATGCGAGCCACGGAGAGCGCCGCGGTGAGCGCGTATTCGAACTTTCGCTGCGGGCCGATGCGCGGGGTCATGAGGCGACCCGCGTCGAGACAGACGATCACGTTTTGGCTGCGTTCCACCTCGTACTGCGCGACCATCAGGTGGCCGCGGCGCGCGGTCGCTTTCCAATCGACGAGGCGGAAGGCGTCGCCCGCCTGATATTCGCGCAGGCTCTCGAACTCGTTGCCGACGCCGCGTAAGCGCAGCTTGCGCAAACCCGCATCGAGCAGCGTGCTGCGTTTCGCGAGCGTTCCGTACGATTCCACGGCGGAGAGATCGGAGAACACCCGCACGTCCAGCGCCGCGGGAACCCGGTAGCGGCGCTGCAAGAGACCGATCCGGTTGCGCGTCCACGCGTAGACGTCGCCGAGGTGCGCCAGGCCGCGTTCGCGCGCGGTGAAGGCAAGCTCGACCGTGACGGCCGCACGCGCGGGCACCACGCCATGAACCGACTCGCTCGCGAAGTCGAACGTCGCCACGGGCGATTCGATCACACCGAACGCGAGCGGCGTGCCCGAGCGGTTTTCGACGTCGTACGCGATGGTCGCCGGCCGCCGAAGCGCGACGCGCTCGACGGGGCGCCGCGCGATACGCAGCGCTCTCTTTGGCGGCCCAAGCGTTGCGTCCACCACGAGAAGTCCGATCGTCGCGAGCGCAAACACGCCGAATGCGTAGTAGAGCTTGGGAACGAACGCCGCGAGCGCGAGCGCACCCGCGAGGAACAGCAACAGCCAGACGCCGCGCGCCGAGAGCCAGATCGCGGGCGGAGTCGATCGCATCACACCGCGGCCGGCGGCGTGACGTCCTTCGGCACGTCCACGGCCGCGAGGATGCGATCGATCACGCGTTCCGCGGTGACGCCCTCGATCTCGGCTTCGGGCCGCACGATCAGACGATGCGGGAGCACGAGCGGCGCGACGCCCTTCACGTCGTCCGGCGTCGCGAAATCGCGGCCTTCGATCGCCGCGGCCGCCTGCGAAGCGGCGAGTAGCGCGAGCGCCGCGCGCGGGCTCGCCCCGAGCGCGAGATCCTTCGCGAGCCGCGTCTGTGCCGCGATCGCGTAGACGTAGCCCTGCAGCGACGGCGCTACGTAGATCGCGCGCACGGCGCGCTGCGCGGCGACCACGTCGCCCGCTTCCGCGACTTGTTCGACGCCCGCGGTGCGCAGGTCGCGCGCATCGAATCCGGCGGCGCTGCGCGCCAAGAGTTTGCGTTCTTCATCGGCACTCGGGTACGCGGTGCGGGCGCGCACGAAGAAGCGATCGAGCTGCGCTTCGGGCAACGGATAGGTTCCTTCGAATTCGATGGGATTCTGCGTGGCACACACCATGAAGAGATCCGGCAGCGGCTGGCTGTCGCCGTCGATCGTCACCTGCCGTTCTTCCATCGCCTCGAGCAGCGCGGACTGCGTCTTCGGCGGCGTGCGATTGATCTCGTCGGCGAGCAACAGGCTCGTGAAGATCGGACCCTTGCGCAAGCTGAACGTCGCGGTTTGCGGGTTGAAGACCGTGGTGCCGACGACATCGGAGGGCATGAGGTCGGGCGTGAACTGTATGCGCCGGAACGGCGCGCCCAAGAGCGCCGCGAACGTGCGCACGAACAGCGTCTTCGCGGTGCCCGGGACACCTTCGATCAAGATGTGCCCGTTGCCGAGCAGCGCGATCAAATACGCAT
>Ga0302326_10022093_pt1 | contig 13015 bp, 6 predicted proteins | sample Palsa_T0_3_FD_202264 | JGI IMG/M metagenome (GOLD analysis project Ga0302326, IMG submission 202264) | Peat permafrost microbial communities from Stordalen Mire near Abisko, Sweden - Palsa_T0_3 | ecosystem: Environmental > Terrestrial > Soil > Palsa > Peat permafrost | place: Sweden: Abisko... | reverse complement strand
GTTTTCGGCCCTCAATCAGGTTTATGTCATGGACTTGCCGCAAGGCCAGCCTGCCATTCTTGCTCCGCAGCCATTCGGGCAGTTTCAGCCTTTGTATTCACCGGACGGCAAATGGATATCCTATGTATCCTGGAGCGATAGAGAGGGGGGGGCCTTGTGGCGGGTTCCCGTGGACGGGGGCAAGCCAGAGCGGCTTACGAAAGTGTCTGGGAAATACATATATCCTACTTGGGCTCCTGACGGCGCGCACATAGAGGTCCTCAATGTGCAGGCTGGTACAATAGGTGCGAGTGGAGAGGTCCCTGATGAGGGGCAATTAGAGCTAATCTCGACAAAAGGCGGCCCTTCAAAAGTAATCACGGAACACGCGTCCATGTACGAATGCGTGGCCTTCTCTTCTGACGGGCGACGCGTGATCTATCGACCCGGCAATGAGCCTCCCCCAAGCGTACCCTTTCTTGCTCCTCGAACCGGACAGCGTTTCTTGGTTTCTTCGGACCTGTCTGGAGGAGATGAGCACGAACTCCTAGCTAGAGGCATTGGTATTTTCGGCATAAGTGACTCGCGCCAGATTGCATCCATATCGCCAGACAATAGATTTGTTGTCTATTCTGCGGACGAAAATCTGTACCTAGCCAGTCTCGAAGGATCGCGGTTGCCCTATGATCCCACGTCGAAATACAGTCATCCGATCCGTTTCTCAAAAGGCCTGGATCCTCATTGGGAAAACGGTGGACGCACTTTGAGTTGGAGCTACGGCGCCACATTTTACAGGATCGATCCCGCGAGGGTAATCGAACTTGCCAAGGTGGCGGGCTACCGGGATCCAATTTCGAGTGACAATGACGACAACGCAGTCAAGGTCGATGTCATCCCGGACCAGTCGGTGAACCTGAAGATCATGGTTAAGCCGTTCCATGGCTTGGGAACGCTGGCGCTCACTAACGTCAGGATCGTCAGCATGCGCGGCGATGAAGTGATCGAGCATGGCTGTCTCGTGATAAAGGACGGACGTTTCGCCGAGGTGGGCACGATGTCCACGGTTCTAATTCCAGCAGGCGCAGAGTCGATGGACCTGCCCAGCACAACGATCATCCCCGGCCTGATCGACATGCATATGCACGTGCATGTCCCTGACTGGCCAATCATTCCGCAACAATATGGCATTTTCTTGGCTGATCTCGCCTACGGCGTTACCACGGCTCGGGACCCGGCATCCCAATATCCCTCCTTCGGTTACGCCGAACTTCTGGAAACCGGTCAGATGATCGGGCCGCGTTTTTTCTCGGTTGGCAATCCTGCTCGCTTTTACGACGGAGTCCTGACCATGAACGATTTCGACGAAGCTCGGGCGTTCGTCGCAAGGCGCAAAGAACTGGGCGGGGTCGCCATCAAACAGTACATGCTTCCGGACCGCATTCAAAAGCAATGGTTGCTGCTCGCCTGCAAGGAATATGGCCTAAATATGACAAATGAAGGAGGCTGGGCTTTGTCAGGGCAAGTCGCCATGCTGAAGGACGGCAGCTCAGGGATGGAGCATCAGCTGCGTTACGGGTATGAGTCCGTTTACAACGACGTAGTGTCGCTCTGGGCTAGCTGCGGCACTTATCTTACCCCGACGATTGTGCATTGTCCGGGACCAGAAAGCTATTTCACATCCCGGTATTGGAGCAAATCGGACGCAAAGCGCAATCGTTTCACCGACGGCATCCAGGCACTCCCAACCTTCGAAAACATCCCCGAGTCAGACCGGCGTTATCAGCAACTCCTGTATGCTTGTCAGTTGGCGGCCAGGATCCTCCACGAAGGAGGCAAGTTGGCAATGGGCAGCCACGGAGATATCGTGGCCACTGGGGCGCACGACGAACTCTGGGCCCTCCAAATGGGCGGCCTCACGAATCTGGAGGCCCTGCGGGTAGCGACGATCAACGGGGCTGAAGCGCTCGGGATGCAAGCGGACTTGGGCTCGATCGAGCCCGGCAAGATCGCCGACCTGATTGTCCTGAACAAAAACCCATTGGACGACATCCATAACAGCCGTGAAATCCGTTACGTGATGAAGGACGGCATCCTCTATGACGGGGACACGATGGACGAAGTGTGGCCCGAGGCCAAGAAGCGTCCCGAATGGCGGATTGACCCCCACTTGGTCCCCGCTGATGAGGTTCAGATCGTTCCTTTTCGGAAGGGCGACAACTGACTGGGGCTCTACTTCTCTTTCCTTATTATGAAAATACTCATCGCGCTAGCCGCATTGGCTTCAAGTGTTTCCGACGTTTCTGCGCAAGGGGCTGGCGGGCCTTTCCAGAGTTTTCCCAGCTGGTCGGCGGTCCAGGCCGAAGCCAAGGCCGAAAAGAAGCCCATCTTCATTGACTGCTTCGCCACATGGTGCGGCCCGTGCAAGGCGATGGACAAGACAACCTATCCCGACTCCGCGGTCGAAGCTGCACTACATGACCACTTCATCTGCATCAAGGTGCAGATGGATCAAACGCCAAAGGACAGCGACGAAGTGAAAGGCTGGTATGCGGACGCCGCGTCCTTGGCAAGAGCCTACGGCGTCAAAGAGTACCCGACCTTCCTTTTTATCTCCCCGGATGGCAAGCCGCTCCACGAATGTGTCGGTTACATGGCACCGACCGATTTCATTGCCACTCTTCAAGCCGCGCTCGATCCCTCAAAGCAGTACTATACCCTTCTCAGTGCTTACCAGTCCGGCCAGCTGGGCTACGCTCAGTTCCCAGCTTTGGTAAAGAGCGAGCGCGAGGCAAACGACGGCGACCAAGCCGAATCCGCGATTCGGTATGACCTTGATCATTACCTTAATCATTTGGACGAGTCCCAGCTCATGGATCCCGACACCCTCTGGCTCGTGGCGGACGACGTTCGTTCGACCGATAAGATATTCGGGCTATTTCTCCGAAAGGGGACTAAAGTCGACCAAACCTGTAACCATCCCGGCCTTGCGGCCTTGGTCGCCAAAAGGGTGATCACGCAAGAGGAGATCGACCCGCAGCTTTGGGTCGGCACGGGCAAGAATCGCAAAGCGGCGATCGAGCGCCCTGATTGGATCGGATTGGCGGCCGCGATATCTTCCAAATACGGCGCCGAAAATGCGGCCCCGGCTTTGTTCGACGCCAAGATCGACTTTTATACTACCCAAAAAGACTGGGTGTCAGTCGCCCACCTGTACCTCGATAAATGGGATCACTATGGGACCGAAACAAGAGGATTTGGAGGTACATTGACAGTCAATAATGCAGTTTGGAATATTTTCTTGCACTGCACCGACAAGTCCATCCTGACTAGGGCGTCCACATGGCAGTGCAAGGTTATCACCGACAATCCTGGGATGTATAATATGATCGATACTTACGCAAACGTGCTCTATAAAATGGGCAATAGGGACGAAGCGATTGCGTGGGAAACGGAGGCGGTGCGGCTTATCAGCCCCGCCTTGGACGACGCCCGAGCCAAGGGGCGCAAGATTCCTGAGCACCTGCAAGAGCTTCCCGACAATCTCGACAAGATGAAGCGCGGCATTCCGACATGGACTCCGATCTGAGCGGCCTAGCGTCCGCAGGTGGCTGGCGGCCGTCGACCTAAGCTAAGCGAGCCTTCCTTCTCATGACCGAGGCGCATCTGACTCCGCTCGGAAGCGGAGCAGAAGAGACTGGTGAGTGTGTTCCTTACCGCAGTTCGGCTTGGCGCGGCTGCGTAACCAACAGATTGTTGCAAATATTTTCCCGTGGTTCAAGGCCTCTGATTAGGTGTTTTTGACCATTCCGGTCAGTTGTTTTCTTCGGACCCGACTGGTGGTTTTTGGGGTGAGGTAATCTTAACCGCAACCATCGAACCAGTGAGCCGAACTTCCATTTTCTCAACGGTCCTCGCGGTCGCAATGGCTATGGCGCCGGCTTTTGTCGCCGCGCTCGAGCCCCAGCATCTCGAATGCGAATACCTCCCCTCGCCCATTGGGATTGATGCGGCTCATCCACGTCTGAGCTGGTTGGACGTTTCGTCACGGCGCGAAGAGCGGCAAACAGCCTACCGCGTTCTTGCTGCAACGACCAAGATCCTGCTAAAGGCAGGGAAGGGCGACTTGTGGGACAGTGGAAAGGTTGCTTCTGACGATACGGCGCAGGTGGCCTACAGCGGCCGTACGCTTGCCTCTTGCGAACGCGCCTTTTGGGCTGTGCGAGTCTGGGATGGTGATGACCGTCCCTCCGCTTGGAGCGAGCCTGTCGCCTGGGAGATGGGCCTCCTCTTGCCGGATGACTGGCACGGCAAATGGATCGCCCGTGCCCCCTATGAAAGTCCCGAATCCGCCGACCGCCTCCCCCTTCCGCTCCTGCGCCGCGAATTCAAGCTGGACGGCAAGGTGAAGCAAGCCCGGGCCTACGTGATCGGCCTCGGCTACTTTGAGCTTTCGGCCAACGGCCAGAAGGTCGGCGACCATCTGCTTGATCCCGGTTACACCCGGTACGACCGCCGCATCCTGTACGTTAGCCATGATATCACCACGGCCCTTCGAAATGGGGAAAACGTGGTCGGGTTGATGCTGGGCAACGGCTGGTTCAACGTTCCGACGAAGGCCGCGTGGGGTTTTGACCAGGCTCCTTGGCGGCAAACCCCGCGGCTCCTGATGGAGATCCGAATCGAAATGGCCGACGGACGGGTGATGACGATCTCTTCGGATGAAAACTGGAAGACTTCCGACAGCCCGATCACCTTCAGCAGCATTTACGGCGGAGAAAACTACGACGCCCGCCTGGAACAGCCCGGATGGGACAAGCCTGGCTTTGACGACCGTAGCTGGCAGCCGGCGCTCCCGGTAGACGCCCCCAAGGGAAGGGTAGTTGCCCAGGCCATTTACCCGATCCGAGTTGACCGTCTCGTCAAACCCATCTCGGTCAGTCAGCCGGCCCCTGGAGTCTGTGTTTTCGATGCGGGGCAGAACCTAACTGGTGACGCAGAGATATGCCTTTCCGGCGCCGCGGGAACCACGGTCACCCTCCGCTACGGCGAGCGCCTTGGCACCGATGGCCGAGTCGATCAGTCGGGAATCGGCGTCCACGTCCTGCGCTTTGGACAGGACCAGCAATTCCAGACCGACCGCTATACGCTAAAAGGCCACGGGCTCGAACGCTGGCACTCCCGCTTCAACTACAATGGCTTTCGCTACGTTGAAGTGACCGGGGCCCCAAGCCCGCTTACCGCCGACAACCTAACCATACGCTGTTTCCATTCCGCAGTCCCGGAAGTCGGCTCCTTCACCTGCTCCAATCCCCTCCTCAACAAGATATGGGAGAACGGCCGGTGGTCTTACCTGAGCAATCTCTTTGGCATCCCTACGGATTGTCCCCACCGGGAGAAGAACGGCTGGACGGGCGATGCCCAGTTCGCCTGCGAGCAGGGCCTATTCTACGCCGATGGGATCACGGTCTACGAAAAATGGATGAACGACATCGCCGACGAGCAGCTTCCCAACGGCATGCTGCCGGGCATATGCCCCTCCAATGGCACCTGGGGTTACATGCGCTATGGGGGCCCCTCATGGGACAGCGCGTTCCTCCTCATTCCCTGGTACCTCTACGAATACTACGGCGATAGCACGGCCCTTCGGGTTCATTATCCAGAATACCTGCTGTATCTTAATTACCTGACGAGCCGGGCAAGGAACCGAATTGTCGATGTGGGCCTGCCTGATTGGAGCACGTGGAAGACGGAGACGCCAGCCGCCGTTACCGACACGGCCTACTACTACAGAGACGCCCGGATCATCGCGGCCGTCGCACGAATGCTCGGAAAGAGCCAGGATGCCGCTGCCGCAGACAATATCGCGGATGAGATCCGCACGGCTTTCAACAAGGAGTTTTATCACCCGGAAACAGGTGACTACAGTGTGGGAAGCCAAACGGCGCTTGGCTGCGCCCTCTATCAGGACATGGTCGAGCCAGCCAACGAATCCAAGGTACTAGATCGCCTCGTTTCCAATATCACTGGCCAGGTTAACCAAGGTCACCTCGACTTCGGCTTCCTTGGCGCCAAGTATGTGCTCAACACCCTGACCGACCACGGTCGGGCGGACGTTGCTTACGGAATCGTGTCCCAGAAGACGCAACCCGGCTGGGGCTGGCAAGTAGGGCAGGGGGCAACTACCCTGTGGGAGGACTGGGAGGGGAGTGCCTCCCTCAATCACACTTTCTTCGGCGACGTGAACGCCTGGATGATGAAGACCGTGGCCGGGGTCAATCCGGACCCGGCTAATCCGGGCTTCAAACACATTTTGATAAGACCCGATCCCGTTGGTGACCTGACCTGGGCCAGGGGTTCCTACGATTCCATTCGAGGCCGGATCGAAAGCGAATGGCACAAGGAAAGTGGGAGATTCCGCCTCACGATCACGATTCCAGCCAACACCTCGGCGACCGTATATCTGCCAGCGAATGCTGCCGACCTGATCCAGGAGAGCGGCAAGCCGCTGGCGGAGGCGCAGGGAGTGAAGCTCATACAAGGGGTGGGAGGAGTCATCCCCGATGAGCCACGTTCTAGCACGGGGCGCCAGGGGAATTTGCCCACACCAGGCGCGTTTGCGGGGCTGGCCGTCATCGAGATCCAATCGGGCCGTTACGAATTCACCTCCACACTGCCATCAAACAAATGAATCCAAACGGATTTCTGAAAAAGCATGGAGCGAACGCCTTTCGAAAGTGGATCGTGCCGATTCTATTTGCATGGGCCCTTGCCGGTCCGGCCTATGCCGGCACGCTCGTCCCGGCAAAGCTTCGCTGCGAGTACCTCGACAATCCCCTCGGGATCGACGCCGCCCATCCTCGACTGAGCTGGATAGACGCGTCCTCCGTCCGAGGTGATCGGCAGACGGCCTATCGGATCCTCGTGGCGACCGACGAAGGTCTTCTCCGCAAGGGGAGGGGCGACCTATGGGACAGCGGCAAGGTGGGTTCCGACCAAACCGCTCAGGTTTCTTACGCGGGCTGTACCCTGGACTCCGGTGAGCGCGCATGGTGGTCTGTGCAAACGTGGGACAAGGACGGCGATCCCTCCTCCTGGAGTCCGCCCGCCTTTTGGGAAACAGGCCTCCTTGCCCCGGGCGACTGGCACGGGGTTTGGATTGCCCGTTCGCCCTACGAGGGAGTAAACGCGGCTTCCCGGCTTCCCACGCCGCTCCTGCGCCGCTCCTTTGATCTCCGTGGCAAGGTGAAGCGGGCCCGCGCGTACATCCTCGGGCTCGGCTACTTCGAACTGAGCGTCAACGGCCAGAGGATTGGCGACCACCTCCTTGACCCCGGTTACACCGCCTACGACCACCGCATCCTCTACGTGACCCACGACATCTCGTCCGCCCTGCACCCGGGCGAGAACGCAATCGGCGTCGCCCTGGGCAACGGCTGGTACGACATGCCGACTGTGACCAAGTTCGGCTCGGAGCGCGCGCCATGGAGGGGGACCCCACGGCTCCTTATCGAAGTCCAGATCGAGATGACCGACGGGCGGACTGTCACTATCGACAGCGACCCGTCCTGGAAGACCTCTGACAGCCCCGTCACATTCAGCAGCGTGTATGGCGGCGAAACGTATGACGCGCGTTTGGAGCAACCCGGGTGGGACAGACCCGGCTTCGACGACAAGAACTGGCAGCAGGCGCTGCCAGTGGATGCGCCGAGGGGAAAGATCGTTGCCCAGGCCATGGTCCCGATCGCGCTCGATCAGACGATCCGCCCGGTAGCCGTGACCCAGCCGGCGCCCGGTGTGTACCTCTTCGACGCCGGGCAGGACCTCTCCGGCAACGCCGAAATCGCCCTCTCCGGTCCAGCGGGGACAACTGTCACGCTTCGCTATGCCGAAGAACTGACCCCGGACGGACGGCTAAACCAAGCGGTCTTGCGAGACGTGGTCAACCATGGCCCGCCCGGCCAGCCGTTCCAGACCGAGAACTATGTCCTCAGGGGCAAAGGCTTCGAGCACTGGCATTCCCGGTTCGATTACAATGGCTTCCGATACGTCGAGGTGACCGGCGCCCCAGGTCCATTGACCGCCGACAACCTCACCTTCCGGTTCTTCCATTCCGCAGCGCCCAAAGTGAGTAGCTTCGAATGCTCCAACCCGCTCCTCAATAAAATTTGGCAGAGCGGTCGCTGGTCCTACCTTAGCAATCTCATGGGCATCCCGACAGACTGCCCCCAAAGGGAGAAGAACGGCTGGACCGGCGATGCCCAGATTGCGGCCGAACAGGGCCTTTTCTATGCGGACGGCATAACGGTATATGAGAAATGGATGAACGACATCGCCGACACCCAGCGTGAAAGCGGCCTATTCTCGGAGGTGGTACCGACGGCTGGCTACTATGGCTACGGCGTGGGCGGATCTCCGGCCTGGGACAGCGCCTTTTTCCTGATCCCCTGGTATCTTTACCAATACTACGGCGACAGCACGGCCCTGCGGAGCCACTACGGGGAATATATCAACTACATCAACAACCTCTTGGATCGCAGGCGCGATGGCATCTTTGACACCGGGCGTCCAGACTGGGCCCCGTGGAAGACGCGCACCCCGTCCGGCGTCACCGACATGGGATACCTCTACCGCGACGTCCGGATAGTTGGAGCTACCGCCCGGTTGCTCGGCAGGACAAAGGATGCGGAGGATAGCGACAAGCTGGCCAACGATATACGACTCGCCTTCAACAAGGCCTATTATCATCCGGACACCGGCAGCTACGCCAACGGCAGCCAGACGGCACTTGGTTGCGCGCTTTACCAAGGCATCGTCGAACCGCAGAACGAGACGCGGGTGATGGACAACCTAGTCAGGAACATCATGCAGGACAACCAGGGGCACCTCGACTTTGGATTTCTCGGAGCGCAGTACGTCCTCAATACCCTGACAGACCACGAGCGCGCCGACGTAGCCTACACCATGGTCAATCAAAAGACCCAGCCCGGCTGGGGCTGGTGGATCGAGCAGGGCGCGACGAGTCTGTGGGAGGATTGGAGGGGCGGGGACGCCGACGGCGGAATCGGGGGACATTCGCGCGACCATACCTTCTTTGGCGACGTGAACGCCTGGATGATGAAGACGCTTGCTGGGATCAACCCCGATCCGGCCGCGCCCGGCTTCAAGCACATCTTCATCAAACCCAATCCGGTCGGTGACCTGACATGGGCCAAGGGGTCCTACGATTCCGTCCGCGGCCTGATCACGAGCGAGTGGCACAAGGAAGACAACATTCTCTGGCTTTCAGTCACGATTCCGGCCAACACAACCGCGACTGTGTTTTTGCCGGCTGACGCTGCCGAAACGGTCAGGGAAAACGGAAAGCCGCTGGCCGGAGCGGGGGGCGATAAATTGACCCGATTCGACGCCGGCAGTGCGGAGATCGAAATCGGATCGGGCCACTATGAATTTACGTCCGCACGCCCTTGAGATCATGGTGGGACCGCCTTTCAAGATATGATCCAAAGACTATCCCACGTTCTCATGCTATATCCCCAGTCTCAAAACGATAATCTGTGATCGTTTACTCCTACCTCCCATGAAAAACATTATCCGGCTCCTCATCGAACCTCTCTCTATCATTGTCATCGGCTGCCTCGTCATTGCATCGTCTGCCAATGCCCAGGAGACGTTCAACGGCTTCGACGTAAGTCTGGGAAACCTCGACCGACTCTCGGACGCCCAGAGCCGCTCCATCAGTCCGGAAAATCCGACCGGAGCAAAGGGACAGGGAGGCATGGCAACGGCGGGCACAGGGGCCAACGCCGCGCATGACCTGGGCCAGGGCTGGAAGGTCAGTCCAAGCGTCATCGTCGCTTCGCACGAGACTTGCACCCTCGCTCAAATCGACGGGCCGGGCTCGGTCCAGCACATCTGGTTGACCCTCGGGGGCAACTGGCGCCTCGCGATTCTAAAGCTTTACTGGGATGACGAGGCCGAGCCCTCTGTTGAGGTCCCTGCCGGGGATTTCTTCGGGATGGGCTGGGGACAGTACTCAGCGCTCAACTCGCTCGCAGTGTGCGTGAACCCCGGGAGCGGATTCAACTGCTACTGGCCGATGCCTTTTAGGACGAAATGCCGGATCATGATGGAGAACGTCGACGAAAAGCCGATGAAGCTATACTTTCAAGTGGACTACTGCCTGGGAAAGGTACCGGACGATGTGGGCTATTTCCACGCCCAGTTCCGACGAGTGAATCCGCTTCCGTACAAGTCGGATTACGTCATCGTGGATGGTATCAAGGGCAAGGGCCAGTATGTCGGTACTTACCTCGCAGTTGCGCCCAACGTGAATGGTTGGTGGGGCGAGGGGGAGATCAAGTTCTTCATGGACGGGGACACGAAGTTTCCGACGATCTGCGGGACGGGCACGGAGGACTATTTCGGAGGTTCGTACAACTTCGACACGACAAAGGTCGATGTCAATGGAGTGGAAACGTCGGCGTACACGAAATTCTGCACGGCTTACTCCGGCCTGCATCAGGTGATCCGCGGGGACGGGCACTATGGCGCGGTCCAGCGTTTTGGCATGTACCGCTGGCACATCCGCGACCCGATCCGGTTCGATCACGATCTTAAGGTCACGATCCAGGCCTTGGGCTGGAGGGGCGGAGGGCGCTATCTGCCGCTCCAGGCCGACATCGCATCGGTTGCCTATTGGTACCAGACGGAGCCGCATGAAAAGTTCCCGCCGCTGCCGGCGAAGGATCAATTGGAAGTCAACTGACCCCTATGCTCGACGTCAGAGACCTCCGCAAGTCGTTCGCCGGGCCCGACGGCGCCAGGGTGGATGTCGTGCGCATCCCTGAATTCTCGCTCGGAGCCGGCGAGGAGCGCGCGCTCCGGGGCGAGAGCGGGTGCGGAAAGACGACGTTCCTGAACCTGGTCTCCGGGATCCTCGCCGCGGATTCGGGGGCGATCAGGATCGACGGGACGGACATGGCGGCCCTCCCGGAGCCCGCCCGTGACCGGCTCCGCGCGGCGAAGCTCGGCTACATCTTCCAGACCTTCAACCTGCTGCAGGGCTACACGGTCATCGAGAACGTCGTCCTCGGCATGAGCTTCTCGCCCGCGGGTTCGGACTTCGGGCGGGCCAGGGACCTCCTCGGCAGGGTGGGCCTCGGCCACAGGCTTGAGCATTTCCCGAGGCAGCTCTCCACGGGCCAGCAGCAGCGGGTCGCGGTCGCCCGCGCCCTTGCGAACCGCCCCGCGCTCGTCCTCGCGGACGAGCCGACGGGCAACCTGGACCGGCGCAACGCCCGCGAGGCCCTGGCGCTCATCCGCGAGGCGTGCCGCGAGAACGCGGCCGCGCTCCTCCTCGTGAGCCACGACGAGGAGGTCCTCGCGCAGTTCGGCCGCGTCCAGGAATTCGCGTCGCTCAACTCCGCGGCGCCGGAGCGCGCCCCATGACGCTGCTCCTCATAGTCTACCGGAGCCTGAGGCAGCACGCCTTCTCGACCGCCATCACGGCGGCGAGCCTGGCGCTCGCCGGCGGCCTGCTCATGACAGTATGGATGGTGAAGGCCCAGGCGCAGAAGTCGTTCCTGCAGACGACGACGGCCTTTGACGCCGTGCTCGGGGCGCGGGGCTCGAAGCTCCAGCTCGTCCTGAACGCCATCTTCCACCTCGAGGCCTCGCCGGGCAACCTGGCCTGGCAGGACTACGAGCTCGTCCGGCGCAACCCCGCGGTGAAGGTGGCGATACCGATCGCCGTGGGCGACAACCTCAGGGGCTACCGCATCGTCGGGACGATCCCCGAGCTCTTCACGGACGTCGAGTACGCCCCGGGGAAGACCTACGAGGTGGCCCCCTGCGGACGGCTCTTCGCCGCGGACGCCAAGGAGGCCGTCGCGGGCAGCTTCGCCGCCTCAAGGCTGGGCCTGAAGGTCGGCGACACGTTTCATCCGTTTCACGGGCTGGCGTACGACCCCACCGCGCAGCACGCCGACGTGTTCACGGTCGTCGGGATCCTCAAGCCGACGAACACGCCGCTCGACCGGGTCGTGCTGATCCCGATCAAGGGCGTGCAGACCATGAGCGGCCACGACCCGCGGGCCGCGACGGACATAAGCGCCGTCCTGATCAAGCTGCGGTCGCCCTCGGCCGGCTTCATCATGGACATGACGATCAACAAGCAGGGCAACCGGCTCACGTTCGCCTATCCCGTGGGAGCCATCCTCGCGGACCTCTTCGGCAAGATCAGCTGGTTCGACCAGGTGCTCGCGCTGGTCGCCTACCTCGTCGCGCTCGTGGCGGCCGCGTCGGTCCTCGCGAGCATCTACAACTCGATGAACGCCCGCAAGCGCGACATCGCGATCCTCAGGGCCCTCGGGGCGAGGCGGCGCCTCGTGTTCGGCGCGGTGGTCGCGGAATCCGCATGCATCGGCGCGCTGGGCGCCGTTGCGGGCTTCGCGGTGTATGCCGTCCTCTTCGCTTCCGTCGCCCGGATCATACGGGCGCAGACCGGCGTCGTGCTCTCCCTCTCGCAGCTTCACCCCGTGCTGGCCATCGCGCCGGCGGCGCTCGTCCTCCTTTGCGCGCTCGGCGGGGTCATCCCGGCGCTCAAGGCCTACCGCATACCCGTTGCGGAGAACCTGGCGCCCGTGTCGTAGGCGGCCCAATAGTCCCTTTTATGCTACCGACGTCTTTGTTAGCGACGATCCCTTTTCGTGGACTATCGTCCCTCTTGCCGAGCTCATTAAATGAACGCGTCTGCCAGCGACTTCGTCTACATCGACCGGTCCCCTTTTAGGGGTTTCATGAAGACACTCACGATCCATATAGCCTACGCCGGCCTTCTTTTTGGCACCTGCGCCCTCGTTCGTGGAGGAGTGCAGCCGGTGGTCTCGGGGGGGGACTTCGTCAAGATCTACGACCCCAGCGTGGGTGAGTCTGCGCCCTGGTACATAAACGATCACACGTTTATTTACGGCCAGGACGGCCTGTGGCATATGTTCGGAATCACCCATCCGGATCCGGCCGATCCCGAGGAGGAGAG
>Ga0302326_10022091_pt1 | contig 13015 bp, 13 predicted proteins | sample Palsa_T0_3_FD_202264 | JGI IMG/M metagenome (GOLD analysis project Ga0302326, IMG submission 202264) | Peat permafrost microbial communities from Stordalen Mire near Abisko, Sweden - Palsa_T0_3 | ecosystem: Environmental > Terrestrial > Soil > Palsa > Peat permafrost | place: Sweden: Abisko... | reverse complement strand
ATCCACCTTATCAAGCACACTCCCCACTTTTGGCAAGCTCACAAGTGGAGTTCTACTCCTTCTCATCAACATACTTGGTCGCCTTGCCCAACGGACTAGCCTCAACCTCCTTATCCTTTAAATTCCACTCATTCAAATACCCCACGCCTGCACTCAAATACGTCGCAAATCCCAACCACCCCAGATACGGAACTAGTGCCCAGCCGGCGACCGGGTCGACTTGGCCCCAGATGTAGGTCAGGTAGCCGGTTACGCCGGTGAGGGCGACGATGTCGACGGTGGCTTCGATGGGTCGCTTGGCGACGAAGAAGAGGGGCATCCAGAGGAGGTTGAGGCCGAGTTGGATGGTGTAGAGGGTTGCGCCTTGCTTGAAGAGGACGTGCTTTTCGGCGGAGGCGAGGGTGTTCAGGCCAGTGTCACAGGCCTGGGGAGAAAGTCAGCATGTGATTGCTATGGGAAGATATTTGGTCTACGGGGTGGGGAAGAAGGTACGAGGAAAGAATGGTCTGGAGCTTGCTTACGCGGTAGGCGGCGAAGCCCATGAGGCCGTAGAGGAGAGTCCATGCGGGGCCGAAGACTTGGGGTGGTGGGCGGTAAGGGGGTTGCTTGAGTGCCATGTAGGTTTTTTGGGTTTCTTTCGCTGAGGAAGAAGAAATATCAGCTTTGTAGATTAGAAATGGGGAGGGGAGCATATACGCTGGACCGAGAATCCAACGGCTGTGCCCAGGGCAATGGGGAGGAGGATAGATGCTGCGGGGTTAGAGAATACCATTGCTGGCAGGGTGATAGAGGGGATATAGGTCGTCATTATTGCGGGCCTGTGTTGATTGATTTGTTAGAACTGAAGCTCTGTGTTCTGAAATTAATGAGACAATTGAGGTTCAATGATCTGAGGCAGGTGGGACATTGCAAAGGGTCGTGGTGGAAGGGTGGAGCTCATCTTGAGCTTCCCCACCTCGATGACGTCGCTTCATAGCTGCAGGAAGAAGGAATGTACAGTATAGTACACGGACAACAATGGAACATTAAACAACTCACCTGTGCAATTGTTCGATTCTCCAATGTTGTGAACGCTGCTGAACAACGTGGTTGACAAGCGGAGGAAAGAAGCAGAGGTTTGGTGGAAGGTGGTCCCATCAATCAACCACCAAAAGTGCTGGATCATCGATCAGGTCATGCCTTTGAAACTTGAAAGTGAACCGTTCGTACCTGGCTGGAGTCCCCTGTTGAATCAGCGCCTGCGACGCGAACCTTATCCTAAATGGGAATCGGCCGATGTCCGGTTTTGCTAATATCCAGAACCAATCAGGTCGTCGTATTTCGGCCATTTCGGCTCGCCAATCAGGACTCGCTCAGCTCCTTCCCCTTCGGCCAAGCCAAGCTTCTTCCTGCCTGGCGCCCCGACGCGCATGTACTTTTCCCAAATCGCACGGCCACTGGTCCACTACTGAATCATTCGCCCAGCCCCGGCCATGGCTTCGTCGCATCCTCAACGATCCACGCCGCGGAGGCCATCTTCATCTCCTCCTCCTCATCCTCCTCAACTCTCCAACTCTGCTTTGGATGAGGATCGCTATGCGCGAGGACACACTCAATCTTGTTCGTCAATCCTTTTACAATACCTGCCTCCGTACCTTTCAAACAGCACACTCTTCAATCTATCCTTCTCTCAATCCCCCCCATTCTTTATCGTACATTTAGATCCGACAGTTGTCGTCGTCGTCGTTCGTTAGCCATTGATAGGCGCTGACCTCCTTCCTCCCTCTTTTTCTCTCCCTTCAAAAATTATTATCTGCCTGCACCCTGATTCACTCACTACCGCTCAATCTCCCACTTCTTTTTGAACAATCCTCTGACAGGCAATCATGTCGCCAAACAGCAGTAGTAGCGTCTTCGTTGTCCCTGCCTCTCCGGGACAATCACAACCACCAGGTGTCACATAACGACAAGCAACAAACGAGAGGAATTTACGAACCCCCTAAAAGGCACCCCATTGTCCTACCCAATCTCCCAAACCGTCCTCCTGGCGCTATCCCTCGAAGCCGAACCTACAAAATGGATGCCTACCCTGGTTACAGAGACCCTGCCTCGGCAAGATCACCCCCCGAGCGAACAAGCTGGAGTAGTCGCGATGAGGGCTATAGATCCACTGATCGAGCGGAAAACCCGCGCATCGATACATTCTATCGTGGCAGATCCCCTGGTACGTTTATCTCAAGATACAATTTTCTTCTCATCTCACCTTGGGGCGGCTGTGGTCTGCGTTACCTGTAAAGGCAGGGCTAGTAACGGCGTTACACATACATTTACTGCAGTACTCGGACTGTTGTGCATACTACCTCCTTGCATCTCTAAAACATTGATTGACCATTGTACTTACACTTTTCTTCTTCAGGAGTCGATCGAAGCCGTCGTGCACGCGATCGGTCTCGCTCTCCCATAGCTGTCGATCGTTACGAGCCTTCAGGTCGAGTTCCGAGGGATGATTATGGCAGACAGAGGGATCGAGGAGACCGCGAGAGCCGCCGCATTTCCCCCGGCCCTGTTAACATTGATCGATACGTTCCAGGCCAAGACTCAGGACCTCCTCCCATCACAGTTAATCCCTTGGCAGACCCCGCTACTCTACCTTTCCAAGTCGGATTTTCATACTTTGGCGAATGGTGGCGCACAAATGAGAAGATCAAGGAGGAAAAGGAGCGGGCAAGAACTGGTAAGAGAGAGCCGTTGCGATCTCGTGATAGTCAGGAAGACCGTGAAAAGGAGAAGGCCAGGATTCAAGTTGCATATGACGCATACAAGGAAGAGCTTCAGGCAAAGATGGCTCAAAGTTTTGTTGCGGAGCACAAAGGCGAGCAGTGGTTTCAAGAAAGATACTTCGCAGAAGTTAGAGATGGTTTGCGCAAACAGCTCAATGAATTCCGACGAAGCAACTACAGTCAATGGGAGCAAGATCTCGACTCCGGAACATTCGACGAGTATTCATTGGAGGGCATTCCCAAGAGCGAAAGTAACGGCGCCGGTGGGGTCATTGAAAAGGAAGAAGGAGAGACAACTGCTGCCAATGAGGTTCTTGGCGTGGGTGATCTCGTTCCCTCCCGAGGAAGTGATATCAGAGATGAAAACGCTTTCCAACCAACGCTTCTGATCAAGACTATCGCTCCCCACGTCAGTCGACAAAATCTGGAAGCTTTTTGCAAAGAACATCTAGGCGAGGATGAGGGAGGCTTCAAATGGTTGAGTTTGAGTGACCCAAATCCCAGCAAGCGGTACCACCGAATTGGTTGGGTTATGCTTCATCCTGCACCTGAGACTGCTCCAATTGTTGATCGTCCAGAACTAAAGGATGAGGATGGAGACATTCCGCTCTCTCCTGCAGTACTGCCATCAACGGCTGAGAAGGCCCTAGAAGCCATCAATGGCAAGACTGTCAAGGACGAGGTTCGAGGGGACTTCACTTGTCATGTTGGTGTACATGTTCCACCCACTGCACCTCGGAAAAAGGCTCTCTGGGATCTATTCTCAGCACCTGAGCGTATTGAGAAGGATCTCGAACTTGCTCAACGACTGGTTCAAAAATACGAGGAAGACTTTGGTTCCGATTTCAATGCTGTACTGAAGATTGAGGAGCGGGTTGAGGAGCTCAAGAATCTAGGTCGACTTGTACCACCAGTCACTGCTCCCGCTGTCAGGAAGACAAAGAAATCTCGCGATTTCATTGGTCTTGACGAAGCCATGGATGAGGACGAGGAGATTGAGGAGGAGGAAGAGGAAGAGGAAGAAGGTGCTTTGGATGATGAGGTCGATGACGAGGATCTACTTGTCAAGAAGAAGCAACTTGACCTTATGGTCGAGTATCTTCGACGAGTCTTTAACTTCTGCTTTTTCTGTGTCTTTGAAAGCGACTCGATTCACGAACTCACGCGAAAGTGCCCAGGTGGACATCTCCGACGACCACGCAATACTCTGAGTACCGCCGGCAAAATTGCTGCGCGAGCCAGTGTGCTTGGCGAGGCTTTTCCAGGTAAGAAGCGAACTGGAACCGATCTGATGGATGAAATGGACTCTGATGCACTTTCTCCCGGGGGCGACCGAAAATTTCAACGAAATAGCACAGTAACAAAGGCCGATCAACAGCTTCAACGTGCATTCAACTGGGTCAGGACCTTTGAAGAAAAGCTTATGCAACTGCTCGATCCCGATTCTGCGGATGTCCGAAAGCTTGGTGGCAGACCAACGGAGGAGGCATTGAAAGAGGAGTTGACCAAGTTTGTCAAGCAGGAGGATGAGCACAAGTTCAGATGTCGTGTTCCAGAATGTCAAAAGCTTTTCAAAGAGGAGCATTTCTGGAAGAAGCATGTCGAGAAGCGTCATCCGGAATGGCTTGAGGAAAAGAAGAAAGATGTAGGCAGTGCATGTTTGAATTGAAGACCCTGACTAACACTTTTCCAGTTTGACCTCGTCAACACATATGTTCTCGACCCTGCTCATATCGCCCCGTCAAGATCCGACGCCAATAGCAACGGTCACTTCCCTCCATCCAATGGTCATATGCCAGCCGGGACTCCTCGAGGCTTCAACCTCCAAAACTTCGGCTTAACAGGCAACGGCATGGCCCCTATGCAAGCATTCGGTCAACCAGGCCAATTCGCTCCTTTCTTCACCAATGCTGTTGCCCCATTCGGCGGTGATAGTCGTGGTGCGGGTCCGATTCGCCGAGGCGGTAGACAATACCAGAACAACGCTCGAGCAGGACCGTATGACAGGCGACCCAACCAGCGCTATGGTGAAAACGGCAGGTTGAGCCCGCCTCCTGGATCCAGGCGTGGCGGCGCAAGCAGTGGTGCAGGAAGATGGGGAGATGGTGCTGCAGGAGGTGCGGCAGTCGGCCCTAGGGAGGCGGTACAAGGGAGAAGCTTAAAGAGCTATGAAGACTTGGACGCTGTTGCTGGTGGTGGTTCGGGAGAGCTTAATTATTGAATGTTCTACATATTCTAGCAAATTTTTCTGGCTGGAAGCTGGCGCGGGTTGCATGATCGAAGGTGGCTGACTCATTCATCCAGTTTCTCTGGATCATTATGGAGGTGTATCATAGCTCGACCAGTCGGTCGATGATGAAAATGAATATGGGAATATGGGAATATGGAACGTTGTGCTTGCCTCGAACTCATGAACCTGCGGTCTCATCCTACTACTGCCCCAAGTGAGCCAGATAGTTCAGGACACTGAAGCGCCCGCCCTTGAATCACAATGTTCCACACTCCCAAGAACATTCAGTTCTGGCGAACTACACTTTCCTTTGACATGCAGGGCCTCAATGTTACTCTCTATGCCCGGAAGATCCAATCACGTATCTCTGACACGTACCGTTAAGTGACCTTGTCGTGCTGACAGCCTTAAACGACGGTTAACATTTCGAGTAACCAGACTGTTTCTGCGCGAGAAGAAGAGGCGATTTAAGATCTTCAGCTTGCTGACGTCCGAGGATGAGCTTCATTTGGTTTCAAAAGTCTCAGTCAAATATCTCCCAACTAAAACTTATCTCGACACATCATTTGCACTTCCAAGAAAACCAGTAGGTGGGCTTCGATTGACCGACAGCTTCTCACAAGCCAATACACAAGGTCGCTGACATACAACTAACTTTCTCTCTTGCATTCGACACAAGGTATAATCTCAAAGACTTTCCCTTGAATTTCAACCTAGTTTCAATGTCTGGAAAACCCATGGGAATGTATGCTTCAGGCCATGAACAAAATCTTCGGCGAATAGCTGGCCCTCCGTCCAGAAACTTCGATCCCGGTCGGAATTTCAAACACTCATGGGATGTTGAACTGTCATCATTCGGTGGGCAAGCCTTGGGAGGACCAGATGGAAGTATTCAAGGAGCGGAAATTACTGAAGTAGAAGATGCGGATCCCTTCAATTATATCACGAGAAAGCAACGTTATATAATTACCTTTTCATCAGTCAGCACATCAACCCAATCCTTTGACATTCTGCTGACATTCACTGCCCTCACAGCTTGTGCACCTTTCTATGACCGGTCAATATGGAGTTAACCATTGTCGGCACATCTCTCGTCACCATCGCCAATGACATAGGGAATCTCGCCCAGTAGCGCATCTCTTGCAGCTTTCTCTGCAGCTGGGAGATTTGCTACCGTATCATGCTCATTGCAGACGACCAGATATGGCTTGATGCTGCGTCCAGTATGGCGACCCAGTCGATGGACAAGTACGGAGAGAAGACCTCGCGCGGAGATCTGGTTGAGGAAAGCGCTATCGTCTTCAAGCATGAGGCGTGCCCAGCCTTCCGGGACATCTGGAGCTGGCAACAGAGCAAACTTGTTCTTTCCGGTGTTTGCTGTCGTCAGATACACGAGGCCTAATCCCAAACCACAACCTGACGACATCCAGCAATGCGAGGAAAGTCAGCGGTACTGACTGCCAGAGCGGGACCTGCAACGCTGATAGAAATCTATCTACCGCTGGGCGCTGCACCATACCCGCTGCAAAATTATGATCTTCTGCGATCAGTGCTGTGGGATGCATTGCTCCCAAGCTGCTTCCCCAGGCGACGATTTTCTCGTTGTCGAATAACGTGTTGCCCCTGACCAGGCGATGACATCGCGGAAGTCTTGTAGCTCTTGGGGCTGAGAATGTTTCGGGGAGTGCCTTCGCTGCTGCTAAAGGAGAGGGGGTCGAGTGTTATAGCGGCATAACCTTCAGCTTGGAAAGCTTCAGCAAAGGGTGGAAGCCCTCCAGACTTGACGAGGCCGATTCCTGCGCCGATTACTAGTACAGCATAGGGGGCGGGAGTTAAAGGTTCGTAGACTCATGCATTGATCGGCTTTCCAGTTACCGAGGGATTTCACTGGTGTATGGCATGATTGATAATTATGGGACGAAGGCCTTCAAAAAAAAAAAAAAATTTACAGTTAGTGTATTGCAAGTCTGGAGCGAGGATATGTCTCCTTCTGTGCCTAGTAAGTTTGACCTGTTGAACTAAGGTGTATACTTATCTTTTTGGGACTTGACTGAGCATAGCTGAATATTGCAGCATTCTGGCACCGAACCACTACCTTCGTTCACCTGTAATTCCAGTCGTATCCGCGATATGTACCTCCATACCCTTGTTCCTTTCGCTTACTCGAATTTACGAAGCACGGTTTATGGCACGAAGCCTGTGGGTGGCTGGATCTCCCCACACCAGCTAGCCATCCACCCCGCCCCGGCCCCTGTTCACATAACGAGCCAGTCCTGAGCCGTGTTTCAGTGGGGCACGGCTCAGACACCAGAGTCAGCGTCGCACACATTTGACTTCCTTCGTGATAACCCACCAACCTCGAAGAGTCTCGTAACTCCGTTCCGAGGCAATCCAATTTCTAACAACGCCGACATCAAGAGCTGTCACGTTCATCCTGCGCTTCTTGCCGCGTTCTAATCATGCAGAGCCAACGCCCCCGGCGACAGCGGAACCGAATATCCTTCAGTTGCACGAATTGTCGGCAAGGGAAATACAGAGTACTACCCTCCTGCCCATTACCCGGTCCCGCTATTGAGGCAAAGTTGAATCTAACTGTGGCTAGTGTGATCGTCGGACGCCTTGTTCAACTTGCGTGCGTCGCGACAATCACCAGACATGTCAATATGAAGAGGCAGCTGTAGCGTATGACTACCAATCTGCCAGAACTACAAAGGCTTGCACTCTTTAGTTATGGAAACTAATATTGTTTATTCTATTACAGATCGTCTCGTCGGTACCCTCCAATCGGCGAAGGAACTGTGGCTTCGAAGTCCAAAAGCCCTTCGACTGACCAACAACGGCCAGCTACACATCCACCCTCCAAGGGCCCTGATCTCAAGATGTTCGGATATTCGAAGACCGGTGCGAGTAACACCCTGGCCATCTTAAATGAACTCTCCCGGGTTGACTCCGCAGCTACTCTGAAGCACGAGCAACCCGACATAGCCATGTCCAGATCACCGTCTCAAAACGACAAGTACCTCCGTCTTCTCAGAGGACTGCCTCCGAGACTTTACATCTATATCTTAGTCGATATATTCTTCGACCAAGTCAATTGGCAATACAGTATCATTGATCGCAATTACTTCATGTCACAACTTCGTGACTTTTATGAAGTATCACACAGTATTTTCTCAGAAGAACAAGTAAACATCTCATCGGACGTCTACACGTTTCCCTCTCTTCTTTTTCAAGTCGTAGGCTGTACGTTTCAATTCTTGCCACCGGATTACGATCGATCCTTGGGTGACCTTTGCATGGGTAGATCCTTTGATGATTTGGCCAAAAGCTACAGCGACTCTGGCATCGAACTTTTGGCCCTATTCGACAAAGAAAGCCTGAATCTCATCTCCGTTCAAGCCGGCTTCCTTCGAATTACCTTGCTCAAGAGCTTCGGATATGTAGTTGAAGCTTACCGAATGGTGGGCCAAGTCATTAGGGATGCCGAAGAGGTTGGATTGCATCTGGATGACAATAATTTGAGAGCGGACAGTGTGGAACTTACGCCCTCGAGGCTTTGGTACCATGAGATACGTCGACGTGTGATGGTCAATCTTTTTCTCTGGGATAGGTATGTCATACGTTTTTCAGTGCAATGATCAAACTGAAGCTGACTATTCGAGAGCCAAATGAGTATAGTATTGGGAAAGCCGACAGCCGCCTCTGCTGAAGACTGGTCGCTCACGGTGCCACTGGATGCTGCAACACCTGTAGATCGAACTCTGAATATCCCGATCGAGAGACAGCCATATGAGAAGCCTACACAATTTACGCATCGGCTGATAGAGTACCGAGCTCTTTCCCAACTACCGGGGCTTCAAAGACTTCTTGGTAGAGAATTTAATCCCCAGGATTATGCCCAGATGCAACAACACCAACAGAAGATGAAGGCATACATAGAAGGCCTCCCGCCTCCCTTCCGGTTCGAGAACCCCGACACCAAATGGGACATCGAATGTCCGTGGCTCAAGCCACAGCGAGAATATCTCCGCTGCACAACCTGGCTCTTCTTCGTCGTAACCTATCGATACTCGATGTTCACCGTCCCTCAGAGTCGCACAGAAGTCATCAAAGCCGGGATTAAAGTTCTTCAGGCTCAAAAGGCACACTGGCGAACTCTCGGTGTCCAGCACTATAAACTTTATGCGCTTGCATTCTTCACAATCGAGGCCGCTACAGCAATTATGGTTGTGTACATTGCCTATCCGTCCGAAAACAACGAACTTTTTGATAATGCTCTCTTTCACATCAAAGAGAGTATCGCCCGAATGAACTCGATTCAAGCCTCAAACCCATTCGCCCGTCCCGCTGCAGACCTTATCCAATTGTTAATGCTTCGTGCCGAGAGCATCCACGATGTTCGTGAAAGCATCCGCGATGATATTAATTCCTCCCCATCCGAGAGTCCACAGCCTCAAAAAGTGACGCCCCAATACATCGATTCGCATTACAAGCCATCATTCCAAGGCGAGAGTTACAATTCTGCAGATTACAGGCCATCTCAGAATCTTGACCTCGCACACAGCGAATCGTCATCCACGCCGCCGAACTTTGACTTCAGTATCGGCGGGATCATCGGGCCGTGTGGGCCTACAGCTACGATGGTTGATAACAACTTTGTGACGGTACCTGATGCGTGGGATCCTATGATCTTACTCGAGAGGGCCGATGTGATGATTCCCGGGGAAGATAGGATGGGTAGCTTTGCGGGTGTGTCTGGGCAAGGGCAGGATATCTACAACTTATGAGCCTTCAAAGGCTCGGATTTGTCAGTTATCAGAAAAGATATTTCAGTTATTTGATGTGATATGCTCACTCCCAAGTTACTAGCTGTCTTTTGTCTATTATCAAATACATTGGGAGTTACTGGTAAGGGGCAAGGACCAGTGCAGGGTAAAGGCGGGGGCACTTGAGGCGATTTGGGGCTTCAATTTTCGCGGGGCTGAACGAAATTCAATGGCTTGTGTTCAGTACAATATTACAAGTATGTTAAAAGTCTACAAGGTTCCATGAATGATTGTTCAGTACCTTTACCCACAGTGCATTTTTTTAACCCTTCGCACGTTTAGGGGGGCCATGGCTCTAATTCAGGTTAGTGGGAAGGAACGCTATTGTTGTATTCGAAGCCAAGGTTAGGATAGAAGCCTTAATCTTCAATTGACACAATATCCATGTCTTGGGTAACCCCTCTAAACGTCCGACAAAAGCTTTCGAGACCTCACGGTTGAATAGGAGTGTATTATGTTCTTTACTCTTAACTGAAGGTGATTTGTGTCCCTGGCCCAAGACGCTGGAGTAGCTCGATCGTTTCGGGTGACGCAGATGTCCCCACACAATATGTTACAGGTATAGCCTCTACCTTCGCTGGACGTGTCGATATCAACTTCCATAGCTCGGGCTCCTCGACTCCTACGCTCATGATCCAGTTACAAGCAGTAACCACCAAAAATTTCACCCAACTTTCGCCTTTCTCGTCATCTCTTGCAATATCAAGGGCGATATCTTGCTCATTCCTAGCCACACGATCGCCATCATTATTTCCATTGTTAAGTTCGTCACTAGACTCATCATCCTTTCTAGCTCCGTAGCTTTAAGATGATGCAAGAGCATCCACCGGCGCTTGTGGCTCTTCGTCAGACTCATCGCCGGCACGAGTTTTACGACTTTGAAGCGCTGCTTCAACATTTTTTGCGGCTTGCTCTTCGTCGCCCTCAACTGTAAGTCTTATGTAATAGAGGCGATGGTCTGGTGGCAGGACATAACCCCTTCCATATGGCTCGAGAGGACGGATGCGCGTAACGGCCTATAGGCAAAGCATATAGGGCAGTTGGCATGGTGTGCTAATATAGGCTTAAGGAGCAAATAGGGCAGGGATGTGAGGGAATGTTGCGCTCCGGACCGACCCCCCGAACTAGGGGAGGAAATAGTCGGCCTGTTCGCAAGGGTCTTGATCACTGGGGGACAGCGTGGTTGTCAGTTGAATATCACGTGTATCGCACCATTTCTGTATGAGGATTGGCCTCTGATTTGCATGCATATAAGGACCCTTAACTTCCATAGCTAGTAGAACTCCAGAAAACTTCAATATCAATCTTTTACACCCAATCCACACTTCACCCGATGAATCAGGACCTCTGCTCAACCGACTAACAGTGGTAGGGAGGTCGCTGGCCCTACTTGTATTGTAGTTTACTTTGTAGATTTGTAATACAATTCTGTACCTACTAGTATACGACTGCGGCGAAGGGCGACAGACCGTGAGTAATATTCTGCTGAGCTGCCGAAATTATCGAGACCTACAACGGAGGGAGTTTAGCATCGAAGGACGAATGGACTTGAGAGTAATCTTGAACGAGCTAAAATCAGCCATAAAGGCCATACGATTCATGAAACTGACGCATAACCTCGGGCAGTTTAGGAGATATGGTTCAGTGCAGAGAGACGAAGTGGAACACTAGGAGGAGACTGAAGGTGCGGGGACACGAGATGGCTAGCAGTAGGGCAGCCTGGAGCTGGATTCCATTCCAAAGATCGAACAAAGCACTCCTTTTTACGCCTACCACTCCGGCATAGCTGCTGATTTTAGAGTGGCTGGAACAGGTCACTCCTCTCGAGTAATCCATTCTTCGAAGATTCTTTGAACCCCTTACAAATCTCCTTTTTATCTGCTGCTTCTGCTTTGCATGATATCCTAAGGCCATCTTATATTAGCGAATTTATAAAGATTCGCCGATTGAGGGTATTAAGCCAAATAGCAAGCTGATCGTCATCTTAGCGTCTTCAGATATTATAATACTGTGAAAGTTGGCCACTCTAATCTTGCCCTTTAAACCGGCATTACGGATACGTAAATGCATGTCGATTTCTCCAATAATTTGGCTCTTGTCAAGCGCAGGCTTAAAGAACTTGATTATGCCATCGCTAATATTGGCCTTTCGGGGGATTTCGGACATATAGTCGTAGGTTCTGATAATTGGAGGGAAAATTTGGATATCTAATGCCTTTGAGTAATAGACTTGTGGATATTGTAGAAGGTCTAGAGACGGGATTATTAGAGCGAAAGGATTAATAGTATGACGATCTCGAGTAGCCTTAGCGTAAAGGGAAGACCCTGAAACTATAAGCTTCAGATAATAGGGTGGTAGATAGTAGAACGCTTCGAAAGCGAGATCCTTAGGTATATGCATTATATCTTCTAAGTAAGAAAATGTTGGCTAGTACGGGCGTACAGGCTTCAGCTCTACAGGCTTCACAATAGGGGAGTTCATTAGTATAAGTATAGGATATTTTCCATAGCAAAATAGAACTTCAGTCTTCTCCAAAATCATATTTTTGATCCAACAGAAAAGCATAGTTTCACAATCCAGTTATATAATGCCTTGTATCGTTGTTAGCTCCGCCGCCGATACCGTCGACTTTAGCAACCAGTTGGGAGTACTCTAGCTTAAAGCAGCTTCCGCAAAGATCGTCAGATGATATAGTAATCTGAAATCGCGAGGCTCGACATATGACAGTTATCCATGAACTTTCGGGACCGAATTGACTGTCCATAACTTGATGGCTGAGACTCCATTAGGGCAAGAGATCTCGCTAGCGATATCGAAGGAAGCGGCACTCAGCAAAATAGTAGAGAGCGATGTTTGAGATATGTATGGAAGAATTTTGGGAATTTTTGGAACTTTATGCCATTGAGCTGTCTCCGGACAGCTCGGATTGACAGCCCGGTGACGTTTGCTTAGGGCCTGGTTGGCAACTATAATAATCTGGTATAATCCGAAGAATAATTCAACTACAAATTATCTTTGCCAACCGATTGATATAATCTGATTCCTCGAGATTATGTTGAAGATAATTTACCTTATAACGTCGCATAAACTCGAATCGAGTTTATGCTCCCTTATAATCTACACTAGCGCCGAATCACGTTTTTTGACCCCTCTTTCGCAGCATCCACTTACCTTTTAACTTTTATAACAAATCAACTACA
>Ga0302326_10022090_pt1 | contig 13015 bp, 10 predicted proteins | sample Palsa_T0_3_FD_202264 | JGI IMG/M metagenome (GOLD analysis project Ga0302326, IMG submission 202264) | Peat permafrost microbial communities from Stordalen Mire near Abisko, Sweden - Palsa_T0_3 | ecosystem: Environmental > Terrestrial > Soil > Palsa > Peat permafrost | place: Sweden: Abisko... | reverse complement strand
GGTGGAAACCTTTCGCGCGGAATACCGGGCGCGCTTTGCCGGCCGTTTTTACAACGGCCGGCTGCACGCTGCGACGACCTTCGGGATCGGCTTGGGGGCGATCGCGCTCGGCCTCTCGCAGCTCCGGCGCGTCCGGCGGCCCGAACTCGCCGTCGTGCCCGCGGCGCTCGTCTTCGGCAATCTCATCGAGTGGCTCGTCCACAAAGAGCTGCTGCACCGGCTGCGGCCCGGCTTCTTCGTGTTCTACTCGCGCCACGCGCTCAACCACCACCAATTCTTCAACTCCGAACGGATGACGTTCGACGGCCCGGACGACCTTCGGATCGTCTTCTTCCCCCCGTTTGCGATCCTGGCATCGATCGGCGGCACGGCCGCGATCGGCGCCGGCCTCGCGCGGCTCTCCGGTTCGCGCAACGCAGGCCTGCTCTACAACGCGACGAGCACGGCGTTCTACCTGCTCTACGAGGCCATGCACCTGTGCGAGCACGTGCCCGAGACCTCATTCGCCGCCCGCATCCCATTCGTCGCCTTCATGCGCCGCCACCACGCCCACCATCACGACAAGCGCGTCATGGTCGAACGCAACATGAACCTGACTTTCCCGCTCGCCGACGCGCTGCTCGGCACGCTCGATCGGGCCGCGTCGCAGAGTTAAGCGACGGCCTGCTTTTGGCGCACGACCTGCAGGACGACGCAATTGCGGCCCTGGCCCTTGGCCATGTAGAGCGCCCGATCGGCGTATTCGAATAAGATCGGCTCGGAGACGTCGAGCGGGCTGCCGCAATAGCCGATGCCGACGCTCACCGTGAGCCGGCCGCTCGGCGAACCCTCGTGCACGATCCCAAGATCGGACACGCGACGGCGAACGCGCTCGGCGACCATCTCTGCATCGCCGACCAGCGTATCGGGCAAGAGGACCACGAACTCTTCACCGCCGTAGCGCGCGACGCTGTCGCTGGCCCGCACGGCGGACGTGCGGAGTGCCGACCCGACTGCGGCGAGCGCATCGTCTCCGGCGGCGTGGCCGTAGCGGTCGTTATAGGTCTTGAAGTGATCGACGTCGATGATGAGCAGCGCGACGCCGGTCGGCTGCTGGTCGCGTTTTGCGAGGGCACTGATCGCGTCGTCCATGAAGCTGCGCCGATTCGGAAGGCCCGTCAACACGTCGATGGTAGCGGCGAGGTAGAGTCGCCGGTAGAGCGTCGCGACCTCGAGTAAGAGCATCGAAAGCACGACGGTCGCCATGACGAGCGCCTCGAACTTACCGATGTACCACGCGACCGAGTATCGACCGGGCGACCAGATGTTCAGTAGCCCGTCCAAGACCATCGTCAACAGCGCGATGCTCAGCCAGGTCTGCAAGCGCGATAGCCGGCGCGCGCGTAACAGCACGATCGCGATCGCGATCGCGTTGAGCGCTACGATCGGCGCCGCAAAGTCTTTGTACGCCGGACTGAAATGGCCGCCGGCAAGCACGATGATGGGCAGCCAGTCGCGCGCCAGAAAGATCGTCGCGAATAGCGCACCGGCCACGCCGACACTACCCGCCATAAGCCACGCCAGGGCTGCCGGGATGCGCGAACGCGGCAGGCCGGCCGTATCGAGCGACCCATCGATGAGATGGGCGCCCGCAACGGCAAGAGGAAACGCGAGATGCCAGCTGATCCAGAGCCAGATCGAAATCTGCAGATCGCCGTGTCCGACCGGCGCCGGACCGAAAACTCCCGGGAAGAAGAGGAGATAGGGGATCGTCAGCAGCGCCGAAACCAGGTATCCCGCGGCCACGATCGCAAGCGACAGATTCCCCGCCATGTAGAATTGGCTGAGCAACAAGAACGCCGTCAAGAGCTCGGCGAATGCCCACACCGTCGCGCAGATCGCAAGGAACACCGCAATCTTCGGGGCCGCGGCAGCGCCGTGCACGCACCCAAACCAGGTCGCGGCGATCAGGAGCGCGGCGACGACGCAACCGGCAAGCCGCGTGCGGCCGTCGGCGACGGTGACCGTGCCGAACTGCGGGATGGTGCGAAGTAGTGTGTTCTTAGCCACTTGCACCTTAGTTCGGCGCTTTTCCGAAGCCGTGGCGCGATGATCGGTCGCGTTGCTTACGTAGTGACCGATATCATTGCTTGCGCAGTGACCGGCATCACGACCGCCGACGCTTGAGGCCGCATTTGCTACCGCGGTGTTGCTACCTTACGAGCGGCAACACGTCGCTTGGGGCGATTGGATAGAAGCCGAGCACCAGGGTGGCGGCGGCACAGAGCGCGACGCCGAGCCACGGGAGGGCACTCGCGGGGACGAAGCGGCGTTGGATCTGCGTGCCGGTCGTGCGCGCGTACATGACGCGCACGATCTTGAAGTACGCGTAGGCCGAAATCGCCGTGCCGAGGATCAGCAGGCCGGCGAGCCAGGCGTAGCCTGCGTTGACGGCGCTCGCAAGGATCAGAACCTTCCCGGTAAATCCAGCCGTCGGCGGCAAGCCCGCAAGCGACAACAAAAAGAACGTCATCGCGCCCGCGAGCACGGGTTGCCGGTAGCCGAGGCCGGCGAACGACGACAGGTGCGAGCCTTCGTCGCGGTCGCGCGAGAGGAGTGCGACGACGGCGAACGCGCCGAGGTTCATAAATGTGTACGCACCGAGATAGAAGATCGCGTAGCGCAAGCCTTGCGCCGTCGTTCCGGCCAGGGCTGCGACGATGTAGCCGAGTTGCGCGATCCCGGAATACGCGAGCAGCCGCTTGATGTCGGTCTGGGCGAGCGCGGCGACGTTTCCCACGATCATCGAGAGCGCAGCCACGACCCACAGCGGTAAGAGGATCTGGTGTGCCTGCGGCGCGGGCAGCGCCGCGTACGCGAACCGGGCCAAGACCGCGAGCACGCCGGCCTTGGTGACGACGCTCATGAAGGCGGTCACCGGGAGCGGCGCACCTTGGTAGACGTCGGGCGTCCAAACGTGGAACGGCACGAGGCTCAGCTTGAAGCAGAGGCCGATCAAGAACAGTCCGCAGCCCAGATCGAAGAGCGGCGTCGATGCGTGCGGACCGGCAAACGCCGCGAGCGCGACGCTGCCCGTCGCGCCGAACAACAGCGCCATCCCGTAGAGCATGAACGCGGTCGCCGTCGACGACAAGATGAAATATTTAAGCGCCGACTCGCGCGAACTCGGCCACGAGCCTAAGGCGCACAAGCAATACAGCGCAAGCGACAACAGCTCGAGCCCAAGGAAGATCGTCAGCAAATTCGCGGCGCCGGCCATCAGCATCGCGCCGGTCGCGCTCCACAACATCAGCGCGATGCCGGCGCCGGCTTGATCGTCGCGTCCCAGCCTTGCGGCCATCAAGAGCGAGAAGATCGCAGCCACGACGACGATCTCTTCGAAAACGATCGCGAAGCCGCCGTTGACGAACGCGCCGCCGAAGGCCGCAAAGGGGTGATGCCAGCCGGCCAGCGCGTAAACGCCCGCGAGTGCGAGCCCTGCAATCGCAATCAAGATACCGGAGAGCCGCCGCATCTTTCGCGGGAGCCCGAGATCGGCAATCAGCACGACGAGCGCGGTAACGCCGACCGTGATCGTCGGCAGGATCGCAACCCAGTCGGCGTTTCCGTACGGGATGACGAGCGGCGGCGTCACTTGATCACCGCGACGACGGGCACGCCGCCCGCTAGCGACGATACCGGGACCACGCGTGTGGCGGCAACGGGTCCGGGGAAGACGCCGAGGAGCACGAGCGCGAGCACGATCGGCGCGAGCGCCAAGACTTCGAGCGGGGAGAGGTCCTCGCGCTGCGGGACGTCCGGTACTTCGGGACCCTGCATGATCGTCTGGAAGACGCGCAGCATGTAGGCCGCGGCGATGACGATCGGCACCAATGCGACGATCGTCTGCCACACGTAGCCCGCCTGGTAAACGCCCGTGAGGATCAGGATCTCGCCCGCAAAACCCGCGAGTCCGGGCAAACCGAGCGCGGCCAGGCTGACGATCGTCAGCGCGCCGGCGAGGCGCGGGTTGCGCGCCCCGATCCCGCCGAGTCGCGAGAGCAGCCGCGTGTCTTCGCGCGTCTCGACCTCGCCGAGCGTCACGAAGAGTCCCGTGCTAAAGAGCCCATGCGCGACGATGTACACGATGCATCCGCCGAGCGCGACCGGATCGAAGCTGAAGATTCCAAGGACGACCAGCCCGAGATGCGAGAGCGACGAGTACGCAACGACGCGCTTGGCGTCGTCCTGCACGAGTGCCGCGAGCGCCCCGTAGACGAGCGCGATCAACCCGAGCGCGATCCCCAGCGGCGCAGCCGCGCGCATCGGCCCGGGCAACAGCTGCGTGCCGACGACGATGAATCCGTAAAGACCGGCCTTCGATTGCACCGCACTCACGACCGCGGCCATTGGAGCCGGAAGATCGGCGTACGTCTCGGGCATCCACGTGTGGAACGGCCAAACGGGCGTCTTGACGAGAAACGCGAATGCGATTCCCGAAAAGATCCAAAACGCCCACACCGGGGAGATCGGCCCGACCAGCGACGCCGCCTTGCCGATCACGTCCGTCGAACCCTCCGCGATACCGTAAGCCGCCGTCGCCAGCAGCAATGCCAGGCCGCCGCTGAGGTTGTAAACGAGATAACGCCAGGCGGTCGTACTGTTCTTCGAGACCGGCCATGCGACCAGGATCAAAAACACCGGGAGCAGCATCAGATCCCAGAAGAGCGCAAACAAGAGCAGATCGCGCGCGACGAAGACGCCGGTCATCGCTCCGAGCAGAATCAGCATCTGGGCAACGAAATCGCGCATCCGCGGCACGCGTGCCGCCATCAGCGCGCAACCGCTCGAAAGCTCGAGCAACAGGACGATCCAGTACCCCGGGCCGCCCAGCCCGACGTGAAAGCTCGCCGAAAACGGACGCTGCAGCCAGAAATGGGACTCGTCGGGTGCGCCCGCATTTGCGACCGCGACGGCGAACGCGCCGAACGAAACGACGACGCCGATCCATTTTGCGGCTGCCTCGGCCGAACGTGGCAGCGTGTATAACAGCAACCCGGCCACGATCGGAACGACGACGAGCGCGGCGATCATCGGGACGCTCCGAGCGTTGCGAAGTAGGCGATGAACAGCGCGGCACCGATCACGATCGTAAGCGCGTAGCCGCGCACGAGACCCGTCTGCAGCTTGCGGAAGATGACGCCGAGCGCCCCGGCGATCCAGACGACGTCGCGCACGCCCGCGTCGATCACGTGCGGATCGACGAAACGCGAGATCGCGACCCCGAGCGCTTGCGCCGGGTGGACGATCGCCGCCTCGATCGCGTCGTCGAACCAGAACGCGTGGACGAGCGCGGGCGGCATCCGGACTGCCTCCGCGCGCAGGCGCTCGATTGCGCCGGCCTGCGCGGCCGGCGTACCGTAACGGAGGTACGCGATCACGATGCCTGCGGCCACGAGCAGCAGCACGAAGATCGACGAAGCCCATTCCGGAACCGGCAATATCGGCCCCGCGACGTTATAGCTCGTGCCGAAGAGCGTTCCGAAAAAGCGCGACCACGGGCTCGGGCCGCCGAAGCTGACGCTCGCGTATCCCGCCGCGATCGTCGGCACGATCAGGATCGCGACCGGCAGCTGCATCACCCAATCGGGAGCGTGCGAATCGTGACCCTCCGCCTCGGCGTGCGTGACCGCCGCCGGCGGCATCGCAAGCCGCTCGTTCGGCACCCCTCCGCGGTACGGCCCGAAGAACGTCACGAAGAGCATGCGGAACATGTAATAGGCCGTGATCCCCGCGGTCAGCACGCCCGCGACGTACAGCCACGGATGTCCGTGTTCGAGCGCCCCGTAGATAACGGCGTCCTTCGAGTAGAAGCCCGACGTCAGCGGGAAGCCGATGATCGCGAGCGTCCCGATGAGCATCGCCCAAAACGCAAACGGCATGCGTTCGCGCAACCCGCCCATCTTGCGCACGTCCTGCTCGTCGTGCAGCGCGTGGATGATGAGGCCGGCGCCCAAGAACAGCTGCGCTTTGAAGAACGCATGGGTGAAGAAATGCAGGACGCCCGCCTGGTATGCGCCGACGCCGACCCCCATGATCATGTAGCCGATCTGCGACATCGTCGAGTAGGCGAGAATGCGTTTGATGTCCCATTGTCCGACGCCGAGGATCGCGCCCAGCACCATCGTCGTCGCGCCGACGACCGCGACGAGTTCCTGGGCCGTCGGTGAGAGGCTGTAGAGCGGAGCGAACCGCGCGACGAGGTAGACGCCCGCGGTGACCATCGTCGCCGCATGGATCAGCGCGGAGACCGGCGTCGGGCCCTCCATCGCGTCGGGCAACCACGTCTGCAGCGGGACTTGCGCCGATTTCGCCGCCGCCCCGACGAAGAGTCCGACGCAGACCGCGATCAAAACGCCGACCGGAAGCGTCCCCGCCTTCGCGAAAATGTCCGCGAACGCGATCGAGCCGGTCGCCGCGTACAGCGCGAAGACGGCGAACATGATCCCGACGTCGCCGAAGACGTTGATCACGAAGGCTTTCTTGGCCGCCGCCACCGCGCTTGGCTTGTAAAACCAAAAACCGATTAAGAAGTATGACGCCAGGCCCACGAGTCCCCAACCGATGAGCAACCCGACGACATTGTCCGAAAGCACGAGCGTCAGCATCGCGAACACGAAGAAATTCATGTAGGCGAAGAACCGCGCGATCGCTTTGTCCGACCACATATAGCCGATCGAGTAGACATGGATCAGGCCGCCGACGCCCGTGATGATGAACGTCCACAAAAGCGAGAGCGGATCGAGCTGGAGCCCGAACGTAAACCCCGGACCCCAGGTCCCCAGCGCCAGGTGCAGCGGCACGGGACCCGTCGCCGACGGATAGAGCACGACGGCCACGACGAACGATGCGAGCACCGAGGCGGAGCCTAGGGCTCCCGACGCGCGCTTGAGCTGCGGCCCGAACGTCCACAGCACGATCGCGCTCAGAAGCGGCAACAGCCAGAGCTGCTCGAGCAGGCTCGTCATCCCCGCAGCCTCGCAACTTCATCGACGTCGACGTTCTTCGCGCTGCGGAAGACGGCCACGACGATCGCAAGCCCGATCGCCGCTTCGGCCGCAGCCACGGTGACCACGAGGAACACGAAGACGTGGCCGGCGTTGTTGACCCAGGCACGCGCGAACGCGACGAGCGCGAGGTTCGCGGCGTTGAGCATCAATTCGATCGACATCAGGACGATCAGCGGATTGCGCCGCACGATGACGCCGGACACACCGATGAAGAACATGACGGCCGAGAGCGCGACGTAGCTCGAAAGGTCGGGTTGCATTTCCCTAGCGTCCCGCCTTGACGATCGGCTCGCGTTCCTTGGCGCGTTTGCGGCGGCGCAGGTGCCGCCCGCGCGTCGGCTCCGGCACCGCGTCACCGGCAAGCGCCACGACCCCGACCACGGCGACCATAAGCACGAACGCCGTGATCTCGAACGGCAAGAGCTGCGTCGTGAACAGCGCGGCGCCAAAATCCCCGACGCTTCCGAAGACGTTCGCGGAGCCGACGCTACCAAGATTGTTGCCCGCGCGCAGCGGCGGAGACGCCATCGGCGCGTGCAACACGCCGAATGCAAGGAACCCGAAGCCGGCTAGGACCGAGAGCAGCGCGGGCAGCGCCACCCGCGGCAAGCGGTCCGGACCCTCCGGGAACGGCCCGATTCCGCTCGAGAGCAACGCGATGACGAACACGAAGAGCATTAAGATCGCGCCGCTGTACACGACGAGCTGAATCACCCCCAAGAACTCCGCGTCGAGCGTAAAATACAGGATCGCAAGCGTGATGAAGTTGACCAGCAGCCCGACGACGCTATAGACCGGGCTCTTCTGCGTCACGGTAAAGATCGCGCTTGCGATCAGAACGATCGCCAGCAGATAGAACGCGATCACCCGGCGAGCCCTCGGCGCTCCGTCTTGAGGATCTCGCCGCGATGGGTCGCGCCATAGCCAGCTGCGATGTCGACCGTACCCTTTTGTTCGATAACGGCGCCGAGGTCCGCGGGGATGCCGCCGGGACGCTCGTCGGGCGCCGTTCCGACGCCGGCCTCGGGCGGCACGAGCAACCGGTCCTTACTGTAGATGAACGAGCCGCGCCGGTAGTCGGCCATCTCGAAGCGCGGGGTGAGCACGATCGCATCGGTCGGGCACGCTTCCTCGCAGAGGCCGCAAAAGATGCAGCGCAGTTCGTCGATCTCGTAGCGAGCCGCGTAACGTTCGCCGGGCGAGCGCCGGTCGTCGGGCGCATTCTCGGCTCCGATCACCGTGATCGCGTTTGCCGGGCAAGCGATCGCGCACAGCTCGCAGCCGATGCAGCGCTCTTTTCCGTCGGCGTAGCGGCGCAGCTCGTGCAGCCCGTGAAAACGCGGCGCGTGTTGCTTCTTCACGGTCGGATATTGAACCGTGGGCTTCTTCCGAAACGCGAACTGGAAGGTCGTCGCGAACCCTTTGGCAAGTGCGGTCACCCCGCCGAAAAATCCCATGGCCCCTTATCCCATCAGGGCGACGATCGCGGCCGTCACCATCAAGTTGAGCGTCGCCACCGGCAACAGCACCTTCCAGCCGAAATTCATCAGGCGGTCGTAACGCAAACGGGGCAACGTCGTGCGCAGCCAGATATACATGAAGATAAAAAGCCCGACCTTCAGCACGAACCACACGATGCCCGGAATGAACGTCAAGCCGAACGGCGCGTTCCAACCGCCGAGGAACAGCAGGGTTGCGATGCACGAGACCGTGATCATGTTGAGATACTCGGCGATGAAAAAGAGTCCGAAGCGCAGGCCCGAGTACTCCGTGTGGAACCCGCCGACGAGCTCCGTCTCGGCCTCGACCAGATCGAACGGCGCGCGATTGGTTTCGGCGACCGCCGTGATGATGTAGATGATGAAGCCGACGATCTGCGGCGCGATGAACCACAGCTTGTACTGCGCGTGCACGATGCCGGCAAGCGACGTCGTCCCCGCCAGGATCAGGACGCCGATGACCGAGAGCGTCATCGCCAACTCGTAGCTGATCATCTGCGCGGTCGAGCGCACGGCGCCGAGCAACGGGTACTTCGAACCCGACGACCAGCCCGCAAGCGAGATGCCGTACACGCCGATCGACGTCAGCGCGAAGATCACGAGGATCCCCGCGTTGACGTTGGCGACGCCCCACAGCCCGGCGCTCGATTCGGAGAACGGGATGACGGCGAACGCACCCATCGCGCAGACCAGCGAGATGAACGGCGCGAGCCGGTAGATCAGCGGGTCTGCGGTCTCGGGGGTGAGATCTTCCTTGAAGAGCATCTTCGCGGCGTCGGCCGCCGGTTGCAAGAGGCCCCACGGGCCGACGCGATTGGGTCCCGGGCGCAACTGCATCCAACCCATGATCTTGCGCTCGAACAGCATCGAGTACGCAAACGTCGTGACCACGACGAACAGCACGATGACCGACTTCACGAGAACGACAAGCCAGGGCTGGTCGAGCACTAAACCGCTCCCGTGATGACGAGCGCTTCGAGCCGGACCGGCTCGCCGTCGGCGAAACCGTTCGCCGGCGCACTCGGCAAGCCGTCGACTGCGACGACGACGTCCGGGACGGCGTGCTCGTCGACGACGACCAGCAGGTCGCGCAGTTCGCGTTCGCCTGCGACCAGCCGCACGCGGTCGCCCGCGCGGAGGCCGTTCGCGGCCGCGGTCGCGGGCGCGATCGTCGCGCTCGGCTCCGGCCGCAGCGCGCGGATCGAGTCGTCGAAATACGACGTGCCGCCCCCCGCAAAGATGTGGCTCGCAAGCGCCAAGCGAAGCCCGCCGGCCGGCTCGGCGGCGCGCGGCGTCTCGGCACCGGCGCTCGCCGAATCCGCGAAGTGTTGCGCGCTCGCCGGGACCGGGGCGCTTGCCGCCGCATGCAAGGCGTCGGGCGTGGGCACGTCAATTGCGAGTTCCGACGCGAGCGCGACGAACATCTCGCCGTCGGAGAGCGTTCCCTCGGGCGGCGCGTGGGCCGCGGCGATCGCAATCGGGTCGCCTGCAAGGTCGTACGTGTGCCCGCTCTTCTCGAACGCGCCGCGCGCCGGCAGGACGAGATGCGCGAGCGCCGCGGTCTCGGTCAAGAACAGCTCCGTCGCGACGATGAACCCGATACGTTCGAACGCATCGCGCACCGCACGCTCGCCGAGCGGATGGTGCAGCACGGGATTGACGCCGAAAAGCCCGAGCGCACGAAGCTTGCCGTCGAGCGCGGCCGCGATCATCGCGCCCGAATCGAGCCCGCCGTCGCGCGGCAGCATCCCGAGCGCCTCGGCTCCGCGCGCGTTGGGCTGCTCGCCGGCGACGTACCCGAAGACGGCGACGCCGCGGGCGTGCAGGGCGTCCATCAAGCCGGCGGCGTCGCTACCGGCCTGCACGTCGATGCCGTCCCAAACAAACGCGACCCGCTGCGCCCCTTCGAGCAACGATGCCAGCCCACTCGTATGCGCGACGTTCGAAGACGGAACCGCCGAGCCACCCGCATGCGCGCCGACCGTCACGTAGTGCGCGCCGCGATGCGCGACCGCCTTACGGATGCGCAAGTCAAGCACCGGCGCCGTCTGCGACGGGGGGCGCCCGAACGCGACGATCAGCTGCGCGTTTTCGAGATCGGCATACGATCCGCCGCGCACGCCGGGCGACGCCTGGCGCTGACGCCCGGCGCGCCAATCGAGGTTCTTCACACCGAAACCGCGCATCGTGCATTCGAGCAGCACGATCTCTTCATTGAGCAGCCTGCCGCCCCCGATCGCGCCGATTGCACCCGTGCCTGCGGCCGCGACGGCTTCGCGCAGACCGTCCGCCCAGAGCCCGATCGCATCGTCCCAACCGATCTGGATGAACTCGCCGCCGCGGCGCAAGAGCGGGCTTGTGATCCGGCGCGGATCGTCATAGAAGCCGATGTTGTAGCGTCCCCGATCGCAAAGCCAGCCGTCGGATCTCGCATCGTCGTGCGGTTCCGACATCGTGCGCAGGATCGCTCCGTGACGCTCGTCCACGTTCATCCCGCAGCCGACGCTGCATTGCGCGCAACCTGTCGCGGTCCGCACGTTGTCCCACGGCCGCGACTTGAACCGATAGGTCTTTGAGGTTAGCGCGCCGACCGGGCAGAGCTCGGTCACGTTGCCCGAGAAATTCGAGACGTACGGCTTCCCCGTGGCCGTTGCGATCACGTCGCGCTGGCCGCGATCCTTGACGACGAGCGAGCACTCACCCGTGATCAGTTCGTCGAAGCGCGAACACCGCTGGCACACGATGCAGCGTTCGTCGTCGAGCACGATCGTCGGCCCGAGATCGATCGCTTTGGGCTTCTTCGCCTTCGGATCTCCCAAGCGCGAAGCGCCCTGGCCGTAAGCCATCGAAAAATCTTGCAGATCGCACTCGCCCCCCTTGTCGCAGATCGGACAATCCAGCGGGTGGTTGAGCAGTAAGAACTCCATCACGGCGCGCCGGCCGTCTTCGACTTTTTGGCCGTACGTGTGAACGACCATCCCGTCGGCAACCGCCGTGTTGCAGGCAATCTGCAACTTCGGGGTCTTCTCGACTTCGACGAGGCAAATGCGGCAAAGCCCCGCCGGCCCGAGCTTGGGATGGTAGCAGTAGACCGGCACGTCGGTCGCGATCGTCTTCGCGGCTTCGACCAGCAGCGTGCCCTCCGGCACCGTCAGGCTCGTGCCGTCGATCGTGAGCGTTATGTTTTTAGCCAAGCGCGCCGCTCACGCCGAGGGCTCGTCCGCGCCGGGCTCGGTGCCCTCGGCCGCCTTCTCGGCTCGTTTCCCCTTGGCTTTGCGCACGCTGCGAAACCCGAGCACGACCGCGATGACGAAGAGCACGGCCCCGAGGATCCACCACGGATTGATGCGCGGTTTGACCGCTTGCGAATCGGCTGCTTGTTCGGGTGCCGGCGAATCGATGTCGGATGACATTTTACCTTCCTGCGACCAAGGTTGACGCGCCCGCGCGCACGTATTCGCGAAACTGCGCTTCGAAGCGCCGGACGACGGAGGCGAGAAACGGTTCGATGGAATCCCCGAGCGGGCACAGATTGATGCCCGTCAGTTGTTTTGAAACGGCGAGCAGCAGATCGATATCCGAATCGAGTCCGCCGCCGGCCAAGATGCGCTCGAGCGTGACCTCGAGCCAGTGTCCGCCTTCGCGGCAAGGCGTGCATTGCCCGCACGATTCGTGAGCGTAAAAGCGCACGAGCGCGAGCGCCGCCTCGACGAAGTTCGTCGTGTCGTCGAAGAAGACGACCGCCCCCGAGCCGAGCATCGTCCCGTTCTGCGCCATCGTGTCGAAATCGTACGGCAAATCGAGGTGCTCGGCGAACAAACACGCGGACGACCCGCCGCCCGGCTGGACCGCCACGATCGTGCGGCCCTCGCGCGGTCCGCCCGCGATCTCGAGTAGCTCGCGCAGCGGCGTCCCCAGTGGGACCTCGTAGTTACCGGGCTTGCGCACGTGGCCGCTGACCGAAACGATCTTATACCCCGGCGATTTTTCGGGCCCGACCTTCGCAAACCACTCGGCCCCGTTGCGCAGCAGGTGCGGCAAGGTTGCGAGCGTCTCGACGTTGTTGACGACGGTCGGCTCGCCGTACAAGCCCTTGACCGCCGGAAACGGCGGCTTCAGCCGCGGCTCGCCGCGACGCCCCTCGAGCGAATTGAGGAGAGCGGTCTCTTCGCCGCAGATGTACGCGCCCGCGCCGCGATGGACGGTCACCTCGATCCCGGTCTCGGTCCCAAAGAGCTTCTGGCCGACGAAACCCGCAGCCCGCGCCTGCCCGAGCGTTTCCATGAAAATCTCGTATCCGCGCGCGAACTCGCCGCGGATGTACATGAACGCGTGCGTCGAGCCGATCGCGTAGGTTCCGAGCAAGATGCCCTCAAGCACTTGATGCGGCGTCTCCTCGAGCAGCATGTGGTCCTTGAACGTCCCGGGTTCCGCTTCGTCGCAATTGCAGACCATATAGCGCGGGCG
>Ga0302326_10022087_pt1 | contig 13016 bp, 6 predicted proteins | sample Palsa_T0_3_FD_202264 | JGI IMG/M metagenome (GOLD analysis project Ga0302326, IMG submission 202264) | Peat permafrost microbial communities from Stordalen Mire near Abisko, Sweden - Palsa_T0_3 | ecosystem: Environmental > Terrestrial > Soil > Palsa > Peat permafrost | place: Sweden: Abisko... | reverse complement strand
AAAGACGAGTGGGAGCGTGGTGGGCCTTATGAAGATTTGCCTGGTTGCGACCTTTCCCCCCAGCGGACGTCAGCTGAACGAGTATGCCTTTCACATTGCGCGGGAGCTGCAGCGGATTCCTCATGTGCAGTTGACCATCCTGGCCGATGAGTTGACTGACTACGAATTTGCCACCGACGAGCACGGGGTCCACATCAAGGCCGAGGAGCAAGCGGAGCTGCCGGGGTTCAACGTGATTCGCTGCTGGAAGTTCGGCAGCATGTCGACGCCGGTGCGGTTGTTGAACGCCATTCGCCGGGTGAAGCCGGACGTAGTGTGGTTCAACCTTGTGTTCTCAAGCTTTGCCACGCCGGAGAATCCGGTGGCCGCTTTTGCCGGCTTGTCTGCGCCGGCGCTGACCCGGGCCTCGGGGTACTACACCCACATCACCCTGCACCAGGTGATCGAGCATGTCGATTTTGCCGCTGCGGGTGTGAGCGCGCGGCGGGAGAAGCTGCTGCGCATGGGCACCCACTTCACCACCAAGACGCTGCTGCGGGCGGACTCTGTTTCCGTGCTGCTGCCTGCTTACCGGCGCACGCTGGTCGAGAAGTATGCGGTGCGCAATGTGCTGCTGGGCAAGCATGGAACCTTCGCTCCTGCCACCGAGCCGCCTGACTTCAGCCACCGGGGCAACCCGGAACACCGCCTGCTGGCGATTGGCCACTGGGGCACCTACAAGCGTCTGGAGACGCTGATGGAGGCCTTCCCGGCGGTGCTCAAGAAGATCCCGAACTGCCGGCTGATTATCGCCGGGGCCAATCATCACACCAAGGCGGGTTACTGGGAATCGATTCGCGAGGCGCAGCCGGCGCATTTGCCGATTGAGTTTCGCGGGTATGTGGCGGAGTCGGATATACCGGAGCTGTTCCGCACCACCTCGGTGGTGGTGATGCCCTACGACTCGGCGACGGGTTCGAGCGGGCCGGCGCACCAGGCCTGCGAGTACGGGATACCGATTGTGTGCGCCGACATCAACGATTTCCGCGACATGGCGGCGGAAGAGGAGATGGCGGTGAAGTTCTACAAGATCGGGGATGCGGCCGACCTGGCGCAGCAGCTGATCGCCATCCTGGAGTCTGCCGCGTTGCAGCGCAGCATGGGAGAACATAACTTCGCCGCCGGCCAGCAGATGACCATGAGCAGCGTGATCCGCAATTATCTGCGCTGGTTCGAGCTCAATCGCTCTAAACGCGCGCTCCGCAACGGAACCCTCACCGGCCGCCGACGCCGGCTCTGGCACCGATTCTTATTCACCTCCTAGCTGGATGTCTGTATATTTCCTTATGCGGGCTCTTTAGTACCCAGGTTTTGGTCACTGTGGTACTTGCGCAGCATCGAATTCCCGGCGCAATTGATCCACGCTATGCAAAATAGAGAGCGAGTACTAACGAAATTGAGAGCGATGCATCGAAGCAGGATAGAGTAGACTGCGTGATAGCGACCTTTTGAGTTATGGCGTGAGACCCCCCGTCCGCCAACTCAGTCTAGCCGGATCACAAAGCAAGCCGGCAGATAAGTCTCCATCCGACAGTAGCGCTGTGCCACCCCCCTCACGACCAGCTCCTTTGCCAGGATGTACGCCGTCGTGAATAGGAAACCATGATCAAGGTACATATATCCCGGCTTTTCTCTCGGATGCTTCCTCCGATGGCAACGATCTCTGCTCTCACCCTGCTGTTAAGCGGTTGCGGGGGAGCTCACTTCAATGCAACGCCGACGCCGACCGTCAGCATCACCGCGAGCCCCACGACGATTACCGCGGGCAGCTCCTCCACCCTGACCGTGACAGCGACCAACGCCACCTCGCTGACGGTGAGCGGCTCCGACGGGAGTTCCTATACCTTGTCGTCCACGGGCGGGACGCAAACCGTCAGCCCGAAGACCACCACCACCTATACTGCCACCGCGAGCGGTGTTTCCGGCCAGACCACGGCAACGATGACCGTTACGGTGTCCGGCTCGGCGCCCCCGGCGCCGACCGTCACTATCGCCGCCAGCCCCACTTCGATTACCGCGGGCGCCTCGTCTACTCTGACCGTGACAGCGACCAATGCCACCGGGGTTACGGTGAGCGGCTCCGATGGGAGCAGCTATACGCTGCAGGCTAGCGGCGGAACCCAGGCCGTCAGCCCAACCGGGACCACTACCTACACCGCCACCGCGACCGGAGCGGGTGGCAAGACCACGGCCACCGCGACCGTGACGGTAACACCGGCGGGAGCGGCGCTGCCGACCGTCACCATTACCGCCAGCCCCACCACCATCACTGCAGGCAATTCCTCCACCTTGACGGTGGCTGCGACCAATGCCACCACAGTGACGGTGACCGGCACCGATGGCAGCAGCTACACACTGCAGGCCAATGGCGGAGTCCAGGCGATTACCCCGGCTGCGACCACCACCTACACGGCCACCGCGACGGGACCGGGCGGCAAAGCCACGGCCACGGCCACGGTGACGGTAACGCCGGTAGCGCCAGGAGCGCCCACTGTTACCATCGTTGCCAATCCCACCACCATCCTCGCCGGCAATTCGTCTACCTTGATGGTGGCCGCGACCAACGCCACTACGGTGACGGTGACCGGCACCGACGGCAGCAGCTACACGCTGCAGGCCACTGGCGGAAGCCAGGTGGTCACCCCGGCAGTCTCGACCACGTACACCGCGACCGCGACGGGAGCCGGCGGCAAAGCCACAGCGACCGCGACCGTTACGGTGACGCCGGCAGCACCTCCTGTTCCGACGGTCACCATCGTCGCTAACCCTACTTCGATTAGCTCGGGTACCTCGTCCACATTGACCGTCGTGGCGACCAACGCCACCACGGTCACCCTCAGCGGCACAGATGGCAGCTCTTACACCCTAACGGCGACAGGTGGAGCGCAGGTAGTGAGCCCGACGGTGACCACCACTTACACGGCAACCGCGACGGGAACAGGCGGCATGGCCACGGCGGCCGCTACCGTAACGGTGACTCCGCCGACGACAACGGTCACCATCACGGCTAACCCAACCACCATTTTCTCGGGCGCTTCCTCCACCCTGACTGTGGTTGCAACCAATGCCACCGGGGTCACGGTGACGGGAACCGACGGCAGCTCCTATACCCTGACGCCAACGGGCGGGACGCAAGTCGTGAGCCCGACCACCACCACCACAGCCACTACCGTCACCTATACGGCAACCGCGACCGGAACAGGCGCCAGCGCCACCGCGACCGCGACGGTGACGGTGAACCCGGCAGCCACCGTTCAATCATCCGTCAACCACGTTATCTTCATGCTGCAGGAGAACCATACTTTCGACAATTACTTCGGCATGTTGAACGTATACCGGGGGAAGCACGGCTATACCACAGGCGATGATGGCGTCACTTACACCGTGGACGGCATCGAGGACAAGCTGGACAAGTTCAGCGCCGAAGATGATGCTGGCGATTCGTTCAAGCTGTTCCCGCTGAGCAGCACTTGCGTCGATGACGAGAGCTCCGATTGGCTGTCAAGCTACGGCGACGTCAACCGCTATGACTTCCTCCCCACGCGCAAAATCTCAGAGAATGGTTTCGTCCACACGGCAGAAGGTTACGCGACCAGCTGCGTTCAGAACGGTGCATCCTGCTCCGGCACTTTCACCGATCTGAACGGCCAGCGCGCGATGGGCTATTACGACGACGGATTTCTCAACTACTACTACTACATGGCCTCACAGTTCGCCCTGTCGAATCGCTGGTTTTCGCCAATGTCGGACAAGAGTATCGACAACCGGATCGCGACCTTCACCGGGGGCACGACCCAGGGCCTGGTGTTGGATCCGGGTGGCCAGGATCACCTGCCGCAGCTCGCCATTCCGACTATCTACAATAAGCTCGACAAGGCCGGCGTATCGTGGAAGATCTACTACACCGTCAGCTTGGGCTTTTGCGACATCGGCACCGATGTTGACGATGCTTGCACCGCGACCGGGACCAGCGCCTACTATCCCGCGACGGACTTCTCGTCCTTAACGTATTCGTTTAACTATTTGTACTTGAACCCGACCAAGGCCGCATGCACGGGTACCACCGTGGGGTCGAGCGTACTGGGCGACCCGAAGAATTCCTTCTGCATCGATATCAACCACATTGCGCCGCTGTATCCTACGTACTTCAACGATCTGGCCAATGGGACGCTGCCCAGCTTTGCGTTTATCGAAGCGGGTTACGCTAACAATGACGAGCACCCCGGATCGGGCCAGTCGGTTTTGACCGGCCAGGTGGAGGTGTCCAAGGTCCTGAATGCCTTCATGACCAGCCCGTCGTGGAATGACTCGGTGTTTTTCTTCAGCTATGACGAGGGTGGCGGCCCGTTCGAGCACGTTCCGCCGGTGCCGGGCCACTCCAACGACAACACCGATGCTTCGCTGCTGGCATCGACGGAGATTCCGGATATCTCAACCATCGCCGTCAATGCCGACAATTACTTCCCTTGCCCGCCGCCTAACCCTCCGGGAACCGTAACCACCCATTGCGACGTGCCGTCGGGCTATCCCGCTTCCAATCCGGCTGACGCGCCGGCAATTAATGGCTTTGCCGCGCAATTAGGCTTCCGCTTGCCCAACATCATCATTTCGCCCTTCACCCGGCGGCACTATGTGTCCAACATACCGATGGATCACACAGCCATCCTGAAGTTCGTGGAAGATCGTTTCATCGGCGACCAAAAATATCTGACTCCCCGCGACGCCGCGCAGCCCAACCTGCTGGACTTCTTCGACTTCAACAACATTCCCTGGGCCACGCCGCCGTCGACGCCGGTTCCGGTCACACCCGGGTTGCTGGGCTACAATCCCTGCACGCCCGCCAGCTTTGTTGGACCCTAAACGAAAAGCCGTCCTGGGAGGGACGCCCTATTCACATCCAGGAGTGAAGTGGATGATATTTCAACCGGGATTATCCAGCCCCGAAAGGGACGTCCTGAACTTAGCCCAGGACGTCGTCCAGAGGACGTAGTCCTGGGTTAGGCGGTCTGGGATGAATAGTCCCGGAGGACGGCTGAAACCCGCTGGAATGGATTCAGCCGTCCCTGCGGGACTAGCCCATTGTTACGACATGTTCCCAGGACTAGCGTCCTGGGCTAAGTTCAGGTCGCCCCTGCGGGGCTGGTTTTGCAAATCCGAGTTCTCACGCAGAGTCTTTAGGCCCTGAGGTGCGCTTTTGAGATATCTCGGACGCGATCAATCGCCTTTGCGACGAAAGAACGAAAAGCCGTACCTCAGGGGCTAAAGCCCGCGATAATTTCATGATATTTGTGCCGGGGAATAATGCTCGCTGCGGCGAGGCATCCCCGGCCTACCCTGAAACGGAGTTTTTTCCGCAGCCTGTGAAGGCGTGCCCTTCGTACAAAGCGACCCAGGGGCTACTTTGGCTTGATGTCGTTCGCCACGTAGCTGCCGCCGTCGAAGGTCGCGGTCACGGTCACCTGAGTTCCCTCGTGAAGAGTGCTGATGATTGGCAAACGGTTGGGATCGAAGCTGATCTTATAGCTGCTGTCGTTCGAGGGGTCGGCCAGAACCAATACCTTGGAGCGCAGATCGAGGAAAGTGATATTTCCACTGAACACGAACGCAGATCCTGGCGTGGCGAGGATCGAGATCTGGCTGGCAACGCCCTGGCCCTTGCCGTCGGCCTTGAACCTCACCGAGACCAGCGTCCCCTTTACCAGACCGGACGTGCCGGCACCCTGGGAAGAGGCAGCCTGGCCGACATGAAGGATCGTCGCATCTTCCGGCACCCGGAGTTTGAGCGGCCCCTGGCCCATGATGTCGCTTACCGACAACTCACGGCTGCCCGGATTGTAGTCGATTACCTGACCCTGGCGCTCGCCTTCGGGCAATTGCGAGAGCACGTGGACGCTGACAGCGAAGATCTTGGTGCCGTCCAACACGGTTTCGACCGACGCGTGATCGTCCGGACGAAGCTCGCGCAGAGGAGTTCTTTTACCGTCGCGGAAGACTTGGGTGCGCTCGTCGAAAAGGATCTTCATGGGCTTGCCGCCGAAGACTTTCAAGGTGAACTGGTCGCGCACCGGGTCTATATTCTGAATGGCGCCCCCGATGACGGTGCTCTTCCCTTTCGGCCGGGGCGGCAGAGTGTCCAGGCCGGCGGTCGAAGTCTTGGTGGTTGGGGGAGGTGGGGCGACAGTACTCTGTTGCGCCCCTGGGCTCGCGGAAGTAACCTGGCAAAAGGCCACGCTGGTAAGCACCAGCATCACAAGAAAGAGGTACATTCCACCCACCCTTGTTGTAGAATCCGTCACAGGCATAGAGATTTTGATGTGAACTGAATCTTTGCACCTTGAATAACTGAACTTGCAGTAATATACTGCCGCGGTTTTATCGGACTTTGCATCAGATCCCATGCCTAGAATACCCACTGGTCGATCTCAGACGGTGAAGGTGAAGGCTAAAAATGTCTCAAACAAGACTTAGATTACTCGCAATAACTGCAGTCCTCACAGCCTTTGGAATCCAGAATGCCTTTGCGGGAGACCTGAAAGTTACTCTCCCCAGGCACAGCCAGCCGACGATGGTGCAGCGCCTGAATCGCGAAGGCGTCGACCTGGTGCGCAAGAAACAGTATGAGAAAGCCGAAGCGGCTTTTTACAAGGCCTATCTCTACGACCCGACCGACCCGTTCACGCTGAACAACCTGGGCTACATCTCTGAGCTGCAGGGCCAGCTGGACCGTGCTCTGAAGCTTTACGCTCTGGCAGCAGAACAGGGCGGCGAGGCCTTTATCGACCGCAGCAATGCGCAGCAGCTGGTGGGTAAGCCGATGAGCGCCGCGTTGAATGGGGTGAAGGATGTGCCCATGCGGGTGAACCGCATGAATGTACAGGCCATCGGGCTTTTGTCGGAGAACCGCAATTACGAGGCCGACGTGCTTCTGCAGCAGGCCCTGACCCTCGATCCGCAGAATACCTTCACGCTGAATAATCTCGGCGTAGCCAAGGAATCTGTGGGCGACTACGAGGAAGCATTGAAATATTATCGTGAGGCGGCTGCTGCCCACTCCACCGAGCCGATCGTAGTGACCATGAACAAGGCCTGGAGAGGAAAGCCCGTCAGCGAGATGGCCGCCAAGAGTGCCCGGGAACTACAGGCGCGGCTGGACAAGGTAAACAACGACGAGGCGCGCGCTGCCATGCTGACCTGGCGTGGTGTTTCGGCGACCAATCGCAACGATTGGAACGCTGCCCGGCAGGACTTTCTGCAGGCTTACTCGCTCGATCCGAAGAGCGCGTTCTCGCTCAATAATCTTGGCTACGTTTCGGAGAAGGATGGCGATCTGGAAACGGCACAGTTTTATTACGACCGGGCACAGAGAGCCGACAATGCCGACGCTCGCGTTGGTCTGGCAACCGATGGATCGGCCGAAGGAAAGCGCCTGCTTGCGGTTGCCACCGATAGCGATCAGAAGATCGATGGCGCACTGGATCAGTACCAGCAGGCACGGCGCCGGCAGGCTGCTCCTATCCAGCTGAACCGTCGCGCCAACAGTCCTGGGGCAGATTCCAAGGAGGCACCCGCACCTGCCTCTCCGGATGCCGCGACACCGGGCACACCAGATTCCGTACCGACTCCCCACACCAATTAAGGGAATTGACCCATAATGCCGACTCCGTCTCCATCACTTAAATCGCTGGACCTGCTGTCTCGCCTGTTGTTTACGCCGGGTCATCCTTCCTCTCTGACTGAAGCGCTGGCTGCAGAGGTCGCAGCCATCAGCCGGGATGAATTTGATGACCTGGTGACCCTGGCAAACCTCAACCACGTGATTATTCGCGGGATGGAGATTTTTCTTGAGATCGCGCGCAACGCCCATGACGAAGTTCGTGCCGAGTGGGCACTGACTGCGCTGGCAACCGAGCACGCGCGCATCGACCATGCGATGCCCTTTCTGCATGCGATCTGTGACGCCTTCCAGGAAGAAGGACTCGATGTCACGGTCATCAAGTCCCTGGATCACTGGCCCGACCTGGGCAGCGACCTGGATCTTTACACGAACGCCGACTCGGAAGCGGTAGCCGCCCTGATGAACAAGCGCTTCCAGGCGCAGATCGCGGCGCGAAGCTGGGGCGACCGCCTGGCGCGCAAGTGGAACTTCGATATCCCCGGACTCCCCGAGGCGGTCGAGATACACATGCAACGCCTGGGCCAGACTGGAGAACAAGTCGCCATCGCCGCCGGGCTCGCCGGCCGTGCGCGCGTGGTTCAGATTGGAGGGCAGAGTTTTCGTGTGCCGGCGGTTTCCGATCGGTTGATGATCTCCACACTGCAACGCATGTACCGTCATTTCTATTTCCGCTTGTGCGACATCGTCGACTCGGCCGGACTGGTTGAAGCGCGCGCTATCGACTACGAGGATTTGCGGTCCGCGGCAAAAGTCGCCGGCATTTGGGAGGGAGTGGCCACTTATCTGGCGATTGTCTCCGACTATGTCAAACGGTACCGCGGCGCGGGCCTGGATCTGCCGGAAATTGTGACCGCCGAAGCTCGGTTTGGCGGCGAGCAGGTCTTCTACGCCCGGGCTTTTCTGCGGGTACCGATTATGCCCCAATCCGCCAAGCTCTACGGATCGCAACTTACCGGCATGCTGCAAAAAGGTGAATTGCAAAGCAGCGCCCGGCTCAGCTTGCTGCCATGGCTTGCCACAGCGGCCGCGGTTGGGCAAAAGATTACCGGGAGCGACAAGGGTATCTGGTAGCCGGCTCTTCCCTTCTGCAATTCGGCGCGGCTTTTCTCCATGAAAAGCCGCGTTTTTGTTGTGCCGAGCAATAAGCGAGATAAGTCCTCTTGCCGGAGCATTTTTCTGTGTCACTGGCAAAGGTTGGGTTCCCGGGAAATGACTAAAATGTACGCACTAACGCACTAAGTCGGTTTCGCAATCGTTTTTGGCCGGTTGAAGATCGCGCGAAGTGCGCCTTCTATTGGCCCCAACCTGCGCAGAGGAGGTGCCCGGCGGCCTCCCGCTTCCAAGTTTCATGCGGATTGAGGGGGGCTTGAAGAGGCTGCGGAAAAACTCGCGTTTTGAGGAGAAAACTATCCCTCAGCGGCTAAAGCCGAATTCATTTCAAAGCAGTTATGGACGGCCTGAAGGCCGTCCCCTTCGACAGCAATGAGTTTTTCCGCAGCCTGTTGAGCCTACTATTGAATTTTCAAAGATCAAAGGTGGGCCAGCCCTAAGGCTGATAAGTCCTTTGTTTCAGCAAAGGCGCCCAATTTGCGGGCTCCGCCCGCACACCACAGATATAGATACAATTCGGGGCGGTTTAGCCAACCAGAATTGACTTTTATTTTTGCTATTTAATGACGGGCACCGGGGCTAATGCTTGCTGCGGCGAGGCATCCCCGGCCTACCCTTGGCAGCAAGGATTTTCCGCGACCTGTGGAAGCGAGAAAATTTCACCCAGCGAAGTGGAGAAACTACCCGGCCTTCCCGCAATAAATTCACCGTAAGCCTTTCTCAAACAGGCATTTACAGACCAACGTCATACACCATCGGTGGCATTGCCGCAGGCTCTCGGGTCACGCGATAGTAGCGACATAGAACAGCGAGTTTTCGCACCGGCCACAACGTGCCGCAAAGGCGCGTGCGGCCTTCCACGCCTTCAAAACGGCCTCGTCCCCAGGCCGCGGTGCTTTCAGATTTTCACCTCACGAGGGCGAACCATGCGTATCTCCCCCACCTCGCAGGTTTGTTTGGGACTGCTGTGCAGCTGGTTGATCCTGGCGGCGGGTTGCAGCAACCCGTCTTCCCAAAGTCTTGACTCTTTGTCGATCAGCGCAACGCCGTCGGCCGTGCCCGTGGGCGCCGCGGTCACTCTGCATGCCACCGCGCACCTGAGCGATGGAACGACGCAGGACGTGACGGGGAGCACACTGTGGACGCTATCCGACGCCTCGTTAGCCACCGTGGCTAACGGAGTCCTCACCAGCAAGGCCCCCGGCGCACTGACCGTGCAGGGCGCTTATGTCGAAGTTGTGACAGCCGCAACAAGCCCACAGACCTTGAGTTCGTCGGCACAGGTCACGATCAGCCCGGCAAGCACAAACACGCTTACGAATCCATCCATTGCATGGACTACACCCGCGGCAGTCCCTTACGGCACGGCGCTGAGCAATGCGCAATTGAACGCAACCGCGAACGTGCCGGGAACCTTCGCCTACATACCGGCAGCCGGGACGGTGCTCAACGCCGGCGCCCAAACACTCGCCGCGACATTTACTCCCGCGGACACCAGTACCTATTCCACAGCTACAGCCACCGTGCAGCTCGCCGTCTCGCAAGCCAGCCCGGTCATCGGCTGGCCTACCCCCGCCGCGATCGTGCAAGGGACAGCCCTCAGCTCAACGCAGTTGGACGCCACCGCGAATGTACCCGGGACCTTCTCTTATAATCCGGCTGCGGGCGCCCTGCCCGGAATGGGCATTCAAACACTCACTGTTACGTTTTCACCGTCCAACCCAACCAACTACACGACCGCGACGGCGAGCAACTCGCTCACGGTTTACCCCGTCTCCGCGGGCGATCTGGATGGAGCGGACAACTGGGAGTGGAATCACGATCCAGGCACACCGGGTTCATCCAAGGGGTCGAGCTTGTATCCGGTGACCAGCCCGTCCTTGGACAATGCCGCGAGAGGCTTTTTCGTGACCTACTCCGGCCATGGGGGCGAAATTTATCACCTCAGCTTCGCCAAGGACACAACGGTCTCGAATTTTGTCTATGACACTTACATTTACCTCGACGATCCGTCACAGATCGAGAATATTGAGATGGATATGAACCAGGTGATGTCGGATGGGCGTACGGTCATCCTTGCCACCCAATGCGCCGGTAGTTCAGGAACATTCGAATACACCACCATCTCCAATGGCGGCACCCACTGGCATCCTTCCAATATCTCTTGTAACCCTAAGAACTGGACCGCAAAGACCTGGCACCACGTGCAGATCGCGACCCACCGCGACGACTCCGGCAACGTGACGTATGACTGGGTGAATCTCGATGGAACCGCGACGGACTTCAAGAATGCGACCGGCCCTTCGGCTGAAAATCTGGGCTGGGCGATGGGGGATCTTCTGCTTAACTTTCAGCTCGACGGCGCCGGAACCAGCGGGTCGATTACCGCCTACATCGATGAGCTGACCATCCACCGCTGGTAGATTTTGTAACGCTTTGAGTACCTCCATCACTATGTTGATGTGTGAAGATGGGCTGGAGTCCTAACAGCCAGGGCCTGTTAGCTCCATTCCATCTCGCCGGCGGCGATTCTCCGGGACTTTTTCATGCATGCCTTTCGGGGGGAAGGAATGCAGGAAACGGAAGCAGAGAATCGCCGTTCGCCGTTTCCCTACCCACCTCTCGCAAAACCCAATAAGCTGAATAGATGAGCGCGCGCAAGCACTACGATGTGGCCATCGTCGGGTTGGGGACCATGGGCAGTTTCGCCGCCGTTGAGCTGGCCAGGCGCGGCTTTTCCGTAGTGGGTTTCGATCAGTTCGCGCCGCCTCATGGGCGCGGCAGCCATTCCGGGGGCACCCGCATTTACCGCCTCGCTTATCCCGAAGGCACCGGCTACGTCCGTCTGGCGCAACGTGCGGGCGAGCTGTGGGACCAAGCCGCCGAACAACTGGGCACGCCACTGCTGCACCGCATCGGCATGCTCTACATGGGTTATCCCGACGAGGCATGTATCCAGGAGGTTCGAGAGAGCGCAGCCACCAATCGGCTGCAGGTGGAAACATTGTCGGCCGGGGAGGTATGCCGCCGCTATCCCGCGTTCGAAATTCCGCAGGATTATGTTGGGCTTCTCGATGTGCAGGCAGGCTGGCTCGATGTCGATGCTTCCATCGCTTCGAGCCTTGCGCACGCCCAAACCCTAGGGGTTGAGTGCGTCTTCCATCAACCAGTGACAGGATGGGATGCGTCCGCAACCGGTGTCCGCGTGCATCTGCGAAACGAAACCGTCACTGCATCCAGCCTGATCATCACCGCGGGCGCATGGACAGGCAAATTGATGCATGCCCTTAGGCTTCCCCTGGCGATTAAGCGTAAGGTGATCGCCTGGTTTGAGCCGCTGGCGCCGGAGCTCTTCGCGGCGGGTCGCATCCCTATCTTCGCCTTTCCCGAAAATTTCCTCTATGGATTCCCCAGCATGCCGGGTCTTGGCGTCAAAGTAGCCGAGCATTACGGCGGCAGCTACCTGGCCGATGCCGATAGCTTCATCCCTGGCCCCGGGGCGGCTGACCTTGATACGATCTTCGCGTCGGCAGCGAAATACATGCCGCGGCTGGTAGGAGACTCGGCCCAGGCACACTCCCGCCTGCGGCATTCTGCGACCTGCCTGTACACCATGACGCCCGACGATGATTTCATCGTGGACCGTCACCCGGAGTTCAGCAACGTCGTCTTCGCCGCAGGCTTTTCCGGTCACGGCTTTAAATTTGCACCCTTGATCGCGGTGGCTCTCGCCGATTTGGTACTGCTGGGTAAGACGTCATTGCCTATCGGATTCCTCTCGCTCGGCCGCCCGTCCCTGCAGGTGGGCGCCCGGCTTTAGGGTGCCATTTAACGCCGTGGTGGTTGTCTTGGACGGGGATCTCAAACCAGCCAGGGAAAACGCTTGTGGGCGGAGCACTTGAACTCAAATCGAAGGCTTGCAAGTGACTGATAAACAAAGGGTTACTATAACCCTTTAGTAACCACCGGCATGGTTACCAATGTGCACCCAAAATATTACCCTTTGCACGAAAAATGAGGCCGATCCTGCTGTAGTGTTTAACTTTAGTTGCACATCTGGTTCCACCATTGTTGTAGTGACAGGACTGCCTTGGCCTCCTGTTCGAGATTTAAGTGACGCGAGAGACCTGAGGTCCACGCGCCCACGTTCGTACAGGTTGCTCTATTCCCCCTAACTCATTGTGTGTCATTT
>Ga0302326_10022086_pt1 | contig 13016 bp, 10 predicted proteins | sample Palsa_T0_3_FD_202264 | JGI IMG/M metagenome (GOLD analysis project Ga0302326, IMG submission 202264) | Peat permafrost microbial communities from Stordalen Mire near Abisko, Sweden - Palsa_T0_3 | ecosystem: Environmental > Terrestrial > Soil > Palsa > Peat permafrost | place: Sweden: Abisko... | reverse complement strand
TGCCGCCGTTGCCACCAGGATTGTTGGTGTAAGAGTTGGTCAAGGCGCCGGCCACAAGTTGGTTGGTGCCGATCCAGAGACCGTTGCTGCTTGTATTGGTCATGGCGGCGGCAATGTAGTTGCTGAAATTGAGCAGGTTCGGCATGGTCACTCGTGGGGCGCCTTGGTGGACGAGATTGGTTTCATCCGCTCCAGCCAGCCCGGCAAAAGGCGGCGTCGAGTAATTTTGGATGGGTGTTTCATTCTCCTCAACCTGGTCAGCGGCATAAATGGCGCCATTGACGGTCGGGCCGTCCCTGAAATCAAAATCCCAGTTGGCGCGTTGGGCGCCATTGCCGGTGATGGTATTTCCCCACCACCAACCCCAATTGTTCAAAAAGTATTCATAATCGAATACCTGGCTGACGGGGCGAACCGTGACTTGGGACTGAATGGTGCGAACTTTGCCGTTGATGGCTGCGGACGAGGTGATGAGATAAACATTATTCGGTAAATTGAGGGGTTGCACAATTTCCACCCAGGCACCCATGAACGTGACATCTCCATTAGTAGGCGAAATAATGAAGCCAAGCGGCAGCGTTCCGAGAGCGGTCGAGTAATAGTTGCTTGAACCGGGCGCGGGCGATGTATCGAAAGCTGTTTGGGCCGCCCAGACCGCGGCGCTTTCAGCGTTAAAGAAAGCCTTGTTCCAATCCACGCGCGCGGAAGCGCTGTTAATGGAATTGCTGCTCATGATAAGCATGGAGCTGGCGGTCATGAATATGATGCCGCCGATAATGACGACAGTCAAGAGAGTGGAGCCTTGCTCGCGCGGGTGTTTTGTGGAGGGAATACGCATAACGGGTTGGATTTAATTATCGTTTCGCATCAGGACAGAGAAGTTGCGAAATATGCTGGCCGGATTGTTAGTCGGGCTTTGTTGTGAAAATCCATGGTCATTCATCTGAAAGACCACATTCACCAGTGAGTTATTCTGCGATCCATCCAGGTTCAAGGAAGTGGTGAAGTAAAACTCGGTTAACATGGCGGTCGAGCTATTGGTCATCCATAGAACCTGGGTTGTGGGAGACAAAATATTGGGGGTGTAGATGACTTGCCCAACGGAAGGGTTATAAGTAATGCTCGCGGTATTGTAGGCGCCATTGGTTGGGTAAAACATGAACACCGATTCGTATCCTAAGAGGATCCCACCGGCAGCGAAAACGCCGCTCGAATAGTTGGGCGTAAGCCCTTGGTTGGCGCTCATGCTGCGCAGGCAGGAGGTGATATTGGCCTGCAACAGGTAAGCTTTTTCCTCGACGGTTGTGGCGGCAAATCCGCTCCGTTGCTCTGTTGCGGTTTGGACCAACAGCAGAACCACCGTTCCAGACAGACCCAGGCCCACAGCAGTGGCAACCATCAGTTCCGCCAGAGTGAAGGCTCTTTGGGAAAATCGCGCCCTGACGTTGGCTGAGGCTGTTTTCATAAGGTGGGCACATTCGCCGTCCGTAATAAATCAACCTCAACTTCCAACTCCCCGCCTTTGCCTAGCGGAGCGCTCCAATCCACCCTGACGTTGATCTCTATATCATGCAACGTTCCGCTCACACTCGTCTGCGTCAAGTTCACCTGCATCTTCGGATTGAGATTGCTCAACCACAGCAGATCGGGATAAAAAGTCAAAAAGGCGGTCGTGTTGAGCGAAACCCAGGCATTATTTGTCGGTATAGTGATCAGGACTCCCCCGGAGCCATTATAGATTGAGTTGATGGGCAATCCCGGGGCCACCGAGGTGAAGGGCAACGCCTTGATGTTCTCGACGTATTTGGTCAGAAAATCCATCGCTATGGCCTGCTGCTTTGCCTTTCTGTCGACGACCTGGTTGGTGACGATGGCCTCGAGGCACGCGGCACAGCAAATGCCCAATATACCCGTGGAGACGAGTGCTTCCATCAAAGTGAACGCGGCTCTCCGTCTTGTTTTTTGGAATCCAGGATGGGCCTGCCTCAATCCTCGGTTAAAACAATTCCGGAAGCGGGGCCATGGGCGCTCCGCTTGAAATTTCGGCCCAACTTTTTTGGAGCTGACCTTCATATCATTAGGCCATTGGGAAGGAAAAACATCCTTCCCCCGCGTCGCTCGCATTGGCCAAAAAACGTCCTGTGTGCATATTCATTCGTCTTTGTGAGAGAAGCACCCTCCATGCCACTTACTATCCAGCCATTTTATTTTGGAGTTGCCCCCGTGCCACGATGGTGTAAGGTTCAATCTAGGACGATGACTAAGTCCCCACAAGAATTGAAAGCCGCGATGATCGCGGGCTTGGCGGCGAAAACCGGGAAATCGCTGGCGGAATGGCTGGTTCTGTTGCGAGCGAGCAAACTTTCCAAGCACAAAGAAATGGTGAACCTGCTCAAAACCAAGCATGGGATCACTCACGGCTTCGCCAATATGATCGCACTGCAGGCGCTCAACTCTGATAGTCATACCGAAAGCGATACCGATTCCCTCGTGGATCGCCAGTATGGCGGAGCCAAGGCAGCTTTGCGGCCAACTTATGACGCCATTCTCGCGGCGGTTAGGAAGTTTGGCGCGGATGTTGAAGTTTCCCCTAAGAAAGCCTATGTCAGCCTGCGCCGGAGCAAACAATTCGCCATTGTGCAACCCTCCACCGCCAGCCGCCTCGATGTCGGCATCAACTTGAAAAATGTCCTTCCCAAAGAGCGACTCGAAGCTTCCGGCAGCTTCAACGCCATGTTGAGTCACCGCGTTCGCGTATCGAAGGCCGCCGACGTGGACAAGGAACTCATCGGCTGGCTCAAAGCCGCGTACGATCAATCATGAGGCGCTTCGGTTGCAGTTCGAAACAGGTTCAAAACGGGCTTAAATCCCGGCGGCAGGCCGCCGTCGTGAATGGTTTTTGGATTCTGCGCCTTGACATGAGTTTCGGAATGGAGCATTTTTATACCATAAATGCGCTTCGAGTTTGACGCAGCCAAGAGCACGGCCAATCTCGCTAAACACGGAATAGATTTTGAAATGGCGCAGGATCTGTGGCGCGATATTGAGAGGCTGGTTCTGCCGTCCCAGCATCAGAAGGAGCCGAGAAAGCTGCTCATCGCGCAACGAGACGGCAAACTATGGACGGCGATTTTTGCGGAGCGAGGCGACGCGGCCAGGATTATCAGTGTCCGGCGTTCGCGCGACAACGAGCGCAGCTTATATTATGAGGACTAAAACGACAGGGGAAAATCTTGAGAAAAAGTTCGATCAGGGCGAAGACGTCATGGACTATTTCGATCTTGCCAAGGCGAGTCGTCCCCTCCTTGAGAAAGAGCGAATTAATCTGGACATTCCGCACTGGATGATTCTCAGAATTGACCGCATCGCCCGGCGCAAAGGCCTGCCGCGGCAAGCTCAGATCAAGGAATGGCTTTCGCAAAAACTCAAAGAGGAGGAACCCTCGGCCATTTAGCCCACTTCGACATTGTTATGTCAAAACAGCTCGACGAACTGCGTTCAGTCAAACCTTTTTTAATAAATGTCCAAGCATCCGACAGTGAAAATCAGCAAAACTGATGCTGCAAAGCGACAACTATTGAGGCTCACGTAATAGAGTGACATTAAAAGACCTAGGAAAACCTTGTCACCTTATTGAGTGAGCTTCAATAGAGACAGCCATCCGTTTGTGGTTTTACTCGGGCGAACCTGTTTCCATCCACACGCTGGCAGCGGCAGCTCACCAAGTTCTTCATGACCTTGGAAAAGCGCGAGGGACTCCCTCTATAGTTCGCGAACTTCCAGATGAGGTTCGCCCGGAATATAAGAAAAAATTTCGAGAGCTGCTGAGTCGTTATGAGAATTTCTTTAAGCACGTCGAGCGAGACCCCAATGCCCTTCTCGATTTTAATTCTGAGGCTACAGAGTGTTACTTATTCGATGCAGTATGCACTTATGAAACCATCACCCAGGAAGTTGCGCCAATTCTGAGCGCATTCAAAGCGTGGATGTTTATCCGCAACCCGGATTTAATGAGCGAGCCTCACAGGGAAGTTCTTCTAAAAAGACTCAATGACGGTGGACCGGATCTTAAAAATGTTCCAAAGGAGGAGTTTTTCGCATCCTACATATCGCAATTAATGCACCGCGGAACAGTCTGATTAAACCATTGGCCGCAGTCACGCAGGTAGAGGAGGGGTGAGTTCATGTTTTTAACTTATTTGTTTACCACTTCGACCTAGAAATCACGCGAGAATCTTATTGACCACATTTCCCGCCACATCAGTCAGGCGGAAATTGCGGCCCTGGAATTTGTAGGTCAGCCTGGTATGGTCCAGTCCCAGGCAGTGCAGAATGGTGGCCTGCAAGTCATGCACGTGGACACGGTCTTCGGTCACGTTCCATCCGAATTCATCGGTGGCGCCGTGGGTGTAGCCGGCTTTAATGCCGCCCCCGGCCATCCAGAGGCTGAAGGCGCGGGGATGATGGTCGCGGCCCAGGAATTTGGACCCGCCGCGCGCTTCGTTCAAAGGCGTCCGGCCAAATTCACCGCCCCATATCACCAGCGTTTCTTCGAGCAACCCGCGTTGTTTGAGGTCCTTGATCAGCGCGGCCATGGGACGATCCGCTTGCCGGCATTTGTTGGCCAAGCCGCCGTTCGGACTGACGACGTCGGTATCCAGGGCGGTTCCATGATGGTCCCAGGTGCGGTCGTAAAGTTGCACGAACCGCGTGCCGCGCTCGATCAGGCGGCGGGCCAGCAGGCAATTGTTGGCGAAGGAAACTTTGCCAGGTTCGGTGCCGTACATTTCGTGGATGGCCTTGGGTTCCTTGGAAATGTCCATCAATTCAGGCGCGCTGGTTTGCATCTTAAAAGCCAGCTCGAACGAATTGATGCGGGTGGCAATCTCAGGGTCGCCGGTGGCGTTCATTTCCATTTCGTTCAAATCATGCAACGCATCGAGGGAACGGCGGCGTTCCCGCGCGCTCATGCCTGCGGGATTGGACAGGAACAACACGGGATCGCCTTGCGAACGAAATTGCACGCCCTGGTAAACGGTCGGCAAAAAGCCGCTGCTCCAACAGGCCGCCCCGCCGCTGGGCAGGCCGCCGCCGGAAATCATCACGACAAAGCCGGGCAAATCCTGCGCGATGCTGCCCAGTCCGTAATTGAGCCACGACCCCATGCTGGGGCGGCCAATCTGGGTGGAACCGGTGTTGAGAAAAATCTGGGCCGGCGCGTGATTGAAGGCGTCCGTGACCATTGATTTGACAAGCGTGATGTCATCGGCGACGGTGGCCAGATTGGGCAGAAGTTCGGAAAGCTCCATGCCGCATTGCCCGTGCCGGGCAAACTCATGAGTGGTGCCCAGGATTTTGGGCACGCCCTGGATGAAGGCAAAGCGTTCGCCTTTGATCATCTCCTCCGGGCATGGCTGCATGTTCAATTCCACCAGCTTGGGCTTGTAATCGAACAGATCGAGCTGGGAAGGCGCTCCTTCCATGAACATGTAGATGACACGCTTGGCTTTCGGGGCGAAGTGCGGCGGTTTGGGGGTGAGGGGATTGAAACTCAAGGGGTTGGGCGGCCCTGCCGCAAAGAGCTTCTCATTTAACAATGAGGCCAGGGCCAAACCGCCAATGCCAACGGCCGATTTGCTGAAAAAATGACGCCTCGTGATGGCGTGCAATTGTTGCGGCGTTTGAGGTGTAAATTGGCAGTTCATAATGGAAATGGCGACTATCCCTTGGTGATGGTTTCATCCAAATTCAAGATCACGTTGGCCACCACCGTCCACGCGGCCAATGCTTCGATGCTGACGCCTTTGGGCGGCTGGCCGAGATCACCGATGGCCAGTTTTTTGGCGGCGGAGGGATCTTGTTTGTATTCGGCCAATTCCTGCTCGTAAAGCGCAACCAGGCGTTTGGTTTCCCGCGGCTGCGGGGGCCGCGCGACGCACAGGCGAAAGGCGTAAGCGACGCCGGCCTCGGCATGGCCCTTGGATTCCTGCACGACGCGCCGGGCCAGGGCCTGTGCGGCCTCGACGAACGACGGATCGTTCAAAGTGGTCAGGGCTTGCAAAGGCGTGTTGGAGCGCTGGCGGCGCGGGCAGATCAATTCCCGGCTGGGCGCGTCGAACGACACGTACGCGGGATAAGTCGAGGTGCGCCTCCAAAAGGTATATATCCCGCGACGATACTTGTCCTCTCCCAGGCTCGTTTCCCACTTGTCGGCGGAATAGAGTTGGGTCCAAATGCCATCAGGCTGGTAGGGGAACACGCTTGGACCGCCCATCTTGGGCGACAGTAAACCGCTGGCTTGCAGCGCGATGTCCCGCACTGTCTCCGCCGCGACGCGGAAACGGGGACCGCGCGCGTAAAGGCGATTGTAAGGATCGCGCTCGATTAATTCTGGCGTCGAACGGGAGGATTGGCGATAAGTGGCCGAAGTGACCATGAGGCGAAGCATGGCTTTCATGTTCCAGTTTTGGCGCATGAACTCTGAGGCCAGCCAATCCAGCAGTTCTGGATGCGTTGGGTGCTCGCCCTGGGTGCCGAAGTCCTCGACGGTTTCCACCAGGCCACGGCCAAATATCTGCTCCCAGAACCGATTCATGGTCACGCGCGCGGTCAACGGGTTTTCCGGGGAAACCAGCCAGCGCGCCAGGGTGACGCGATTCGCCGGCTGGCCTTCCGGCAAGGGCGGCAGAACGGCCGGCACGCCCGGCGAAACCTTCTCTGCCGGGTTTAAGAAATTTCCGCGCTGGAGAACGTGTGTTTCACGGGGTTCGGACCGTTCCTGCATGACCAGCGTCGAGGGGATTTCCTTCTTCAAGGCAGACTTGGTCTTGCGCGCTTCCGCCAACTGATCGCGCAACATTTTGAGTTCGGGTGCCTGGGACCGAAAATAATCGGACATTTCGTCCCGCTGTTTGTCCGTGCGTTTGTCCGGCGCGAGTTTCAGGATGTCCGCAATTTTCGCGGGTACCGCAGATTTGTTGGTCGTGCTGGCCTCACTATTGGTGGAGGCAAGTTCGTCCGCTTCTTTTTTCTCCCACTCTTCCTGCGCGGCGGTCAGCTCTGGCGTCGGTTTTTTGAATTCTGTTTCCAATCTGGCCACTTCGCCCGACAATTGCTTTTCGCGCGTCTTCTGCGCCTCGGAAGGCAATCTAAGCTCTGGTTCATCCGCGTTGTTGAAGAAGGCGAACAATTGGTAATACTCCTTCAACGTAAAGGGATCGTATTTGTGCGTGTGACATTGCGCGCAAGCCAGGGTGGAACCAAGCCAGACGGTGGACGTTGTATTGACACGATCCACGATGGTTTCGACCCTTGATTGTTCCCGATCCACTCCGCCCTCCGTGTTGATCATGGTGTTGCGATTGAACCCGCTGGCAATTTTCTGGTCCTGCGTGGCGTTGGGCAGCATGTCGCCCGCGATTTGTTCGACGGTGAATTGGTCGAACGGCATATTGGCATTGAAGGCGTTAATGACCCAATCGCGATACGGCCACATGCTGCGGGCTGGGTCCTTTTCGTAACCTTGAGAGTCCGCGTAGCGCGCCAAATCGAGCCAAACCCGCGCCCACCTCTCGCCGTAATGCGGGGAAGCGAGCAAACGATCCACCAACTTCTCGTAAGCGTCCTTGCTTCTGTCCGCCACAAACGCATCCACCTCTCCGAGGCTCGGCGGCAACCCGGTCAAGTCCAAACTCAAGCGGCGAATCAATGTTACCCGATCTGCCTCTGTGGAAGGCTTCAGGTTTTCTTTCTCCAACCGCGAGAGGATGAATGCATCGATTGGGTTGCGTGTCCACCTGGCCTGGTGGACTTCGGGCAACGCCGGACGGACTGGTTTCACATAAGCCCAATGCGGCTGTTTAACCGCCGCCGGCCAGATGGCGCCCTGATCAATCCACGCTTCCAAAAGGCCGATTTGTTGCGCGCTCAACCGTTCGCCTGTGGCCGGCATGACTTCATCGAAGCCGGCCAATCCGGCCACGCGCAGGATGATCTGGCTGTTGGAACTTTGGCCGGGGATGAGAAAAGGTTTGCCCGAATCGCCGCCCAGGAAGGCGCGGGTTTTGTCATCGAGGCGAAAGCCGCTCTTGGATTTTTTATCGCCGTGGCATTCATAGCAACGATTGGCAAAAATCGGCTCAATGTCGCGGACAAAATCCACCTTCACTGCGGCGGCCGGAGGCAATGGAGGCGGTTCTGCGGCCCTGGCCGGGCCAACCACAAGCCAGGGCAAGATGACCCAGACAAAACGCTTCGCAATTGCACTCACTAACATAGAATCGGACTTTTGCCTTGATTGCGCAAGCATTTCGGGATTCAATCCACAAACACCAGCTCATCCGACATCAAGAGCACCTGCGCGTATTTCTGCCAGGCATCCAGGCTTGGATGCGGGGGGTGAGCCGTGTCGTTGAAATCGTGCGACGCGCTCCATTCCATTCGCTCGCCGGGCGCTGTCTTGCCTTCCCCGAGGTAGCGGATATTCGGGGACCACGTGAACGAATCATAGCCGTCATTTCCGAAACAGTCCGTCACGAAATCAATCGTATCGCCCCGCCGGACGTTGATGCTTTCGAAATTGGCGGCTTCCTTCTTGTTATGCGCCAGCCATTGGCCCAGCAATCCCAGCCGGCTGGAGACCATGCGTCCGCGCACTCCGTCGCCTTGGGCTGCCGGGTGGGCCAGGGTGCTACTGATGGAGATATTTCCATCGCGTGGCGCGATCCATCGCCGGATGGCGGCATGGTCTTGATCGCATCCCGGATGGCCGCCGTCTTCATTGAGCATGACCCATCTCAACTTGGGATCCGGCATTTCGGGTCCGCCTTGAAATGCGTGCCCATTGAAATGAGGCAACGCGTGAAAGGCTTTGACCCGGGACGAAACTTCATCATACCCGCCGTAGCCGAACAGCCAATTCGTCGTTCCCGCGGCCTCGACTTCCTTCGACGGCGTGTGGATAATTTGGGCGGCCCATTCGATTTCCTCGCGGCTTGGATCACGTTGGAAGGCGAGTTGATAAAGCAGATGGACCCTTTGCTGATCAGTGAACGCGGCGCGGAAATCCGGCCGTCCCACTAAGCTCTTGGCCTGCTCGATGACAAAGGGACTGTTCATCATGAACAATGCCTGTTGCGGCACGGTCGTGTAGAACCGCCGCGGGCTGCTTGAGTCGGGACAGGCGAAGTCGAAGGCGCGAAATTCATCGGGCAGGTTCTGCCGGTCCACGAAGCCATAGACCGTGCGCCGCGTCGAAGCCGCGGCCGTGATGTCCACGGCGTGTCCGCCCGCGCTCAGGTCCAGTTTGCCGGAAACGTCCAGAAGCGTGTCGCGCATGGCCTCGAAATCAAGCCGTTGACGATTCATGCGCCAAAACAGTTGGTTGCCAGGATCGACTTTGGCGCAGGCGGCGTTGTTCTCGCTGCTTTGTTGATAGGCGCCGGAGAGCATGATCAGCCGATGGAGCTTCTTGATGGACCAACCGCCTTCCATAAAACGCGCCGCCAGATAATCCAGCAACTCGGGATGGGTGGGCGGGTCCGAGCGCATTCCAAAATCACTGGGCGTCGCGACCAACGCGCTGCCGAAATGGTGCAGCCAGACGCGGTTGACCAAAACTCGGGCCGTGAGCGGATTGTCCCGGCTGGCAATGTCTTCGGCCAATTCGAGACGTCCGCTGCCTTTTTGAAAGGGCTTGCGATTGGGTCCGCTCAGGACTTCAAGGAATTGGCGAGGCGCTTCCGGCCCTTGATTATCACAGTTGCCGCGAATGAAAACATGCTTGTTATGCGGGTCGGGCCGGTCCACCAACGCCATGGCCCGCGGTGGCGCGCCGGGGGAAGTCGCGTCTAATTCAGCGACGTGGCGTTGCAATTCACGCAACTTTTGCCCGGTGGCCGTCTCATACAACCGGTCAAACTCGTTGCGCGGCACGTTTGCCGGCGCGTCGGGCGCGTAAGCAATTTTCCGCACCGCTTCCTGCGCCGCATCGGGCAAGGCCGCGACCGCCGGCGAATTCGTAGCCGCCAGAGCCTCCTGCCAGCGCTTGTCGATTTCCTTGATAAGTTTGCCGTATCTTTCCGCCACGTCTTTCATCGTGGTTGGCGGCTCGCCTGCAAAGGCTTGTGCCACCAGCGGATTGATGGCCACAGCCGCATCCTGATGGGCGCTGAATTTGGCCGCAAGTTCCTTGGCCCGGGCCGGAAAATCATTCTCCGACAACGCGGCGAAAGCAAACCATGGCGCGAAAATCGCTGGCTGAGTTTTATGCCATCCATCCAGGCCGGTCATCCAACGGCGCAACACATCCGGATCCAATTTGCGTTCGCGGGCCAGGGCGTCCACATCCGTCTTGTTGGTGGAGCGTTGCGCCTCGTAAGCTGCCAGAAGGTAATCGCCAGACTGGCTGCGCAATTGGGCGGCCATCGACCTTTCCTGTTCCTGCCGGTAGTGGTCCCGTTCTTCCACGCGCTTCTTGTGCTCCGCAAGATATTCCACGCGCGCCTTCTCCGGCGCTTCGGTCCCCAGCAACGGCTCCTGTTCCGGTTCCATCGAGCTGGCAAACACGCCATACAAAGAGTAATAATCCCGCGAGGGGATCGGGTCAAATTTGTGGTCGTGGCAACGGGCGCAGGCGACGGTCAGTCCCATCATGCCCCGGCAAACCACATCGATCCGATCATCAATAATGTCGTGGATATTATTGACAAAACGGCGTCCGAGCGTCAAATAACCCAAGGCCGCCAGCGAGCGTTTGTCCCCAGTGTCCGGCAGCAAATCCGCCGCGATCTGCTCTTTGATAAATTGATTATAAGGCAGGTCCTCGTTGAAGGAACGAATGACGTAATCGCGATAGGTGTAGGAATAAGGATAGTGGCGATCCTCCTCGAAAACGTATCCCTTGGTATCCGCGTAACGGGCCACATCCAGCCAATACCGGCCCCAGCGTTCCCCGTAATGCGGCGAGGCCAGCAACCGGTCCACCACCTTGGCGAACGCCTCGGGTGACGTGTCGGCCTCGAAACCTGCGACTTCCTCGGGTGTCGGCGGCAGGCCGATGAGATCGAACGTGGCGCGGCGGATGAGCGTGAGCTTGTCCGCCTTGGGCGAGGGCCGAAGCGCGGCCGCTTCCAGTTTGGCGAGGATGAAATTGTCCAGCGGCGTTTGCACGAAGCGCTTGTTTTTGACGGACGGGACAACCGGTTCCCGGACGGGCTGAAAAGCCCAATGCGAACGGGACTTGTCGCGGATGGTTTCAACTTTTCCCGTAGGCGCGTCGGCGGCCCTGGCGTCATTCGTCAACGTTACCAGGCACAGCGCGAGGCAAAAGACATGCTCCTTCACGCGATTAACTCCGGAACGACGCGGCCATAGACATCCGTGAGGCGAAAATCGCGGCCGGAATGGCGGAAGGTCAGCTTCTCGTGGTCGAAGCCGAGAAGTTTCAGAATCGTGGCGTGTAAATCATGGACATGCACTTTGTTTTCCACGGCGGCAAAGCCGAATTCATCGGTCGCACCATGGACGTATCCGCCACGCGCGCCGCCGCCGGCCAGCCACATGCTGAAGCCGTGATGATTATGGTCGCGCCCATTGACTTTGCCAGAGTTGGAGCCAGGCTTGGGCAATTCGACCGTCGGAGTCCGTCCAAATTCGCCGCCCCAGATGACCAGCGTGTCCTCCAGCATGCCGCGCTGTTTCAAATCCTTAAGCAGAGCGCCGATGGCCTGATCCGATTCGCGGGCGAGATTTCCGTGGTTGAGTTGGATGTCGTCATGGCTGTCCCACGGCTGTCCCGCCCCGTGCCACACCTGCACGAAACGCACGCCGCGCTCCAGCAATCGACGGGTGATGAGAAGTTGCCGCGCCTGCGTGCCGTCCCCATACATTTTGCGAATGAATTCAGGCTCGCGGCTGATGTCAAAAGCGTCGCTGGCATCCATCTGCATCCGATAGGCCAGCTCGAAGGATTGAATGCGCGCTTCCAATTGGGCGTCCTCCCGCCGTTTTTCCCGATGCCGCTCGTTGAGTTTTTGCAACAGGTCAAGTTGCTGGCGTTGCTCCGGGAGCGAGACGTAATCGCTCTTTATGTTTTGGATCAAATCCTCAATTTTGGTGTGAGACGTATCAATATAAGTACCCTGATACGCTCCCGGCAGAAAGCCCGCCTGCCAGTTTTGCGATTCCTGGATCGGATAGCCATTCGGGCACATGGCGATGAAGCCGGGCAGATTCTGGTTGTCCGAACCAAGCCCATAAGTGACCCATGAACCCATGCTGGGCCGGATCTGGCGCGCATCGCCGCAATTCATCAGCATCAGGGAAGGCTCGTGATTGGGAACATCCGCCGTCATGGAACGAATCACGCAAATGTCATCAATGCTTTCCGCAACATTGGAGAACAAATCACTGACCTCGATGCCGCTGCGTCCGTATTTTTTGAATTTGAAAGGGGAAGGAAAAGCCGCGCCGGTCTTTCGTTCCGTGGCCAGATTCTCCATCGGCAGCGGTTTGCCGGCATATTTGTCCAGGGCCGGTTTGGGATCAAAAGTATCGACGTGGGAGGGGCCGCCATTGGCAAAAATATGAATGACCCGTTTGGCCTTGCCGGGAAATTGCGGCGCCTTGGGCAGGAGCGGGGAGACGATGTTTTCGGCGCGGGCGGTGTCCACCCCGCCGACAGTGGAAAGAAGATTAGCCAGACCAATCGCGCCCATGCCCATGCCACAACGTCGCAAAAAATCGCGACGCGTCAAGACAAGATGCTCTGGATTAGGCGCGTGATGGTTCATCCAACGGAGATTGGACGCCCGGGACGACCCATGAATTCAAACTGTGAGTGGTCAAAAAACTCGCGACCACTGCTCTGCGTCCTCTGTTCACTTCTGTCGAACTGCATCATTCCGCTAAGCCGCCTGCAACTTGCGCACATGGGCGACATCACGCTGTGAAACGGGCCGAAGCTGCTTGTTCTCAGCAGTGGCCACCGCCAAAGTGCCCCCGTCAAGGGTTGTAAA
>Ga0302326_10022085_pt1 | contig 13016 bp, 15 predicted proteins | sample Palsa_T0_3_FD_202264 | JGI IMG/M metagenome (GOLD analysis project Ga0302326, IMG submission 202264) | Peat permafrost microbial communities from Stordalen Mire near Abisko, Sweden - Palsa_T0_3 | ecosystem: Environmental > Terrestrial > Soil > Palsa > Peat permafrost | place: Sweden: Abisko... | reverse complement strand
TGGCCATTTGCAGATTATAAGTGGCCATTTTACCCGACGCAACTCAATGGTCCGGGCAGAACTCCCATAAGCATCCATGGACTTGCGCTGGCGTATCCGTTCCAAGATTGTGAGCTTGTGCCGGAAGAATGTCCCCGCATCGGCGTGTCGGCCAATTGAAACCCGAAGATGGATATCATTGCGAAGCAGCTCGACTGGGGTGCGATTCTCACCTGGAATCGCACCCAGTGCCGAAGAAAAAACGCTAAGATCGCCCAGTTACACTGAAATCAATGGTCGGGGTGACAGGATTTGAACCTGCGTCGCAGACCTTTCGCGTGAGTTTCTAAATCAATACATGCACTCCAAGGAACTCGATTCTGCGCCTAAGTATGAACTGGCCTTTCGCACGCACATCAATCCGACCGTGGGCGAGCGGCTCGCAGAACTGCTGACTCGCGAAGAGGTCCGCAAAGTGATGGAGGCTGCACGCGTCAAGCGACAGCGTGCCCCCGGGATGCGCGGCGGCGGCATTGGCGGTGTCGAAGCGGCACGCACCGCGATGGGCGTGTTGCGGCACATGTACTCGTGGGGGATAGAAGAGGCCAAGCTCAAACGCAAGGATAATCCGGCGAGCCGGATCGAGAAGAACTTACCGAAGAAGAAGCAGGGTGATGTCGTTCTCTCTTTGAACGAGACTCGTATTGTCTGGGATGCAGCGGAAGCTACCGGTTACCCCTTCGGCACTCACCTGCAGCTGATGCTCCTCACTGGATGCCGGTGCGACGAGTGGGCATCGGCGCGCACCGGATGGATCGATATGCGCGAGAGCGTGATGGTTATCCCAGCCGGGGAATACAAAACCGATCACGTCCATGTTGTTCCCTTAGTACCGCAGGCCATCGAGATCTTGAAGCGGATCCCAAAGCCGCACTATGGCGACTACATGCTTTCAAGCACGGGTGGAAGGGTGCCTATCCAAGGGATCCCAAAGTATTTCCGTACCCGTCTACGAGACGCGATGATGGCGCTCACGGGCGTGAAATTCTCCAAATCATTTTCATCACACGATCTTCGCCGCACCGTGGCCACACGTCTCGCGGAGGTCCTCGGCGATCAAGGGGACAAGCTAGTCAAACGCGTTCTCGGACATTCTGATGGCAGTGTGACTGCCATCTACAATCGGTACGCCTATGTGAGAGAAATGCGTTGCGTCCTGGAAGTTTGGGCAAGTGATCTGACGGCGCGTCCAGCGCAGCTGCAGAATCCATCCGCACCGACGAGTGTCTCTCAAGCTGCTTAGCCCACGCGGCCGGAAATCAAACTGTTTGGTGAGGCTGCGTTATTGAACATACGTTCAGTAAAATCACCATGACATTCGAAAATCACAGTTATCACATGTATATGCTCAAGCTTGTTAGGATGGTTCGATGGAAATGAGCCAGAACACCTCTGAACTTGATTCGCTCCCACTCATTCCGCAACCGGTGCTCGAAGGGCCACTCGCGGCTTTGCTTGAATGGCAGGCGATGGCGGAGGGCGCGTATTCGGCGAATACGCTGCGGGCACTAAAAGCGGATGGCGCGATCTTTCAGGCGTTTTGTGAATCGCGGGGCGAGAAGCCGTTCGACTAGGACTTAAGAAGATGGGGCGCGAAACTTCGGCGCGACAAGATCAGGCTTATCCCCTGGGCTGGAAGGAGATCAAGGAATTTATCGACAGCGCCGGTGACGGGCTGCGCGCGGATCGTGAGCGGGCCATGCTCTGCGTCGCTTATGAAACGCTTGCGCGTCGAGGTGAGATCGTGGCGCTCGAAGTCAGGGACTTGGAGTTCCACCCCGATGGCACTGGCCAGGCGCTCATCAGACGCGGTAAGACGGATTCGGAGGGGCAGGGGAGAGTCGCATACCTTTCCCGCGAGACGGTGAGGTGGCTCAAGATTTGGTCGCAGAATGCGGGCGTTGAGGAGGGGCCGGTATTTCGTCGCCTAGTCGGTCGGGGTACAGTGGGTGGGCCTTTAAACGCGGGGAGCATCGCGCCAATATTCAAGCGAGTGGCGCAGTGGATCGGTATGCCCGCGCGCTTTGTTGACCGGGTTAGCGGGCATTCGACGCGGGTGGGCGCGGCGCAAGATCTCGTGGAGCTCGATATTGATTTGGCTGCGATCACGCAGGCCGGTGGCTGGAAGTCTACGCGGATGCCGTTGCAATATGCGGAGAAGATTCAAGCCTCGAGATCAGGGATGGCCAAGGCCGCAGAAAAAATGGGAAGGGATTCGTCATGACGCGCATGTTAAGCGGGCCGTTAGATTTCCCCCAGTGCATTGGGTACGAAGCGGTCCGTTGAGCGGTTTGATCCGCAACGCCCGTAGGAGCTGGCGCGGATTCAATGTTGATAGAAATCGACACAAGGATTCGTCACGGGCTGTTCGACGGCGCAGGGTTAGACTGCCCATTAGAGGTCGGCGGTTCATCGACCGCTCCCACAGGTGCGGGCTGCGGCAATGGCACCTGGATCGACGGGAGTGGTGTATAGCTAGGCGGAATCGCAGGAACGGACGGCTGCTTCTCTCCAGGCAGCAATGTGATCTTGCCCTTGTGCAAAGAGTTTTCCGCGTCGCGAATTTCATTGTACTTGGAAGCGCTTGTCGCCTCGGTTGCGCTTTGATCCCGTAATATCTTGGGGCGCAGGAAGACCAGTAAGTTAGTCTTCTGGCGGGAGCCGCTGCGCGATCTAAAGAGGTTGCCGAGGAGCGGGATCGAGCCGAGCACCGGTATGCGATCCTCGCTCTCAGAGACGGTGTCCTTCATCAGGCCTCCCAGTACGATAATTCCGCCGTCATCAATGAGGACAGTGGTTTTGACGGAGCGCTTGTTGGTGGATATGTCCGCCGAATTGGTGAGCTTTGCGCCCGGTGAGGAATCTTCCTGCTCGATCTTGAGTTGTATAGTATCGCCCTCGCTGATATGCGGGGTGACTTTGAGGATGGTACCGACCTCTTCCCGTTGAATTGTCTGGAAGGGACTCGTCGTGCCGCTGGTGCTAGAAGTGGAACTGGTATATTGACCGGTGACGAGCGGAATCTCCTGGGTCACCTTTACCTCGGCTTCCTCGTTGTTCATGGTAATGATCCGCGGTGTGGAGATAATGTTGCTCGTGCCATCGCTCTGCAATGCTTGAATGACGGCAGCAAAACCCTTGCCGGTGGTGGAGTTGTAAGTGCCGAGGGCGAAGGTGGCACCGGTGGGAATCGCCGACGATAACGTCGACGTGGACGTCGACGACGTGGTTGTAGCACTCGACGTCCCTTCCAACACGGCCGTTGCGAGCGAAACGATGCTGGAGCCACTGCCGGGAAGATTTGTCACGCCGTACCCATAGGAAGAGCCACCGTCCAGCAGCCACTGCACACCGAGACTAGCGCTCTTATTAACTTGGACCTCGACGATCATCGCCTCGATCTCCACTTGCGCGCGGCGGATATCGAGCTTGTCAATCACGGCCATCAGCGATTTTAGGGTATTGGGCGGTGCCGTCATGATGAGTGCGTTAGTGGGGACATCTGCCCAAATCGTGACGCCGGGATCGACATTCGATCCGCCAGTGGTCGTTGCGGCGGTGGCGCCTCCTTGGGGTCCACTCTGAGCCTTGGGTGCAGCCGAGGCTTGTGCCTTGAGTTTTTCGGCTAGCTTTTCGGCATCCGCATACAGCAGGTATCGCACTCTGGTATCGCCGCCGCCCAACATAGGCGTATCGAGACGCAGTAGCAACTCCTTTGCCCGCAGACGCAAGGACTTCTCGCCGCTGATGAGCACGCTGTTGGTACGCTCATCAGCGATAATCCTTATCGGCCCGCCGCTGGCCTCAGCGCCGCCCGCTCCTTGGTTCAACTGGTTAACGGCGCGTACCAGACCCGTCGCGCTGGCATTATGCAGAGGAATCACTTCCGTTGGCCCATCGCCGCTATCGTCCATGCGCTCGACGATTTTAATGATGCGGCTCACGTTGCTCGCGCGGTCCGAGACTATCAGCATGTTGCCGTTCGAATACGCCGCCAAATGTCCTTGCTGCGGGATGAGCGGCCGAAGCATCGGCACGAGCTGGCTCGCACTGATGTTCTTCACAGTAATTATTTGGGTTACGATCTCGTCCGAATTCGAACTGACACGGTTCGGCAAATCGATCGAGGGTAATTGCCGGGAATCGGTGTTTGGAAGGATCTTGATCACTTTGCCTGCGGGCACGGCAACGTAGCCGTATACCTGCAATAGCGCGAGAAATGCCTCGTAGAACGCCGCTGGCGACATCGGCGTCGCCGACAGCATTGTTACCTTCGCGTTGACGCGAGGATCAATGATGAAATTCTTACCCGTCACCTCACTGACAGCCTGGATAATCTGACCGAGTTCGGCATCTTTGTAGTTCGGCGTGATCGATGCGCCTTCCTGCGATTTCACGTATGGCCTCGATGCGGACAGTGTGTTGAACGAAAGCATCAAGAACAGCACACATATTCTCGCCTTGCGCAGAACGCGTCCTGAGGTGTGCATGGAAATTATCATTCAGCGCAGTCGCTCGGCGCCGACGCCGCGACGGTGGAGGGCCGCATTGCGTGATTTACACAACCGCTGACTCGCAGCCGGATGCGCGTTCTGCGAGACGGGCGGCTAGGTATGGTGTCTATTGCGCCTCGGTGTTTCGCACCTCCGGCGTCGTGAGCTTGCAGGGATTTAAAGGCTAATATTCGCGGCGATGATTCTAGCGCGCTCACCAGATGGACCTAAACTGTCGGCCTTGCGAGTCATCTATGAAGCATGCGTTCCCAGCGGAACTCCTAAGAGCCGATATACCGCGACCTGCGTCGGCAAAAGGATATGCGCACCATGGATCCATATATGCGTTGACCGGGCGCTAACTCAATCGTTCACCGATCCAAGCCAAGGGAGCAGCGATAGTGAAGTAAAGTTTGGTAAAGTTTCTCGAAGAGCAGTCGTTTATGCCCGTGCGACCGATGAAACGAATCATCAATTGAATTTGGCGATCCGCATTTCGTAGGCTCCGTGTTCGATCTCATCCCAGCGGATTTGATCGCGATTGTGTTCACATCGCGACGAGATAGTATCCCGATTGTTCAATGTCGTAGGGCGCGGAACCGCTTGCCGGCCGATCGCAACCACGCATCTACAATCGTAGGCAACCGCGCCAGCATTAACGCTTCCTTAAAACTATTGCGCTAATTTGTTCATCGCTCCGGTTCAATCGCTATTTAAAAAGCTGGCACAGCTCTCCCCCCGGATTCGATTGACTACTGAGCTGTGAGGTTCTCATGCGGCAACTATGGATCATCAAGCTTGTTTTTAGGTACCTCCTGTTAGGTGAGAACTGCGCTGCTTGGCCGCCGCAGCCCGAAGGTCTGGTATGCACGCCGGTTAGCGGGACCAGAGATCCCATCAGCGAGGACGATTCTGATGTGTCCCTCGCTGTGGCTGCGCATTTCGCAGGGGGAGCTTTGAGCGCGCCGGAATTTAGGTTTCGCGCGCCGCTGAGGAGAATTAGCCAAAATATTGTAAGAGTGCGCAGGGACGCCTATGGGCGCGATTTTGTGACCGCTTGTTGGGAGCCAATACGCTTGCCTCGGCAAGCTGATTCGGGCTGTTTGTGTCGGCAAATCGACAAACAAAGTCATACGACAGACCAGAAATATCTCAGCCGAGAGCAGATGCGTTCAACTCCCGTGCTGTAAGTGAATCAACGCTGCTGCAACCTTCGTACTCGAATAAGGAATCTTCATGCGCTTAGAGCAATGGCTGCAGGAATTGCGCCCACGCAAAGCCGCTTGGGGAGTAGGAATTTTACTCACATTTCTTCTGTGTCCCGTGATGCTAGCCTCGAACCTGGATTTGACCGCCTATCGCGGTAAAGTTGTGTATGTGGATTTCTGGGCATCGTGGTGTGCTCCATGTAAGCAGTCATTCCCGTGGCTTGACAGTCTCGTGCACACATATGGCGCGTCGAATTTGGTTGTCATCGGCGTCAATGTCGATAAGAACCGCGACCAGGCGGAACGGTTTTTGAACGAGACGCCCGCTGATTTTCCCATCGTGTATGACCCGAAGGGCCAGCTCGCCACAGTTTATAAAGTTGCTGGGATGCCCAGCGGCGTACTAATCGATCGCACTGGTCACGTACGTTTTCAGCATTCCGGATTTTCTGAGAAACAGAAGGTACTTTATGAAGCACAGCTCCAGACTTTACTTGCCGAAAAGACGCGCTGATCTCTTCCAGCAACTCGCAGCGCTACCGAAGGCTCGATTGCTTGGTGCACTGATTTGCGCGATCGGCGCTGCGGGCAGCGGCGGTTGCTCCACGCTCGGTGCCAAACCGTGGGAGCACGATCTGCTGGCTGAGCGGGCGATGCAAGTCGGCGCTTACCCGATTGAAGCGGGTATGGATGATCATATTTACTTCAGCAAGGAGGCCTCGAGCGGCGGGCGCAGCTTCGCCGGAGGAGGCTGCGGGTGCAACTGAGACCTAAGCCCGGCGCGAATATCGTGCGCGTCCAGAGCGCGCTTGCGGCCGCGGCTGCAGGATTGCTTACTAGCGGGCATGCTAAGGCACAAGAGCCCGCGGCAGACCCGCCCGCGACGACAGTTGACTCAGCGGTACTGTTGTACCATGAGGTGAATCGCGTCCAAGCGATCGAGCCGGTGGTGAACGTGAGTCACAAAATAGACGAGGACAGCACATTTTACTTTGGGATTACGGCGGACTCCCTGACTGGCGCGACCCCGTTGGGAGCCGTTCCCTCGACGTTATCGCAAAGCTATGTGCGGCCGTATAAAGTCGTCCCCTTAGGCACCGCAGTGACAGTCACCTCGGCATCGGGGGGATCAACGGTAGTGATCGTGCCACCGGCGACGGGTGCCAAAACTCAAACGCTGGCCGCCACTACAATTGTGCCGCCTAATACATACCCCCTCGATTACGGTTTTTCCGATCAACGTGTCGCGGGACACTTAGGGTGGGAACAGGCTCTCACGCAGAATCTGAAACTCGATGGCGGTATCGCCTATTCGAAGGAACACGATTATCGCTCGGAAAGTGCGCATATCGGGTTGTCGCAGGATTTCAACGGGCATAACACGACGTTGAGTGCAGCCGTAAATTACGAGTCAGACCTTTCCTTCCCGATCGGCGGCACGCCGACGCCTCTGACCCAGATGAACGGCGATCGGAAGGGTCCGGATGCGAGCCTTCATGAAATCGATGCCCTAGTCGGGGTTACCCAAGTGATGAGCCGGCGTTGGCTATCCACGCTGAGCTATTCATACAGCAGCGCAAATGGCTACCAAACCGATCCTTACAAAATTATTTCGGTTGTCGATGCGGTCACTGGGCAGCCCACGGAACAGTTGTATGAAAGTCGGCCTAACCAGCGGCGCAAGCAGAGCGTATTTTTCGACAATAAGGTTCATTTGGTGAGCGACGTTATTTCAGCCTCCCTACGGGCGTACAAGGACGATTGGGGAATCAAATCCTTAACAGCGGATCTGCGCTATCGCTGGCAAATAGGCCCGGATTATTACCTCGAGCCACACCTGCGCTACTACACGCAAGGAGCGGCCGATTTCTTCCATTACTATCTCGTAAGCGATCAAGCGATCCCGCAATATGCCTCCGCAGATACGCGCCTTGCGAAATTCCATGCGCAAACCTGCGGCGCCAAATTCGGAATGGCCTTGAATGAGACGTCGGAACTTAACTTGCGCATCGAGTACTATGATCAACGCGGGAATAGTTCACCGGCCGGTGCTATCGGGCAATTGCAGCAGCAGAATTTATTTCCGGATTTGAAAGCTTATACGGTGCTGCTCGGTTATACGGTTGCATTCTGAGGCCGGCTGCGACTGAAGCGAGCCGAAGGGAAAAATCGTGGTTGCCGCGCACAATGTTCAATCGACACAGTTTACGGCAATGGCCAGTCCCTGCCTGGTACTCGTCGATACGCAAGACTCCCAGCTCGGGTCCGAGGTAGGTGAGAGGGTCAAAGCCGAGGCGTTGCGGATCGAGGCCAAATTCTCACGCTATCGACCGAGCGTGATTACCCACATTAATGAGACTGCCGGACAGGCCGTGTCGGTTGATGAAGAGACCGCCGATCTGATCGACTATGCGATGAAGTGTTACGCCTTGAGCGACGGGCATTTCGACATTACCTCCGGTGCGCTGCGGCGCGTCTGGAAGTTTGACGGGTCAGAAAGCATACCCACCGAGTGCCAAGTGCGTGATGTGCTTCAGTACGTCGGTTGGCAGCACGTCGCCTGGAAGCGCCCTGTGCTGCGACTCAAAGCCAGCATGGAGATCGATCTCGGCGGAATCGGCAAGGAATATGCCGTCGATAGGGCGCTGTCGCTTGCCGAATCACACACCACCGTCCCAGTACTTGTGAATTTTGGCGGTGACCTGCGTGTGTCGGGTGCGCGGCACGACGGTGGGCCATGGTACGTCGCCATTGAGAATGTGGATCGAGCCGGGACTGCAGCAGGGTTATTGGAACTCTTAAGCGGAGCGCTTGCCACTAGCGGCGATGCCCACCGTTTTGTGCGCGGTTCTGGCGCCCGATACGGACATGTGCTGAATCCGAAGACAGGTTGGCCGATCAGCGATGCGCCGAGGTCCGTAACCGTCCACGCGAGCACCTGCACGGAGGCAGGACTGCTAGCCAAACTGGCGTTGCTACGCGGCGTTGGTGCTGAGGAGTTTTTAAAACTCGAAGAGGTTCGCTCGTGGTGCATCCGATAGCCCTGGATGGTGCCAATCGCAACCGTTTCGGTCGGGCGGGAACCATCAAAATCCAGCACCGCACCCACTTGTCCTGCACAGAGTCACGCCACGGATGGAACAGCTCAAGACGACCATGAATTGAGGCCTCGGTGAGCCTGAGCGTCACGGCCGCAGCTTCTTCCAGCGGTGGCGGCGCCTTCGGTGAATTTACACTATTGGGCCTGGCCTGGCCTGGCCTGGCCTGGCCTGGCCGGTCTGGTCGGCGCTCGGACAGTGCTGCGAACGCGGCGCCGCGCAGCCGACGTCAATCATCGTTGCATTTCGAGTCCGCGTAGAGTCTCCTACCAAGATTGTTTTGAAGGTCGCAACGCAAGTTTGCGCCGATGAACGCAACCGATTGTGCCTTGACTCGCTTTTACGCTACACGCTCAAAACACATCCGCCCAAGCACCATCGCCCCTCGTGACGACGGGAATCGCAGTACTTTGCCTCATGCCTTGCTGTAGAAGGAAACATCGGAGAGACTCTCCATCTACCCTACCCAAGTCCGGATTCGATGGGCACCTGCTCGAGGACGGGCGCGCTGTTGCTCCTTAGGTCTTATGTCGGGTCATGCAACCACCATGCATCACAACGCCCAGGGATCCCGAATCACGGGAGGGGACCTCGGGCCTCGGTTAGGAATTTTTACGATAAATTGGGTGCCCAAACCGGGTCCTGCGCTCGTGACTCGGATGGAGCCGCCGTGCAACTCGACCATCGCTCGACTTAATGCAAGTCCGAGCCCGAGTCCCGAACGTGAAGCACCATTCTCGGGCTTGAGCTGAGCGTACATCTTAAATAGCTTGCCAAGATCCTCAGGTGCGATGCCTTCACCACTGTCTTTGACGATGAAGCCGGAATAATGCGAGCCCCCTCGAAGCGTCAACTCGATGTGGCCGCCAGCCGGCGTAAATTTGGTGGCATTCATTAGTAGATTCACCATCACTTGCGTTACTCGCAGCGGATCCGCAAAGAGTGTTGCGCATTTGTCGTTGCGATTAATGGCGCATATTTGTTGTTTCGCGTCGATGAATGGGGAAACCGTGTCGATCGCGGCATCGGCGAGTTTCTCTAATCGAACGAGTTCCGGTCGGATGGTAAGCATTCCACTTTGGACATGAGACATGTCTAGCAAATCATTGATGATCATCGACATGAACTTAACTTGCCGCTTGATTCTTTGTTGTCCTTTGATCCTTTGCACAGCCGTGATGTGCGGACTTCCAGAAAGGTGCGATGCCAACTCGATTACGGTGAGTGGTGCCCGCAATTCGTGCGCCACGATTGCTAGCATATGAGATTCGCGGCGAAGGCGTTGCGTCAACTCGCTGGAATCAGTACCAGATAGACTTTCAGCTGTGACGAAATTAGCGTTCATGAATAACTCCATATCAAACGGCAAAATGAGGTGGATTGATCGCAGCCTATATCGATACGCCGAACAAACAAGGGAGGCGTTGTAAACAGCGCGACGGGAAGCAAAGCAAGGGTCTCGTCGAGGTCGCCAGAGGAGGTGCGACCGCTTTCAGCCACCCCATGGATTGCTGACAGCGCAGACTTCATTTCGCGAAACGGCGGGAAGGAAGCATGCGCTTTAGCATTCCGTCCTTGTTCCAAAAATGATGTTTGAGGGCGGCAGCCACATGAAACAAGGCGAGAAAGAACAGGACCCGACTCAGCATACCGTGCGTCGCGCGGAACAGGCCGAATGCCTGGGCGTTTTGACCAATAAGACTCGGCCAGGTCCATATTCCGAAACCAACGGGCAGAACTGCCCTTCGCTAGAGGTCATCCTCCATCCTGACAGGGGCATCGCGATCAAGATGACGTAGAATGCAATGTGCGTCGTCCGTGCCAGGAATCGCGCGGCGGGTTTCATGGTCTCGGGTAAATCCGGCGGCGCATTGCGCCAGCGCCATAGCGCACGCGCGACCATCAGCATCAACACCGTCATGCCGAAGCTTTCGTGCCGTGCGAGCAACCCAAGCTTGTCCATGCCGAATGGCGGATCCAGATGGATGTCTCGTGGCAAATTCTCCGGGATCGGCGCCCGCAGGAATTGCACTACGATGAGTGCGGCAACGAGCCAATGGAAGCTCTGTGCTACATCGCCGTATCTCGTCGATGCTGATGTTGTGCGCATGTCAAAAACCTTTGCGTGAATGAGGCACGGCTTACTTTGGCGAAGCTGGCGGCGCGCCCGGGGGCGCCGCCAAAGGAAGCGGCGCCGGGCGCTGTGCGAGGAGACCACGTTGAACTTCACCGCGCCGCCGCACGTTGCGCAAATGCAGGTGATCGAACGATTCACTCGCACGACGCCGAACACGTTGGTGTATCTGACGGAGATCAAATGATCCGGTGATGTACAGAATCCGTCCACGTTCAAGCGGTGTTCAAGAAGGCGCATGCAGCTCGAAATCACTTACGCCGGATGCTTCCCGTTCATACTTTGAACCGACGGATTCCCTCATCTTGCCGTCAGTGAATGACCGGATCCCCCTATAGCGCTCCAAAACATGGTAACTGGGGGGAGGGCGCGAGCGGGCGATCTCCTGTACTTGGAGAATGCGGCATTTGCACAAATCGCCCGACTGCACCAACGAGATGTAGCTAAGTGCCCAGATGGGATGACCATCTTTATGTCGATAGCGATGTTTAACGTCGTAAGAAGACAAAATCCCGCGCGCCATCTGTCGCGCCAGCGGCTCCTCCAACGATCGGTCTTCTGCGTAAACAAGCTCCCTCAAATCTGTGCCCAATAGCTCATCCAACGAGTAACCGAGAAGACCAATCAGAGCCGGATTGACAAGAAGGCACGGCCCATCGCAAGCGATAAGTGCCGAACCGATGGACGCGCAATCGAACGTGACACGAAAAAGCTCCTCGCCAAATGCTTGGTATACAGAATTCGGCGGCACCGACGAATCGAGCGGTGTGCAGTATTCTTTCATTACTAGTCTCCTCGCATTGTACTGAGCAGTGCTGGCTGCGGGCGCTTCAACCCGCCGAAATGGGCGAAAACGACCAGGCACGGCGGTGCGGCGCACGCGGCAGTCATGCCCGCACGAACGGCAATAAATTGCCCGTAGATTGCATCGCAAATCGCCGTCGCCGTTTGTGCATGGATTTAGCCGATTAGAATCACGAATGGGCCCGCTCAGGTAGTTGAATTGAACAGGGTCGAGCGCAATGCGCGATGAGGACTGTGTCAGAACTCCTTTAAGAACTGATTAAGATGCGGGCACCCGCTCGTGTTCGGCTCATCGCGAGGCTACTCAGTCAGCGGTTCCGGCACCGATTAATCGAGGCTTAATATAGACAATGGATAATCGGGCACACAGGACGCATTACGTCGGTGGGTAAGACAATTTAAGATCCCGCTGCAACCGGCCGCCGTGGTAATCAATGGGAGATATCGCGCATCTGTATTGATCGGCGAGTGGTATCCTTCGTACTAATCGGCTCAGGGTCGCTGGTACTCTTGGAGCAATTGCCGCTAGTCCCCGCTACGGTGCGCAACGCCGATGGGTACGGAGTCGATACCTCCTTTGCCAACATCGGAGACGGGAGGTCAGTTGCGGACGTCGGTACGGGAATTACTGTTGGAAGTGTGGAAGCCATTCTGCTGGATAAGGATTGCCGGGCGCTGGTGACGCCGACATGAACCCCAGGCGCCTTGTCCGGCGAGACCCCTAAATGAACATATTGGTAGTCGAGGATGACGATATGTTGGCTGAGGAGATATGCCGGGGTCTGCGGCAGGAAGGGTGGTTCGCCGAGTGGGCCAAGGATGCGGTCTGCGCCAAGCTTTCGACATTGAACCATGCGTACGATGTGATACTGCTTGATTTGGGCTTACCCGGAGCGTCGGGCCTTTCGTTCCTGAAAGCGCTGCGCGCCGGCTACGCGACCACCCCGGTGCTCATAGTGACTGCCCGTCATAAGCTAAGCGATCGCATAGCGGGCCTCGACGCAGGTGCGGACGACTATGTCGTTAAGCCGTTCCAGATCGATGAACTCTGTGCACGTGTTCGAGCGGTTGTGCGCCGCACGCAGGGGCGTGTCTCGCCGCTGCTTACTTACCGCCAGATTCTGGTTGACCCTGCGAGACGCTTGGTCACGCAAAACGGCAATCCCGTTGACCTAAGTACTTATGAGTATCGCACGCTGGTCGTGCTATTGGAGCGGCAGGGGCGTCTGGTGACGCGTGA
>Ga0302326_10022084_pt1 | contig 13018 bp, 8 predicted proteins | sample Palsa_T0_3_FD_202264 | JGI IMG/M metagenome (GOLD analysis project Ga0302326, IMG submission 202264) | Peat permafrost microbial communities from Stordalen Mire near Abisko, Sweden - Palsa_T0_3 | ecosystem: Environmental > Terrestrial > Soil > Palsa > Peat permafrost | place: Sweden: Abisko... | reverse complement strand
TGTACGCGCGCGAGCGGGCGCTTGCGCTCGGCCGTCCGATCGTGTTCGACTGCAACCTGCGCCTGCACCGATGGCCGAGTGAGCGGGCTGCGGTGCAGGCCGTGCGCGCCTGCCTGTCCGGGACCCAGCTGTTCCGCGCCAACGGCGTCGAGGCGACCGCGCTGACCGGCGAGCGCGATCCTGACCGCGCGGCCGACACCCTGACACGGTCGGGCGTGCGGCTCGTCGTGCTCACGCTCGGCGCCGACGGCGTGATCGTTCGCTCGCCGGGCGGCACAGGGTTCAGCGGCCGGGTCGATCCGGTGCCGGTCCGCTCAGCGATCGGCGCCGGCGACGCGTTCACCGGCACGCTGCTGGCCGCGGTCGCGACGGATCGCTGCGCCGATATCGAGGCCGCGGTGCAACACGCGCTGCCGGCGGCGCTGCGCGCCGCCGCGCGGACCTGCGAGACCTGGGGTGCGTGTGATTGACCGCGCGCTCACAACTCGCGACTTCAAGCGGCCGACCGCGCGTCGGGTCCGGGCGATCCGTGAGCGCCTGGAGCTTGTCTACGGGATCCCCGGCACCGGTCCCCACGGCCATCCGATCGCCGAGCTGATCCTGACAGTCCTGTCGCAGTCGACCAACGATCGCAACCGCGACGTCGCCTACACGCGTCTGCGCGACCGCCTGCCGCACTGGGCCGACGTCCGCGAGGCGCCGGTCGACGAGATCGAGGAGGCGATTCGGCCGGGTGGGATCTCGAAGGTCAAATCCGCCCGGATCAAGGACATCCTGGTCGCGATCACCGAGACCTCAGGGCATGGACTGTCGCTCGATTGGTTGGCGCAGCTGACCGTGCCCGAGGCGCAGGAATACCTGGGCTGCCTGCCCGGCGTCGGGCGCAAGACCGCCGCCTGCGTGCTGCTGTTCGCGCTCGGGATGCGGGACGTCCCGGTCGACACCCATGTCTCGCGCGTCGGCACCCGCCTCGGCCTGTTCCGCCCCGGCGCCGGCTTCACCGAGATGCACGACGAGATGCTGGCACTGACCCCGCCGGGCGCCGAGCTCGAGCTGCACCTGAACCTGCTGCGCCATGGCCGCCGCACCTGCCACGCCCGCAAGCCGGAGTGCGGCGACTGCGCGCTGGCCCGGATGTGCCCGAGCGCGGGGCAGTTCGCCTGACTTTTCGCAACTGTCGGGCTGCGGACGCGTTCTGAGGAGCATGGACAGCGCGTTCGACACCGTCAGACGTAGAACCCTCCCGCTCGCGATCGGCCTGCTCGGAGGAGTCCTGCTCGCGCTCGCGCTCGGGTTCGCGGGCAGCGCCGCGGCGAAGTCGGCGCCGCCGCTGAAATGGTCGGGCGCCAAGCTGGTCGACCACGCGCGGCCATACGGCGACCCGGCCGAGATCGCCGGCGTCTCGTGCCCGACCCAGTCGCTGTGCATCGGCGTCGGCTCGCACGGCACCGTCGTCGCCACCCGCGGCGCGACGACGAAGGTCGTCAACTCCGATCTCGACTCGTACCTGGTCCTGCGCGACGTGTCGTGCCCGACGAACACGTTGTGCGTGGCGATCGCCGGCAATGCGGTGCTGTCGACCACCAACCCCGGCGCGTCGAAGCCGACCTGGAAGCGGGTCGCGCTGAAGATCGGCGTCGGCCTCCTCGAGACGATCACATGCCCCACAGCGTCGCTGTGCGTGGCGCCCGCCTCGACCGGCGGGGTGTGGGTCTCGACCCACCCGACCGGCGCCGCCTCGGCCTGGAAGCCGACGACGCTGGCCGCCCCCGGCCAGTTCATCGGGGCGGTCGGCTGCGCGCGCGGGGCGACGCTGTGCGTGGCGGCAGTGAACGGCGTCGGTGGTTCTGCTCCGCAGCTGCTGACCACCACCAAGCCAGCGGCCGGCCGCAGCTCCTGGTCGGCGGCGCCCGCGCCCGGGCCGGCAACCTGGATCAGCTGCCCGTCGACCGCGCTGTGTGTCGCGATCAGCTACGACGACATCCTGGCGACCACCGACCCGTCCGCTGGCGGCACCGCCTGGAGCGCCGCCCCGGTGCTCACCGGCATCGGTTCCGCGCTGACGGCGATCGACTGCGGCTCGGCCTCGCGCTGCACGGCCACGGTGTCTGACGGGACCGTGCTGACCAGCACCGATCCCGCCGGTGGGGCGTCGGCGTGGACCCGCTCGGCGGTGCTCGGCCCGACCTCGCTGGGCACCTCGAGTCAGACCGCGATGGCCTGCCGGCCGGACGGCTCGTGTCTGATCCCGTATCTGGGCGGCGGGCTGGCGACGATCGCGTTCGGCCCGCCGGCCAGCGCCACGCTGACTGGACAGCTGTCCGGTCTGACCGCGATCCGCGGCCTGGCCTGCCCCTCCACGACGCTGTGCATCGGCGTCGACGACGCGGGCGCGGTGCTGCGCACGACCAAGCCGAGCGGCGCCGCCTCGAGCTGGCAGCGCCAGGTGCAGACCCCGGTCACGCACGGGCTCAACGCCGTCTCGTGCCCGCGCACGGGCTTCTGCGCGGCGGTCGGCGACGACGACACGCTCGGCATCAGCACCAAGCCCGGCAGCCCATCCACGTGGGCGTTTACGACCCTGCCATTCTCGTTCGAGGAGGGCTCGGGCGCGACGGTCGTCGACGACCTGGGCGCGATCTCGTGCGCGTCGCCGTCCGCCTGCGTCGCGACCGACTCGGTCGACCAACTGCTGGTGTCGACGCGGCCCGGCGGGGGCGCGGCGGCATGGAAGGCGGTCACGGTCGGGCAGTTCGACTACGACTCGTTCATCGCCGTGTCCTGCCCACTGGCGTCGCTGTGCGCCGCCGGCGACGTCCAGGATGGACAGATCGCGGTGTCGACGGACCCGTCCAAGTCCTGGAAGCTGTTCCGGGTCGCCCCGCGCAAGGGTGATCATGCCCCCGGCATCACGGCCGTCTCGTGCACCCAGACGAAGTTCTGCCTGGCCGGCGACCAGACCGGCGCGATCTACAGCTCCAGTCAGCCGACCGCCGGCGCGAAGGCGTTCAAACGGGTGAAGCTGACGACCGCGACGATCGTCTCGATCAGCTGCCGCTCGGCCAAGCTGTGCGTCGCGATCGACGGCAGCGGTCGCGCCTGGGCATCGGCGAACCCGTCCGGCGGCCGCGGCGCTTGGCACTCGGTCAGGCTCGACAGCCACAACTATCCGACCAACAGTGGGATCGGGCGACGGCTGTCGGCGCTCGCCTGCGCCCCGAAGTCGGTCTGCGTGATCGGCGACGGCGCCGGCCGGGCCTTCAGCTCGGCCGGCTGAGCGCCGGCCGGCGGCCGGGCCCGCGTGCCGATGGGTCAGGCCAGCAGCGGGCGCAGGTGGTCGTTGAGGAAACGCCCGTCGGGATCGAGCTCGCGCCGGACCGCGATGAACTCGTTCGCCTCCGGGTACAGCGCCAGCAGTCGGTCGCGCGTGAGGAAGTGAAGCTTGCCCCAATGCACGCGCGCGTCGAACTGCGCCAACAGCGCGTCGACCGAACGCAGATAGTCCCAGTAGTCGGTGCCGGGCATGCCGGAGACCGAGATCACCGTCGTCGCCGTCTTGTAGTTGGGTGACAGGTAGGCGTCGTCGGGGCCGACCGTGCGGACCTCAAGTGGGAATACGGCGTCGGGCTGGGAGGCGAGCATCAGCTCCCGCATAGCAGCGAGCGCCTCCGGCCCGCGCTCCAGCGGCACGAAGTACTCCAGCTCGTGAAAGTTGGGGCTGTAGACCATCGGGTAGATCCGGTAGCAGCGATCGGTCCGATGGTCGATGACGTCTGAGTCGGGGACGTCGTCGCCGGGCTCGTCGTAGATCTTGACGTAGCACTGGTCAGCGAACGAGCGGCCGTGCGAGTCGAGGTTGTAGAGCGCGCCGGACGCATCGGTCGGCATCCAGAAGAAGCCGAAGTGACGGTGCCCGTGCACCAGCTCATCCCAGCGGTCGACCACCTCGTCCCACGGCCACAGACCGATGTCCTCGGTGAGTCGGTAAGCGTCCGCCACGTCGATCTCCAGCTCGGTCACCACTCCGAGCGTGCCCACCGAGACCTGCGCGGCGCGCAACCGCCGCGGGTCGTCGTCGGAGATCTCACGGATCGAGCCGTCGGCGGTGACGAGGCGGATGCGGCGCACGACGCCGCTCAGCGCGGTGTTGCGGATCCCCGACCCGTGGGTGGCGGTCGCGACCGCACCGGCGATGTGCTGGTCATCGATATCGCCCTGGTTGCGCAGCGCCAGCCCGTGGGACCACAGCGGCTCGTAGAACGCCTTGATCGGGGTGCCGGCCAGCGCGGTCGCGCGCTTGGTGACCGGGTCGGCGTTCGTGACGCCGCTCAGCGCCGACAGGTCGAGCACGAGTCCGTCGGTCTGGACGACCGGGGTGAACGAGTGGCCGGCGCCCGCGACCCGCACGTGGGTGCCGTTCGCCGCCGCCCGGCGAACCAGCGCCACAACCTCCTCTTCGGACCGCGGCCGCTCGATCGCCTCTGCCTCAAACGACTGGTTGCCGACCCAATTGGTCCAGGTGACGGTCATCGGTGCGGGCAGCCTACTCGAGCGTGAGATCGCAGCATCTATACGTGTGTTTGGTAACAAACCACTTCCTGGCGAGTCTTTTGGGGGGCCGCTGACGCGGCCTTGTTTTTCGCGCGTCCCGGGCCGGAGGCGCAGCTGACTCGGCCTGCTCGTCGCGGTCGCCGAGCCGGACATCCCGCGTGCTGCAGCCCGTGAAGATCTGCTAGATTGACACTCAGATTTTTGTAACCGCAAGGGAGCACACATAGACATGGGAAAGACGATCGGAATCGACCTCGGGACGACCAACAGCTGTATGGCCGTGCTCGAGGGTGGCGAGCCGACGGTGATCGAGAACGCGGAGGGCGGGCGGACTACGCCGTCGGTCGTCGCGTTCACCCAGTCCGGCGAGCGACTCGTCGGCACCGTGGCCAAGCGCCAGCAGGTAACCAACCCGACCAACACGATCTTCTCGATCAAGCGCTTCATGGGCCGCAAGGAGGCCGAGGTGCGCGAGGAAGAGGCGATCGTGCCGTACAAGGTGACCTCGGGGCCGGGCGGCGACGTCCGCGTCGAGGCCGATGGCAAGCAGTACTCGCCGCCGGAGATCTCCGCGATGATCCTCGGCAAGCTGAAGGCCGATGCCGAGGCATACCTGGGTGAGACGGTCGACTCGGCCGTGATCACCGTTCCGGCCTACTTCAACGACGATCAGCGCCAGGCGACCAAGGACGCCGGCAAGGTCGCCGGACTCGACGTCAAGCGGATCATCAACGAGCCGACCGCGGCGTCACTCGCGTATGGCCTCGACAAGGAGGCCGACCAGACGATCCTGATCTTCGACCTCGGTGGCGGCACGTTCGACGTGTCGGTGCTCGAGATCGGCGACGGCGTGTTCGAGGTCAAGGCGACCGCCGGTGACAACCACCTCGGCGGCGACAACTTCGACAAGGCACTCGTCGACTGGCTCGTCAAGGAGTTCAAGGCCTCCCAGGGGATCGACCTGTCGGCCGATCCGATGGCGCTGCAGCGGCTCTACGAGGCCGCCGAGAAGGCCAAGATCGAGCTGTCGACGACGCAGGAGACACAGATCAACCTGCCGTTCATCACCGCCGACTCGAGTGGCCCGAAGCACCTCGACATGCGCCTCACCCGCGCCAAGCTCAACGAGCTGACGGCGACCCTGCTCGATCGCACGGTCGCGCCGGTACGCCAGGCGCTCGAGGACGCCAAGGAGAAGGGCGCCGCGACGATCGACCACGTGGTCCTCGTCGGCGGCATGACCCGGATGCCCGCCGTGCAGGAGAAGGTCAAGGAGCAGACCGGCAAGGAGCCGCACCGGGGCGTCAACCCCGATGAGGTCGTCGCCGTCGGCGCCGCGATCCAGGCCGGCGTGCTGGCCGGCGACGTCAAGGACGTGCTGCTGCTGGATGTCACCCCGCTGACGCTCGGGATCGAGACCAAGGGCGGCGTGATGACCAAGCTGATCGAGCGCAACACGACGATCCCAACCCGCAAGTCGGAGGTGTTCTCGACTGCCGAGGACAACCAGCCGAGCGTGGAGATCCACGTGCTGCAGGGCGAGCGCGAGATGGCGACCTACAACAAGTCGCTGGGCAAGTTCCAGCTGACCGGCATCCCGCCGGCGCCGCGGGGCATCCCGCAGGTCGAGGTCGCGTTCGACATCGACGCCAACGGCATCCTCAACGTGTCGGCGAAGGACCTCGGCACCGGCAAGGAGCAGAAGATCGAGATCCGCTCGGGCTCCGGTTTGTCCGACGACGAGATCAAGCGGATGGTCGGTGACGCCGAGGCGCACGCCGAGGACGACAAGCGTGCGCGTGAGTTGGCCGAGGCCCGCAACAACGCCGAGAACGCCGCCTACCAGGCCGAGCGTCAGCTGACCGAGCTGGCGGACCAGATCGATGCTTCTTCCAAGGAAGAGATCGAGGGCCACATCAAGGCGGTGCGCGAGGCGCTCACGACCGAGGATGTGGCGGACATCGACGCCAAGCGCGACGCGCTCAACGCCTCCTTCCACAAGGTGTCGGAGGCGATGTACCAGCGGGCGGCCGAGCAGTCGGCACCGCAGGACGGCTCGGACGGCGGCGCCGGCTCCAACGGTGCGACCGCCGACGAGGAGGACGTCGTCGACGCCGAGGTCGTTGACGAGGGCAAGTGATGAACAGCGATCCTCGATTCAATCCCCCGGGGCCCCACGGCCCCGGGGCGGGGACCGGCGGTCCCGCGCCCGATCCCGCCACCGAGCCGGCGAACGGTACGGCCGCGGCCACTGAGGACCGGCTCGCCGACGATCAGCCGGGGCTGGCCAGCGAGGCCGCGCCGGACGCCGGCGGCGCCCCCGACGACCTGGACGCGCTGCAGGCCAAGGCGGCCAAGGCCGACGAGTACCTGGGGCTCGCGCAGCGGACCCAGGCCGACTTCGAGAACTACCGCAAGCGGTCGGCGCGTGACGCGGCCGCGGCGACGCAGCGCGGGGCGATGAAGCTCGCCAAGGAGCTGCTGCCCGCCGTCGACAACCTGGAGCGCGCGCTTGAGCATGCGCCCGAGGCGTCCAACGATTCCGAGCAGGCGTTCGTGGCCGGCATCAAGCACGTCCATTCGGACCTGATCGCGGCGCTGCAGCGCGCCGGCATCGAGCGCTACTCGCCTGAGGGCGAGCCGTTCGATCCGACCCTGCACGAGGCCGTCGCGCAGCAGCCGATCGACGGCTTCGCGCCCGGCACCGTGGTCGAGGTGTTCCAGCGCGGCTACCGGAGCGGCGAGAACGTCGTGCGCCCGGCGCGCGTCGTCGTCGCCGGGTAAGGCACGATGGCTCAGCGACCCGATTACTACAAGGTCCTCGGGGTCGGCAAGGGCGCGTCCGACGAGGAGATCAAGAAGGCGTACCGCAAGCTGGCCCGCAAGTACCACCCGGATCGCAACGCGGGCGACAAGAAGGCCGAGGAGCGCTTCAAGGAGATCTCGCAGGCGCATGATGTGCTGTCCGATCCCGACAAGCGCAAGGCGTACGACCGCGGCTCGAGCCCGTTGGGCAACTTTGCCAACGCGGCGTCGGGCGCGGGCTTTGACCCGAGCTCGTTCTCGGGCGGCTTCGGGGACATCCTCAACAACATCTTCAGCGGTGGCGGCAACGCCGGTGCCGGCGGCGCACGCGGCGGCGTCCGCAGTGGCTCCCGGCAGCGGCCGGCGCGCGGGCGTGACCTCGAGACCGAGGTGTCGCTGACCTTCGATCAGGCAGTCAACGGCACCCAGGTGTCGCTGTCGGTCCCGACCTCGCAGCCGTGTCCGACCTGCAACGGCTCGGGCGCCAAGCCCGGCACCACGCCGCGGGTCTGCCCGGTCTGCGAGGGCCGCGGCGTCGAGGCCCAGAGCCAGGGGATCTTCTCGATGTCGCAGCCGTGCTCCAACTGCCACGGTACCGGCGCGGTGATCGACGACCCGTGCCCGACCTGTCAGGGGACCGGCGCCCAGCGCTCGGTCAGGCGGTTGCGGGCCAACATTCCGGCCGGCGTCCGCGAGGGCAGCCGGATCCGGCTGTCGGGTAAGGGCGAGCCCGGTCTGCGGGGCGCCGAGCCCGGCGACCTGTACGTGATCACGCGTGTGACCGACTCGCCCGTGTTCAAGCGCGTCGGCGACAACCTCGAGGTCGAGGTGCCGCTGACGATCCCCGAGGCGCTGCTCGGTGCGGTCGTCGAGGTGCCGACGCTGAACGGCGCCAAGCGCCTGCGGGTGGCGGCCGGGACCAAGCACGGCACCGTCCAGCGGCTGCGCGGCGAGGGCCCGCAGAAGCTCGTCGGCTCGGGCCGCGGCGACATCCGCTACCGGTTCGTGCTCGACGTGCCGGCGACGTTGACCAGCGAGCAGTCCCAGGCGGTCGACCGGCTCGCCCAGGTGATGAACGGCAATCCGCGTGAGCGGCTGTTCGCCGAGGCGGCGGCGACTGCCGATGCCGGCGAGGGCGCGAAGGCGGCGTGATGGCACGACGACTGCGGGCCTCGGCGCGGATGGAGGTCTCCTCAGACCGCGGCGTGTTCATGATCTCGGTCGCGGCCGAGCTCGCCGATATGCATCCGCAGACACTGCGGATGTACGAAGCCCGCGGGTTGATCGAGCCCAAGCGCTCGCCGAAGGGCACGCGCCTGTACTCCCAGGCCGACGTCGAGCGACTGCGCCGGATTCAGGAGATGACGGCCGAGCTGGGCATGAACCTCGCCGGAGTCGAGCGCGTGTTCCAGCTCGAGCAGCAGCTCGAGGCGACCTCGCGCAAGGTCGGGACGCTCGAGAAACGCGCCTCGCAGCTGTCGGCCGAGGTGCAGCGTCTCGAGGCGCTCAGGCGGGAGCTGCGGGCTGAGATCGTTCCCTACGTGGGTGGCGGTCAGCTGGTGCGCTCATCCGACCTGCACCGCTCCGCGCAGAGCTGATAGACCCACTAAGCGCGGACGTCGCGCACCGGGTGTGCAACGATCTCCGGGTGGGGACCGATACGGGGGCGCGGGCCGGGGCGCTCTGAACCGACGGCGTGGCCGTGGCGCCGGCACACGAGACGACAGGGGTGTTGACACCAGTATGAGGATCACCAGCCGTTACGCGGCCCGGGCTGCAGCGTTCGTCGCCGCGCTCGCCGCCCTCTCACTGTGGGCGCCGACGGCGCTTGCCGCCGGGCCGATCGCGGGCGCCGCGCGCGTCGGCTCGGCACCCGCGCAACAGCAGCTGACGGTGCTACTGCCGCTGAAGGTCGATCAGAGCGGACTCGCCGCGTTCGCGATGGCGGTCAGCACCCCGGGCTCGGCCCAGTACGGCCATTACGCGTCGATCTCGACGCTGGCCAGGCGGTTCGGGGCTCGGTCTGCGGTGCGCGCGCGCGTGATCTCGTTCCTGCGCCGCTCCGGCGCCACCCATGTGGCCGCCGATCGCGCCGGCCTGGACGTCTCCGCGACCCTGTCGATCGCCCGCGCGCAGCGGCTGTTCGGCGCCCGCCTGTCCTCGTTTCAGACCGACACGAAGTCAGGCGTGACGCGGTTCGTCGCGCCCGAGAGCGCCACGCACGTCCCCGGCGCACTCGCCGGCGACGTGACCGGGGTCGTCGGCCTCGACACGCAGCCGCTGGCACCGACGCCCGCGCCGGCGTCGCAATCGCCGAGCGCCGCCACCGACGGCTCGTCGCTGCATTCGTTGCGCTCGTCCGGCGCCGTCGACCTCGGCACCGCCTACCTGCCGCGCACCGGCACCCCATCGGGCTGCGGCGCCGGGCGTCCGAGGAACGGAGGGTTCACGCCCAACCAGTATCTGACCGCCTACGGACTGGCGTCGCTGCAGGCGGGGGGCTTCACCGGCGCGGGCGAGCGGGTCGCGCTGCTGGAGATCGACGGCGTCAAGGCGTCCGACGTCGCGCGGTTTGACAGCTGCTTCAAGCTGCCGAAGCCGCACCTGAAGCTGTTCGGCGTCGGCATCCAGAAGCCGCTGGCGCCCGGCGGTGAGACAACGCTCGACCTGGAGGTCCTGACCGCCGCCGCGCCGAGGCTGTCGGACGTCGACGTGTACGAGTCGAGCGCCGCGCCCAGCGCCGTTCTGAGCTCACTGAAAGATGCGATCGAATCCAAGACCCAACGCCCGGACGTCGTCTCGGCCTCGCTCGGCGGATGTGAGTCTGACAACCTCAAGGCGCTCGGCAACCGCGGGATCAGTCTGTACGAGCACGAGTTCGAAATCGCCGCCGCGACCGGGATCTCGGTGCTCGCCGCCGCCGGTGACGACGGCTCGACCACGTGCCTCGACGAGCAGGGCAACCCGACGCGCAAGCTGTCGGTCAGCTTCCCGGCGTCGTCGCCGTTCGTGACCGCCGTTGGCGGCACCAACATCACGCTGAACGCCGCCAACCAGATCATCACGTCGGTCGTCTGGAACGACGGGCCCGGGCAGGCCGCGGCCGGCGGTGGCGGCAACAGCGTCCTGTTCGGAGAGCCGAGCTACCAGGACGCGTTCCAGGTGAGCACGCATCGTGAGACGCCCGACGTCTCGATGCTGGCCGATCTCGCGCCGGGTTACGAGATCTACTGCACCGCCAAGCCGCAGCCGTGCAGCGCCAAGCACGGCTGGCTGTTCATCGGCGGTACGTCGGCCGGCACGCCGTTGCTGGCCGGTGGCGTCGCCCTGGCCGACCAGGCATTGCGCCAGGCGGGGCGCTCTGGGCTGGGGTTCGTCAACCCGCTGCTCTACTCGGTCGCCTCATCCAACGCCGCGCTGGCCGCGCCGGTGACCGCCACGAGCGTCTTCTCGGACGTCGCGACCGGCTCCAACGACCTGTTCGCGACCGCGGGCACCCCGCTCGGCTGCTGCACCGCGGTGCCGGGGTACGACGACGCCTCGGGGCTCGGCCAGGTCAACGTCGCGAACCTGGCCGCGACGGCCACGACGATCGAGCCGGTGCTCGCCACGGTGGTGGCGACGGCGGCCTCGTCGCAGCCGATCGCGAACCGCGATCTGGTCGCGACCGTGACCTGCTCGGTCGCCTGCATCCAGGGCGCGACCGCGACGATCCGGATTGCGGGCGGCGCTACCACGACGCTGACCGCGGTGCCGGCACCGGCCGCGGCGGCGACCGCCGAGACCGTCAAGCTCGCGATCAGCGCCCAGCTCAGGTCCACGGTCAAACACGCCCTGGCGACGCATCACAAGGTGACCGCGACGCTCGTCGGCACGGTCGTCGACGGCGCCGGCAGGACCGAGCGCAAAAGCGCGCCGGTCACGGTCGTGATCACGAGCTGATGCGCAACAGAATCGGCGGTGGACTGGCGGCACTGCTCGGCGCGGCGATCGCGATCGCGGTGGTCGCGCCCGGGGCGCTGGCGGCCGGCCCCGTCGCACGCGCCGCGCGCGTGGGCTCGGCGCCGGGCGCTCAGCGGCTGACGCTGGACCTGCCGCTTCGGACCGACACCGTCGGGCTGGCCCGGTTCGCCGCCGCGGTCAGCGACCCGTCATCGCCGGAGTACGGCCTGTATGAGCCGGTGGCGATGCTGTCTCGGCGGTTCGGGGCGACGCCCGCGCAGCGGCGGCACGTCGTCTCCTATCTGCGGTCGGTCGGGGCGACCGACGTATCGATCGACGTGACCGGGCAGTTCGCCGACGCGACGATGCCGGTCGCCACCGCCGCGCGGGTGTTCACCACGGGGTTGGCCTCGTTCCGGCTCGATGCCGCCTCCGGCGTGCAGCGGTTCGTCGCGCCGACGGCGGCGGTCCACCTGCCGGCCGCGCTGGCCGGGTCGGTGACCGGCGTGATCGGTCTCGATACCGAGCCCTTCCAGCAGCCGCAGCCCGCGCCGCTACCCGCATCCCAGCGCCCGGCGGCCACGCCCGGCGGCCTGCGCGGGCTGTTGGCCCGCTGGTCGTCGGGATCGCCATTCGGCTCAACCGCCGGCACGGACGTCAACCTCGGTTCCGGGTATACGCCGCGGACTGGGACGCCGGCCGGCTGCCCGCAGGCGCTCGCGCAGCCGAACGGCTTCACGCCCAACCAGTATCGGCAGGCGTACAACATCGGCGTCAACCCGGCGGTCAAGGGAGACGGCGAGCGTGTCGCGCTGGTCGAGATCGACGGGTTCAAGCTGTCGGACATCACTACGTTCGCGAGCTGCTTCGGGCTGTCGGCTCCGAAGATCAAGGTGTTCCACGTCGGGGTCCACCACAACCTCAAGCCGAGCTTCGAGACGACGCTCGACCTCGAGATGCTGCTGGCGTCGGCCCCCGGCGCCTTCGCGCGCGGCGTCGGCGTCTACCAGAGCCGGCCGACCGGATCGGTCGTGCTGCGCGCGCTGACCGCGCCGCTTCGCCATCCGAACAACCGGCCCGACGTGATCTCGGCCTCGCTGGGTATCTGCGAGCCGGGACTGCTGGCGACCCGATCCGTTGGCCGGGCAGGCACGGACGCGTTCAACCGGACACTCGAGGTGGCGGCCGCGGACGGCGTCTCGGTCGTCTCGTCGTCCGGCGACTCGGGATCGACCTCCTGCGTGAACCCCCGCAGCCGGATCGGGAAGCCGTTCCGACTCAAGGCGGTCAGCTTCCCCGCCTCCTCACCTTGGGTGACGGGGGTCGGCGGCACGAACGTCGCGCTCAACGCCGGCAACGGCATCGTCCGGCAGGTGGTCTGGAACAACTCGCCGGGCCTGCCCGATGCCAGTGGCGGCGGCTACAGCCGGCTGTTCCGCCGGCCGAGCTACCAGCGCGGCTTCACCCGCTCACGCCACCGCGTCGTGCCCGACGTGTCGATGCTTGCCGACCCATACCCGGGCTACCTGATCTATTGCTCGGCTCGGCCCGGGTGCGTGAACAGCCTCAACAGCGACCCCTGGACGCCGTTCGGCGGCACCAGCGCCGGCGCGCCGCTGCTGGCCGGATCGTTCGCGCTGGTCGACGCCGAACTGCGGACGCACGGGTATCCGAATCTCGGCTTTGCCAACCCGTTGCTGTACAAGATCGCGCGCTCGAA
>Ga0302326_10022083_pt1 | contig 13018 bp, 19 predicted proteins | sample Palsa_T0_3_FD_202264 | JGI IMG/M metagenome (GOLD analysis project Ga0302326, IMG submission 202264) | Peat permafrost microbial communities from Stordalen Mire near Abisko, Sweden - Palsa_T0_3 | ecosystem: Environmental > Terrestrial > Soil > Palsa > Peat permafrost | place: Sweden: Abisko... | reverse complement strand
GAACAGCTGCCAATAGTCCTCCACATTTGTGGAAGTTGCCTGATAGCGCTTGGGCATAGCGGCTTCTCGTTTCGTCCTGCTCTTTCATAACCCGAATTCAAAACCCGCGCAAATGAACCGGCCAGGCTGTCGGTCAGCTCGCAATTCGGCGGTCATACCTCCGTTCAAGCAGCCACGGGCGCTGCGCCAGCATGGTCAGTCGGTGCGTCCGTTCCAGTACCTCGTATTCGGCCAGACTGTAGCCGCCCCATTTCTGGTCGTTGAAGTCCACGAGGTAGAACACCCCGTTCCTGCGGTCGAATACATAGACTGCACCTGACTCCGGATCCTCCGGGACCAGGGTAAAGAAAAGGGCACCGGCCGGAAACTGAACCCAACGAACGATTTGGGCTTCTGAGCGCTCCGCCAGCCCTCGGCTGGCTTGGTCCAAGCCGACGCTTCGCTCCAAGCCAAGATCTTCCAGTGTTAGGATCGGATTCGCTGTTAGCGTCGGCGATATTCGTACTTGCATGTTGAACCTCCTGATATTCAATGGGTTACGTCCTGAGACACGCCGAGCGCAGTGAGTCTGTTCGGATTTCCAGCAGGTGGGTCTTAGGACGGGAGTTGCGGGTTGGCCGATCGTTGAGAGTTGGCCGGGACGAGAGCTAACCGGGCGTAGCGCTATATATAAGGTGTTGTAGCCTGAACTCGCCCTGGTACCGATTGCCCGGGCGGCCAGGGAGAGAATAGACGCGTGGATGAGGAGCCAAAGTTGCGTCCGTTACCGCCGCCGCGGTGTCGAGGCATCCCTCTGGGCGACGGCAATTATACGGGCTGCGCCTACGGCTATGGTGACCTTGCTCCATTCACCGGGCCGCGCGATCGCCCCGTCTGTAACGGGTCGGGATTCGAGGGCCACATCGAAACAACCCTGCCGCATTCAGACTTTGGCGATCCGGAGTGCTGCGGCTGCTTGAACGGCGTCATTCGCGGGGATCAGGCTGATATTGTCTGCAATGAATGCGGTACCGTGCTCCGCACGGTTCCCGTGGCGAATGTTGGACAGACCCTGACGGAGTTGGAACTGACGCTCGAGGTTGCAAGCGAAGTGTGCCCGCATTGCGGGTCGGTCAATCTCTTCCCGGGCTTTTCTAGGATGCTCGCATTCAACTGTCGGCAGTGCGGAAAGGCCGTTCTGGGTCCGGAGTAGTTAGTCTAGCCCGCCGTGCAGCTGCGGGACAGGGCCTATAGAAGACCGTAATGGCTACTCGTCCAAGAATGCGCCCCCCAGACACTGGCAATGTGGAAGGTATCGCCGGAGAAACTGGAGGCCAGACGGATAACGGCGAGGAAAGACCACATGCCGAAACATAGAATGAGGGGTATGAAACAAAGCGTTCCAAAATCGGTTGACGAGTACATTGCCGCGCAGCCCGAGGCGGTGCGGCCGAAGCTCGAACAGGTACGCGCTGCGATCAGGAGGGCCGTTCCGGAGGCAGTGGAAGGCATCGGGTATCGCATGCCCGGATACAAACTGCACGGAAAACCGATGCTGTATTTCGCAGGCTTCAAGGAACACTATTCGCTGTTTGCCGCATCGGGGACGTTTTTCGCGGCGCTCGAGGATGAACTCAAGGGCTATGAGCTGCGAAAGGGGACAGTCCAGTTTCCACTCACCAAACCGGTTCCGGTAAAGCTCATCGTCCGGATCGCGAAGCTGCGTGCGGCTGGGATCGCCGCCGCGGCGAAAAAACCGCTGCTGGGCCGAGAGAAAGAAAGGCGCAAGTAGAGCCCGTAGGAGACAGGGTGGCCCGCCCGCGCGAGGCCGTGCTGCAGGACGCTGATCTGCCGGAAGGCCGACTCGGGCCAATTGAACGATTTGACAACCCGTCAAAGTGCATCGGTGGACTTGAGCGCGTTTGAGGACTCATCTCGCCTAGTTCGCGAAAAGACCAGGGCGCGCCCATTACAGCCATCGCGCTTTCACCACCTGTGCCGTTTCATCTTGGGAAAGTGAAGAGCTCGACGAGCGCCCTCACGCGCTCTTTCTGACGGCTGGGCGGAAATCGCTTGGTTCTTGTGAGCTCGGCGATACCGTGAAGGCTCGCCCAAAACAACTCCGAGAGAACCTCCGACTTCGAGCCCTGCCCCTGAAACAACTCCCGGAGTTGGGCAAACGCGAATCGCAACTCCGGAGGAGTAGCCGCTTCATCGAATGGTACGCTCAGGCTGTGCAAAAACATCACTTCAAACAGTGCTGGCGAAGACGCGGCGAACTCCAGATATGCGGCCGCGACCGATTCAACCGTATTTCCACGCTTGACCCGTTTCCGTGCCTTCTCCAAAGCCAGGCCGATCTCCTGGAAACCCTCGATAGCAACCGCGTCGAGAATCCTTTCGCGGCTTTCAAAATGAGCGTACAAGACGGGTTGGCTGTATGCAATTTCGTCGGATAGCCGCCGAACGGTTACGTGGGACCACCCTTCAAGCTCCGCGATTCGTCGTGCGGCACTGATAATCCGCGCCCGGCGGGCCTGTTTGTCACGCAGTTTTCGTTCCGCAAGCCGGTTAGGTGCCAACTTCGTTGCCATCGATAGGAATTATAGCGCCGCTCGGATCAACGCTTGGCAGATGATGAAACTTTTCCAAATGCTTCGCATTTTAGGTAGCGTTGCTAGAGTTTCTAAGCATGCTACATTGTATGCGTAACGCTATCACGACGATTTACACAGGAGGAGGCGACAATGCGAACCTTTGAACTTCGCGTGTACACGCTGCGCACCAAAGAGGCGCTCGATTTCTACATGGAGGAGGTTTATCCCCGTCATCTCAGCAGCTTTCCGCTGTTCGGGATTGAGGCCCACGGCTTCTGGACCGCCAAGGAGGATGTCGAGCCACGGCTCTTCGTGCTGGCCTCCTATGCGGCGGGCGAAGATCCCGGCGAGGTCGCTAGGCGGTACATGCAAAGCACAGAATTCGCTGACGACATCAGAAACTTTGATGTTTCCGACATCGTTGGCGTTGAATCAACGATTCTCATACCTTCAACAAGTTCTCCGCTCAAGTGACGGGAAGAAAGAAAAAACACATGAACACGACAAAGAGCTTAGATAGTTCGACTTTGAGGAAGACTTCGCTGCTCTTCTGGTGCACTTTCGTGATACCGGTAGCTATCATCGGAATCGGCATCAACTTCATACTCAACCCGGTTGGGGCCTCAACTGCCTACGGCATTCCGATGCACGACCCCGCCACCTTTCCTTTTATGTGGATCAAGGGAATTCGCGACATCTTTTCGGGTCTCGTAGTCCTGACGTTCCTCTGGAGGGGAGACCGGCGCACCACCGCAATCCTCTTCGCCCTTGCAATTTTCATCCCGATCGGGGATGGGCTGGTCATTTTGAGCCATCTTGGGTTTGCGCCGCCCATCTATATTCACTGGGGAACAGCGCTTTACATGATGATCGTTGCCGCGTTTCTTCTGAGAAGGAAGGCCGCCTGACTTAAGCCTGGCTGGGTGTAGCTTAGAGGGAGGAACTCATGATGGAAGACACCGTCCGGTGCGATACGGTATTGCGCCAGCACAATACTGTGGTAGGCTCAACGGAACTCAGCAGCCGCGCGACGGCAAAGCGGACGGAACCGCGCGCATATTTGTAATGATACGGGAACGAAACAGAGCATACAAAGAGGAGAACCGAAATGGCGACCGCAGTCCCACCGGACAACCCCAAACGCAATCTCACGCTGGCGCAACCCGACAACCTTCCTCACATCGGTCTGGTCGGCGATACCTACACCATCACCGTGACGGGGGAGGAGACCGATGGACGCTTTTGCGTCATTGATATGCACATCCCGCCGGGTGGCGGGCCGCCTCCGCATCGGCATGACTTCGAGGAAACCTTCATCCTGCTCGAAGGTGAAATGGAAGCGACCTTCCGTGGCAAGAGGTCCATCGCGCGCGCTGGCGAGACTCTGCACATTCCCGCCAACGCTCCGCATCAGTTTCACAACAGTTCCGCAGGGCCGGTACGCATGCTCTGTATCTGCTCTCCCGCGGGACAGGAGAAATTCTTCATCGAGGTTGGGGTACCGGTCGCAACGCGCAAGACGCCCCCGCCGAAGCTAGACGAAAAGGAGCAGGCCGCATTCATCGAGAAAGTGAAAGCGCTCGCACCCAAGTACCGCACCGAACTACTTAGGGAGGCGTAGCTGCGACCGACTATGACGACGAATCACCCACTACACCCGCTTGATCGCGTCGCGATGGCAGAGATGCGGTTGATGGTCGCGCCCATGAATGGGAGCCTACAGAAGTCCAGCATGGCGACAGGACCTTCGTAGACGGCAAGTCCGTGTGCAGGCCTTCCGTCGCAAAGAAAAACACCCCGGCCTGCGCAAGAGGCTTCGGGTTCTCATCGAGCAGTTCGCCGCTGCATGATAGAGCGACGTGCGGGTGAGCGAGGCTTGCGCCGGACTGAGCCATAACCAAAGAGTAGAGGAGCAAGCAAAAGAGGACAACAAAGTTGTCGGAAACCTCGACGTCGACAACTAAGTTGGCTATCCTGGACCTTATGCAAGTCGCGCCGAAGGGTTCCACTTTCCCGGAGATTACGCATCATGAAGTCGAACTCAACGGAACAAGGTTGCATTATGTCTCCGCGGGAAACCATGGTTCTCCTGTTCTGCTGGTGCATGGATTTCCCGAAACGTGGTGGACGTTTCGAGAAGTGATTCCACTGCTCGCAGCAAGCCACCGGGTCTTTGCGGTCGATTTGCGTGGCTTTGGTGACTCTGGCAATGAGCCCGGCGACTATGACAGCAAGACTTCGGCGGAAGATCTTCATCTCCTCATCGCTCACCTCAACGTAGGGCCGGTCCATCTCACAGGACAGGACATTAGCGGAGCAACCGTGTTTCGGGTCGCCACGACTCAACCAGAGGACGTGCTTAGCTTCACTGCAATCGAGATGGGCCTGCCGGGTTTCGGGCTCGAAATGCTGGCCGATGTCACTCACGGCGGAGCTTGGCACATCGGCGTTCTCGCCGCGCCCGGCATACCTGAAATGCTCCTTGCCGGCCGTGAACGTGAGTTTCTGGGAAAGTATGCCTTCGCGTCTATGAGCGCGAATCCGGGGAAAATCACGGATGCCGATATCAACGAATTTGTCCGCACGTACTCGCGCCGGGACGGTTGGCGTGGAGCCATTGGCCTGTATCAATCGATGTTGAAGGAAGGTCCTGAAATCAAGGCGCTGGCCGAGACACTTGGACTGAAGGCACCGGTGCTCGCGGTGGAGCAGGCGGTGGTCCCTTCACTTCCGGCACGATGTCGCGGGCTGCGGCGAGCGAAGTGCGCTCAGTGATCCTTGAGGGCGTAGGTCACTACGCGGCAATGGAGGCTCCGGACAGATTGGCGAACGCCATTCTTGGATTCATCAAAAGCGTCGATGCCATATAACCGGTTCGAGGAGGGTCAGCCATGCCAAATAGCGCGCAAAGTTCTATGTCAAACAATTTGCAGAGTGACATTTATGGAACGTGAGGCCTTGTCGGGGATCGGGTTCTGACTTATAGAGTTTGGCCGCGATCATCAGTCTCCTCATTGGCCTCCAGCTTTTTTCGCAAGGATGTGATCGCGCGGTGCATCGTCTCCAATTCTTTGACAGTAAGCCCTTCTGACAAGCGATTGACCCAAGGTGTTTGTAATTCCATGGCGGCGTGGAACGCTTGCCTTCCCTTGTCGGTTAGTACAACCAGCTGCGCCCTGCGGTGATGCGGATTGGGCTCGAAGACAACCAGTCCGTCCTTGTGCAGGTCGTTGACGATCCGCTGCACGTTCTGCCGATTGGCCCCGAGATCGCGGGCAATCCAGGCCACTGGTTGTGAACGTTCGGCACTGACCATGGCGCCGAGGATCTGCCACCGTGCGCTAGTCAAACTCAAAGGGGCAACCAGACGGTCGCCCGCCGTCAGAAGAAGGCTGTTCAGTCGAAAGAGGTCTAGCATCAGGTTCGTCAATACATCTCCGGCCGGCGTGCTCTTCATTTTTTTCATGGGTCACCACCCAAATATTGGACATCATGATGTCAATACAATAAGCTTGTGTCGTAGTGTAATTATACAACCAATGTGGAGGTTTGTCATGCTTCAACTTCGCCCCCTTGACCCTGCTTTCCCGATTGACCGTCAGCTGGGCCTCGATGTCGGCCCCGTCGCTCTCGTCAACTTGTTCATTCTGGACAAGGCGGACGAGCAGGTATTCCTTCAGTCCTGGACGGAAGACGCGCAGTTCATGCAGCGTCAACCTGGGTTCATCTCGACCCAGCTCCTTCGCGCCATCGGCGACGGCTGTGCCTACCTGAACTACGCTATTTGGGAGTCCACCGCCGCTTTCGGCGCTGCGTTCAGTAATCCGCAGTTCCGGGCAAAGCTCTCTGGCTATCCGTCGTCCGTAGTCGCGTCACCACTCCTGTTTCAGAAGGTTGCCGTGCCTGGCATCTGCGTCGCCTAGCTCGCAGAATGGGTGGATAGCCCGGCCTTGTGCGCTCAGTTCGTGCGCGACCAACGGGAGCGAGTAGGCCTCCCTAAAAGCTGACAAACTGAGGCGCGATACCTGCTTGCTCACACCTTTTCGAACCGTGGGCGGTCGGCGAGGATTAGGCCGGTACGCGTTTATTTAGAATTAGCGGCGTTGTAGGAGAGTACTCCCGCGAAGTCGCGTCACGCCAGCTTGCGGAAAACGCCCGATCCGTTAAATGTGCCCAGGGAATCTCGATAGAGGCAGGTTTGCGACGGTGACCCGCCTAAAACGCAGTGTTTAGCGTGGCAATCTAGTCGGTGGGTACCTCCTTGATTTCCGCCTCGCCCCAATCAAGCCCGAGCAGCGTCTCGCTTTGCCGAACGCGCAGCCGTGCCAGCCAACGAGTCACACCGTTCGTGATTCGGTCGCCCGGAGTGTCCTCGGACGTGTATCCACGTCACCTCGTGGTAGCCGGCCAGCTCCTCAAGCTCCTCCCACAAATCCCGATTCACCACTGGCTTTCCAGTGGAGGCTCGCCAGCCGTTGGCCTTCCACCTCGGAAGGAACTCGGTGATTCCCCGGCGTACATACTCGGAGTCGGTCAGCACGGTGACCTGGCTGGCACGCTTCAAAGCCCGCAGCCCCTCAATGGCCGCGATCAGTTCCATCCGATTGTTGGTCGTGTCCGCCGCACCACCTTGCAAGACGCGCTCATGCTGACCGCACCGAAGGATGCACGCCCAGCCTCCGGGACCGGGGTTCCCGAGGCACGAACCGTCAGTTATGATCTCAACTTCGCTCATATTCGACCTCCGTTCCGACGCATCTCAGTCGCGACGCGCGCCGGTCCTTCCGGCTCGCATTTGGCAACGAACTCGAAATCGTGCTCACCGGCCCAGGCCGGGGCTGCACCAAAACGAATTGACTCGGGCGCCATCGTTTGCCAAAGCTAACGCTCCTTCATCGAGGTAGAACCCGAACCAACTCGCGCCCGCGTTGACGTAGTACAGCGTTCTCATCAAACCTCTTCGAGACAGCACTCTCCGCTCGCAGTTCGAACACTCCATGCCTCGGCGTATCCGGCTCGAACCGGACACCGATCTCTACCTTCATCAGCGCAGCCGGCACGGAATCGAAGGCTGCGCTAAGAATCGAATCGCGCGGTGCGTTTTGGATGAACCGCGGCGTTATGCGCGGGCAACCCAGATCTGCGCAGTAACGCATGCAGGCTGCGCGGAGTTTCCCAAACGCGTCCGCGTTTCGGGATGCGGGTAAGGCGCACGCCTTCCGCGCGGCGGTATTATTCGTTAAAGGGAATTCGGATGAACTTGCGGACGCTGGGACTTCGAAAGTCGTCGCCGCTCCGAGCCGACCATCCTGGGATCGGCCAACGGTGCGTTCTATGCAAGCGCGCGATCCGCGTCGGCGATAGGACCGGGCTCGTTCCACCACGCGATTCCGAAGAACCAGCGCTCGCTGTCGGCCTCATCTGTCACTGGACCTGCATCGAGAGTGGGCTGTCTCGGCTACGACAAGGCGAAACCGCAGCGGGTGCCACCCGCCGATTCCTCGAATCCTGGGCGGACGCTTTCAACCGCCAAGCCGTGGCCGGCGAGCGCTGCGATTCGTACACCAGCGAAGCCGACTTCATCCTCAAGAATGGCCGTTCATTCGAATACGCTGCATTGCCACGCGGAGTCCGGATGGGGCGCCCGCGCGAATGCTTCCGCAACGCCGCGGCACTTGCGCTTCGGAAGCCCGACATGTACATGTACGTGGAGGGCTACGCGGTCAACAGATGGGTGGCGATGCACACGGTGGCGCACGCTTGGTGCATCGGCGTGGACAACCTCGTCGTCGATCCAACGTGGGATGCGGGCGCCGAATACTTCGGCGTACCCTTCCGGCACGATTATCTGAGCCGGGTGCTCAAGGCCAGGAAGGATTACGGTCTGATCGACAATCCCGAGATGGACTTTCCGCTGGTGACAGGTGCACATTGCGTGGACGAAGCCGTTTATCAACTGGCGTGAGGAATCCGCCTGAGCCTGAACCCAATGTCTCAGAGGGGCATGCCGGTGCCAACACGTCAAGGGATTAAGGAAGACACTCACGGATTGGGAAATGAGGAAGCCACTCGCGGGTAGCCGTATCGCTCTTGCCAGACTTGGACGGAGGTATTACATGTATCACGCGATTGTAAAACGGATTGCCCTACAAAACTTTCTACGAGTGAATCAGAAGGACTATGCTGCCATCCTGAAGGGCTGTTCCTCAGATGTTCATCACCGGTTTGGAGGGGATCACGCACTGGGCGGCGAGCGGCACGATCGTGAAGCGCTGGGACGATGGTTCGAACGCTTGGGCCGGTTGGCGCCTACTTTGCAACTCACAGTTCATGATGTATGGGTGAAGGGTGGCCCCTGGAATACGACCGTCATCATCCGGTGGTCCGCAGTCCAGGATCTACCGGATGGCTCACCCTATAACAACCACGGCGTTCACATCATTCGCATGCGTTGGGGCAAGGTGTTCGATATCGATGCAAACGAGGACTCTCAACTTGTTGCCGCATCCTTGCAGATATGGGCCGCACATGGAGTGAACGAAGCTCTTGCCGCTCCCATCCTGAGCTAGTGATAATAGCGATAAAGCACAAGGTCGAAGACGAAAAGGACTTATGATGCGGACGAAGAATGCTACAGGCGTAATCAAAACGGGCAGCACCGCGATGCGCGCCCTGGCGGTCGGTGCATTCGCTCTTGGCGCAGGGGCGATCGGGGCGATCGCGGTGGGTGCAATAGCGATCGGGCGTTTGCGAGTCCTGGAAGCTCGCATTGAGAAGCTCTCTATTGGCACACTCACAGTGGACCATCTGAACGTGCGCTCCCGAGACTGATCCTGATGCTCCCTCTTTCACGTGGCAAGCCGCCGCGATCGCGGTCGCCATGTACCAACGGCGGGAGGCGCACCACTGATGCGCGAACTCCTGAGCAGTTCACGAACCCGGTGCTACCAGATTGAATGGTCAAAATCTGCTGGTCTACGTCTGTAGATCGGAAACAGAAGACGGCGCGGCGGCCGGTTAGGAACTCATTCCAATACCGACCATGTCACCATACTATGAACCATTACAACCGAAGTGTTGCACAACATCTGTGCGCAAGTAAGCCTCAACCGGCGCACACTCACTACAAGAACCGCGCAAACTCCCGCCGCCTGGACCGCGCTGTGTGTTGCGAAGCGCCAGGAGCGTAAGCGACGGGCGCGCGCAACGCACGCAAGCACCCGCCACGGCCGGTGTATTCATTACGAGCCCCGGCTTCGCAGAAGACGGGGGGAGTAATTCGTCGCCTAAGCTGCCTTCCTTGAGCGACCTGCAATTTATTCACTCATGAATAAAAGCGCCAATGCGCTTCAAAGTGACGGCAAAGGGACAACTGGCAAGCCCCTCTATGGGCGTACGCGTCTCTCTCGGGGTTGTGCCAGGATGTTTTGGAAGGGGATATCTCGCTGGGTTGTTCCTGCGATCATCACGGGCGTTCGAAGCAGCTTGCCCATGAACTCCGCGGCCAGTCCGACGCAGACTCGCACTCGTTGTGGCGTGACGCGATCCCGGACTATGCACATCAAGTGATAGTTCGACGCGAGGTACAGGACGGTGTCAACGAGCGTTTCGTCCTCCAGCGTGTTGGCAATCTCGCCGTAAGCCCCAAACGTCTTAGGCGTTCGTTCGTACTCGAGCGCAAAGCGCGCCTCGCGACCATCACAACCGACCGCCACCACTGCGTCGTAATCTTTCGCGTACCTGTAGCTGGTCAGATTCTGCGAGCAGATTTCGGTTGCAGGAGTCCACCTCACCAGCGCCCGGCTCCTCCAGAGCGCAAGATGCACTTCGTTAAGCTCGAGCCAGTGCGCACAGCTCTGCTTAACCACGTCTACGTTTCTGCGTCCCGCGAACAGTTCACCCGCATCGATCAACACGGACGCACCGTCCTTGCTAATCGAGTACACCTGGTGCCGCCCGCGCGCCAGCCCTGGACGTTTCTCGATCAAGCCATGGCCGGCCAGCCGCCGCACCCGGTGATCGAATGCCTGCCGGGAACTTTCCGTCTGTTCCAGCCGCATGAACTCGTACAATTGATTGCCAGTAACGAATCCGGATCGCAGGACTTGTTGCAACAGAGGGATGTCCCTCGCTGGGCTCAATTCCATAGTTCCTTTTTCGTAACGCATTCGGCCGTTCCTTACTCCGTCAGGCCTGCCCTTTCCAGCCGAAGGCTGGCGGACCAGAACTGCCTAGTTGAAGGCTCCGCGTAGAACGTGCCCAGTTCCCCGTGCACCCAGGAGTACGCCGGCATCAACAGCATCGCCTCCTGTTGGTCGGCGTTTTCACTGACGGACACAACCTGAACCGGATCGGCCTTCCAGCAAGACGACTCTATGTCGAGTCGTCCGGTGTACTCGGCTGTCACGACGAACAGATAAAAGTCGGGCCGCTCCGGACCACTCAGCATTCGTTTGAACAGAATTTGCGTCCAACCTGCGCGAGTAGTTTCCGGATCTTTGCACTCGAACACGCGGTTTAGCGAGCGTGACGGGTCGCTTGGAGTGAAACCGCCGACTCCGTTGAACCGGATCTTGCCACCAATCCTCCAGCGGTAACGGACCTTGCCGCTGACCTGGACGCCAGTTGTGTTGTAAAAAGCTGCCTGAGCAAACCGCTTAGAACGGGCAGTGCTCGTTCCAAACCGTCGCTCCCAGATGCCGCCAAATCCTTTCACAGTCACCAGCACCGGCTACGCTCCTTTCAGTGTGCGGTTCTTTTGTTTCTCCGCTTCGAGCTGTTCCGTCAATTGGTTGATCCGTGCGATGAGCTTGCGCTCTGTGTCGTTTGGCCCTGGTGTTCCGCTCCCGTTCCGCGGCTGGATCGAACCGCCAGTCTGTCCCGCCTTCTCGAGAGCATCCAGACGGGCAGAAAGCTCGTCAATCAGTCTTTCCTTGTCGTCCAGTTTCGCCTTCAGGACTTTCCGTTCACTGTCGACTGTGTCCAGTTCTCCGCGTAAACGGGTTAGCTCGTTGCGGGCGTCAGTGGCCTCCAGTGCAGTTGGGCTGGCACGCCCGCTCAACTGCGCCTCAATCACGCGGTTGCATTCCTCCATGTGCTTGTTGTATTTCTGGATCGCCGTCTCAGCCAACGCGCGCGCGTACTGTGCATCGTTCCACACGTCGTTAAGAATTTCGGCGGCGCGCCAGAGTTTCCGTTTCTCGTCCATGACGCGGACACCGTAAGCCAACATCAGCACCATCAGCAGACCCGTGGTCAGAGCACTGTACCAGAAGAAGGGGTTCGCGGCGCTCGCGTCGAGGAACGCTTGCCGGCGCCGTTCGATCATCGCTCCATAATCGAGGTCGTTCTTGTTGACCAGCTTGGTCGATGCCGTGAAGAAATCATCCTTCTGCTCGTGCGGGCGCGTAGCTGCCTGGCGCTGATAAAGCCCCGTCGCCGGTTGCTTCTCGTCCGCTTTGTGCGCTGGGCTTGATCCAGTCTGGCCATCGACCATCACCGTGCAGGCGACAATCATGCACACAACTTGCACCTTCATTTGCGGAAACCTCCTACTTGGCGGCTGGGAACCCGGTACTTCCGCGCCAGATCCGGGTCCTTGAACCTGAGGTTGGCGCCGCTGGATTCCGCGCGCGAGTGCAGCATCCGTGGATAGAGCGCTGGCTGGAAGCCAGGGATTGCGACTTCTTCAGGCGGCCGAACTTGCAGCAAGGAGTGCAGTGTGCCGCGGGTATCATCCGACATCAGGATTTCCATTTGGCCCTTGGGTAGGTTCTTAATGGACTCGTCCTGGGAGCGCGTCTCGCGATTCTCGCTTTCGGTGGCACGTCCGGTTTCTTCGTACTTCCCAAACCCGAAGAATCCTCGCTCCTTTTGGACGCTGCGCCGCGTAACGACTTGCTCCGCCGACGCCTTGATGAAGTACTCGGCGGTTTCTTCGTCCCGCGTGCGGAGCGTTATGGTCGTGTTCGGCGCTGAAGTAACTTCTTCTTTGAAGCCGCGGCCGACCTGCATCAATTGCGGGAGGCTTTGCATAGAGAACAGGAACGCCGTGTTTGTGCCTCGCGCAGTCTGCAGGATCTGCGCGAAGTTGCGATAACCAAACGGGGCAAACTCGTCCAGTACGACCGAGAAGATGGGTCGATTCTGACGTCGGCGGTCCGCTTTGTCCTCGTAACGCTTGCCGACCGTGAGCTGGATGTTTTGAAGCAGCATCTTCCCGAGCGAGCGCACCGGCTCGATGTTCTTGTTTGAGTTCAGGCTCACAAACAGGATCAGTTCCTGGTCGATCACATCTTCGATCGACAACAAGTCGTCGTACTGCCCCGTTACCGCCGACAGTTCGTCGTCCAGGAACGTCATGCACTCGTTAATTAGGCCTTGGATTTTGGGCACACGCTCCCGGTCCTCAAGCGACTGCATCAGGTTCTTCACGCTCATCT
>Ga0302326_10022082_pt1 | contig 13018 bp, 11 predicted proteins | sample Palsa_T0_3_FD_202264 | JGI IMG/M metagenome (GOLD analysis project Ga0302326, IMG submission 202264) | Peat permafrost microbial communities from Stordalen Mire near Abisko, Sweden - Palsa_T0_3 | ecosystem: Environmental > Terrestrial > Soil > Palsa > Peat permafrost | place: Sweden: Abisko... | reverse complement strand
AGCACAATTCGAGCGCAGCGCGCGAGCGCACCTACAGCGACGAAGCCCGCGACGTCACCCGTGCGCACGCGCCCGCGGATGCGCCGTTTCGCGCACTTCTCGATGCGGCGTCCCAGCCGTATCGCAAGGCTGGCCGCTTCGCCTATAAATTTGCACGCGGCAAGCTTGGCGTCGATCCGGTTTACCGCGCCATTTTGGAACTCGGTCTGCTGCAGCGGTACAAACGCATACTGGATCTAGGCTGCGGTCAGGCGCTGCTGTCCGCGTGGCTGCTGGCGGCCGCGCGCTGCTATGAGCGCGCCGCCTGGCCACGGGGTTGGCCACCGCCCGCGCAGGGTCAAACGGTTCGCGGCATCGAACTGATGCCCAGTGACGTCGCGCGCGCGCACCGCGCGCTGGGGCACGCCTGCGACGTCATCCAGGGCGACATCCGCAGCGCTCCTTTCGGAGCTACCGATGCCGTCGTGATTCTGGACGTGCTGCATTATCTTGATGCACGCTCGCAGTGCGACGTGCTCGAGCGTGTCCACGCGGCGCTGCCGCCGGGCGGTTTGCTGCTGTTGCGCGTCGGCGACCCGACCGCTGGCCTGCGGTTTCGCATCACTGCGTACACCGATAAGCTGGCCATGTTTTTTCGCGGTCACGGCTTTGTGGCCACTCACTGCCGCAGCCTCCCAAAATGGCGTGCATTGTTGGCAGAGTGTGGCTTCAACAGCGAGGCGACGCCGATGAGCGGCGGCACTCCATTCGCCAATGTACTGCTGATTGCACACGCGCGCTGAGGCTCGCAGGCGCGCTCCGTCTACTTGCGCTCACGCCCGCGAGGAAGCCGACGCGCCGATCGTCAGGCGCAGCAATCGCACAACGCCAATCAAGAGTGCTTCGACCAGCACGGCGAGCAACAGTGCCGCGACCAAGCCGCACAATACGGCCTCCGGATCAAGAGGCACGGTGTAGGAATACGCGGCGATTGTCTCGTTGAGAATTTCCTTGTCCGGGTTAAATGCGACATGGAAGATCCGGCTGAACAACGATCCCTGCAGTGCGTCCAGTTCGAGCGCGAGTTGCTTGAGGCGGGCACTGATCGCCGCTACATTTTTCGCCTCATCTTTGAAAACAGCATCGGAGCTTGATTCGTGATGTGCGATCAAGGCCGCCATGCTGCCGCCGAAATATGCATCTGCGGTGTGCTGAAAACCCGCGAAGTTCTTCTTAGCCTCGATGTAGTGGGCGCTCACCCGCTTTGAATATTGGTCCACAAAGCCCGGGGCCTGAACACCGATCAGCAGCCCCAGCGCGAAGAGCACCAGCCTCAGATATGCACGCAGCACCGCGTCACTCCTCGAAAGCGAAGCACCAGGAATTGCATGACTGCGTCTACGCTAGGACGAATCAGGAAAGAGGCACGCGCTACAAGCTGGCCACTGGCTCGCAAGCCAACCCTGCCACTCTGTGCATACCAGCCCCGAACTTGAGCGCGCGCAGTCGGGCGGCGCGCTGCAAATCCGCTATGGCGCCGCGCGCGCGCGCGAAAACGCATGCACCGGCTGCTGACTGCGCTGTTCCGCGATGAAAGTCCGCGACGCATCACAATACCAATCGGCGAAGCGCAATACTCGCGCCTCGGTGATTTCGGAATACGGGCCGGGCACGTAAGCGATGGAATTGATGCCGCGCTGATTGTTCTCGGCAAGCCAGCGGTCCTCGTTATTGGTCGAATTCCAAACTTCGATCAAGCGCGCGAGGTCGTAATCGACGCCCTCGACGGCATCCTTGTTTACGATCCACTTGGCGGTGACGACGGTCTCCTGTGGCCCCGTTGGCAGCGCGTGGAACATGAACGTGTAGTCGCCGACGGCGTGATTGAAGCAGTTCGGCTGCACTGCCCACCACATCGTACCTACGTCGCCGTCGCCCACGGCGCCGAGCTTCTTCGTAACAGCGGGCTTGCCGTCGATGGTGATCGACACCACGCCCTCTGCGAGCGCAAAACGGCCGGCCTCGAATTCGTTTCCACGGACCGGCCCGTTTTTGAGCCCGCGCGCCTCGCAGCGCGCCCAGAAGTCGAGCAGCCACGGCTCCGGCTCCTGGTAGATGTCCTGTGTGGTGAAATCTCGGAAAGAATGCATGAGCTGCAGATGCCGCGCGCGGCAGTGGTAGCACTCGCGTGCATTCTCCATGACGAGCTTCCAGTTGGCGCGCTCAACGAGCGTCGCCGTATAGGCGAGTTTGCCGTTACGCAGATCGTGCGGCCCAAGGAGCGGCTCGATAGCGGCGCGGATGGGCGCGAAGTCCGGTGCCGCGTCGCTGAGGCAAACGAATATCACCCCGGCGACGCACTCGACGCGCGCGGGCCGCAGACGGTAATCCTTCGGATCGAAGCTCTCCTGCATGCGTCCGGCACGCAGCAACTGACCGTGAAGATCGTAGGTCCACTGGTGATACGGACATACCAGCCGGTGCGCGTGGCCCCGCTCCTCGGTGCAAATCTGTGCGCCACGATGGCGGCAGCTATTGAAGAATGCGTTGATGCCACCCTGCTCGTCACGCAAGATGACGATCGGCGATTGGCCGACGGTCATCGTAATGTAATCGCCCGCCTTGGGAATTTCGATTTCAAGGCCAGCCTGAAGCCAATAACGATTGAAAATCGCCTGAATATCGAATTCCAGTACGGCGGGGTCGACGTACATAGCCTGCGGCAGCGAATGACCCGCAGTTCGCGCGGCAAGCAACGCTTGCATCCTATTCACACTCGTCATGTGCCCATCCTTACTTAATGCCAGACAACCCCCGCGTGCTGCGGCGATTGTCGATTAATGCACTATTATGCTACAGGCGAAAGCGCCCAACGCGCAGATTTGACGCGGCATGCTGAAGGGCATGCGGGCCCGCCCTGTAGCCGCCAGCACGCGCTCTTGGGGGTTCAAACCCAAATTGCTATCCGGCCGCCTCAGATGCCAGATCGGCCACAGGGGGCGTGGAATGCATGTGCCACAGCGCGACGAAAGTCAGTAGAGCCGCCGCCGATAGATAGTAGCCGACGTAGGCGAGGCCATAGCGCACGGCAAGCGAAGTTGCGATGTACGGCGCAAGCGATGCACCGATTATGCCGGCCAGATTAAATGCCAGCGAAGCGCCGGTATAGCGCACGGCTGTCGGGAACAACTGTGCGAGCGTCGTGCCAAGTGGCCCGTAGGTGCATCCCATCAGCGCCAGCCCGAGCGCCATGAACGTGCACACACCCAGAGTCGTCCCGGAGCCAAAGAGCGGTGCAAAGACCAGACCGAAGGCTCCGATTGCCGCGGTCGCGGCTAGCAGCACTGGCCGGCTGCCGCGCCGTGCGGCAAGCGCCGCCGAGGCCGGGATCATCACCGCAAAGAACACCACACCGACCATTTGCAGAACCAGGAAATCCTTGCGCGCAAATCCGAGCGCGCCGGTGCCCCAGCTGAGCGCGAATACCGTCATCAGGTAAAAGAGCACGAAGGTCGCCGTTGCCGCAAAAGTGCCAAGAATGAGTGCGCGCCTGTAGATGGTGCAGACGCTGAACAGCGGCAGGCGCACCCGCTCGTTGTTTTCGAGCGCGCGCCGGAAGGCCGGGGTCTCGGTCAGACGTAACCGCACGTACAGACCGACGAATACCAGGAGCGCGCTTGCGAGGAAAGGCAGGCGCCAACCATAAGCCATAAACTGCGACTCTGTGAGCCACTGACTCAGGAGTAAAAAGACGCCGGTGGAACAGAGAAAGCCCAAGGGCGCGCCCAACTGCGGAAACATTCCGTACCACGCGCGCTTGCCCTGCGGCGCGTTCTCGGTGGCGAGCAGCACCGCACCGCCCCATTCACCGCCAAGGCCGAGCCCCTGGCCGAAGCGGCACAGCGCCAGCAGGAGCGGCGCGATGACGCCGGCGGCAGCGTAGGTAGGCAAGAGCCCGATGAGCACAGTCGACATTCCCATGGTCATGAGGGCAGCGACCAGCGTGGCCTTGCGCCCGACTCGATCGCCGAAATGACCGAAGAGTGCGGAGCCTATGGGCCGGGCAAAGAACGCGAGTGCAAACGTCGCAAGTGACTGCAGCATGGCCGACGCGGCATCTGTTGATGGAAAGAATAGACGCGGGAACACCAACACCGCGGCCGTGGCATAGATGTAAAAGTCGAAGAACTCGATCGTCGTGCCGACGAGGCTTGCAAAAAGAACACGCGTCGCGCTCATGAAGAAAGCCCGGGCGGCGAGATTCTTTGCCTTAGGCGGTGCGAGCGCGCCAAGGCGCGCGCACTAACTTTCGCGAGCCAAGTCTGCGCTGAGGCGCCACTCCATCCATTTTTTTATGCGCTTGGCATCGGCAACTCGGGTGTACTTGCCGAAGGAATCGAGCAGCACGATCACCACGGTGCGTCCCTCGATGATCGCCTGCATCACGAGGCACTTGCCCGCCTCGCTGATATAACCCGTTTTTTGGACGATGATGTTCCAGGTTGGATTCGCTACCAGCGAGTCCGTGTTGCGGAAATCAATCATCCGACGGCCGGCGCGGACCGCATAACCCTTGTCGGTCGAATATTCGCGGATGATTGCGTTCTGCGAAGCCGCCATCACGAGCTTCGACAGGTCTTCGGGGCTTGCGACGTTCTCGCTCGACAACCCTGCCGGATCGACGAAGCGCGTATGAGTCATACCGAGCGCCGCCGCCTGTACGTTCATCGCCTGTACGAATGCGGGCACTCCTCCTGGATAGGAGCGCCCCAGAGCGTGTGCAGCTCGATTTTCGGATGACATCAGCGCCAGATGCAAAAGATCTCCGCGCGGCAACTTCGTGCCGAACGTCAGGCGCGAATACGCCCCCTTGCCCAGAGAAACGTCCTCGCGGGTAATCTCGATGGGCTCATCGAGAGGCTGCCCGGCCTGCAGCACCACGAGGGCGGTCATGAGTTTGGTGATCGACGCGATCGGCATCGCAACGTCTGCGCGGCGCGAATACAGGACCGACGAGTGCGTCGCATCCAGAATGAATACTGAACTTGAACGCAGATCAGGCGCGTCCGCCGCCAGCTTGCGGACATGCGTGGCAAATAGGTGCGGCGCCGCCGGGTTCATGCCGGGAGCGGTACTGGCGCTCAGATCAGTGCTGGCGGCAAACGCGGGAGAGAGCGCAGCGGCGCAGGCGCTTACTGCCAAGAGCACTAATCCCCGCGTCCAGTTCATTCTCCGATACCGCCTTTGCAAAGGTCGCATAGCGAAAGTATAGGCCGCCGCCGCTGTGCCGGGAGTGAGTCTCATCACGGCCCTAAGGCCGAAGTGGCTGCGAGTCTCTCACATTCCGAGTCATCCCACCGCAATCTGTCTAATGGCGCGTTCGAAAGCCTCGACGGGTTGAGCGCCCTGGAGCAGATGCCGCTCGTTGAAGATAATGGCCGGGACCGCGTGAATTCCCCTGTCGAGGTAGAAGCGCTCGCGCTCGCGGACCTCCTTTGCGTACTCTTCGGACGCCAGTATCTGTACCGCCCGCGCACGCTCCAGTCCTACTTCGGCTGCGATGTTCGCGAGGACCTCGTGGTCGCTGGGGTTCTTGCCGGCCGTGAAATACGCGCTGAAGAGGGCCTCCTTCAAGGCCTGCTGTCGGCCCTCAAGGGCAGCCCAATGCAGGAGCCGATGGGCATCGAACGTGTTGTAGATCCGCTCGCGCTTTCCCATCTGGAAGTCGAAGCCGAGCTGCGCGCCGCGCACACGCAGCGCCTCGCGGCTCTGCTCGAACTGCTCAGGAGTGCCCCCGTACTTTTGCCGCAAGTGCTCGGCAATATCTTCGCCGGCGGCGCCCATCTGCGGATTGAGCTCGAAGGGCTGAAAGTGCAGGTCCACCGTTACCTCGCCGGCGACCCCGCGCAGCGCCGCCTCCAGCGATTTCAGGCCGACAACACACCAGGGGCAGGAGACATCCGAGACAAAATCGATCCTCAAGTGCTTATTCATCACACGCCCCGGTTTTAGCTTTTCAGCCGATATCCCGTTTTGAATATCCACGCCACCACGGCAAGGCATATTGCGAAAAAGCCGAGCGTCATCGCCAAACTCACTCCCACGCTGACATCCGAGGTCTCATAGAAGCTCCAGCGAAAGCCGCTGATCAGATAGACCACCGGATTGAATAAACTGAATGTGCGCCATGCCGGCGGCAGCATGTCTATTGAATAGAAGGCCCCGCCGAGAAACGCAAGCGGGGTCACGATCAGCATCGGCACCACCTGCAGATGCTCAAATCCTTTGGCCCAGAGTCCAATGATGAAGCCGAAGAGGCTGAAGGTCGTCGCCGTCAGCACGAGAAAGGCGATCATCCACAGCGGATGCAGAATCTTGAGTGGCACAAAGAGCGCAGCCGTCGCGAGGATGATCAGGCCCAGGACGATGGACTTGGTCGCTGCCGCGCCGACATAGGCGATGACGATTTCCAGATACGACACCGGCGCCGACAGCAGTTCATAGATGGTGCCGGTAAACTTCGGGAAATATATGCCAAGCGAGGCGTTTGAGAGGCTCTCGGTAAACAGGGCCAGCATAATCAGCCCCGGCACGATGAACGCACCGTAGCTCACGCCATTGATCGCCGTCATGCGCGACCCGATGGCGGAGCCGAACACCACAAAGTACAACGACGTGCTCATGACCGGCGTGAACAGGCTCTGCCAGAGGGTGCGGCCGGCCCGCGCCATTTCGAAGTAGTAGATCGCCCAGACGCCGTAGCGGTTGAACGTCAACCTATTCGCCCGCGCGCTCACGTGCGCTCGCTCACGAGACTTACAAAGATGTCCTCAAGCGAGCGCTGCCGCGTGTTCATGTCTGTGAACACGAGACCAAGATCGCTCATGCGCCGCAGCAACTCGTAGAGGCCGACGCTCTCGGCGGCGTCGAAGGTGTATTCGAGTTCCCGGCCGCCGGGCTTAAGCTCCAGGCGCCAGGCGGCGAGTTCCGCCGGAATAGTCGCCATCGGCGCGACGAGGCTGAGGGTCATCTGCTTCTTGCCGAGCTTTTTCATGAGCGCCGTCTTTTCGTCCACCAGGATCAAGGCGCCCTTATTGATCACACCGATACGATCGGCCATTTCCTCGGCCTCTTCGATGTAATGCGTGGTGAGAATGATCGTCACGCCCCGCGCGCGCATATGGCGCACGAGCGTCCACATGTCACGGCGCAGTTCCACATCGACGCCCGCGGTAGGTTCGTCCAGAAACAGAATCTGTGGCTCGTGCGACAGTGCCTTGGCGATCATCACGCGCCGCTTCATCCCACCGGAGAGCGTCATGATTCTGTCGCGCCGCTTCTCCCACAGGGACAAGTCGCGCAGTACTTTCTCGAGGTGCGCGGGGTTGGGTGCGTGCCCGAAAAGACCGCGGCTGAACTTGACCGTCGCCCATACGGTCTCAAACGCATCTGTGGTCAATTCCTGCGGCACGAGCCCGATCTTCGAGCGCGCCGCCCGGTAGTCGTCGATGATGTTGTGTCCGTCCGCGACGACGACGCCGGTGGTGGGCGTGACGATTCCGCACACCACGTTGATCAGCGTGGTCTTGCCCGCGCCGTTCGGCCCCAGTAATGCGAAGATCTCACCCTTGCGGATCTCAAGGTTTATGCCCTTGAGCGCCTGCAGACCCGAAGCGTAGGACTTGGTCAGGTTTGATATCGAGATGATCGGCGTCATGAGTTCGAGCAGTCTGCGGGCGCCTTAGATAACATCCGCGCGCAATCTAATGCAAGCCAAGGGAATTACGAGGAATCTCTCATTTGGATGACGAGCCGCACGATCCGATTGTAGTTCCGCACACGGCACTCGCCGCGGACCTGCTGCGGGGCATCGTCGAAGCCTTCGTGCTGCGCGAGGGCACGGACTACGGGGAGAGAGAGTATTCGCTCGAGCAGAAAGTCGCGCACGTCATGCGCGAGCTCGACCGCGGTGAAGTGCATATCATCTTTGATCCGATCTCGCAGACGGTAAATCTTATCGCCGCCGGTACAGCCGCCCTGCCAGCGCGCTAGCCAGCGCCGGGCGAACGTTGGCGTTTTGGACATGCGCCCGCCCTGCCCCCGCGCTCTTCCACGACTGCATTGCCGGCACCAATCAGCGCCGCAAATACACACGCCGAATCCATGCGACACGGGCAGATCGCAAAACGGCTTCCATTTGTTGGAGAGCGAAGCTTGGCAGTTTAAAGGCCAGCGCGCCGCAGTTATGTCACATGACGCTGGATGGCGACGGTGTGCGCTTTACTGGCAATCCGTGTAGCTTTCCCGACCGCAGTTCACAGTAATCGAAAATTTCGGGGGATGAAGGCGCTACGACTCGGTCGATGAAAGCGCCAACAGCAGCATTAAGTAATCTTTGGGCGGATCGTAGATAGATCCGAACCACGTCAGTTTGGTTTCACAACCAGCTTCGGACGGCGACGCGCCTATTGCTAGGGGCTGCGTCACCCGAAGGTGCTCGCTGTGCGGCTTGGGAAGGCTATGCGACTAAAAAAAGCCATCGCGCCGGCAGGGGATTTGCCGCGCAGCGCAGCAGCCGCATTTGCGGCGTCCTCGCCGCGCGCCGCGCTGTGCTCTTTATTGATGCTGATTGCGCTTGCGGGCTGCGGCAGCGTACAAACAACGAGCTCCGGGGGTCTAAGTTCCATTGCGGAATCCGTTAGCGATCCGCAATTGCCCGTTATCAGCGGAATTCCGGCGACGGCGGCGCAGGTCGGGGTCCCGTATGACTACACGCCCAGCGTTTCCGATGCACTCAGCACTGCCCTGACCTTCAGCATCACCAATGCGCCTGGTTGGGCCACGTTCAATACCGCAACGGGCGAACTCAGTGGTGTACCAGGCTCCGGCGACGTGGGCACGACGGCCGACATTGAGATCAGTGTGTCCGACGGCGTTGGCGTGGCGACCGTTGGGCCCTTTCAGATCACGGTTACTTCGGCAGCGCCAACCCCTGCTCCGGCTGCTCCAACGATCACCGGCACCGCGCCCACCAGCGTCGTTGCCGGACAAGCATATTTCTTCGCGCCGACCGCTTCTGAGCCGGGTAGCAACGCCCTTACCTTCTTGATCTTCAATCGACCTTCATGGGCGAGCTTCAGCACAAGCACGGGGCAACTGACCGGGACGCCGACCTCGGCAAACGTCGGCAGCTACTCGAACATAGTGATCAGTGTCAGCGACGGCTCGCAGTCGGCATCCCTGCCCGCCTTTACCATCACGGTCTCGCAGCCTTCGGGCGGCAACGGACCACCCACCATCGGCGGCAATCCTGCAACGTCGGTGAGCGTCGGCTCGCAGTACAGCTTTACGCCCAATGCGAGCGACCCGGGCGGCAATGCCCTCACCTTCTCCATCCAAAATCAGCCGTCGTGGGCGAACTTTGACACCAGCACCGGCCAGCTCTCGGGGACGCCCGCAGCGGCCAACGTGGGCAGCTACGCAAACATACTGATCAGCGTCAGCGATGGAACGCAGTCGGCCTCCTTGGCCGCCTTTACGATCACGGTCTCGCAGCCTTCCAGCACCGGACCGCCCACGATCGGCGGTAATCCTGCGACGTCGGTGAACGTGGGCTCGCAGTACAGCTTTACGCCCAGTGCAAGCGACCCAGGTGGCAATGCCCTCACCTTCTCGATCCAAAATCAGCCGTCGTGGGCGACCTTCAATTCGAATACGGGACGGCTCTTCGGATCCCCGGCCGCGGGCGACGTTGGGAGTTACGCGAACATCCTGATCAGTGTCAGCGATGGAACGCAGTCGGCCTCCTTGGCCGCCTTTACCATCACGGTCTCGCAGTCCTCCGGCGGCAGCGGACCGCCCACCATCAGCGGTAATCCTGCGACGTCGGTGAACGTGGGCTCGCAGTACAGCTTCACACCCAGTGCAAGCGACCAGGGTGGCAATGCCCTCACCTTCTCGATCCAAAATCAGCCGTCGTGGGCGAACTTCAATTCGAATACGGGACGGCTTTTCGGATCCCCGGCCGCGGGCGACGTTGGCAGTTACGCGAACATCCTGATCAGTGTCAGCGACGGCTCGCAGTCGGCATCCTTGCCCGCCTTTACCATCACGGTCTCGCAGTCCTCCGGCAGCAGCGGACCGCCCACCATCAGCGGCAATCCTGCGACATCGGTGAACGTGGGCTCGCAGTACAGCTTTACACCCAGTGCGAGCGACCCGGGCGGCAACGCCCTCACGTTCTCCATCCAGAATCAGCCGTCGTGGGCAAACTTTGACACCAACACCGGGCAGCTTTCCGGGACGCCCTCCGCGGCAAATGTCGGCACCTACGCGGGCATCGTCATCAGCGTCAGCGACGGCACGCGCTCAGCTTCCCTGCCCGCCTTCAGTATAGCCGTGCAGGAGATCTCCAACGGTACGGTGACGGTAAATTGGAGCACTCCGACGCAGAATACCAATGGAACACCTTTGCTGAACCTCGCAGGATTTCGCATTTATTACGGCACAAGCGCGAACACCCTGAGTCAAAGCGCGCAGATTGCCAATCCGGGCGTCACCTCCTACGTGCTGACAAATCTCGCGCCGGGCACCTGGTACATTGGGCTTGCTGACTACACGGCAAGTGGCGTCGAAAGCAGTCTGTCGAATATCGCAAGCACCAGCGTAAAGTAGGTTTCGCGCCGCTGCGGGGAGCCTTAGCGCTCCTCACTCTGTGCCAAGGCTGCACCCGGCGATTGGTTCTGCGAAGATTCCCCATGGCCGCTAGAAGATCGCCCGCCCTCCCTCGCTGGAGCGTAGGAATCCCCGCCGTCGCCCTCATCGTGCTGGCCGCCGTGTGGGGTCGAACCCCAGCAGTGTGGCTCGTTCTGATGATCGCAGTCGCGCTAATCGCAGCCGTGATAGCCGCAGTGCATCACGCCGAAGTCGTCGCGCATCGCGTCGGAGAGCCATTTGGCTCTTTGGTACTGGCGATTGCGGTCACCGTAATCGAAGTGTCGCTGGTAGTATCCATGATGCTCTCGGGCGGAGCCTCAACGACGACACTCGCACGCGATACCGTATTCGCAGCCGTCATGATCGTTTGCACCGGCGTCGTCGGACTGTGTCTTCTCGTTGGTGGTCTGCGCCACCACGTGATCGCGTTCCGAGTCGAGGGCACAAGTCCGGCGCTCGCCACGCTGGCTGCGCTCGTGACTTTGACCTTGGTGCTGCCGACGTTCACGACATCGACTCCCGGACCCACGTTCTCCACCTCGCAGCTCGTATTCGCAGGTGTCGTGTCGCTCCTGCTGTATGGGGTCTTCGTATTCGTGCAAACGGTACGCCATCGGGACTATTTTCTGCCGGCCGATGTCAGCAACGAGGCGGCGCACGCCGCTCCGGTAACGACCCGCGTCGCGCTTCTCAGCATGAGCCTGCTGCTTGTCTGCCTTGTGTCCGTGGTCGGACTTGCCAAAGCATTATCGCCGAGCATTGAGGCCGCGGTGAACGCAGCCAAGGCTCCGGCCGGAGTGGTCGGCGTCGCGATCGCCCTGCTCGTCCTTCTGCCGGAAAGTTGGGCCGCGCTGCGCGCCGCATCCGCGAACCGCGTTCAGACCAGTCTTAATCTCGCGCTCGGCTCGGCTCTGGCAAGTATCGGACTCACCATTCCGGCGGTCGCTGCAGTCTCAGTCTTATTGGGGCTACCCCTCACGCTCGGACTGCCCGCCAAAGAGATCGTGCTCCTGGCGCTGACGGCAATCGTGGGCACGCTGACCCTCGGCGGCGGTCGCGCGACAGTATTGCAGGGCGCCGTGCACCTGGGGCTCTTCGCCGTGTTTCTGTTTCTCGCCGTCGTGCCGTAGGCAGGTGCGCCGCTATTGCGGCTTTCTCTAGCGCACGCCGGCGAAGAATTCCGGCGCGTAGGCATACCCTGCAGCCTGAGCCTCGAACGGCTCAGTCACATTCTGCAGCTGAACGGACGCGGCCGCCCGCTCGGAGATCGGAAAGAAAGCGCCCTCGGGTTCGCAGTACAACTCGAAATCCCCTTGCGGCATGCCACAGAACGAGCAGTGATTCAGCCAATACGACTGCTCCGACTGCCCGTCGCGGCGGTAGTATTGCGAAAGCTCCAGCAGGCGCCTTTGCACCGCTTCCGGGAGATGCTCGACAAAGAACACGAATGCCCCCGCTTCTGCGGCTTCCCAGACGTCCACCTCGACGCCCTGCGCGTCCGTGTCGATTTCCAGTGTCTCGTGGCCCCGCGGCAGTAACAGGCCGACAACCGGAGTGGGGCGAGCGCAGCCACCGCAGCGCTGCAATGCGCACGCGATACCGTACGTCTGCGATCGGTAATTAACGTCACTTTCCATGCCGGGACTCATTTTCCCGCGTCATCCCAAGCTGCGCCATTGGCGCTGCGGCTCGCACCGCTATAAGGCAACATCGTCATCCGGCTCATTCCTGCCAACATCACGCTCCTTTTGCAACTCTCGCGACTTACTACGCGCGGGATCCGGCGCGGCGAACGTTCCGCGCCGCGGATCGCGTATCTGCAGCCAACTTTGCCGGGCAAGCCGGCGGATCTCGTCAAGTTTACCTGCGCTGCCCACACTGGAAACGCGGGCGACGGCCCGCTCCAAGCGCGCCTGGACGCGCGCGCGATATGCTTCACGAATCCTCTCGGCAATCTCGCTCCTGCGCCCCTGCGTTTCGCTACGCCATGCACCCTCCGGGATCCACGGGCCTGGCTCGCGATCGATGCCCTGCGCCCTTAAACTGCGATGATCAACGCGGACTTCAAGATTGGCCTCTTGCAGGGCCTCGTTGGTCAACGTGGCCCACCGTTCGCGCACGAGATACAGCTCCTTGAGCTTGGAACCAAGTCCGCGCTCCGGCCGCTTCGATGAGGTCAGCTCCGAATCCGTCTTGGCACCAAGTCCGGTTGGCAAAATCTCGCGCGTGGTCGTCAGTAGGTGGGCGTGAAAATTGCGTGCATCGCCATGCGGGCGCGGTGCATGAATTACCAAATCGACGGCAAACCCGTGGCGATCAGCCA